>Ga0209512_1000297_pt1 | contig 92519 bp, 73 predicted proteins | sample frozenSSSSmetaG_FD_184142 | JGI IMG/M metagenome (GOLD analysis project Ga0209512, IMG submission 184142) | Glacier valley bacterial and archeal communities from Borup Fiord, Nunavut, Canada, to study Microbial Dark Matter (Phase II) -... | ecosystem: Environmental > Aquatic > Freshwater > Ice >...
TTCCTGCAGGACCTTGAGGACCTGTAGCGCCATCAACACCATCGATTCCGTTTGTACCATTGGTTCCTGCTGCTCCTGTTAAACCAGTTGCACCAGTTAACCCTGTTGGACCTTGTGGACCCATTGGGCCAGTTGCTCCGTCTAATCCATCATTTCCTGCTGGACCTTGTGGACCCATTGGACCTGTTGCTCCGTCTAATCCATCGTTTCCTGCAGGACCTTGAGGACCTGTAGCGCCATCAACACCATCGATTCCGTTTGTACCATTGGTTCCTGCTGCTCCTGTTAAACCAGTAGCTCCAGTTAATCCTGTTGGACCTTGTGGACCCATTGGGCCTGTTGCTCCATCTAATCCGTCTACACCGTCAATTCCATTTGTACCATTTGTTCCTGCAATTCCTTGTGGACCTGTAGCACCTGTTAATCCTGTTGGACCTTGTGGACCTGTTGATCCGTCAATACCATCAGTACCAACTAATGAACTCAACCATTGTGCTTCTGTTCCAACATAACCGTTAATAACTGCAATTTGATAGGCTGATGAACCATCGATTCCATTTGTACCATTCGTTCCAGCAATACCTTGAGGACCTGTTGCACCATCAACACCGTCGATTCCATTTGTACCGTTTGTACCAGCAATTCCTTGTGGACCAGTAGCTCCAGTTAATCCTGTTGGACCTTGAGGACCCATTGGACCTGTCGCTCCATCAACACCGTCGATTCCATTTGTACCGTTTGTACCAGCGATTCCTTGTGGACCAGTAGCACCTGTTAATCCTGTTGGACCAGTAGCTCCTGTTAAACCAGTTGGACCTTGAGGACCCATTGGACCTGTCGCTCCATCAACACCGTCGATTCCATTTGTTCCATTGGTTCCCGCTGCTCCTGTTAAACCAGTTGCACCAGTTAATCCTGTTGGACCTTGTGGACCCATTGGGCCTGTTGCTCCATCTAATCCGTCTACACCGTCAATTCCATTTGTACCATTTGTTCCTGCAATTCCTTGTGGACCTGTAGCACCTGTTAATCCTGTTGGACCTTGTGGACCTGTTGATCCGTCAATACCATCAGTACCAACTAATGAACTCAACCATTGTGCTTCTGTTCCAACATAACCGTTAATAACTGCAATTTGATAGGCTGATGAACCATCGATTCCATTTGTACCATTCGTTCCAGCAATACCTTGAGGACCCATTGGACCTGTTGCACCGTCTAAACCATCATTTCCTGCTGGACCTTGTGGACCAGTAGCACCTGTTAATCCCGTTGGACCTTGAGGACCCATTGGACCTGTCGCTCCATCAACACCGTCGATTCCATTTGTTCCATTCGTTCCAGCGATTCCTTGAGGACCTGTCGCTCCAGTTAATCCCGTCGGACCTTGAGGACCCATTGGACCTGCCGCACCGTCAATACCATCTATTCCGTCAGTACCAACAAGAGAACTCAACCATTGTGCTTCTGTTCCTACAAAACCATCAATAACGGCAATCTCATAAGCTGATTTACCATCCGCACCATCGGTTCCATTCGTACCATTTGTTCCAGGGACACCTTGAATTCCTTGTGGACCTGCGGCTCCAGTTAATCCTATTGGACCTTGAGGACCTGTGGCACCGTCAATTCCATCGATTCCGTTAGTACCATTTAATCCATTAGAACCATTTACACCAGCTGGACCTTGAGGACCTGTTGCACCAGGAAGTCCATTGATTCCTTGAGAACCAATTGGACCTTGAGCACCTGGAGTTCCTGCCGGACCTTGCGGACCAGTAGCACCAGCTGGACCTTGAGGACCCGGAGTAGAGCTTCCAGAAGATTGAGCATACAATGCATAAGGAACACTTAAAAATTGAGTCGTACCTATAATCGTATAATTGGTTCCTCCTGCAGGGTCTGTTTCGGTTTTAATAAAATATGGTCCATTCGACCAATCAATAGTGGACATATCTCCACTAACGACAATACCATTTCCAATTTCGATAGTAACGAGACCATTGAAATTAGTAGAAGGCGTATGTTTTTCTTCATAGACAACTGGTCCTGATGCGGATCCTTGAAGAATGCTAATACGCATTCCAATAGTTGAGTTGGTTATCAGAGCATTTGAGGCATCACGTGCTACTGCCTGATAAGACATTTTTTGAGGGGCTTGCGCAAACGAAATTTGCGCAGCTAAAAGCACCCCTAATAGTAGGCTTAACTTTTTCATGTGTGTGTTAGTTTTTGTAGTAATAAATTAAATCCTTCTTCTTTTACTAGTTGTGTGAATGAATGAAATTGTGGTATAAATTCATTATTCAACACTCTTTCTTTAGTAAAAGACCTACAAGAATTGCTTTAAAAAGATGTATTCCAATTGGTAAAATGGATCCTATTTAATCAATGGTAAGTTTATGAATAGACAACATCGTTTTTAATAGTACAATTCTTTGTAAAGAAGAATTCGGCTAGTTTTTGACCAATTTGTATACTCTTACAGATTGATCCTTCTTGTAAATTGTCAAGAAATAATTTGACCTTGCTAAGGCTTGGACATCAATAAAAGTCTCCTTGGATTCTAACTCCCCTGTTTCTATAAGCCTGCCTGCTCCATCAGTCAATTGAAAACTCATTTCTTCTATAACTTCATTGGAAAATGAAACAGTCAATTGAGTTGTTAACGGATTCGGATAAGCCGAAATTTGAACGTCAGAATCCCATTCTTCTATCCCTACAGCAAAAAACTCATAAGGTTGTTGTACACCTTGAGTAATTGTTCCAGTAGAAGAAATGGTTTCATAATTGGTTAATCCGATCGAATAACTCATCGATCCTCCTGCACCTTGAGCATCTGCCCCGGTTGCAACGGTACTTTTTTGAGAAAACAGTGTTCCGCTTAAAAGTAGTAATGGTAAAGTTTTTAAATACATTTTAGTGTGTTAATTGGTCTCAAAAATGTAGAATGATTTGAGGCAATAATCTACACACAATGAATATTGATGGGATTTACATGAATAAATCAGGGCTTTCGTCGAATATGTTGATTAACCAATTTATTAAATCGTCGATGAATGATTTGATTTCACCTATAAATAATCGTAATTCAACGACGAGAACACACTTGTTGTATTGGCAATTAGATCCTAAAGGTTCTTACAAAATTAGAAACACAAAACACCACCAACACCAAAGGTAATAATACCTAATTGGCGTCTTTGTTGCAAACGGCTCCATAATTCTCGACCAGAAAGCCAAGATTCCGTCATTTCCGTTTTGCGGTATCCTTTTTTGTTAAACAACCAAGAGTAGTTATAACGAACGCCAACATTTACAAGGAAATTTCGAGTAACAGGAAAATTCATCCGTAATCCATACATAAAGGTCATTCCTTTATATTCTTCCACTTCTGGATCAATTAGTTTCTTGCTTATTGTTGCTGCGTCCAATCCATCAGCAGTAATGTAAGATGTTTCAGCTTCTCGGTTCATGATTCCAATGAAACAAAAACCCAACCCAATTTCCTGTGTTAATCCAGCTGGAACACGACCAGAATTGGATGAGAAGATTATTTTTGGCATAATCGTTCGCTCTTGGATTTCTAAAAAAGCGACCTCAGGACGAATATACTGTTCAACAAGAGAACCAGTAGAATCCAAGTACTGTCGATTCAATTCCCCACCTCTCAATGGATTGATTTGATAAAAATGATGATTGTATTCGATAGCAACAGCTGTGTTTTCAGAAAGAATGGCTCCAATTCCAGCACGAAATGAAAAATCTTTCAGGTTATAGGATTTATGGAATGTTCCTGATTTTACTATGTAACCCTTATCTCGATTTACTGCATTAAATATGAGTGGTAATTGTGCTTGTCCTCCAATTTCAATGAACGTTTTTTTTCCAAAAAAACCAACTTCTTGCGCTAATACACCTTTCGAAAGAAAGAGCAGAACAGCAATCATGAATATCTTATTTCTGCTCATTTCCTTTTTCTTTTAATTGATTGAATAATGCGTAGCACCTAGCTTCAAGCATTTTACGAGATGCCTGATCTTTTGAATAATAGGACTTATCAACGATCATCTCTCCCGTTTCTAAGTCCATGATATAGACACTTAACTCTGTTGTATGCGCATTTAATAATGCTACTGGAAAATAAATCATTCCGATAGGAAAAAGTATCGTAAACGCAATTCCATTGACAATATTTATATGGTCATTGTACGTATGATCTAGTGTTAGTAACATCACTTTTGAACTTCCATACACCAATTTCAAGCTGTCTAAACGTTCCAAATCAAGCATAAACACATCTGGATTCGTTGTTTGGACACCTTTTTCTAAACTCCGCATAATGAGTGCTAAATCATTGTACTGCTGCGTAGTCATGGATTCAAGTTCTGTCCGATCTAATCGTTTAATCACTACATCAACGTCTTTTCCAATCGTTTCAACAGCTTTTAACAAAGTTTCTTCTAATTCATCTGATTTTTCAAAATCAACGTCATTGTACCCTCGTATTTCAGTTACAAAAGGATTCACCAATAAAACAGTGTCTAAACCGATGTGTAATTCGGCTTCAATCTCTTCTGCATTCACTTCTTGTTGTTCAGCATCCGTCATGATGAAGAAATCTTCTTCTTCTTGCTCTTCTTCTTTCACTTTTAGGTGAAAACGATTGAATTCCTTTTGGAAGCTAGAATCCTTTACCAAATCAGAGATTCCGTAGAGGTAAAATTTTGTTGAATCAATTCCTGAATCAAACGTTAATCCTGAACGTTGATTCTTAATGGTTTCATACTTGTCCCATCGTTGGATTGAAACACCAAGAGAATCACCAGCTTCTTGTGCTTTTTTCGCTTCTTCTAATTGAATAATTGCCTCTTGAAAATTATTGGAGGAAAATCGTTCTAACTCAAATTCAGTATTCGCTGCGGCAACTTGAATTGCTTTTCGCCACATTTTGGCCAACAATAGATCTGTTGTATCTTGAAAGTAAACATCGTGTATTATTCGCAATCCAAGCGCAACTTGACCCTCATCTGGCACTTGTTTTAAAAAAGAGTTTAATAACGAAATTTCACCTTCATAAAACTGTCCGTCGTAGGAATAATTCAGGTTTGCATAAGGATTGTAGTAATTACGATTACTTTTCTCTTCCTTCATCATTTCCAACCAAATCTGTGACTTACAGAGGTTCAAAAACCGCGAATTCGGGTGCTCACGCTCCAATAAAAAGATACTGTACAGGGCATCAATCGATTTATCTTCGTATACATCATTCAAAATGGATTCATACCTACAAATAGTCCGCACTTCATCAAATGATTGTTCTGGAAAATTGAGCACTGTTCCCCAATCTGAATAAGTCGCAATTTCCTTTTCCAAAGCCTCTATGCGTTTGGCGACATTTGGATGGGAAGTGAATTGATCGTTGTAGCGTTGTTTGGCTGTAATTTCATTCTTACGACCTTTAAACAATTGTTCTGGAACGAATAGATGCTCTGTGTTAAAGTATTCTTTATGGAAGGGTATTTCCTCAAATGGCAAATAGGAATAAATTAAGACATCGAACGTTTTTGTGATTTCAGAAGGCGAATAACCAGCTGCATGAAAGAGCTTTACGCCCATTTTATCTGCTTCAAATTCATTATCGCGTGAGTACTTACTAAAGAAACGCACTTTTTCACCGTAAGTAAGTGATTTATTATCGGTTACATAATCGTATAAATCAAGTACATGTTCTTCTTGGTAATGAATGATTTCATGTGCTAAAACAAATGCCAATTGTGCTTCATTCGTCATCTGAGCAATCAATCCGGTAGTAACAAACACCATTCCCTGATCTGTTGAGAAAGCATTTGCCTCATTTGAATTTAAGGTATAAAAACGCAAGCGTCCTTTGAGTTCTGGATCAGAATCTGTCAGGCGGTCTCCAATTCGTTGAATGTAATCGGTAACCTCATCACCATACGTAACGAGACCAGATTTTAACAAACCATCAATGGTATAATTGACTTGTTCAACAAACACTTCTTGTTGCTTGGCGGTTAATCCATCTCTTCGTTCTCCTTGTGCTTCGCTAATTTTGTCACTGGTAGTAATGGAAAAATCTTCTGGAACGTACCCTTTAGATTGCAATGGAATATAATTATCAAAATCAATTTGACCGATACTCAACATGGGGAAAATTATGCATACAAGAAGTACTACATAATGTTCTATTCGTTTATTTTTCATCTCAATTCGTTGGGAAGTATGCATACTGGAATTGGTTCCATTTTATGTTTGTTTAAACGATTTAACCGACGATAAATTGCCAATACTTCACGTTGTCGATCTGTAAGTGTTTCTTCTTCTCCTGAATAATCCATTGCCCATTCCAATTCAGGATACGTAGCACCGATTTGATCTTCATCTGATCGTCCATCTTCCCATAAACCATCAGTTGGTTTTGCTTGGCGAATCGATTCAACAATGTTCATCGATTCAGCAATTTCAAACACCTCGGTTTTCAACAAGTCAGCAATTGGACTGATATCCACACCTCCATCACCATACTTGGTAAAGAATCCAACTCCAAAGTCTTCCACTTTATTTCCTGTTCCCGCAACCAATAATCGGTTGACTTGACCAAGTGCATACAAGGTAGTCATGCGTAAACGAGAACGGGTATTTGCCATTGCCAACCAATGATGTTCTGATTCCAAACCTAAATTGTGCTCTAACAAGTCAAATACATCAGTAAGATGAACAGTTGTTGTTGCTACATTCTTAAAGTTTTGAAGCAACCAAGAAATGTGTTCGGTAGCACGTTCATGTTCTGCCTTTGATTGTCGAATAGGCATACTCACAACGAGTACTTTTTTACCAGTCAATGCACACAATGTAGAAGTCACAGCTGAATCAATACCACCAGAAATACCGATGATAAAACCATCTGTTCCAGCCTGTTCGCAATACGACAACATCCAGTTTGTGATATGTTCAACTATTTTTTGAGTATGTTTCATGGCTGTTTTCCAATGAGACTGCCGAAACTACAAAAAATATCCCTATTTTCTTTGTTTCATAAGTGATTCAACTAAGAACAAAAAAATCCCAGACTCAATAAGAGACTGGGATTTTTATTTCGTTGGTTTTGTTTAGAACAAAATTCCGATTTTTAATACTACTTGTTTTTGTTTTGCAGCAAAATTAAGGTAATCACTTGCTCCATTAACTTGTTGGAACATGGTCATATTACGCTCTTTATCATCACCACCAATTGCATCACCACGGTGAACACCAGTGAATCCATAATAGAATCCAATTTCAGCAAACAAAGAAGTGTTTCCAGTGAAATTCCATTCAGCACCACCTGCCAAACCAATGGTAGAACGCAAGAAGAACATATCGCCTTTCGCTTTCATGTTTGAGTTATTAAACGCAACTTGAGAACCATTGATTGAATCACCTGTTAAGTTAAAACCAATGTCATTGATAGTATTGGATAACACAAAGCTCGTACGAGCACCGAATTTTCCATAGTAACGGAATGAACCAAGCATGTTCGTACGGAACAATAACATTGTTGGAATTGTAGCGTAGATTGCTTTTTGTTTGCGGCTTTGCAAATTGTACAACTTGCTGCCGATGATTGATTCTTCTTTTTGTAAAATTTTACTATCGATGTATCTGTAATAGATCGGGCTCGTAGTTACAACATCGTATTTGAATGATTCAAAATCAAACTCCAAACCTGTTGATAGACCAATGTTTTGGTTAAAACTAAAGTTCAGGTTCATTCCAATCATGTTTTGGACACCTGCACCATCACGTTCAATTACTTTTGTACCTGGCTTATTGAAGTTTAATCCAAACTGATAAGCAAGTCCCATTTGAACTTTTTTTGCTGCTACTTCTTGGGCTGAAAGTGACAATGCAAAGCTTGCACAAACAACTGATAATAAAATTTTTTTCATACGTCGTTAGAAATGATGAGACAAATATAATCCCTTTCATTGAAATCAGAATGATTATTTTTGGGGCTGTTAATAATTATTAGATGATTTATCGCAAACTACTTGTTGTGTTTTGTACCTTGTTAATGATAACATCTTGTACGAACAATCCGCTGGATATAAGTACGGAAGGGGTTTCACTTTCTATCCGTCACACCAACATCGATTCAATTCTGAATCACACAGATACAACTTTATTGTTGGGGATTTTAATGGAACAACGTGTTCGTACTCCTGATATTGTTGACTATGAATTGGGGTACTGCTTAAGGGTTGGAAGTGTAATGGATCCTAAGTTGACCCACAGTTTGGTGCAGTTTAAAAACGATCCGTATGTGATTCGTTTAGAAAAACGAATTCAAGAAAAATTCACCGATTTACCTGCCCGAACAACAACAATGATCGAAGCATTCAAGCACCTGAAGGTTCATTTACCCAAAGCAAAACTTCCTTCAGAAATTGTGTATATGAATTCCTATTTTGCGAGTAGTGCCTTTTGCACTGATCAGGAAATTGCGATTGGATTGGAACGTTATTTAGGTGCAAAAACAGATGTCATTGCTGAATTACCTGAGCAAGAATTCTTTCCGTGGATCAAAGAAAAAATGGATGCGCAATACTTGGAACGCGATGCGATTGCTGCTTGGATCATGAGTAATATGGTGAGTCAAAAAGAGAATCCGAATAATATCAGTGCCATCATTCATTGGGGGAAAATCATTTATTTAACTGAAGCTGCTTTTCCTGATAAACCTAAAAACTGGATTATGCGTTACTCCGAAAAAGACTACAATTGGGCATTGAAGAATGAACGATCTTTTTGGGATTATTTGGTGAAAGAAAAACTACTCTTTGATTCAAGTGAACGAACACAAGCGAACTTATTAAATGATGCACCTTTTACGACTGGTCTTCCAGAAAAGGGTCCAGATCGTTTAGGACAATTTCTTGGTTGGAGAATCATTCAAAGCTACATGTCTCAACACGACATTTCAGTGGAAGAATTAATGAACTTACCATATACAGAGATACTACAAGAATACGAATTAGCGGAATAAAACCGATAGAAACAACAAAGGAATGGAAGAGAAAATTGTAAAAAAATCGACAATCGAAATTGAAGTAGGATTGAATGCCAACAACTTGCCGCTCAACATGCGCTGGTCTGCCAGTGATGGTGGAATTGACAAAGCACCAGCTCGTGCATTTTTCCTGTCACTCTGGAATCCAGATGAAAAAAACACCATGAAAATTGATTTGTGGACCAACGAAATGTCTATCGAAGAAATGAAACAGTTTTTTCACCAGACATTAATCACCATGGCTGATACATTTGAAAAGGCGACAGGCGAAACACTTATCTCAGAAGATCTGCGTGATTATTGTTACCATTTCGCAGAGAAAATGGAGATTTTGCCTGAATAATTTTTTTGACGAAAAGTTTCATCAAAAAAAGGATCGAATTTAAAAAGAAGTGCTGGGTGTTTTTAAGAAAAAAATGACGATTTGCATCCCCCTTAACGCAGTGGTGAAAGGAAGAGCAAGCAGCGCTTGTGAAGACTGAGACTAGCCCAAAAGACCTTTCTTGATGGAAAGAGGGACAACCAGTTTAGCAGCGAAATTGCTGCATTTTAGCATTGGTCCAGCTTTTTTTTGTCAAACGAATGTTATCGATAAGGAATTCTTCAAACATTGTTGTTAAGTATGTAAAAATTTACTTTTGTTGATGAGAACATTGGAAAAAAGTAAATGAAGCTATCAAATACATTAAGTCATTTTATGAATCTGATTTGTAAATTAAGTTTCATTTTTTGTTGACCATTATCAAGATAGACTTCTCCAAATTTGTGTTTGTTAGAACCTGGTGTTTCAAGTTTTGTATTGTTAAATAAATAATCTTCAAAATTTTTGGTGAAATAAAAATGATAACAAATTAATTCACCATCATCTTTAACAATTAAATATCCCCCCGTGGCTTGATAATTTCTTTTCCAAACTTCTGCTGCTCTCATTCCAAGAGCATAATCGGTCAAGAATTTTTTCATAATTAATTCATACATACTTGAATTAATATCTAAGTTGTAGCCGATTGAATTTTTCTTGGTTACAGTTTCAATGAATTTTTTTACAGTATTTTCAGATGCTATGTCATTTGCGTAAAATAGAATCAGTATTTCAGATAAAATTTTATCAAAGTTGTAGTCAATTGTTTGTAGGTTGGATTTAAATATTTCATTATCAACTTTCTCAAATTCTAATCTTGTATTGAAACTCTTTAATAGCTTTAATTTTTCTGAAAACTCCTTCGTGCTTTTTATTTGACTAATTTCTATGTCTGTCAATATTTTTCCTTTTATTAAGAAAGAAAAATTTGTTGCTCCACTTGCATTAACCAGTGTAGATGGTCTGCCTAATTGTGATTTAATGCTAAAACCCAATGTAGGAGATAAAAATGTGTTTGGGTCAGAAACCTGAATGGTTATATCGTTCTTTAATTTTGACTTTGCTTTTAACGATGTTAAAGAAAATGAAGTTAAAAATGTTTCTATCTCAGGAATTTCAAATGAGCCGTTGCCTTTCTCGGCTGATTTTATTTTTTCAAAACAAGTTTTTGCGTTAGCAATAAATTGAACAATTGGTATTTTGAAAAGAAGTTCACCATCAGAAACAATTATCAAATTATCCTGAATTGAAAAATCTACTAACCTATCTTTTTCATGTCTTAAAACTTTGATAATAGGATAAAATATTTCCTTAACCTTATTAAAGTGCTCATCACCTAAATATAGTTTTCCGTCTGCCAATAATTTAAGTAACGCGTATGGCTCGCTCCATTCACCTTTATTTCCTGTTAGCATTTGTAATTCCAATTCGTTCTAATATTTTCATAGCGGTTGCCTGTATTGCAGGTACCGCAACGGAGTTACCGAATTGTTTATAAGCAGAAGCGTCAGCAACTGGAATTAAATAATTATCGGGAAAACCTTGCAACCTTGCCCATTCTCTTGGTGTCATTTTACGAATTCCTTCGCGATTCACAGTACCTTTAATGTGAGTAGTTGGCGTAAAATCTGTTATTCTATAATCTAAAACTAAATTTCTTTCTCTTCCCATTCCTCCAACAACAATTGCGTTGCTAATACCGTCATCAGGAATGATAGCATATCCAAAACCATTTCCTTTTCCTTCGTGTCTTGCTTTATGATTTATTAAAGTTTGAACATATTGAGTTGATAGGAAATATTTTGTTGGTGGTACATTTTTTTCTTTTATTTGAGAAAATGCAACTTTTTTATTTATTGGTTTTGGATATTCAAAACTGTCAATTCCCAAATCATTTCTGAAACCAACAATATAAATTCGTTCTCTATTTTGCGGAACACCAAAATCTTTAGCATTAATAATTTGCGGTTCTGGGACGAAATACCCTAAATCATTTCTCAAAACATTTAGGATAGTCGCTAAAGTTTTTCCTCCGTTATGATTTCTTAAACCTTTTACATTTTCCAAGAAAATAGCTTTCGGTTTTTTACGTTTTATAATTTCTGCAACGTCAAAAAACAACGTTCCTCTTGTATCTTCAAAACCGCCACGTTTCCCTGCAATCGAAAACGCTTGACAAGGAAAACCTGCACAAAGCAAGTCAAAACCATCAGGAATATATGCTTTTGTTTCTTCTTTTGTGATGTCGCCAAAAGGCCGTTCTCCAAAATTTGCTTTGTAAGTCCTTTTAGCTTCTTTATCCCACTCACTTGTGAAAACGCATTTTCCACCTAAATTTTGCATTGCCAAACGGAAACCACCAATTCCAGCGAAAAGATCAATGAATTTGAATTTTGAATTTTCTAATGGTGGAAAAGGAACATCAAAAGTGTCGAAAATGCCATATTGCAAGGCTTCTTCTGCTACATTGTTTGTAATTTCTTCTTCTGGGAATTTATATTGTAAAATTTCTCTGGTAAATTGTACAGCATCTTTTTTAAAAAACTGTGAAACTCCGTTTTTGCTATTATGCAAAAAGTGAGTAATAACCGCTTCCTTATTGTTTTCAGGTTCAACAAGTTTGATTTTGTATTCTTTTTCAAAAACTTGCTCAAGCGATATTTTCTCTTTAAGTTTCATTTTATTTTTTCATTCAATATTCAAGTCGCAAGTTCGCGAAAATAACTATTCAATAGTCTTTTAATGTCCTTATTTTTCAAAAGAATTTCTGCTTTTTAACCAGTCATGTATAATTCTAATTTATAAATGAGCTAGGGAGCTTTACCGCAAAGTGCGAGTGATTGAACTAAATCCCAAATTCTTCATTTACAAAAACACCGATTACTCAGGACATGCCTGTTGCACCATTGAAAACCATAAAGCAGGACGTTCTGTTTTACCTTCTGTAACAGTCAATTCAGGGAAACGTAATTTGAATTTCCCTCTTTTGACTTTCATACATTCTGTGAGAATTGGTGCTCCGGTTTTGTAATCGTACCACGTGATTTGATACGTTTTATTGCGCTCTAAACCCTCAACGACCAACGGTTTCCCCGTGTCCCAAGACATGTCTGTGAGTTCATTAAAAGGCTTTTCAAAATTCGTTTTCAATTCAGCTTGAGAAGGACTTTTAGTAAAAAAGTTAAACGATCTATTTTTGACATAACCTACAGCTTGCAATTGGTCTTGGGAAATATAATATTGGGTTTCTTTTCCATTTTTAGCATCGCGATTCAAGTTGCGTTCTGCTTGTCTTCCTTGCACCCAAAAACCATTGCCATTACTTAACGTTGCGTTGACTTCAGAACCGTTCATGAATTGTTGTGCGTTGATAATGGAAGACCACAGAAAATCTTGCTTCGTATTCCAACCAACCCACGAATAATACCCTGCTAATCCCGTAAAACCAAAGGTCATCATATCCAAATACTGTTGCGGATAACCAGCTGCTTCATCGCCATCAGCCGCACCACCTTCTCCTATCATAATTGGTTTACCACATTTCCCTCCTATAGTCAACACCATTCTCGCCATCGAGTTTTCATTGTCAGCAACAACATTATTCGAAGAACTCTTTGCTACAATCAGTTTATCAGGAAACGATGAGTAGGGATTAAAACTCACCACATCTATCGCAGGATGGTAGATACTTTGGTCTAAAAATAGCTCACCTTCATAAAATTTGGCTGTATACATATCAATTCCAACAAGTTGATTGGTGTGTTGCATGGAATCTTTGATATAACTGGCCAATCGTTCGTGGTATTTTTGAACTGCTTCTCGTGTGATTTTACCTAATTCATCATTGATCGTAAACGGTTCTTCGGTTCCACTAAATTCACCAATATGCCAAGGTTCACTCAATAATTCAAACAAATAAATGCTTGTTGAATAACCATATCGGGCAATATAATAACGTGTTCGTTGTTCATGAAAACGCAAATCTTCTTCTAAGGTAAGCGCTTCATAAGGTTGTTTGTTTTTACCATCAGCATAACAGTATTCCGGGAAAATATCCTGATCAAAATACGATTTATCAGCACGGTAATGTGACCAATCCCAATCAAACATATCGTAATTACCGTAACTCATAAATGGCTCTTGCTGCATCAAGTCAAAATGAATGTATACGCCGTTTTCTTCACAATATTCCAATAAACGATCTTGCTCCCATGCATAAGGCTGTCGGTCAAAATAATTCCCTTTTTTCTCAAATTCAAGTAATGATGACCAACCAGATTGCAGGATGCGAATAAATTGACCGCCTTGTTCTTTATAGGCCTTAATATCATCATGGTAACGCATCCATTCTGTTAATTTGGTCACTTTGTGTGTTTCTTTTGGGGAAAATAAATCTGCTCCTCCATTTGAAGAGGTATGGTAATTATTTACGCCAATTGTCGGTGATGGAAAATTCAATCCAACAGGAAAGATAATTTTTCCATCTAGTTGCAGGTTCCGTTTATTCGAGTGCACTGAAACATAGCCTTTTTTGCTTGTTTTAATGACATTATATTCAATTGTAGAAGCCACAACTGCTGGTTTTCCTTTGATTTTGATAGAAACGGAGCAAGTCCAACTTCCTACGAGTGGCGGTGCAAAACGAATGCGCATTGGATAAAAAGTCCCAACATCTTTCCATGAATTGGAAGTCACATCGCGTTCATACTCTCTGTAATAAAAGGCCGGAATGACTTTCACCATACCTGTTTCGGTGTGCGTCATGGTTGCTTCAATATCCAATTCCCATTGTAAAAATGGATTGATCATTTCTGACTGAGCTGTTGTAGATTGTCTGAGGAAATTATTCACTCGCACAGCATCTTGATTGGCCAAACGAACACCCAGTTCCAATTTATTGAGTTGCTGAACACCATTTAAATCAGCATAGTTGAGCACTTTTACTTCGGGTTGATTGGTATTGTTTTGAGCAACAAGCGAACTTGTGAGCAACAAACAAATAATCAAACTGTGAATTGATTTGAGTTTCATGTGAACTATGCTTTTTTAACAATTAAATTCTAATTTTTGATTTTATCAAACAACTAACCTAAGCAATTTTATTTCACTAAGGTCATTTCGTCTACCAAATGTTTTGCGCCAGAATATTTATCCATTACCCACAATACGTAACGAATATCCACGACAATATTGCGGCAACGACTTGGATCAAATAAGTAATCACTCATCGTGCTTTCCCACGATCTGTCAAAATTCAATCCCATTAAATGACCATCTGCATTGAGTACTGGCGAACCTGAATTACCACCAGTGGTATGATTTGAACCTGTGAAACAAACCCACAATTCGCCATCTTGTGCATAATCACCGTAATCTTTTTGATCATACAGTTCTTTCATTCGTGGCAATAGTTCAAAATCAGGATTTCCCGTTTGATTTTTAGCAATGATTCCTGCAAGGGTAGTATGAGAGGTATACATCATACCGTCTGTTGGTGCAGAACCTTCTAGTTTTCCATAGGAAATCCGCAAAGTAGAATTCGCATCTGACCATTGTTTCAGATCAGGGAACATGATTTTTTTTCCTTCAACATAAACTTTTAATAAAGCATCCATTTCATCTGAAAAGTCAAAAGCTTGTTGGCGCACATCTTTTTGAAACACTCCCCAACATTCTTTGAAAAGCATGTAACCTTGATCTTTATTTAACTTTTTGAAATTATTACCTGTAGCTAATTTCTTTAGAAAAGCTAGGTATCGTTCTTTATTTACAAAAATGGATTTGCTGTAAATCAGTTGAGAGAGTTCCTCTTTTTTCAATCCTTCAATTGCAAATTTAGGATCTAAGTTCGCTGCAAATTCGGCAGTTAGTAAATTGAAAATTTGTTGATCGACTTTTGCATCATAGTCTTTAAAAAACCCATCAGCTCCTTTGATTAAATTATCCACTTTCTTCTGAAGCTCACCACTCATTTTATACTTCTCGTAGTTTGTTTCAATATCTTCCAAAGATCTTGCTAATTTGAAGTATTCTGGACCAACATATAAGTATTCATAGAACAATGTCAAATGAAATTCAAAAACGCTTTTTTCATCAACGAGTTTATTCATTCGAGTTACCAATCCAGCATATTTTTTCCATTCTTCTTTTGAATTAGCGCGCAATTGGTATTCTTTTTCAAATTTCACTTTTAATCCAACAGCGTCTAAGTTTTTCAATCCATCAATTTGACCGATATTTTTCTTCCATGCATTTGCAATTCGCGCTTGTTTGGCAGCATATTGGATGCGTGTTTGATCAGAAGAACGCATTCCAGCATCAATGACAGAAAGTGATTTTGTACGCATGGAAATTTCCATCGGACGTTGTTTTTCCACAATGTATTTTAAGTATCCAGAAGATAAATGCTGTTCTGTTACTCCAGGGAAACCATAAACCATCGTGAATTCGCCTTCTACTCTATTTTTAAATGCAATCGGTAAATGATGCAATGGAATGTAAGGAACATTGTCTTCACTATAGGCTGCTGGTTTATTATCTTTTCCTGCGTAGATTCTAAATACAGAGAAATCACCTGTATGTCGAGGCCAAACCCAATTATCGGTATCACCTCCAAATTTACCAATTGAATTTGGTGGAGTTCCAACTAATCGCACATCTAAAAACACTTCTTTCACCATTAAATAATAGCTGTTTCCATAATCGAAAGCTTGAACAACTGCTTCATAATGCGTTCCACGTTTGGCATCTTCTACCAATTTTCTCATGTTAGCCGTCATGATTTCTTGGAGCCGTTCTCCACTAGTAATTCCTGCAGTTCCAAACAACATCCCTTCTGTCACATCGTCAATTCGAACGATTCGAGTAGCAGTTAACCCAGGATTGGATAATTCATCTGCCTTTGTTTTCGCCCAGAAACCATATTTCAAGTAATCTTTTTCTAACGAAGAGTGTGATTGAACCTGACTGTAACCACAATGGTGATTGGTAAGCAATAAACCTTCAGCTGAAACAATTTCCGCCGTACAACCACCACCAAAATGAATGATCGCATCTTTGATAGACGATTTATTTACATTATAAATATCAGAAGCAGAAAGTCGCATTCCCATCGCTTTCATATCCGATTCAAAAGCCTCAATTAATGAAGGAATCAACATTCCTTCTTCGGCGAACCCAAAAGAAGTCGACAATAACAGTATAAAAACTACCAGCTTTTTTCTCATTTTAAATCATTTTGTTTCAAATATACCAAAGACAAAGGAAAACAGAGTTGTCTAATACCAACCAAATTACGACTTTTGCACCGATGGACTTTTTAAGCTTAGTATTTCGATTGGGAGTGGTGCTTGCCATTTTCAGTTTCATTTGGGGATTGATCCGTTTCGGACTCACCATTTTACGAGGAGGATTACCTCTAGCATATCCAATAGCATTGAGCCTAAAATTGGTTCAATATTTCCTAATCGCGGACATTACTATTTTGTTTTGTGGAACGAAAACGGATTCTTCACAATTGGATCTCATTCTTTCTGGTCTGATTTTACTCATGTATTTCTTAGGGAAAATGCAAAACATGCGTTCCCGCTTCATGATTTTACAATTTCAAAATCGTGGTGTTCAGCAACCTCAACAATTGAACATGAACCTAGAATTGGGTGTGATTGTTGCAAGTTTAGGTTTGTTTGTTTTTCTAGCAATCTATCCGAATTACGCAGAAAATCCAGCATCTACTTGGTTTTACACCAATATTATTGGGATTGAAAAATCGCCTGTTTTTGGATTCATTTTTAAGATTGTTGGTTTTTTCTTTACCCTTAACATCTTGATTCGATTGGTGAGCTCTTTTACATTATTGCTATCCGGTCAAGCCTTCACTAAACCAACCGACAACAATCCACAAAACCCGCAAGATGATCCAACTCATTTTGATGATTACGAGGAATTGAAGTAAAGTCGTTCTCCGTTATAGTTAGTTGAAAAACGAATAATTAGGATGATCATTTAGCAAGATCAATCGTGTTTTGTTTCCCACGAATACACGATAGAAATTCAAGATCAATTTTAACCACATAAGGACACATAGAAAACATAGAATGCACTATCTTATCTATGTGGTTAATTTCAAGTAAATTCAATGCTTAAATGGTATTATTCTCCTATTTAGAATTTGTCGTGGCGGATGGTAAAAAAGCTGTTTTCTGAATTGCTGAAACACTTTATGACGAAGAGCCAAGAATGTTACTATTCTTTCCCAGTTAACTCATGGAGTTTTTCCAGCAACAAGAGAATTTGAGGTAACACAACTGAATGCTGTCCATTTTCAATGATGAAATCTGCTAAGGGGATTTTTTCTTCATCTGCAAGTTGATTGTTCATGCGCAATTGAATAGCCTCAAGATCTGTTTTATCACGCACCAAAACACGTTGAATGCGATCTTCGATTGGTGCAACAACGAGTACATTAAAATCGAGCAATTGATAACCACCAGTTTCAAACAATAGAGCTGATTCTTGGAAAACAATTGCAGTCGTTTGTTGCTTACTCCAGTTTTGAAAATCAGTTCGTACAGCAGGATGAATGATTGCGTTGATTTGATCCCGTTTAGTTGGATCGTTGAAAATGATTTTCGCGAGGTGAGATCGGTTTAGTACTCCATGATCAAATACTTTTTCTCCAAACGCATCGATCAATGATTGGCGAATTTGTGGGTCAGATTCCATCAAATCCTTGGCCCGTTGATCGGAATTGTAGACAGGATAATTCATCGCCTGTAAAATGTCACAAACGGTTGATTTTCCTGAACCGATTCCACCGGTTATTCCAACGTTGAATGGTGTTTTCATGGCAAAAAAAATCCCCTCGTGTTTGCGAGAGGATTGATAATTAGATTTCTTCTACTTCAATAATATTGAACGGAAGCCCGATAATGGCTTGGTAATCTTGCCCTGCTTCCTCCATATCTTCGTCATCTTCTTCAAAATACCAATTCACAACGACTTTCGTACGTTCACCAGAAATGGATTCTAATTTTTTAAATAAATCCAAAATGCACTTTGATGAAGAGGTGTTAAAGTATTCCAGTTTCACATCCACTGCTGTTTCAGCGATAGGTGATTTTCCGTAAGCATCAATCCATTCGTTCAAAGGTTTGTAAAACTCAACGGAGTTTTCTGGAATTGACCGACCTTTCAATTCAAGTTTACCTGCAGTTGCATCAAAATGGATGGAAGGGGTTTTTGCAGAGCCTTCAAGGTGTAAGTTTTCCATAACTAACTGTTAATCAATTTTAATATTCAAACAAAAAAATGAATTGGTTTCGCTAACCTGTAAAAACTGGTATTCCAATTTATTTCCTGACTTTCTTGCTATATCTATCATCCCCAAACCAGCGGTTCCTTTATCCGAAACACTTCCATTATTGAGAACTTCTTGGTAATACAATTTCAACGCGTCTTTATCCATTCCATTGATGGTTTTCAAACGTTCTTCTAATTGACGTGCACTTTCACTATCAATGTAATTGCCTGTGCTGATTACAAATTGCTCATCTTTTTTAGCAATCATAAACAATGCTGACTTTGCTTCGATCCGTTCTATATTCCGTTGTACGGACTCAGCGCCATCATCAATATGGTGGTAGAGATTTTGAAGGCATTCCACTAAAACATTGAATACTTTTTTCTTTGTTTTAGGAGATTCATCCATGTAATCCATCTTAGATTCCATGATTGAAAGTACAGAAGTGAGTAAATCTGAGGTGACCACACCTTTAAAGGAAAGTAGGATATTCTCCCTTTCCATGGTTTGATACAATTCGTAGATGTCGTTTTTTATCATGTTCGCCTCAGTCGAAGTGTGACAAATATAATAATCCTGTCGAACTTATTACACCATTAATAGAAAAAAACAAGGCGATGGTAGAAACTCATTGGTTTATTATTAAGAAGTGCAATATCGCAGAATCAAGAAATTAATCTAGTACTAGCCTATTACTCCTAATTCTAGTTAATCTAATTGTGCAGAAAGAATTATACAGCGGCCTTCAATTCGTACTATTTATTGAATAAATGAGTCAGATTCTAAACAGATTCTAGTCTAAACAAGTAAAAAAACTTATTTTTGTGAGACAATGCAGACAGCTAATACAAACGAATGGTTCGCTTCGTGGTTTGATTCCCCGTACTATCATAAACTATATTGTAACAGAGATGACAACGAAGCTGAAGGTTTTTTAACCCAACTTACTGCTCATCTTTCTATTGATAAAACGGCACATTTGCTTGATTTAGCATGTGGAGCAGGAAGACATTCGCGCGTTCTAAACAAGTTGGGGTATAGTGTAACTGGTTGTGATCTTTCACCCAACAGCATACTTGAGGCACAAGAAAAAGCAGCTGAAGGAATGACCTTTTTTGTGCATGACATGCGCGATCCACTTCCTGAAACCTATGATATTGCGCTGAATCTGTTCACGAGTTTCGGTTACTTCGATCAAGTTGAAGATAACTCCAAGGTTCTGAAAAGCGTCTACAATGGCCTTTCTCAAAACGGTTTACTGGTTATTGACTTTATGAATGTCGAAAAGGTAATTCGTGAATTAAAACCGCGACAAGAAATCAACCGAGATGGAATCATTTTTCATATCAAACGCGAAGTTTCCAATGGGAAAATCGTGAAAACCATTGCCTTTGAAGCGGAAGGTGAATCACATTTTTACCAAGAAAAAGTACAAGCATTGGATTTAATCGACTTTCAACAATTATTGGGAAATACCCAGTTTGAAATCATGGAAGTTTTGGGAAATTATTCGCTTGAATCCTATAACCCGATCAATTCTGATCGATTAATTTTGATTTGCAAAAAACGATGAGCGGATTGTTGGCCAACACGTTATTCTTAATCGCATCAGTTATATCAGGTGGTTTGATCGTTTTGTTTTTGGAGCGTAAAAATCAACAACAACTGATCAAACTTTCCTTGGCGTTCAGTGGAGGATTTCTCTTAGCCATTGCCTTTACCCATTTTCTACCTGAATTATACCACGAACATAACACCTCGATCGGAGTTTGGATCCTCATTGGATTCCTCGTTCAATTGTTTTTAGAATATTTCTCAGGTGGCATTGAACACGGACACATTCATGTGCATACACATCGGAAAATTCCTTACATGTTACTGTTTTCCTTGTCTGTGCATTCGTTTATTGAAGGAATCCCATTGGCTGGATTTGTCGATCATACTGCCCATGAAGGACATCACCACGAATCGTTATTATTGGGGATTGTTTTGCATCAATTACCCGTTGCGATCGCCTTAATGACCCTGCTCCGTCAATCCAATTTGAGTGTAAAACTATCTTGGATTCTACTAGGTGTTTTCGGAATGATGACCCCGATGGGAATGTTTCTTGGCTGGATCATGGAAACGAGCGGCGAATTCCAATACATGGATTTATTACTAGCCATTGTAGTTGGAATGTTTCTCCATATCTCCACCACGATTATTTTCGAAACGAATGAAAACCACAAGTTCAATCTTGCAAAATTGACAGCAATATTATTGGGCGTTGGTTTGACGTTTGTGATGTTGTGATCTAGTTTTTGAGTTCTAGGATTGAATTAAAAAAATACTCAGAAAACAACTCTCACCACCAATAGAAAAGGGAACAACGAATGCTCCCTTAATACTACAACTAACCACTAAAAGCCAAGAAACCTAGAACTTGGAAGAAGTGAAGATTCTACATCAATAAAACAAAGGAACTTTAAAATTGTTCAGTACTCAGAATACAAATAAATTAATACACTGATTTTTAGTGGTTTAAACAACAGAAAAAGGGAACAACTAATTGTCCCCTTATTACTACACCTAACCACTAAAAACCAAGAAGCCTAGAACTTGGAAGAAGCAGATATTCCAATTTTATAAAACAAAGGAACTTTAAAATTGTTCAGTACCCAGAATATAAATGAAGTAATATATTGATTTTTAGTAGTTTACACAACTAAAAAAGGAAGCAACTAATTGCCCCCTTATTACTACACCTAACCACTGAAAACCAAGAAACTTCGAACTAGGACGAGGCAGATTGCCTACTTTATTCTCTACAAAGGAACGCTAATTTCATTCCTTAGTTTAGGGCGTAATTACTTGTTTTGTATAATAGGGTAGTTTTACTTAAACTTAAAATGATTGTATTGAACAGTTCAATTTACATCGGTAAGCGTTGACGAATCAAATTTTCTAAACAATCAATAAAACGCGGGTGATCATTGGAACTAGGCACCAACTGCACTTTTTCACCTCCATGTTCGATTAATAATTCATGGTATTCTTCACCAATTTCGATTAACGTTTCCAAGCAGTCGGCAATAAAAGCTGGACTAAAGGCCAATACTTTTTTCACACCTTCTTTCCCCCATTTGCGAATAATATCATCCGAAAAAGGTTGAATCCATTTTTGATTGAGGCGCGATTGAAAACTGACCACATATTGATCTTCTGTCAACCCCAATTTAGCAACAATCATACGAGTTGTTGCATAACAAGTGGCTTTATAGCAATACTTTGCATCCTCATCAACTTCCGTTTCGCAATTGTGATCTGCACACAAATTATCATCATAGATTTTATCTACATGTCGTTCGGGTAAACCATGATAAGAGAACATGATTTTATCGTAATCTGCTAAATTGAATTCACTTGCTCTAGCAACGATTGAATCAATGTATCCTTCATGATCATAAAATTGACTTACAATTTTCACTTCCGGAATCGCCCACCATTTACGAATGATATTCATTGCTTTTTCAATGGCAGAACCAGTTGAAGCACTCGCATATTGCGGAAACAATGGAATAATAATGAGTTGATCATAATGCGCTTTTCGCATCCGTTCCAGAACAACATCCATGGAAGGATTTTGGTAGCGCATTGCCATTTCAACCGTTACGTCTTCCGTCGAAAAACGTTCTTGTACCAATTTTTTAACCGCTTCAGTATACGTCAACAAAGGTGAAACGCCATTTCCAAGTGCCCATAATTCCTTGTAAATTTTCGCCGATTTTGGTGCACGAAACGGAACGATGATTCCACGAACAAGCAGCTGTCGCGATAGATATGGGATGTCGATTACGCGCGGATCAGTTAAAAATTCGCGCAAATAACTAGCAACGTCACCACGCTCTGGACTGTCTGGAGTTCCAAGTTGAATTAATAATACGCCGGTTTTTTTTGCTGTCATTTGTCTTTTTTAAGCAGAACAATCTTTTGATCGATTGGTTCTAATTAAATTAAATTGTATTGTTTTTTTAATTGGGTCGGGATAAATCCCGACCGTACGATAAATCCCGATAGAACAAGAGATCTCGATTATTCAATACTAGTTTAAACATGTAAAGCTCTATTCTCAGTTGCAGCCAATGCCGCTTCTTTAATCGCCTCAGAATACGTTGGATGCGGGTGACACATACGTGCTAAATCTTCAGCCGATGCTCGGTATTCCATTGCAGTAACAGCTTCCATGATTAAGTCTGCCGCTCTTGCAGCAATCATGTGAACTCCTAATATCTCATCTGTTTCAGCGTCGGCAAGGATTTTCACAAAACCACCCATGTCCATACTTGCACGCGAACGACCAAGTGCTTTCATTGGGAATTGACCTGCTTTGTAGTTGATTCCAGCCGCTTTTAATTCTTCTTCCGTTTTACCAACTGCAGCAATTTCTGGCCAAGTATAAACGACACCTGGAATCAAGTTGTAATTGATATGCGGTTTTTGTCCAGCTAGTGTTTCTGCAACAAATACACCTTCTTCTTCCGCTTTGTGCGCTAACATGGCTCCACGAACTACATCACCGATTGCATAAATAGTAGGAACAGCTGTTTGGCAATGATCATTTACTTCAATTTGACCACGATTATTAGCAGTCAAACCAATATTTTCAAGACCTAAACCAGCCGTGTACGCTTTTCTACCAACGGCAACAAGGCAATAATCACCTTCAATTGTGATGGTTTCTTGTTTTTTATTGACCGCAGTTACGATTACACCTTTTCCAGTATTTTCAACTTTCTGAACACTCGTTTCGAGGTTGAATTTAAATCCTTCTTTTTTCAAAATCTTGATGAACTCTTTTCCAAGTCCGCGATCCATTGTTGGGAAAATGGCATCAGCAAATTCTACGACTTCTACTTCAGATCCTAATCGCGCATAAACCGACCCGAGTTCCAAACCGATCACACCACCACCAATTACGATGAGGCGTTTCGGAATTTCCTTCATATTTAATGCTTCCGTTGAAGTAATGATTCGATCTTTATCCGGTTCCATTCCTGGGAAAAAATTGGGTTTAGAACCAGTTGCTATAATGGCGTTTTTTGTTGTAATGGTTGTTTTATTTCCAGCATTATCTGTAACAGCAACAGTTGTTTTGTCGACAAATGAACCTACACCTTCGTAAACAGTAATGTTGTTTTTATCCATTAAAAATTTCACACCGTTACACGTTTGAGCTACCACATCGTTTTTACGGGTAATCATTTGTGCTAAATCTGCTTCGACATTTGACACTTTGATACCGTGAGCAGCAAAATTGTGTGTTGCATTGAAAAAATGCTCAGACGAATCTAACAAAGCTTTGGAAGGAATACATCCTACATTTAAACAAGTTCCTCCCAAGGTTGAATATTTCTCAATCAATGCTGTTTTCATTCCCAATTGTGCGCAACGAATTGCAGCGACATATCCACCAGGTCCTGAACCAATAATTGTAACGTCGAATGTGCTCATAATTTCTCTTTCTGAATTCGCGATAAAGGTAGACATTAAGTAAAAAAGAGAAGAGAAAATTGTTGAAAAATAAGATTCAATATAAACCAAATGGTTTTCGAATGCCTATTCTCAGTTGCTGAAACTTGAATGGGTAGCTAGCTTCATACTCAAAAGTCACTTTCGAAAGAATCAATAAATCGATACTTAGGATCCAATTTTTTTTCAGTGGAATTTCATTAATTAAGCCATATTCCACACCGATTACAGCATAGGTAAAGGGCTTTATTTCTATCCATTCACCACTTGATACTTGTGCATTTGTCGAGGTCAGATATTCCACAATACGGCGATGGGAATTAATAAACGAACCAAGCGTCAAACCTGCGCTTAAGTACAATCGAAATTTATCTCCTTTGTAAAGCTTGATATTGGATTTTATCGCCATATCAAAAAACCATGCTTTGCGGTAACTAACTAAAAACGTATCTGATAGAGGGTTATAACTTTGATAGCTTTTTTTTGATTTGAAATTCCAACGTGAAGCAGAGAAATCGAATTCGAGTCTACAATTACGCTTTTTATTCTGTCGGATAAAAGCCATTCCTGCATCGAATCCTAACCTTCCAACATAAGACTTGTCTTTATAACTTGTTCTACCTGTTCCAATAAAAAATCCAAATTGGTTTTGTTTAACATTTGGTGTTTGCTGGGCAGAAATGCTCGAAACAATTAATAAACATACCATTAGGTACAACCATTGTTTCATCGAACGATTTTTATAAATCAAAAATATGCTTCTCGGCATGATACGATGATCTTACCAACGGACCACTTTCCACATAACGGAATCCCATTTCCAATCCCAATTCACGGTACTTATCAAATCGTTCTGGAGTCACAAATTCAGCAATCGGTAAGTGTTTTGAAGTTGGTTGCAAGTATTGACCGAGCGTAAGTATATCAACTCCAACTGCTCTTAAATCTTGCATGGTTTCAATAATTTCTTCATCTGTTTCACCCAATCCGAGCATCACACCCGATTTGGTGCGCATTCCACCTTTTTTCAAGCGAAACAACACTTCCAAACTACGATCATATTTTGCTTGAATACGTACTTGTTTGGTCAAACGGCGTACTGTTTCAAGGTTATGCGAAACGATTTCAGGAGCTACATCAATGATTGCTTGTAAATTTTCCCATTTTCCTGCAAAATCTGGAATCAAGGTTTCCAACGTTGTGATCGGAGATTGATGACGAATAGCACGAACCGTTTGTGACCAAATTTCTGATCCGCCGTCTTTTAAATCATCACGATCCACAGAAGTGATCACCGCATGTTTCACGCCCATTAGTTTTACACTATTCGCCACACGACCAGGCTCGTAGACATCCACTTCTTCTGGTCGACCGGTTTGGACGGCACAAAATCCGCAAGAACGGGTACAAATATTACCCAAGATCATGAACGTTGCAGTTCCTTCTCCCCAGCATTCACCCATATTTGGGCAACTTCCGCTTTCGCAAATGGTGTGTAATTTATGTTCATCCACCAATGAGCGTACCTTTCGGTAATTTTCGCCAGTTGGAAGTTTTACCCGCAACCACTTTGGTTTTTTTATGCGGATGTTATTATCGCTTGTTACAAGTTCTTCTGACATATCGCTTATTTCACAACACTTTCTAACATTTCTGATAGCGTTCTCACTTCACAGTTAGGAATGAAATTCAACTTAAATCCCACCTTAATCGAGGTAAAAACAGTACCTTTACACGCTTCGTAATTGTGCGATGCAAAAATACAAAATAAGCAATCAGAATACAATGGCAACAGCAGAAGTAACCTATTTAGGAGGATTGCGCACAGAGTGTGTACACCTTCAATCTGGAACTGTAATTCATACCGATGCCCCAACGGACAATCATGGAAAGGGCGAAAAATTCTCTCCCACAGATTTAGTAGCAACAGCTTATGCTTCCTGTATGCTCTCTATTATTGGGATTTACTGCAATGAGCATGGTCACGAGTTCACACATGGAAAAGCCAGTGTTACCAAAATCATGGAATCCTCACCAAGAAGAATCGGTAAATTGGTCATTGAAATCGATCTAACAGGGAATGGTTGGGATGCCGTAACTTCAGAAAAGGTTGTGCGAGCTGCAAAAGCTTGTCCAGTGGCAAAATCCATTGATCAACTGGTTGAAATTGAATTAGATATTAAGTTAGATGAGTAATAGAAATGATGATCGCGGATTTAAGCGCGACGACAACAAAGAAGATCGCGGATTTAGACGTGATAACAATGACCGTGATCGTGGACAACGAGATGGGTTTAAAAAAGATGGTTTCAGAAAAGAAAAACAAGACCCTGAAGATTTAATCTACGGAATTCGAGCTGTGATTGAAGCAGTGAAAAATGAAGTGGAATTGAACCGCATTCTCATTCAAAAAGGAATGGACAAGGATTTGTTCTCTGAATTAAAAGATACGTTGGCTGGCAAAGATTTTCAGTTGCAATTTGTGCCAATTGAAAAATTGAATAAAATCACTTCTTCCAATCACCAAGGTGTAATTGCATATACGTCTCCAGTTGTTTATCAAAACATTGAAACGTTGGCTGACCAATGGCTGACCGAAGGAAAAGAACCGTGTATTTTAGTACTTGATCGCATTACGGATGTACGAAATTTTGGCGGAATTGCTCGAACAGCTGCTTGTATGGGCGTTGACGCAATCGTTATTCCATCAAGAGGAAGTGCAACTGTTACTGCAGATGCTGTGAAAACTTCAGCTGGTGCATTGTACACGATTCCTGTTTGTAAATCAGATTTGTTAAAAGAGAGCATTTTCTATTTACAGCAAAGTGGTTTTCAGATCGTTTCATGTACTGAAAAATCGAAAATAAGTGTTGAGAAATACAACTTTTTTGGACCAACTGTCATTATTTTAGGATCGGAGGAAGATGGTATTTCACATGATTTATTGAAACTTTCAGATGTGCGTTTATCAGCTCCAATGGCGGGTGATATTGCATCGTTGAATGTTGGCGTAGCGACTGGAATGATTTTGTACGAGCGTTTGCGTCAAATGAAGAACGCGCAGTAATACCACTTTATCTTTGATTATTCTCCAATAACCTAAGAACTATTTTTAGATTCAGGTTAATGGCAAAAGAGAAATTCATCAACAATTTTAACCACATAAGGACACAGAGAAAACATAGAATACACTATGTTTTCTCTGTGTCCTTATGTGGTTCTTTTCAAGTAAATTCAAAGATAAATGGTATAAAAACTAATTTCAAGTGATTGAATTCCCCAATTTTACGTGCCTTTTTCAATAAATACAGAACTTTACATTTAGTTGAATTGCTAAAAACTCAGTAATCCCGCATTCCGATAGCTATCGGAATACCGAATGCATAACACTTTAAATGAATATATTAATGAAACAATTCACTTAAATTCCCAGTCTTACATTTCTGTTTTTTGATTAATAACAACTCAAAAACAGTCTATCAATCTCAAATCACTTTCCTACAATCGGCATTAAACTCACCAAATCTGGTAAATCAGCTAAATTGCGAACGCGTTTTACATTCAGTTCTTTTTTGAATTTGTGTTCTGGATCAAAATGAATGGCCGACCAACCAGCATTTAACGCACCAATGATATCAACCTTAAAATCATCACCAATCATAATCGCTTCTTCAGGCAAACAACCTGTGCGGTTCATCGCTTCTTCAAAAATTGGTCTATGTGGTTTGTTGACTCCTATTTCTTCCGAACATAAAACAAGGTCAAAATAGGGAGAAAGACCGCTGTTTTCTAATTTGATGTGTTGCACTTCCTTGAAGCCATTGGTAATGATGTGCATGCGGTAATTTTCTTGTTTGAAGTGCTCCAACACCTCAATTGCATTGGGAAACAAGAGTGTTTGACGTGGAGACAGATCAATATATCCATCACTCATACGTTGCGTGATTGAATGATCTGATATTCCGAGATGATTGAGTGTTTTTTTAAATCGACTATCGCGCAATTCCAATTTATCGATTTTCCCTTTTCCATAGGCCGTCCATAATTCAGCATTGATGCGAATATAGGTATAGTGGAAGTGACTAAAATGTTCGATGTGATTGTGCAACTCCAATTCAGCATACAAGAGTTGAAGTGCTTTTTTGGAATTGGCTTCAAAGTCCCACAACGTTCTGTCGAGGTCAAAAAAGAGTTGTCGCGTTTTCATTAGAATAAATACGCAATTCCGTAAGCCATACCAGTTGTGATACCGCCATTGATCACTATTCCCATCAAGATAAAAGGAAATGTACGTTTGTCTTTTCCGTAGAATTTTGCCGCAATGATGGATCCGATTGGAACAGATAAAAACAAAGGAGCATACATAGAGATTCCAATGATTCCAAGCCGATGTTTGATTCTGACAATTAACTTATTGAAGAACGTGAATTTGCGTTTGAATTTCAACGGAACTCCTGTTTTAATGGATTCAGCGATTAATGCTTTTCGTTTAAGATGCGCTTTTTTCAGAAAATATTCACTTGAAAAATAAAAAATAAAGGCACAAACAATCGCTCCGGCAACGCAAGAGACGTAGGTTTCAAGAAAATTCAATTTAAGTCCTGGCCCACCAAAAGGAGCGAACAAAAATTTAATCATTGAAAGACTAAAAAGGGTAAAATAATAATGCCACTGCATACTTGATCAAATTAACATTTTTCTCCAAATGCCAAATCGCCTGCATCTCCCAATCCGGGAACTATGTACGATTGAGCAGTCAATTCACGATCGATGGCACCTACCCAAATGCTTGCTGTATCTGGTAAATGTTTTCTCACATATTCCAATGCTTCAGGCGCTGCTATAGCCGCCACAATATGAACCCGTGCAGGTTTTCCTTGTTTCAATAATGCTTTATATACCATCACCATTGAACTTCCAGTTGCCAACATAGGATCCGAAATAATCAATGTTTTACCATCCAAATTGGGAGAAGCTAAATATTCTACATGAATATCAAAATCTTCCGCAGTTGTATGTTTACGATAAGCAGAAACAAATGCACTTTCAGCTCTGTCAAATACATTCAACAATCCTTGGTGCATCGGTAAACCAGCGCGCAAAATAGTTGCCAAAACAGGTTGTTGTTTCAATAATGGAACAGTGGCTTCACCCAAAGGAGTTGTGACATTCATTTCCTCATACTCCAACGTTTTCGATAACTCATACCCCATCACTTCTGCAACACGTTCCAAGTTTCTTCTGAAACGAAGCGGATCTTGTTGAATGGTACAATCACGCAATTCTGCTAAAAAAGTAGAAAAAATGGACGGCGTAAGGCTTAAATTATGGATCATCTCTCGTGCATGTTTTGGTTTCTAAAGGTAATAAAATTGGTGTTCGATTGCGTGATCTTAGTGGCGAAAGCTAAATTTTGTCGAAAATTGGCTATTTCTGTTCCTATCAGACAATCATTTAACGATACTTTCAACTATTCCGTCTCAACTAGATTGACTAAACCAATAGTAAGCAGTAATTTTGCACCATGGCAAGTCAAACCAAATTGGATTCCCGTATTTTCAAACGTTTATTGAAATTCGCACGACCTTATCGTTCGCGTTTGGTTGTTGCTTTTGGTTGCACATTGACACTCGCTTTTTTGTCACCTTTTCGACCGTGGTTATTGATGACCATTCTGAATAAATATGTGATCAACGAGCAGACAAAAAACTTGGAAACATTCAGCTTCTGGTTAATGTTCATCTTCGGAATCTTGTTTATTGAAGCCATTTTGCAATTTTCTGCTTCCTACTTTAGTAATTTATTGGCTCAATCGGTCATTCGTGATATTCGGGTGAAAGTCTTTTCTCATATCACTACTTTTCGGATGCAGTATTTTGATAAAACACCCGTCGGCAATCTAGTTACACGTGTTGTCTCAGATATCGAGGCTATTTCAGAAGTCTTTTCATCTGGATTAATAGACATCATTGGCGATTTAATCATGCTTGTTGTCATTCTATTTGCCATGTTTATTGTTAATTGGCAATTAACGGTACTTTCGCTACTTCCTGCTTTGATTTTAATTTACGCCACTCGTTTATTTGCCCGTGCCATGCGCAAGTCGTTTCAACAAGAAAGCACACAGGTAAGTCGCTTAAATACGTTTGTTCAAGAACGGTTAACTGGAATGAGTATTGTGCAATTATACGGTCGTGAAAAAATAGAATACGAAGCATTTGTCAACATCAACAAAGACCACCGAAAAGCACACATTGATGCAGTTTGGGCCTACTCCATTTTCTTTCCAGTTGTTGAATTTCTTAGTTCATTGTCATCTGCATTTTTAATTGTTTGGGGAGCATATCAATTTACGGGTGCTACAGGTACGGGTTCAGAAATGTTCACCGAAATTCTTGCATTCTCCATGTGGATTGGAATGATGTACCGCCCTATTCGTCAATTGGCAGATAAATTTAATGTACTTCAACGCGGAGTTGTTCGAGCGGAACGTGTTTTCCAAATTCTTGATACAGAAGAACATGTACAGGAATCCGGAACAATGGATGATTGCGATTTCCAACAACCTTTAATCTTTAAGAATGTTTCTTTTGGATATATTGAAAATCAATTTGTGCTGAAGAACATCAATTTGACCATTCAACCAGGAAAAACAATTGCTTTTGTAGGTGCAACGGGCGCAGGGAAAACTTCAATCGTGAATCTATTAGGGCGGTTCTATGAATACCAAGAAGGTGAAATACTGATTGGAGAACATGAATTGCGTACGATTAAAATGGATTACTTGCGTAAAAACATTGCGATTGTTTTACAAGACATTTTCTTGTTTTCAGACACCATTCACAACAACATTACATTAGGAAACACTGAAATCACAAGAGAACAAGTAGTTGAAGCAGCAAAAGCGGTTGGAGCAGATGCTTTTATTCAATTACTCCCCAATGGTTATGATTATGAAATCGGTGAACGTGGCGGAGTACTATCTGTTGGTCAACGTCAATTACTTGCCTTTATTCGCGCTTATGTTTATAATCCACACATTCTGATATTAGACGAAGCTACATCTAGCGTAGACAATGAATCGGAGGAAATGATTCAGCGGGCAACCGAACAACTTACCAAAGGAAGAACATCTATTGTTATCGCACACCGACTTTCAACTATTCAACAAGCTGATACAATTGTGGTATTAGATAAAGGTGAAATCAAAGAAATGGGAACACACGAAGAATTACTTCAACAAGACGGATTTTACAAACGTTTGTATATAATGCAATTTTCAAGATCATGACAGCTCAACAACTTACAGGATTAAAAATTGGTGGTGTACCAGAACATTTTAATCTTCCTTGGAGATTAGCCATTGAAGAAGGACGGATGCGTGAAATTGGTTTGGATCTCCATTGGAGTGATATGAGTGGCGGAACAGGTCAAATGATTCGTGGTTTAGAAACTGGTTCTATTGATATTGCTGTATTATTAACAGAAGGAATTACAAAATCTATTTTACAAGGATTAGATGCCAAAATCCTTCAAGTTTATGTGAATTCGCCTTTGTCTTGGGGAATCCATGTTCCGTATAAATCCACTATTCAACGAGAAGCCGATTTAGAAAATCAAACTTTTGCTATTTCGCGTGAAGGTTCTGGATCCCATTTAATGGCTTATGTCATGGCAGATGAACAAAAATGGAAACTCGACTCATTAAAATTCAACATCATTGGTGATATTTATGGTGGTTTATGGGCATTGGAGCACAATGAAGCACAAGCTTTTTTATGGGAAAAATACACCACATTTCCGTTTGTTGAGCAGCAAAAATGTCGCTGGATTGGCGATGTTGTAACACCTTGGCCTTGTTTTGTCATTGCCGTTCGCACTGAAGTTGCTGAACAATACGGCGATCTTTTACGTCAAATGTGTAAAGTAGTTAATGAAAAGGCAATTGAAGTAAAAGAAGGAATTGATTCTGTTGAAATCATCAGTTGGCGGTATAATTTAAGATCCGATCAAGTCGAAAAATGGTTAACGGAAACAGACTGGAATTACAACGGAATTGAATATCCTTTGGCATTTGAAAAAACCGTACAGTACTTATTGAAATTAAACTTGATTCAAGAAACTGAAGCTGAAAATTGGAGGCAGAAGTTGTTCGTTTAACTTAATTGAAAATGGAAAATTCCAAATTGAAAATTGGATCTAGGTGAATTGTTTATTTACGGCTTCTTTGGATGATTTTTAATTATGAATTATAAATTGGAAAATTGGAAAATTGGAAAATAGATTTAGTTCTTCACCTTGATCTCCTTCATAGTTCAAAATTACTAATGGAAAATTCCAAATTGAAAATTGGATCTAGGTGAGGTGTTTATTCTAGGATACTTTGGATGATTTTGGGAAGAATTAATTATGAATTATAAATTGAAAAATTATAAAGTAGTTTTAGTTCTTCACCTCGATGTCCTTTATAATTCATAATTATCCAATTAATAATTTTACATTTTCAATTTTACATTTTCAATTTTCAATTTGAACTGAGCTTGTCGAAGTTTCCTTCCCAACGCTCTTGATCTTCCCAATTGTGATCGCCTTGCTTACGCTTCTGGCGCATGATTTTTTTCTGTTGTTTGGCGTTGCGTTTAATGCTTTTTCTCGCAGGTTTACTCTGACGTTTCCAGTACGCCTTTTTTGCTTTTCTCAACTCACGGCGTGAAGCTTTCGCATCTTTTTTGTGTTTTTTCGCTAGTTGTTTTTCGGCTTCTTCAACAGTAGCGGGCGTATTTCCCGGTGAAGCACTTTTACATGATGTTGAAATTAAAACAACACACAATAGAAATAGCTGAAAAAACGTTCTTATCTTCATAGTCTTAAAAACTCGCACATGCGTTTGGTGAAATTACAAATCTTTTTTGTCTTATTATTCCTTGTTTCGGCATCGTGTAAAAAGAATAAAAATCATCCAATTGCTAGCATCCCTCTTGATATTACAATTGACCTAACGCTTCCGAGCTATATAGAACTAACTGGTGTTGGAGGATGGGCTTATGTGAATGGCGGAATTAAAGGAATTATTGTCTACCGACAATCGTACGATGTATTTGTCGCTTTTGAACGCCAATCTCCCGAAGATCCAGAAAACACGTGTAGTAGTGGTCTAGTTCCGAATGTAGATAATTTCTTACAGCTAGACGACCCTTGTTCTAACGCTAAATTTTCGTTGTATGATGGCTCTCCAATTTCTGGATCAGATTGGGGACTAAGGCAATACCAAGTTGTCTGGAATGGAAGTAACTTGTTGCGCATTTACAATTAACCTGAGATTTTCTTTCTAAAAACCTCAGTTAGACTTTAAATTTTGTTCAGAACGCTCATAAATGCTAGAGTTTGAGTAAAAAGAATGAAGGAATAGCGGGCTATTTCAAGGTCTTTTTAGGATAAAATCTGGTATTTATGGGTGAAATCCGATTTTATCTATCCAATTAAATCTTTGAAATAATTCGTTTATTTTATTCGCGATAGCTTGCTATCACACATAAAACCGCCTTTCCTTTCAAATTTTAATTGGATTCTGAACTGAAATTTAAAGTCGAACTGAGGTTAAAAACCTCCCAAACTAAAGCGAACACACACTCCTGCAAATGGATGCCGTGTTATCATTGCGAAAAACTGCATACTCCATGCACGTTGGTCTCGATGACTAAACAAGTATTCAATGCTTAAATCTGCTCCAAAAGAAGTATACTCAGTTGTATAATTATTCGAATTTTGAACAATTGAATCCACATTGTTTACAAAGTTCTCTTTTATCAAATACCCCGCTCCGTGTGTAATTCCAGCTCTTCCAATTAATTTTATATCTGAGTTTCCGTAAGGAATAAAATTATAAGCAAATTGAACACTGAAACCTGAATATGACTTCAAGCTATTGGGTTTCGATCCTATAAGCGTTCGTCCATTCGCTCCACCAGTTAATGAAAACCCCCATCGATTATACCTTAAATAAGTAGCTGAAATGTCAATGTGAGCCATATAAGACTTCTTGCCAAATGCTACTCCAAATCCAGGACTCATCCACAAACAATCATTTTGAGCGTAGCTTTTACAGCTCAAGAAAAAAAATGCAATCAATAATGTGCTACGCATGCAAACTGGTGTTGTTCAACAAGAACGGAAATAACTCCATTTTATTGATTTGTCTTCCAAATTTCGATGTACGAATTAGAATTCCGAGGATTGATTTTGTGTAGTGTTCGATCAACCAAACTCGGCTGTATTTCATTTTGTTTGGTCATTTTAGGGTAAATTTCCTTGAACTCGCCAATCCGTTTATCCAAGTTTTTCTGACCAAAGAAGAAAATAAAATCGTGCGGATACGTTTTATAGGTTTGTAATGAAGTGGTATCTTCTAAGCGACGTTCTGCAATTTTAAAATCCCAATTTCCAGCGTAGAAAAACGGCATCATTTCAGGAGTCGATTCACCCGTTGCTTCGAGCAAAATATGTTCATTTCCTTTTGAATGCTTGTAAAGTGCATACATGGAATCCATGCGCGATTTTTTAGAAGTAGTCGTCGAGAAAATTAAGATCATTGGAATGTTCAAAATCCAGAAGGCAATCCACGATATGCGCCAAAATTTATTCCAGAAAACGCGTTGTCTTAATTCGCGAATCCCTAGAAAAGCTAGCACAATTACTAATGGTAAAATGGTTAAAATAAACCGCTCTTGCCGATTTGGGAAAATACTGTGGAATAACAGAAAAAGGAATGTTGGCAGAAACAAGATCATGTATTTTTTTGCTGAACGGAAATATCCAATGAAAGCCAAAATACCAAGTGGGAACAAAAATAATCCAAACAAGACATAGAAATACATGAAATAATTGGTGTTGGTCATATAGCCCGTTCCTTCATTCATGTTGTAAATTACATACGCATAAAATTCAGCAAATGGGTAGCCCCAAATCGTATAATCAACCAATCCTTGTGTAATCAAAAACGTAACAATAGTTCCAGCTGCAAAAGGTAGTAATTTACTCCATTGTAATTTAAACAAGTACCACATGCCCATTCCCACAGCATAAATAGCAATTTGGTATCGGAATGAAATAGCCATACCAATCAACAAACCAGCATAAAAAAACGTTGATTTTTTATCATCGCGAATACTGAGCCAAACACCCCAAACGAGGAACGGCATACTTGCGACTTCAACCAAATTGCGGACTGATAAAAATGGCATTGCCCATAATAAGGCGATAAACCAACCAACTAAAACAGCTGTTTTTTTATCCGCCAATCGTTCAGTGATTTTATAACCATAGCGAATGACGAGTAGTGAAAACAATGCATGTACCAGTCGATTGAGAAGCATCAATAATTTCGGGTCAGCAATCCCTATCAATTTAAAAAAAGAAAGTAATAAGAAATTCAAACCAACATACGTAAAACTATGTCCTTCAGGATTACCCGTATTTCCTGGAGTCCAAGGTAACCAATGGTTGTAATCATGTCCATCAACCCAAGATCCAGCGGCTTCAATGACCAAATAATGATCATCGTGCATTCCATAACCTTCTGAGAAAATTGCTGCAATAAGGCGCACAATCAATCCAAAAAACAAAATGGTTTTCAGGGAAGAGTAATCGATTTGTTTGAGTCGTTCCAACATAGGCATTTTATTCGTCACAAAAGACGGTGCAAAGCTAAGACAAATATTAAACAGGTATTTTTATTTGGTGTTAAATCTACCTAGGGTCTATTGAAAAACAAAAAATTCCTGAATAGAAATGGTTTGAGTTCGACAATCTTCGTTCAAGCAAATGGTTTTTGACTAAATTGATAAAATAAGCTTGCATCTTGTAATTCCAGATAGGCCTTTTTTTGCTCGCCAGAAATAAAGCATCTATTGCGTTACAGTCAAATCGAAGTATTCATATCACTATTGTCCGATTAAAAACCCAATCTCTAGTACTATCTCAATTAACCTTACTTTTCTAACCTGCGCTAACGCTTGGACTTCAAATTGTAACCAATTCTCTTTCCGCAAAAGAAGAAAAAGCACTGCTTTTGATTATAAGCAAAAGAAAACTCGACGCTGTTTGTCCGTCAATGCGCTCCATTTGTGGAATTGCGTCCGCCAATGGCGGAGGTCTCTTCAAGCTTCCTCATCCTTCACAAGCGGTGCTTGCTCTTCCGCATTCCACTGTATTTCGCTTTTTCCGTACAAAAGGCGTCACCCTTCTAATTCAAATTTCGTGAAATCAAAAAGGAAGCCCACCACAAATGATAAACAGCTGTATAATTAATAATTCCATCGTCTTAGACTAATAATAAATTAGTTTATCGGACAACAATGTATTCATATACATCTTTTTGACTGCGCCTAATAGCTACTTCATTTCTGACTTTTTCAACAAACCCTAAATAGCAAAACGAAAAAAGCCCTGACGAAAACTGTCAGGGCTCATTGTATTCTAGTGATAGAACTTCTTAATAACGGTATAAATCAGATTTGAAAGGACCTTCAACTGGCACACCAATGTAAGCAGCCTGATCTTCTGAAAGTGTTTCTAATTCTACTCCGATTTTCGCTAAGTGCAACATGGCTACGCGCTCATCCAAATGTTTAGGTAACGTGTATACATCGTTTTCATAGTTTGCACTGTTTTCCCATAATTCCAATTGTGCCAATGTTTGATTCGTAAACGAGTTTGACATTACAAATGAAGGGTGACCAGTTGCACAACCAAGGTTTACCAAACGACCTTCAGCCAAAATGATTACATCGTGTCCGTTTACATCGTAGATATCAACTTGTGGTTTTACTGTGTTTTTAGAAGCACCGTATTTACCATTTAACCAAGCCATATCGATTTCATTATCGAAGTGACCGATATTACAAACGATTGCTTTGTCTTTCATTTTTTCGAAATGACGACCAACTACGATATCTTTGTTTCCTGTTGTAGTAACAATGATGTCTCCCATGTGAACAACTGAATCCAATTTTTTCACTTCGAAACCATCCATTGCAGCTTGCAACGCACAAATTGGGTCAATTTCAGTAACGATTACACGCGCACCAGCACCTTTCAATGAAGCAGCAGAACCTTTACCAACATCACCATAACCACAAACAACAGCTACTTTACCAGCCATCATAACGTCTGTTGCACGACGAATTGAATCAACCAATGATTCTTTACAACCGTATTTGTTATCAAATTTAGATTTAGTAACTGAATCATTTACATTGATTGCAGGCATAACCAATGTTCCGTTTTTCTTACGTTCGTGTAAACGGTGAACTCCAGTTGTTGTTTCTTCAGAAAGACCTTTGATTCCAGCAGTCAATTCAGGGAAACGATCAAAAACCATATTGGTTAAATCACCACCATCATCCAAAATCATGTTCAATGGCTCACCACCTTCAAACGCAAAAATCGTTTGTTCGATACACCAGTCAAACTCTTCTTCACTCAATCCTTTCCAAGCAAAAACTGGAATTCCAGCGGCAGCAATTGCAGCAGCAGCGTGATCTTGCGTGGAAAAAATGTTACATGATGACCAAGAAACTTGCGCTCCTAATTCCACCAATGTTTCAATTAAAACTGCTGTTTGAATGGTCATGTGTAAGCATCCTGCGATACGTGCACCTGCTAATGGTTTTGACGCACCAAGTTCTGTACGCAATGACATAAGACCTGGCATTTCAGCTTCAGCTAAAATAATTTCTTTACGCCCCCATGCTGCTAAACTGATGTCAGCAACTTTGTAAGCTAATTTTTCTGTTGTGTTATTCATAAATCAATGATTGTTTGCTCATTTACTTTTTCAGAATACAAAGATAACGAACACCTTTGTGAATTAAAAATTTAAATATAAAACAGGTGATTTCGTGTTTTGTTCATGCAAACAATGAAAAATAAAGATCCACTTTCTTCATTCGTCTAAGGTCGTATCTAAAATTTCATTTTCTAACTGAACGAACTTCTAAACTAATCTTGTCTTTCTAGAAAAAACCATTGAAAAAGTAAAAAAGCCCCCAACAAAAAGTAGAATCAAATACAATTCATTGCGTTGAGTATTATCTGGTGGCAGATTCGGTGGTACTTGATTTTTTCCCTTAACGATAGTTGATTGATTGTCGTATCCAACAAATTTGGTGCTATCTATATCGTTTGTAAAATTGTATTGTTCTCTCAATACTTCACGAATGCTATCCAATGCATGTGGGTGAGAAAATAATGGATGGTAACGAACAGTGTCACGACCTTCGCCCCACAGATATCCATAATTTGTACGGCTATTATTTTCATTCTGGTTTTGGTTAAAACGAACGGATTGTTTGGGGCAATAAATGGACGTAATCATCACTGCTGTTGAATCTGAAATATAAATGACGCTATCCAAAACAGCATTCTGAATTCTCTCAGTTGGATAAGCTCCAAAATTGGATAAGGGTGCGGCAAATGAATTAAAGTTCACTGATTTAGAACCGCTATGACTCTTATGGAAGATTAAATTTGTCTGTGAGAATGAATCACGAATAAAGAGGATAGCTAAAATAAGTAGTCCCGTTTTCATAAAATTGATTGTTGTTTGGTAGTGGAATACAACAATCAATACGAATGGTTCATGTTATGGTAAAAACACATCCCGCATCACACGTCCTTTTCCATAAGGCAAGGGGAAGTGCAATAATTCACTGATGGTTGTGGGAATATCAATTTGTTCATAAGGAGTTTGCACCACTACATTTTTTTTGAAATCGGGAGAAATGGCAAAAAATTCAATTTTGCGACAACCCGCACACGCATCGCCATGACTCACATAGCCATTGGAGATACCATTTAAATGACGGCCATGATCATTTGTAACAATCAACGTAGTTTGGTCTTTGTAATACGGATCACTTTGTAAATAGTCCCAGATTAAACCAACATATTCGTCCGATTTTTCAATCGCAGCAATGTATTTTACTGAATCAGCCATGTGACCATAAACATCAGGGTCTTTAAAATTGATCAGCATTAAATCTGGTTTTCTATTTTGTAAGACAGCGATCACATGCAGATAGGTAATTGAGTCGGCGCGGTAACCTCCTGTACCATTTTGATTGACTCCACAATCGATGTAGGGACGATACATATTGTGATAACCAGCTGATTGCGTATTTCCCAAAATATATAATTTATCTTTTGAAGCAACAATATAGGCTTTGTAAGCAGGTTTTTTTGTGAACAATAACATGGATTGAAACATGCTCGGATTGTGCGGTAATTCAGAACCATTGTTCGCTACTGCATCATAATTACCTGTTGCAATAGCAGTATGACCTGGGTTGGTAACGGTTGCTCCATTATTGGAAAAAGGCTCCACTAAAACTCCTTGAGAAAGTAATCCGCTCCGCACAGGGATATGCTCTCTTGACTTAAATCCCCACGTTTCACTGTAACGCGGCCCATCAATTACAATGACAACTACATGCTTCGTTTTATAGACTGGTACATCAGTAACAACTGTCGTTTTATCGCGACAAGTAACCAAAATCAGCATCAATCCAATAAAAAGAATCAGTCGCATATTAAGTATTTGAAAGCAAGTTAGTAAAAAACAATGTAATTGAGAAATGTAACACTTCGAAGTCGTAGTGCGCGTTATTGTTTTACAACTCTCACCAAACCAATCTTTCCGTTTGAATCCATGATTTGAACAACGTAAATCCCAGTTGCTAGTTTTGTTAAATCCAATGAAATTCCATCATCTACTAGCTGATAATCATTCTCAACTAAACAATTCACCCCGTATAGATCAACTAAATGAAGTGTTTGAACAGTTGACAAGGAGCCTGTTTCGATAAGAATCTTCTCATTTGTTGGGTTTGGATAAGCATTTAGCGCAACAGTGGCTTCCAATTCCTCCAAACCTACATTTAACCCACAAGGCGCTCCTAATGATGGGTAGTAAGCAGTATCATTGATTGCATAACATTCGAGTTCTGTTTCATAAAACTCAAAAGGTTGCATTGTGCCGATAAACCCCCAATTATGACCAATTCCTTCAATGATCATTGTAACTTCTGTTTGTTGACTTAGATAAAAGACCTTTCGTGTTTCACTGCCAACTTGGAGTGTGCTGATACTATCAACAGTTATATCATTGGCGAAATTGTTAAACGAAAGTGGTAAAGTATCCCCTACTTGTAAATCAAAATCATATAACAATTGATCCTCACTACCATTAAAAATATAGAGTCTTAATCCTTCTTGACGGATCAAAGCATACAATTTGTTAAATGTTTGGGGGGCAGCACAATTACTATTCGGATCGGGCATCATAGGTGCTTCCGTTTTAATACCGTGGTGAAAGATTTTTTTGTAGGTTTGCCCCAAAACCAAGCTATCTCCAGTAATTTCACATACAAATCTTTCGGTATAATAACACGGATTCACCATGGAAAGTCCAACACCATTTATACGCCATTGAGACCCAGATTGCAGGTAATTTTGAGCTTGAACAAAAGGAGCAATCGTAAGAAGCATTAAGAGTAAGGATGTTTTCATGTGAGTTTGTTGTTTTTATGTATTTCAATTATCAGTGACAGTAGTGTGATGCAATTATTTCCAATGGTTGTAAAAATCAACAAAAAAAGGAAATCCCCATCATTACGACAGGGATTTACTAACAATTAAAACAAAGCCTAAGGAAGCTTTGCTTCGAATAAAGCCAACTTATTTTGCGAGCGCTTCTTTCACGAGTTCAGCAACGCGTTTACCATCCGCTTTACCAGCTAATTCTCCTGAAACAGGCCCCATTACTTTCCCCATGTCTTGTGGACCTGAAGCTCCAACTGCTGCGATTTTAGCTGCAATAACAGCGCGAATCTCATCGTCGTTCATCATTTTGGGTAAGTATTCTTCGATTACTTTCGCTTGTACTAATTCATCATTTGCTAAATCTTCACGATTTTGCTCGATGTACAATTGATAGGTATCGGTACGTTGCTTGTGCAACTTCAACACAATTTTATTGAATACTTCTTCTGTTACTTCTCCTGAACCACCAGACGTTGCTTCCAACAACAATTTGCTTTTTATATCACGCAAAGCCGCCAAACGATCTTTGTCTTTGGCTAACATTGCTGTTTTAATATCTTGATTTATTTTTTCTGTCAATGACATTTTTTCCCTTTTTATGAATATTAGACTTAAGACCGCTTCGCTATTAGACTTGAGACGGAAGACTAATTCGTCTTACGTCTTCAATCTATAGTCTTTCGTCTATTTCAGTCTACGTTATCGTGTAAAAATGAATTATTTGTGCGCAAGCCAGATCCGTTTTCGTCATCTGACAACCCAAAACGACTTACTTTTTGTTCTGCACTTTTGCTTACGTCTTCCAAATGAATATTACGACGTACATACGCTGGTTCATCTTCCAATTCTTTCAAACCTTCTGCTTTTTTCAACTTTACATTGTACTGTTGAATGCGCTCCATACGCTCGGTATTGCGGCGTTGCAATTCTTCTGGAGACAAAGTTGATTTTGTTTGTACGCTTTCCAAGCTATTTTTTTGCTCTGCTTCATCGTCCAAGAAAAAACGTTTCACATCTTCTTTCTCTTCTGAAACAGCAGTTGTAGGAGTTGCCATTGGTTTTGCTTCCGTAGAAATGTCCCAATCGAAATTAATACCACCTTGCGCTGTTTCAGTATTCTTGATTACTGGAGCTGCTTCTTGTACTGGCTCTTCTGTCACTTTCAAAAACGGTTCTTCTGAAGGAGCAGATTCAACAACAGCTGTTGGAGAAGTCAACGGAGCTTTAATTTCGTTTTTCAATCCTGAATTACCAACTGATTGATCTTCTTCCAAGGTACGAACAGTGCGTTCAGGAGCTTTTTCAAATCCCGTTACTGGTCCACCAATTCCAAAACCTGTTGCAATTAACGTAACGCTCAACTTATCACCCAAGGTTGCATCATAACCATGCCCCCAGATAACATCTGCAGTAGATCCCGCTTCATCTTGGATATAATCCGTGATTTCAGAAATCTCATCCATTGTTACATCGATGTCGCCGTACGTAATGTTTAATAATACGTATTTCGCTCCGCTAATGTCGTTATCATTTAACAAAGGAGAATTCAACGCTTCACGCACTGCAACCAATGCACGATCTTCGCCTTCTGCTTGGAAAGATCCCATGATCGCCACTCCACTGTCTTTCATAACAGTGTTGACATCATTGAAATCCACGTTGATTGCTCCAGTTACAGAAATTACTTCTGCAATACCTTTAGCTGCTGTAGATAACACATTATCTGCTTTAGAGAACGCATTTACCAACGACAAGTTCCCCGCCATTTCACGCAAACGCTCATTGTTGATCACCAAAAGGGTGTCTACGTTGTTGCGCATTGCTTCCAATCCTTCTTCTGCTTGCTGACGACGTTTACGGCCTTCAAAGCTGAATGGAACTGTAACAATACCAACCGTTAATATGCCTAATTCTTTGGCTACTTGTGCGATTACTGGTGCTGCACCAGTTCCCGTACCACCACCCATTCCAGCTGTTACGAAAACCATTTTGGTTCCATCTGCTAAAAATGCGCGAATTTCGTCGATATTTTCAACCGCTGCATTGCGGCCTATTTCAGGAATAGATCCCGCTCCACGTCCTTCAGTTAGGCTTGGACCTAATTGAATTTTCAATGGTACTGGAGAAATATCCAATGCTTGTCTGTCTGTGTTGCACACAATGAAATCTACACCTTTGATTCCTTGGTCGTACATGTGGTTAACAGCATTGCTACCGCCACCTCCTACGCCAATTACTTTAATGATGGATGTGCTTCCTTTTGGCAAATCGAATTCCATATGCTTTGTTTTAGTGTTATTGCTTTATTCTGTTAATTATGAATTAGTAATCCATCAATTAGGAAGAAAACTCCCTACTAATTGATGAATTCATCCTTTTCTTTCTTTAATCGTCTTCTGCGAACCAGCTCTTACTTTTTGTAATAATGGTATCGAAGAAAGAGCCACGTGATTTATTGGAATGCGTTTTCACTTGACCTGCTGTTGCTTCAACTGGACGATGTGTTTCCACTCCTTCAAATCCTTTCATCACCAAGCCAATTCCTGTTGAGTACATTGGACTAGTAATACTATCAATGGTATTGGTACTAGCCAAATGTTCTGTAGGCAAACCAACTCGCGTTGTCATTCCTGTTATGAATTCAAACAATTGCGTAATGTGCTTTAATTGCGCACCACCACCAGTAACTACGATACCAGCGATCAGTTTTTTCTCATAACCTGAATTGCGAATTTCGTAATATACATGTTCGATGATCTCTTCCATTCGTGCTTGAATAATGCTTGCAAGATTTCTCAATGTAATCTCTTTCGCATCACGACCACGTAAACCTGGAATACACACCACTTCTGTTTCCAAACTTTCAGAAGCCAAGGCAGAACCAAATTTCACTTTCAATGCTTCCGCATGGCGACGTAAAATGGTACAACCTTCCTTGATATCATCCGTGATCACATTTCCACCGAATGGAATAACAGCAGTATGACGAATCACACCTTCATGGAAAATAGCCACATCTGTTGTACCACCACCAATGTCTACCAACACTACACCAGCTTCTTTTTCTTCGAAGTTTAATACGGCATCAGCAGAAGCAATTGGTTCCAAAATGATGTCTTTTACCTCCAAACCAGCTTTTTGAACACATTTATTGATGTTCATTGCAGCATTGATATGACCTGTAATGATATGGAAATTTGCTTCCAAACGACGACCAGACATTCCGATCGGGTCTAAAATTCCTGTTTCGTTGTCAACAATGTATTCTTGTGGCAACACGTGAATGATTTCCTCACCTGGTTGCATTACCAATTTGTACATGTCTTCAATCAATGCATCCACGTCTTTCTGGCTGATTTCATTTTCAACCGAACTACGGGTATAAATTCCTCGGTGTTGTAAACTTTTGATGTGCTGACCAGCAATACCAACATTCACAATGCGAATAATCAAATCAGCATCCACGCGATCTTGCGCCTCTTCAACAGCGGCTTTAATCGATTGAACCGTTTTTTCGATATTGGAAACAATACCTCGCGAAACACCCAAGGACTCACTTTTCCCCATGGAGATAATTTCAATCTTTCCATGTTCATTTTTGGTTCCCACCAAACAAGCAATCTTTGTTGTCCCGATATCCAATCCAACTACTATCGTTTTTGATCCTGACATATCTTATTCTATTATTTCGTCTTCTAATTATTCTATTTTGAACGATTTTTAGCTTGCTTTTTTATAGTGCATTACTTGTTATGTAATGACTTTTAATAAAGTCGCTTTCATTTCGTTACTATTTTTTAGTTGTTTCTTGTTTGAAAAAGCACCATTCAAGAAGCTACCAGTTTAATCGTCTATTCGCAGTATCAGTAAGGAATCACCGGAATTCAATGGTTATTCAATCTAATTAAAGTCCACAAATAGGGATCATGACAAACATAACGGGAATTTCAACAGCTAATGCATCAATAAATAATACTTTTCAATGCTCTATTGTTAATAAGGTAGTAGGTTGTTTTAACGCAATTTAACGTCAACTTTGAGGAATTATGCGTAGCATTTGTTCATTCAAAAAACACATGGAATTAACAGACGATATCCGTTGTTTTTATCCAAAAAAAAAGTCCCGCACAATTCGTACGAGACATCTTAAACCAAACTTAAAGCATAAAAGGGTTATTCTATATAACGTTTTTCTAATGAGCCATCATCGAAGAGCAAAATCACCAATCCTTTTTGTGAATCTGGAATTTGCTGACCGAGAATATTTACGCGACCAACGATTGTTTTTCCATCGATTCGATTGTCAATCGCAACAATATTCCCTACAATTCGTGGTGATCCATTCACATCTGTTTGACTTAAACGGTAGTAATTGATTGAGTTTTGCGAAAAAGTAAAGTCATAGAATTGGTAGAACTGCTCAAGCGAAGTCGTACCTGCACCATTGACAACTGTTATCGGTTTCCAATCTGCTACATCTAAACTCCGTTCAAGGGTGAAGTAATCATTGTCTATTTCAGATGAAGTTGACCAGTTCAATTCATTGTAAGCATCATTTTTTACACCAGAAAATGCATTTAATTCAACAGGTAAAGGTGTACAATTCGTAACTGGCACAACAGAGGTGGCAGGACAGCCATCACAACGCGTTACGGTAAGTGAATAATTTGTTGCCACAGTTGGATTGGCAGTTGTATTAGGGGTTATCGCTGAGAATCCACCTGGTACAGATGTCCAAGTATAATTATAAGTGGTAACATCTGTGAACACAATATCATCGATAGAAGCAGCAGGATTGGCAACTACAGGACCAAGAATCAAGGCCGCACCGGTATTTCTCCATTGATAAACAATACGTACAGATTGGCCAGAAAAGGCAGATAAACTCACTGTAACTGGCGAATAAACCGTTGACCCGTTGTAAGGTCCTCCTAAAAGAATATTCGTTGCACTGGCTGTAATAGCTGTTCCAGCAACAGGTGTAAACGAAGTTGGGACAGCCCAAACCGTTAATTCAGCTTGACCAGCCTGTCCGTTACATTTCCATTTGAAAGCCAAAGTAGGACTACAATAACTTGTAACCGAATAGTTTTTATAAGCAAAATTCGTAGCTGCTTTTGGTGAAAAGGCCGATCCTATGGAATAATTATTATCCGTAGCAGCTGTTCCAATATACAATCCATAAGCACCCGTAGCAAACGCAGCAGTTCCTCTGTACCATTTGTTATTTGCACCATTTACCAAAGTATAACTGTTGGCGGTTTCAAAATTTTCAGTTGATGAATTGTCCACATTTACAGGAGCAGTTGTTGTTAAATTGACTGGAACTCCTGGACATGCGGTTGTTGGATTTGCAGTAGTAGTAAAAACAATTGGTGGATTCACTGGAACGGTTACACTGGCACTACCCGTACAACCTGGAGTAGTACTAACAGCTGTATACGTTGTTGTTGTAAGTGGTGTAACAGTCAAAGCAGTGTTTGCCGTTCCAATTGGTGTTCCAGCTACATTCCATGTATACAAGGTCATACTTGCTGGTAATGTCAAAGAAACAGGATTTCCAGAACAAACAAATAGTGGTGCTGTAATTCCAAATGTTCCTGCGCCAATGGTGATTTTAATCCAATCATTCCCCGTACAACCTGCTGCATTTGTTACCAATACCCTGTAATAGATGGTTCCAACTGGAGAAGCTGTGTACGATGCAGAAGTTGCTCCTGCAATATTCGCCCAACCTGTTGGTGAACCAAAGAAAGTTGTAGTTGTCGATTGCCATTGATAGGTTCCACCTCCGCTTCCTACAAGTGTAACAGGAAACCCTGAACAGATTGTTTGATCGGGCCCTAAATTCGGCGTAGGAGATGGAGAAACGGTTACCACTACTTGATCTGTAGCTGAACAACTTCCTTGAATGGCAGTCATGGTATAAGTAGTAGTCGCAGTTGGTGAAACTGAAATGGAATTGGATGTTTGACCAGTATTCCACGAATAGGTTGTACCACCAGAACCAGTTAATGTTGCTGAACCGTAATTGGTTGTTCCAAACAAACCTGGTGAAGAGCAAGCCACTTGATCGGGACCTGCATTAGCAACAGGCACAATCAACGTATTCAAGGGATAAACTTGATTTAATGGATTTCCACAGAGGTCATTCATCGAATTAACAGTCAGGGAATAATTACCTGGAGCCAATGCTGGGGAGATCGTAATAACAACACTATTTGTTTTATTATTGATACAATTGGTTGTGGTTAACGCAACAGAATAGCCTGGTAAACTAAAATCAGAAGCTTGCAAGGTAGCACAATTGATAAATTCAGAAAAATTGACCGTAAATGTTGTTGCTGATGCACAATTCCCTGTATAAGCACTTGTAATGGTTGGCGGTACATTATCAACAATATTCACTGATGTAGGAATATTGTGAAAAGTCAAATTAAATCCCGCATTGGTTCCTCCATAATAGTTAATACACAAGGCATATACGTGAGTTGTTAATACAGACTCCAATTGATTGGTTGTTGTTCCAGATGCATCTTGAGAATTCGTGCTTCCAGCAGCTGTCAAACCAGTAGCGCCAGTTGTAGCAGAGAAATTACATGAAACTTGGGTTTTGTTCGCACATCCGTTGGTAATATCCCACAAAACAAAATCGTAATCAGTTGAACCTGTTGGTGAAATCAAAAAATCGAGGTTTCCATTGGTTTGAGGAGTAAATGAATACCAAACAGAACCACCACTACCTGTTCCAGAATAACATGATCCGTTATCGTCGTTAACCAATCCCGTATTATCATACTGATTAGCAGAGGTATTCACTGTAGAATTTCCACAAAGCGGAATTGCATTGATACAATCGCTCTCTGGCATGGTTACTTTTTCATACGGTTCTAGTGTGTATGCTTTAACTGTAGCCTCAAATCCGGCGTGTTGTTCGTTATCCGTTCCCGGAATATACACAATCGTAAAGACCTTTCCGATACAGTTCATTGGTTTAAACATACCATCATATAAACCAATCAACGCGGTTGTATCTGTTCCTTTAAATATTTTCAGTTGACTTCCTACTGGCAAATCAAAGTAATTAAATACCAACTGAATAAAACCCCCTGGTGCTTGAATAACGGAACTTGTTGGCGTATGATTAATAGAACCAGACGGACCTCCATTATCATATAGAAGTGCATTATTGGTTGTGTACGTTTGTTGATCAGCAAGAATAATTTGTTGTTGTGCATTCAAGTAAGATGCAGAAAACAACGAAATAGTAAGTAGTAATAACTGTATCGTTCTCATGGTAGTAGCCTGCTTTTTTGTTTGAAATTGCAGTACTACAAAGTTATAGTAAGGTTAAGTTTGGATTAGAGGGGCTGCCACCTCAATGAACAAATTGTTCAATAAATAACAGAAAGTGGTAAATTGAACTAGTAATGTTCACAGTGAATTTGGCATTCGGATCATTCTATTTCGAGTTGCTGGATTTAGTGTGTGATTGCCACGTTAATCAGGAATGGTGACTTATTGTTTCAAAAGGCCAGGTCATTCCACCGGAGCTTCAACTGGCACCTCAACAGGTTTTTTCTTGCAGACAATCTGATTTTTGAATTTCAAATTAATGGTTTCGTATTTACTCCAGCCTTCATAAGGAAGTCCTTCTTTGTAAAACGTTTTTAACTTATCGAGCTTTTCTTTGACCTCTACATTGGTATAGGCTGAACCGAATATAATTTTATGATCTCCAACCTGCGGAATCAAAATAAAATCACCTCCTTTTGTGCGATGAACTTGTGCAATCTGCGCATGTAAGAATTCATCATTGGCGATGTAATTTGAAATGCGGAAAATATCATCCAACAAACGCACTTGCACCAATGAATCGTCGTGAATGATTTCATCTACAGTCAAGCTATCACTTTTGTCTGGAATATTGCCTGAAAAAATCAACACCCGTGCTGTGAAATTAGGCGAAGGATCCATCGTTGCTCCTTTCGAGTCAACATAATAACTTTGCCCGCTGGTATTAAAGATCCGAGCAAGTGGTTTGCGAATTTTTAAACGGATATTCCAATTCCCTCCCATTCGACGAAAAACTTCTACGTTTTCTACTTCGTGCATTTTGCGAATAAAAGCTTCAATAGCGTTCACATTCACTTCTTCCATGCGTTGACCGTCAAACATCAATCCATTTCGACGTAAACGAACACGTAATTCATCTTCGGTGAGAAAGGCATTTTCATCTTCAACACCAATAGAAATAACAGGATCTTTTGCAAGCGCCTTTTCTTGCTCACTACGGGCAATTATTAGCAGTGTGATCACTAAAAGAGCGAACAACGACCAACCAATGAATTTACCCCATTTTTTCATGAACGATTTTGTTTAAATTGTTTGGTTAATGGCGTAACAATCCGATCAATATCTCCTGCGCCAATGGTCAGAATAATACCTTCTGATACTGATTTACTCCATTCAATTACTTCTTCTGGTGATAAAACAAGGCAATCCGTTGCAATTTCTTTGGCGAGCACATCACTGGTTATTCCTGGAATGGCTTCTTCACGAGCTGGATAAATGGGCATCAAAATTACTTTATCCAAACGTGATAATTCAGCAATAAATCCTTCCATAAAATCGCGGGTACGAGAGAACAAATGGGGTTGAAAAATTCCCGTAATAAAACGAGTTGGATAAAGCATGCGCACTGAATCAATCAACGCTGCTAATTCGGTTGGGTGATGCGCATAATCATCTATGTAAACCAATTCTTCCGTTCGAATGTGATAATCAAATCGGCGTTTGACACCCAAGAACGATTTTAATCCACTTAGAACCTCTTCTTTGGTAACACCCAATTCAATACACATTGCACAAACTGCAACAGCATTTTCACAATTGTGAATCCCAGGTAAACCAAGCTCTACATTTTTCCAATCTACTCCAGGACCTTTTAGATCACAGTAAAAATGACCGTCTACCGAACGTAAATTCACAGCATTGTAATCTGCTTTTGCAGCATTTACACCATACGTAATGACAGGAGCTAAACCTGGTTCTAGGTTCAGGTTCCATTTTTGGACAACAAACCCCTCGGCTGTATGTTTATCTGAGTAGGCTTGAAAACCGAGTCGAAATTCAGCTTCGGTTCCATAAATATCCAAATGATCAGGATCCATTGCAGTGATAATACTTGCAAAGGGCGATAAACGCAAGAACGAACGATCAAATTCATCTGCTTCGATCACTGCATACGGCGAATCGGTATCAATGACCACATTTGAATGAAAATTACTGGAAATTCCGCCTAAAAACGCTGAACATTTTAATTGCGATTGCGACAAGACATGGGCCAATAAAGTACTTGTTGTGGTTTTCCCATGTGTTCCTGCAACACCTAATCCTTTGCTCGATTGGGTAATCAACCCCAATACTTCTGAACGTTTGAGTACCGAATGTTTTTGCTGAAAATAAACCAATTCGCCCATTGTTTTGGGAATGGCTGGTGTATAAACAACCAATGTATGTTCAATCGCTTGAAATTCGGTCGGGATATTGGTTCCTAAATCCTCAAAATGAACGGACATTCCTTCGGCAATCAATTCATCTGTTAAAGCGGAAGGTGTTTTATCATATCCAGCGACTACAAATCCTTTGGCGTGAAAATAACGCGCAAGTGCCGACATTCCGATTCCTCCGATGCCGATAAAATATATACGTGTTAGTTGTTCCAATTTCATGTTGTTTCTTTATTTCTTCCTCCCTTGAGGGAGGATTGAGGAGGGTGAAGTTACACTCTCAATCAATTTATCGTTATTGTCATCCCCCCTAGCCCCACTTCGAAGGGGGAGATGATCCTACTATCTTTCAAAATCCCTTTATCCACTTCCCTCCTTGAGGAGGGATTGAGGGAGGTGATATTCTTCCGCAATTATATTTCTCTTCGAGTCATCCCCCTTCCCTCGGTATCAACCTTATCAGGTTGACCTCAGTCTTCAAAAGCTACGCTTTTTCTCCCTTCAAAGGGGGAGATGATCCTACTATCTTTCAAAATCCCTTTATCCACTTCCCTCCTTGAGGAGGGATTGAGGGAGGTGATATTCTCCCGCAATTATATTTCTCTTCGAGTCATCCCCCTTTATCCCCCTTCCAAGGGGGAATTAACCCTACTATCTTTTTACCAAACCCTCAATTACATCAACTATCTCAGCAGCTGCGTTTGGTTTTGCCAATTGTTTTATTGCTATACCAAGTGCTGTTGATTGCCGATTATCATTTAAACAATCGAAGGCGTTTTGCATCACCTGTTTTTTCGCATCGACATCCTTTACCAATAGCGTAGCATCGTGTTTCACTAAGGCCATCGCATTCTTCGTTTGGTGATCTTCTGACACATTCGGTGATGGAACCAAAATAGTTGGTTTTCCTACCAAACACAATTCAGAAATCGACAACGCTCCCGCACGCGAAACGATGAGATCAGCAACCGTATATGCCGCATCCATTCGGGCGATAAAATCTGTTAGAACAATTGTTTTGGTGTTCAATTTGGCTACTTCATTTTTCATGGATTCGAAGTAATACTTACCACATTGCCATAAAATTTGAACCTTTTCTTTTTCGTACAAATCAGCAGCAAATAAGACGCTTTCATTCAAGGTACGTGCACCTAAACTTCCACCAATGACCAAAATGGTGCGTTTCTCAGGATCTAATTGCGGAAAACATGCACACGCTTCAGCTTTCGAAAGAGTCAATTCTTTTAATTCTTGGCGAACTGGATTTCCAGTCAATTGAACCTTTGATCCAAAAACTGATTCCAATCCTTCATAAGCTGTGCAAACCGCCGCGACATCTTTCGATAACAAACGATTGGTTTTCCCAGGAAACGAATTTTGCTCTTGTATGACAGTTGGAATTTTCAACCGTTGCGCCATTTTAAGGGTTGGACCACTTGCATAACCACCTACGCCAATTACCACTTGAGGCTGAAAATCTTTGATGATCTTCTTTGCTTTAAGTAAGCTGTCTATCAATTTAAAGGGCAAGGCGAAATTCGCTAAGCTCAATTTTCGTTGCAACCCAACAATGGGCAATCCAACAATGGGATATCCAGCTGCAGGAACACGTTCCATTTCCATTTTACCTTCTGCTCCAACGAACAAGATGCTCACATCGGGGTAACGGCTTTTAATTTCATTGGCGATGGCAAGAGCGGGAAAAATATGTCCACCCGTTCCGCCACCTGATATAATCACTTTCTTCAACATCGCTTAATCAAGTAGTGCGTCCACATCTGTTTGTTTCTCTTGTTTTTGAGCAATGGCTTGCACAATTCCAATGCCCACACAGGCCATAATCATTGCCGATCCTCCCATAGCGAGAAAGGGCATATTTTGTCCAGTAACAGGGAAAATACCTGTACAGACCATCATATTTACAGCAGCTTGGGAAAGGAGTAAAATTCCAATTCCAAGACAGAGATAGGTTTCAAATAAACTTTCGGCTTTGAGTGCAATGCGCATAATCCGATAGAGCAAAATCAGGTAAACAAGTACCAGAAAAATAGCTGAGATTAATCCAAATTCTTCTACAAAACTGGCAAAGAAGAAATCGGCATAGGCTTCTGGAATGAACTCTTTGAGTTTTCCATCACCAACACCTTGACCGAAAAAACCACCGTTGTAAATGGCTTGTTCTGAGTTGTTCGCTTGCAAGTTTCCAGCGACATCAATATCTGCGCTGTACTTATTCGTGATCCGATTCATCCACGTTTCATAGCGCGGAAGAATATTCAGATCAGGCAATGCTTTGTGTGCTCCAATGACTACTACAAACAAACCAATCCCTGCAAAAACAACTGTGATCATTTTACCTATTGGAACACGACCGAGGAATAGGAGCACGAAACAGATCATAAACATAATGGCAGCCGTCGAGAAATTATCTTTAACAATCAACCCACAAATAATAACGATGGGCACCAAAATGGGAATAAATCCTTCTTTCCATGAACTCAACACCTCACGCTTTTTAGCAAGCAATCGGGAAACATAAATGATCAATGCAAGCTTCGCAAAATCTGATGACTGGAAGGTAAGTCCCACAAATGGGATCTTGATCCAGCGACCAGCTTCGTTGACTTTTGTTCCAAAAAAGAGGGTGAAAATCAACAAGGCTACTGCGAGGTAGAAAATGACTTTCGACATACGCGAAATGTATTTGGGATCCTTTCGGTGTACCCAAACCATTGCTAATATGGCAATAAGGATGTAGATGAAATGCTTGAACAAATACTTAATGGGCGAGCCACCATCCATTTTTACAAGGATAGGCACAAAGCTATACACACTCACAAGGGAAAAGCCCAATAAGACAAGTGTGAGTACCCAGATTACCAGGTCGCCTTTTAGATATGTGCGTATCAGCTGAATCATCTACTACTGTTTAAGCGTACGAACGCTTCAAAGTTTGTCAATTTTGTTTTCCACTCATTCCCCGAAACGGTGAAGAGCAAAATGTGTTTGTTTTGTTTCAGGTGTCGCACAAATTCGAGCGCATCTTCCATGCATTCTGTCGCAGTTACCAACGGCATTGGTGCTATGACATCAACCGGTAAATCCATTTGTGCATGATCGTATTGACCACACCACGTTAATGAGCGCATAACAGCTGGATCAACCTGAGCCAACTCTTTGACCAAAGCGGCATTCCCCAACCAAAAGACAGGAAATGGAAACGTTCGAATGGTTGCAGATAACTCGTCCACTGATGGATTGTACCATGTAAACACATCCATTCCCCACAGTTTACCTAATGGGCGGAGCGATTGCATCTCTGCAACTTTCAACGCTTCTTGACGGGCATCCAACAACCGTTGTTGACCCTGTACAACTTTTTGGTCTGTGCTCATACCAGCAATTTACAATGAACGAACAGCGTCTTTGAATTTGTTCCCACGGTCTTCGTAGTTTTCGAACAAATCGAAACTAGCACAAGCTGGCGATAACAAGACCACTTCGTCTTTGGATGCCAAACGGTAACCATACGCAACTGCTTCCATTGCAGAACTAGCTTCAACGATGTTTTCAACAACACCTGTGAATGCTTCGATGATTTTCTGATTGTCTTTCCCTAGGCAAATGATCGCTTTCACTTTTTCTTTGACTAATTCAGTCAATTCCGTGTAATCGTTTCCTTTATCGACACCACCAACGATCCATACAGTTGGGCTTTCCATGCTTTCCAAGGCAAACCACGTTGCATTGACATTGGTAGCTTTCGAATCGTTAATAAACTCGATTCCGCATACTTTGGCTACAAATTCCAAGCGGTGTTCTACATTAACAAAGTCTTGTAAGCTTTCACGTACAACATCTTTACGGATATCCAAAATGCGACCGGCTAAACCAGAAGCTAATGAATTTTGGGTATTGTGCTTACCCCTCAAAGCTAAATCATGAATTGACATGGTGAACTGATTGTTAAAATTTATGATGAGTTGTTTGTTTTCTATAAAGCCTCCGACTTCGAAGACTTGTGTTAATGAAAAGGGAATCAATTGCGCCGCGATGGTGCGTTTTCCAATTTCAGTTTGTATAATCGTATCGTCTGCGTTGTAGATAAAATAATCCGCTGCTGTCTGATTTTGCAGAATGCGGAATTTTGAATCTACATACAGCTGCATGTTGTATTCGTAGCGATCTAAATGATCGGGTGTGATGTTGGTGAGAATGGCGATTTCTGCTTTAAAATCTTCCATATCATCGAGCTGAAATGAACTCAATTCCAACACATAGATGTCTTTGTTTTCCAATGCCACTTGTTTGGCGAAACTGTACCCCACATTTCCAGCCAAACCGACATTCAATCCTGCTTTTTTAAGGATATGGTGAATCATCATTGTAGTGGTTGTTTTCCCATTACTCCCTGTGATGCACACCTTTTTTGCGCTGGTGTAATAACTGGCCAATTCGATTTCAGAAACCACTTTGATTCCCTTTTCACGCAACGCTTTCATTACGGGCGTTTTCTCTGGAATCCCTGGCGATTTAACAACAAGATCAGCCGCTAAAATGCGTTCCATTGTGTGCGTTTCTTGTTCCCACTCCAATTCGTACTCATTCAACTCTTGCTGAAACGACGGTTTGATGGTTCCAAAATCGGATACGAAGACGGTTGCACCTTTGACTTGCGCCAAAATTGCTGCTCCGACACCGCTTTCGCCTGCGCCCAAAATCACTACTATTTTGCCTTTGATGTCCATCAACGTACTTTCAAGGTTACAATGGTAATTACCGCTAAAAGGACCGCTACAATCCAGAATCGGGAAACAATCTTCGCTTCGTGTAATCCTTTTTTCTGGTAATGATGATGCAATGGTGCCATGAGGAAAATGCGCTTGCCTTCACCTGTTCGTTTCTTGGAATACTTGAAATATCCAACTTGCAAAATCACGGATAAATTTTCGACCAAGAAGATGCCGCAGAGTACAGGAATCAACCATTCTTTACGGATCGTAATAGCGAAAACAGCAATGATTCCACCAAGAGCTAAACTTCCTGTATCGCCCATGAAGACTTGTGCTGGATAACTGTTGTACCATAAAAACCCAATACACGCACCCACGAAGGCTGAAATAAAGATCACTAGTTCTTCGGCGTACGGAACATACATCACATTGAGGTAATCAGCGAAGAAAATATTGGAGGTCACATACGCTAAAATCGCTAAGGCAATACCAGCAATGGCGCTTGTTCCAGTTGCCAGACCATCCAATCCGTCGGTCATGTTTGCTCCATTGGACACAGCAATTACGATTAAGATCACCAATGGAATGAACAACAACCAACCGTATGATTTATCAATGTCACCAATCAACCAGTTGTAATTGAACTCGTTGTTTTTGATGAACGGAATGGTTGTGGTCATATCACGGGTTTCAATCCATGTTGCTGAAGTGCTATCTTTTTCGTTATTGGCATGTTGATGCGTTACAAAACTTTCGCCTGCATGCAATTGGTAACCTGCATCTACTTGCTTGTGCACCTGCACATCTGGGTGAAAATACATGATGCAACCAACGATGATTCCTACTCCGATTTGACCAATGATTTTAAAGCGACCAGCCAAACCTTCTTTGTTTTTCTTGAACACTTTGATGTAGTCATCTAAGAATCCAATTGCACCTAACCAAACTGTTGCAATGAGCATCGTGATGACGTAAATATTGTGCAGCTTAGCAAACAACAAAGTCGGTATCAAGATCGCACTAAGGATGATGATTCCACCCATGGTTGGCGTTCCCGATTTTTCCATTTGTCCCGCCAAACCTAAATCACGCACGGTTTCACCAATTTGCTGGCGACGCAACAAATTGATCAGTCGTTTTCCAAATACGATGGAAATAATTAATGAAGAAATCAACGCCATCGCTGCGCGGAAGGAGATGTAGTGAAACAATCCTGCTCCGGGAAAATCCAGCGACTCGAGATAATCAAAGAGGTAAGTCAACATTATTTGTTCAGTTTAGTAAAGTAATCTAGTACAAGTTGGTAATCATCGAACGGGTGTTTTACGCCTTTGATTTCCTGGTATTTTTCATGGCCTTTTCCAGCTATGAGTACAATATCTTTTGGTTGAGCCAAGGCAACCGCTGTTTTAATGGCTTGTTCACGATCAAGAATGGTAAGTGCCTTCATGAAATGCTGCGGCTCAATTCCTGCTTCCATTTCCGTTAGAATAGCTTGTGGGTCTTCCGAACGCGGGTTGTCTGATGTCAAAATCACTTTATCACTCAAATCACAAGCGATCTTTGCCATTTCTGGTCGTTTCAATGCATCTCTATCGCCACCACAACCTACAACCGTGATCACTTGCTCATTGCGCGTACGAATATTCTCAATGGTTTTCAAGACATTCAATAAGGCATCAGGCGTGTGTGCATAATCGACAATTGCGGTAATACCACCTGAACTTTGCGTGAATTGAAAACGACCATCCACTGATTCCAAACGACTCAATACCGTTAAGATCTCCAATGTATCTTCGCCCAATAAGCGTGCAATTCCGAAAACCGTTGTGAGGTTATAAGCATTAAAATCCCCGATTAAACGCGTCCACACTTCTGTTCCATTGATGGTCAGCACCAAACCACCGAAACTATTTTCCAAGACCTTCACCATGAAGTCTGCGTGACTTTTCATCGCGTAGGTAGCAATGGTCGCTTTGGTATTTTGCACCATCACCATTCCGTTTTTATCATCGGCATTGATGAGCGCAAATGTTCCTTTAGCTAAGCCGTCGAAGAAGCCTTTTTTCGCTTTGATGTATTCCTTGAACGTACCGTGGTAATCCAAATGATCGTGCGTAATATTGGTAAACGCAGCACCTTTAAACTGCAAACCAGCAATGCGGTGTTGCGCTACGGCATGTGAACTCACTTCCATAAAACAGTGCGAACAACCTTGCGCTACCATTTCAGCCAGTAAGGCATTCAACGCAACAGGATCAGGAGTTGTATGGGTAGAAGGAATCGCTTCTTCGCCAATTAAATTCACCACTGTGGAAAGCAAGCCCACTTTAAAACCCATATTGGTATACAAGCGGTGCAAAAGTGTTGTACAAGTAGTTTTTCCATTCGTGCCTGTAATTCCCACCAAGATCAATTCATTGGAAGGAAAACCGTAAAACGCATGTGCGAATTCACCCAGAGCAATTGCCGTATCTGGAACAAGCAATTGTGTTACCGCATCAGTTGCAACCACCAATCGTTCTGTTACGATAGCCGTGCATCCTTGTGCGATTACTTGTTCAATAAAATCGTGTCCATCAACCTGTGTTCCTTTCATTGCAACAAACAATGTTCCTGCAACTGCTTTTCGCGAATCAAACACAATGGCATTCACAGCAGTATCCGACGAACCTTTCCATTCGTTGACTGTTGTTGCTTTTGCTATGTCGTTTAATCTGATCATTCCAATACTAATTCTATTAATCCACCTTTGTATGCTTGACTTCCCGCAGGAACTGTTTGTTTTGTTACTTTCCCAGAACCTCTGAGTAATACATGCATTCCGAGGCGTTCAATGAGGTAAACTGCATCACGAGCCGATAAACCGATGACATTCGGAACACTGTTTTTGGCAATACTTCTTGGTTTCAAGTCAACTTTATTGCCATTCGCTTTGGTACTTGACCAAGCTGCTTCACCTGTTATTTCGTAGTTGATTCCCAATGTTTTCAACACTTTTCTCAAGTCATCACTGTACCCATCCATGGAAAGCGGCACTTCTTTCACCTTGTGGCGTGATTCATTGATTGCTCGGTGGTATTTCAAGGTGTTTGAATACACTTTGTTGGCAATTGCCGCGAACACCGTTCCTGAAACCGTTGCACCGTAGATGTCTTTAGTTGGAGCGGAAACCACAACTATGCATGAGTAAATCGGATCTTCGGCCGGGAAATACCCCACAAATGAAGCTTGGTAACGTTCCTCCCCTTTTTCACCGTAGCGTAAATCGTCGTTCAAAATGCGAGCTGTTCCTGTTTTACCAGCAATATCGAATGATGAAGATTTTAAGGCACTTCCTGTTCCACGTTTTACTACTCCAGACAAACATTCCTGCATCAAATGCAAGGTGTTATCCGAGCAAATTTTCTGGCGAATGACCACTGGTTTGTAGTATTTCACTATTTGCGATCCGCGGCGAATGTGTTCCACAAATTGCGGTTTCACCATTGTTCCATTGTTCGCTACTGCATTGTAAAAAGCCAATGTCTGTAAAGGCGTTTGTTGTACTTCATAGCCAATCGACATCCATGCCAATGAACCACCCCACCAATGACTTGATCCTGGTTGATAAACGGTTGGCGTTGGTTCACCTTGTAATTCAATTCCCAATGGTTCACACAAACCAAATGTTTTTAATCGATCGACAAACGCTTGTGGCTCGTTGCGGTATGCATTGTAAATCACTTTCGCGATCACATTCGATGATACTTCAAACGCCCGACGAATCGTGATGCGACCATACCCCCATTCTTGGGAATCTTTCAATTTTTTTCCGAAGAAATTGTATTCACCATCCGCGTTCACCGTGTCTGTCAAATGGATTTTCTCATCTTCCAATGCCGCCATTAACGCCGCTAACTTGAAAGTCGACCCTGGAACTTCTTTTGTACCAATGGCATGGTTGTACAATTCGTAGTACTCACCATCGCCCGCTAATTGCAAGTTCGCGATTGCTCGTACGTAACCCGTTTTCACATCCATCACGATCACAGAACCGCTCTTTGCACCTTGGTTTTTCAACTGTTTGTACAATTCAGAATGCGCCACTTCTTGAATCCCTAAATCGATGGTTGTAATGATATCCGCACCTTCGATTGGCTCACGGATCATTTGACCTGTTTTTTTCCAACCAGAAGAAATCTTTTGCTCCACTTCTTCACCCGGTTCGCCCGCTAAGAATTCATAGAACGCCCCTTCAATTCCAACACGTAATTCCTTGTTTGCACCGTCTTTCTTTTTGTAATAACCCAATGTACGTTTGAGCATTTCACCTTGTGGTCGTTTACGTGAAACTGTTTCATCCGCATCAATCAACCCACCTTTATTTCTTCCCAATTTAAAAATCGGCAACTCGCGTACCCGACGACGTTGTTCATTGGTTGCTTTGAGCTTTATGAGCATGTAATGATTCTTCCGTGAACGTTGCTTGCGAATGCTGTTCTCAAAATCGCGCGCTGAAGTCCCTGGGAAAATGCCTGACAAACCAGCCGCTAAGTCAGAAATGTCGCGGTCAAAGATCTCTTGATCAACCACTCCTGGATCCATGTGGATATCGTAAAACGAAACAGAAGTCACGAGTGGCGTATAATTGCGATCCAATACTTCACCCGGTCGCGGATAACGTTTCACAGCACGTGTTGGAATCTTCTCTTTCCCAACAGAAAACAACGATGCCTTTCCTTCGGTTTGAATCATGGTTGTTTTCACAATGACCACAATCAACGCGATGAAAAAGCCCAAGTACACAAGGTAGGCTCTCCAGATCAGATCCTTTTTGTCGTTACTCATTGTTTCTTCGTTTTTATGCGAATCACCTTTACGGGTTTCACTGTCTCTTTTAATCCACGACGCTCCAAGGCTTCCACCAATCGGTAACGCGTGGTCAATTCTTCTAATCGTGCTTTATTCTCAATGTATTCAGCCGTATTTGCATTCACATCCGTTTGCAGCGTATCAATGTCTTTCGTCAATTGTTTACCGTAGTAACCTTTCCCAACAACCAACAACAGTAGAAAGAGAATGAAAAACACAAACGTGAGGTTGTTCAAAACCACATCACGGGTGAGGATATCTCCATTCAATACTTGCACTAAAAGATTGGCACGACGAGGGGCTTTCTTTTCTTTTTTGTCTGCTGGCTTTTTGCCCGCAGTACCTGCTGCTTTTTCTTCAGTGTTGGACGCGTTGAAACGCGTACCCACAGCATCAACAGATGCTGGTTTTTCATGGTATTCATTCCCAGCTGGAGCAGCAGGAGCAATTGGTTTTTTGGATGCTTTGTTTTTATTCTGTAATCCTTCCAATGCTTCTCTACCCAGATTTGATTCCGGCTTGCGTTCGTGGTACTCATTTTCCATCAGCGACACGTTTAGCAATTCGTAACTTCGCGCTTCTCGCACGGGAATTCAGCTCAATTTCTTCATCCGAAGGGACAATTGGTTTGCGGTAGATTTCTTCAAACGGCTTCAACACATTTCCGAAAAAATCTTTCTCAATGGAACCATCTAAGTTGCCTCGTTTCATGATGTTTTTCACCAAACGATCTTCCAAAGAATGGTAAGACATTACTACTAATCGACCATCAGGACGAATCACTTCTTCGGTCTGCAACAAGAATTTCTCTAGCACCTCCATTTCTTCGTTGACCTCAATACGCAAGGCCTGAAACACCTGCGCAAAGTATTTGTGATCCTTGAATTTTGGCGCAAGTGGAAGGAGAATTTCCATCAACTGACCGGTTGTTTTAATAGCTTTACGTTTGCGTTGTTTCACCAACTCAACAGCCGCTTTATACGGATTTGGCAATTCACCGTAAGCACGGAAAATTTTCGCCAATTGTTCATCAGAATAAGTCGCCAAAATACTCGCTGCCGTCACTTCACCGCTTTGGTTCATGCGCATATCGAGCGCTTCATTTCCACGGATAGAAAAACCACGTTTGGTATCATCAAATTGGTGAGAAGAAACACCTAGATCAGCCAAAATGCCGTCCACTTGTTTGATTCCCATGACCCGCAAATGGTTTTTGAGGAAAGAGAAATTCGCAGGAACGAAGTGAAAATTTGGAGCTGTCCATGCATTGGCACGCGCATCTGGATCTTGATCAAAAACGATTAATTGTCCTTTGGGAGAGAGTTGTTCGAAAATGGCACGTGCATGACCACCACCACCAAAGGTAACATCCACATACGTTCCATCAGGATGAATGGACAAACCGTCCAAACACTCTTTCAACATTACCGGCACATGATAGTTCTCGTTATTCGTCATCGCTTCCCAAATCACCCATTACTTCATCCGCTAAATCAGCGAAATCAGCCATGTTACCTTCCAGCAATTGGAAGTATTTGGACTTGTCCCAGATCTCAATTCGGTCGTTGTAGGCAATGAGCATCACATCCTTGTCTAAACCCACGCGCTCCATGTGCATCACCGGAATGAGTACACGTCCAGCAGAATCGAGTGCCAATTGCTTTGCTCCTTGATGGAACAAGCGGTAGAACATTCGATTTTTTGGTTTAAACAGGTTGAGTTTTGATAATCGTTCCGCCAATTTATCCCACTCGTTCATGGGATATAGCGTGAGACAGTCCTCAAAGCCTTTGTTCAACATAAATTGTTCCTGAGCTTCCGGAGAGAGTTGTTTGCGCAAGCCAGCTGGAAAGAGGAATCTCCCCTTGCCATCTAGTTTCACTTCAAATTCTCCTACAAGTCCAGCCATAGCTTAAATAATGGGTAAAATTAGGGGAAATAACCCACTTTTTACCACCAAGTTACACTTTGTTGAAAACTTCATACGCACGAGGACATATAAAGGTTACAACGTTGGGTGTAAATGTATTGATTTTATTGATATAAGGGCATGAAAAAAGTTAGTGGGAGAAAGTGGTAGAAAATGTGGATTGTGGAAAAGTAGGTGGGAAATGGGGGTGGGAGATAGTGTTGTTTACAAAAGGAGATGAAAAACGAAGAAGAAAGTGAAAAAACTGCCTTATTTGAAAATATTCAGATAAGGGTAAAAAAAATAATCGTAGTATTGATAGAGTATAATTTGCTTACTGGAAAACGCACTAATCAATTATGCTTTAACTACTTTCACAATACAGAATATTGAATGAAACTATCAATTCTTAAAGCACAAAAAGGAGATGCATTTTTATTAGAATGGGGGGACTCCAATAAATACTCAATTATTATTGATGGCGGATATCCTGGAACCTATAATAAACAACTTAAAGATAAAATTGAAAAACTTAGCAACCTAAAAGCAATTTTTGTTACACATATTGATTATGACCACATTGGCGGAATTATTGAATTACTTAATGATGAGGATGTGAGTCATAATTATGAGTGCTACATCAATACCCCGGAACTTATTGTTGATAAAATCAAATCTTCAAAAGTCGCATATCATCATGGTGATCTATTGACAAAATTGCTTAGTACTAAAAATATTCAGGCAAAAAGCATATTTCTTCCAGAAAATAAAAAGCTCGAAATTGAAGGTTTAATCCTTACAATTCTTTCACCTACTTTTGAAATACTGGAAAAATTAAAAGTTGATTGGAATGCTTACCTACTGAAAGAACATTTAGAAAAAGAAAATAAAACATCAGACAAAACTTCTGCATCAATCAATAGAATAAAACCGAATGATGAAATTCTTTTAGAAAAAGAATCTGTTTATAAATGGAAGGATGACACAATTAATGCATCATCCATCGCTTTCATCGCTGAATATCTTGGGAAAAAAATACTTTTCCTAGGTGATTCAAACCCAACTTTAATTGAAGAACAACTTCGTGAATTAGGGTACAGGGAGACGACACCATTAATTGTAGATATTGTAAAAATCAGTCATCATGGAAGTAAACATAATACAACAAAAAACTTATTAAAATTAGTCAAAACGGAATCTGTAGTTATTTCAACGAATCAAGGAGGGAATTCTTATCATCCAAACAGAGATACGGTTATTAAAATCGCCCATTGCATTCAGAGAAAAAGTGATCGATTGGAATTCATACTTAATTATGATTTAGATAAATCAAAATTTATAACACAAGAAGAAATCATTAAATATAAACTGGACTTTCGTGTAAGGTCATTTAAAGATCTAGTATGACAAAAGATCATAAAGATTATACTGCTACTTTACTAAATAAAGACGGTGAAATAAAAAGTAATGGCGCAATATTTCGCAACTCTGACAAGGTCTATTTCGTAACTGCTGGCCATGCTATTTATGGGATAGAGTTTGAATTAACACCTGACATTAATGATTTGATCATCCGATCAGAAAAAGGTGCTGATTTTACAATTAAGCAGCTAATTAGTGATTTGACTTTTTCTAAAAAATTCGAATTGAGTTTAATAGAACTTAATTGTTCTGATGATATTTCGGTATTCCAAACTCTATTAATTTCATCTATACCTAAAGATGATAAAGTTGATCTGTTTTTTAGAGGAAATGCATCTAGTTCCGCTAAAAAATATACTTACAAGAATAAATTAAAATTTAGTGATACTGATCCAACTGAAGAATACAGATTTGATCTATCGATTGATCAAAATCTTTTAATAAATGATAAAGATCAACATGGTTCGGCTTGGATGACTGGTTTTTCCGGATCAATGTTATTTTCTGACAAAACAATTGTTTTATGCGCTTTAGGAGTGTTAATTGAAATCCCAAATAATGGAAATTATTCCCAGATAAAATTTACGGGATTAGAACCATTAAGACAACTACTACCCGAAATAAAGTGTATTTCTTACAAAGAAATTCAGAATCAATTCAAGAAAAAAAACAATCTATCTGAGGAAGAACTGCAATTATTCAAATTTACATTCAATGTTGAAAATTATATTGAAAGAGAAGTGTTAGAAAAAGAAGAATCCTCAAACAAAAACATAAGCTTATCGTACTTTCAATTAGGGAACATCGAAAAATTAAATACTCGATTTTTAAAAGATGAAATAAAGAATCACGATATTATTAATTTAATCGGGAATCCAGGAATCGGTAAAACGACTGAACTAAAAAAGATAACGATTGACATTACCAACAGCATATCAAGCGACTACCTTGCAAGGTATTATCACATTAATAATTTCACGATTCAGGACCAATTCGATGATTTTATAGGTTATGAGAAATTTAAAGACATCGATAAGGTCTTATTTGTTTTTGATGGAATAGATGAGATCCCCGATCCACAAGATTTTCTTTCAAAATTCGATAGTTTTTACTCCAGTTTAATAGAACACGGTAGAAAACATAAATTCATCATTAGTTATAGAACTGTATTCTATAATAATGAACTAAAAACAGAACATAAACATGCTGATTTTGAGCTTAAAAATTTATCACCAGTTCAATCAAAAGAATTGTTCGAAAAGATAATTGGAAAAAAATTAAGCCCTTCCGAAATCAATGAAATCGAAAGAATAATTGAATTTCTATCAAATCCAACAAAAGTAAAACTAGTAGCTAGTTACTATCAAAAAACAACAACCATTGAGTCAAACATCGCTAAGCTTTGGGAAGGATATATTATAAAAATATTAGGATCTGATAAAGATGAAAAATTCAAGAAAAAAGATGTAACAATTCCGAGAATAAAGCAAAATTCAACCAAATTATCAATACTCAATGAATTAATGCAAAGCACCACTTTAGATGAAGATAAATTATTCCAATTAATCCCCGAAGGGGACTCATACAATGAATTTATTTATTGTGCTCTTCTTGATAAACAACCTGAACGACCTCAATATTTCTTCGAGGATAAAGAACTTCAAGAATACTTCGTCGCGAATTTTCTGATAGGAAAAGAGTTTCAATTTGTGAAAAAATTCCTCTGTATAGAAAACACGGAATGTCTTAGACCATCATTAAACAATGTTTTTACCTTTCTCATTAACAACCTAGATAAAGAATCTGAACTATTTATACAATTAATAAACTGGATCAAGGAAAAATCACCAGAATTAATTTTTAAATCAGAAATTAACAGAGTACAAGAATTACGGATCCCAATGTTTCAGGCGTATTTCGAAGAGCAGTATGTTAATAAAACGCTTTGGATTGGATCGAATAATTTATTTACAATAGAAGAATTCATTTACTTCGGAAATGTAAAAGAGAATTTCAACTATCTAATTGATATCATTTCAAATACAACAAAAAACCGACGAACACGTCTCTCTGCAATAAAAGCACTTGGATACTTTACACTTTTTGACGAAGACAAACTAACCACTGTGTTATTTAAAATACTAGAAAACAGTAATATTGACTTAAGTTTCAAATCAAGTATTCTCAAATTATTAACTTCATTAAAACTAAATTTCAAAAATGAAATACGTGCAAAAGTTTTCAAGATTTTCAAAGACGAATCGAACAAGGAGTTGAATCAATCATTATTAAAATTTATTATTGAATTACCAAATACTGACAATTACTTTAAGTACATAAAACAAGAATTTGAATGGGCTCATAACATAACAAGTAGAAAAGAGAAAGATGAAGTCACCCAAGGAAATAGTTGGCTGTTACAGAAACTTATTCTTAATCTAACTAACGAAAACCACTTTTTATCATTCGCCATTCATTATTTAGATGATTATAAATTAAACTCAAATGAACGATTCAAGACTAACTTGATAGATCGATTTATTTATTTCTTCGACAAGAATCCTAAACTAATTTATAATTTACTTGACCTATTAGCTAGTTCCAATAATCACAGAAATCGAAATAATGAAAAAACAATTTCCGAATTAATAATAAAATGTAACGAGGAATTAAATACATTCAAGAAACTATACTCATCTGAGTCAATAGCTAAACCTAATTGGCTATTAGCTAGTATTTCCACAAAAGAGACCGTTAAATTTGTAGTGAATTCTATCGATATCGATAAATTTAATAAACTTGAACTTCAGTCATTTAGAAATGTGATTTCATATTATAAAGATCCTAAACTTGCAATATTATTTGAGAAATCATTAAAGAAAAAAGGTATTGATTTAGGCGAACCAATTTTAAATACAACTCAAAAAAGGGCAAAAATCAGAGAATTAAATGATGAAGCACAATCTAGTTTTGAGACCTTATTTGAACCTAAAAAAATAGTCTCGAAAATTGAGGATTTGTTTCAAATTCAAGGAAAAGAACAATTTACAACTGAAGACGCAAGGGAAATTGAATTACAATTTTACACCGAAAATAAAGACTGGTCTAGAAAATTAAATATTGAGATTGATATTCTTTTTGCTTTGACCAGACATTTCAGAATAATCAATTTTGAAATGATTAAAAAACTACTTTACAATTCTTTTACAATACAATTAATCGCTTTAAAATCTCAACTAGAATCTAATAAAAACTCCGCCTATAAATTTAAAGTAACCAACGATCATAAAAGGATAATTAAGAAATGGATCAAAACAGAAGTTAATAATCTCCGATTCGATAAAATTATTACTTATAAAGACCATAATTCTTTTAATTATCAAGGAATTGAAGGACTTCAACAATATAAATTTTTAAAAACACTATACTATTTCTTTGATTATAAAGAATTCAAATCATCTTTTAGTCAAAATTTCAGATTAAATTCATTGGAATTCTACATGATGGAAGAACATGATCCTTTTTCTGAATCATACAAAAATTTAATCGATTCAATTAGAAATAAACAAAAAGTAAAAGAGGCTATTATCAAAAATATTAGCGGTGAGTTCTTTACTCTTACAGCTTTAAAACAAATGGTTTACGCTTTGAACAACAATATTATAGAAGTTTTTCCTAGAATAAGGGAATACCTTCCAAAATCAGATAAAGTTTATCAGAAAAATAGTTTTTTTGAACTTTATTTGAATTCGTCAAAAGATAAAGAACTACTATTAGAATTATCAATGGACACATCCGTCCAAAATGGTTGGACTGCACTATATTATCTATCACTTAATGATCAGCAAAAACATAAAACCTTATGTATTGAAAAAGCAAGTGAATACTTAGAAAGTGAAGCCATAGAATTTAAAAGCAATGCACTTTCATTACTCTTTAAATTCAACTCCCCAAGAGCAATAAAGTACTATTTGGATAACTTTGATCTGAACCCACTAGATAATATTCCTGCTAAATATATTAATCTCTATCATATAGAAATAGAAGTATTAATCCCGTTAATTAAACCTCTTTTTAATCGCATATATTCTATTATGGTTAAAGATGAATTCGCATTTTCGTATCACAATTCTTTTTTTATAACCTTAGTTTCTCTGAGTATATTTCAGTCTGATGATAGCTCAAATTCATATAAAATTATTTGTGACATACTTCACACTATAAAAAAATATTTAGCGGAAAGCGATCCTAATTTTGATCATCAATTATTTTATATAAACTTAATAACAGAAACAATTGAAAGAAATTACATCAATAAAAAGTCAGTCCCTTTGAATTTTGAAAAGGCATTCGAACAAACAAACAAATATTTTAATTAGTCATTACTCAGCAAATTATTCACCCCAAAAACCGTTCCCTCCAATGCCATTCTAAACTTTCTCTACTAGGATAATGTCTTAGATCTGCTGGTAATCCGATTTTCCTTCCTTTTAACTGCCCCAATGCATAAGGTGAATCGTTGTTTTCAGTAATCGTTTTTGAAACATGCACATAGTAATAACTATCTATTGCTATAAAACCAGCATCAAACGCCTTGTGCAAGGTGGGTGTTAATAAAATTCCATTGCCAATGGTTTCTGTCTCAGAGATGGAGAAAGGCTTGATATGACAGGCTTCAATTAATTTAATATTGCTTTGCGAAGAAGTCACCTGTAGACCCGAAATAGCACATTGATAGTTGTAAACGCGTGGAATTTCCACTTTGAATTTTGCACTTCGCAAAAAGACTTCTTGCTCACGAACATCTTTCGTAACTTTTCGAATGGGTATTTCCCAAATCGGCTCGACATGTTCTGTCATCATGAGCGATTCGGGTTCATCCAAAAATAAAGGAATCGCTTTTTGTTGCAGGTGCTTGGTTAAGGGAAAATAAGTATCGAGCAAAACGTTTGTAAGCACTTGATTAGCCATTGGATCACGCAATAAATCAAACAAGGGTTGATCCATCCAAGCATAATTGAGCGTTTCCCTCAAATTCTTAAAACTCTTGATGCTTTTCGATTCAGTTAAACCAATTTCCATTCCTGGGTACGGAACGAGTCTCCAAAATGGTTCGTGTCCCATGTGGAAAAACGGCAATGCGAAATTCAAAATATGGGGTGTTGATACAAAGCGAAACCAATTGTCTTTAAACGCAACCACCAATTCCTCTGTAATGCGCATTCGGTTATCCGTAATCGTTCCATCGGAAATCAGTTGTGCAATCGATAACAACAAAATCGGCTTATGTGGCGCACCACCCAAATTATGCGCCCGATTGAGGTGTTGAAATTGATATATGTATGGCGTAAGAATAGTGTTATTCATGGAATGGTGTTGCTGTGAGCTAAAGTAAGGAGATTTTTGAGAAACAGAAGTTACTTTCTCCCAACTATGACATTAACAAATTACTCATCCATTTCAAACCAATTGATAATTGCGTATTTTGTCCTTCTGTTTTGTTCGTTTAACACCAAAAGTCATGCACCCACGTTTTCAATTCCGTTCTAGCGTTTGCCTACTGCTGTTTTTGTTGATGGGTTGTTTTGCGGTTGGACAAGCTGATAGTTTGAGATTACAAGCACCTCGCTTTAGTCGGAAAATTGAGAACGATCCCAACTTGTTAGTAGCCGCGCTTATAGAAGGGAAAACGAGTGATAAGGAGAAGTTAGAAGCCATTTTTGTGTGGGTTGCTAGCAATATTAAGTACGATTATCGCCTGTATCTCTCTGGTAAAGGCAGTAGTGCGGAAACGGATATTAGTAATGTGTTGCGGAGAAAAAGTGCTATTTGTTTTCAATATGCCGATTTGATGAATGTCCTGTGTTCCCTAGCTGATCTTCACAGTTTGACAATTACCGGTTATGCAAAAGACCGATTATTTGACATCAATGACACCTTGTATTTTGATAACCATGCTTGGAATGCTGTAAAACTAGATGATCGTTGGTATGTGTATGATGTAACCTGGGCTGCTGGAGGTTATGAGTACCGCATGAGGCGTTTCAGTGAGCGTGTTTTTAACTGGCGGATGCGAATTCATACCAAAAGGAAGAAGCTCAAAAAACAAAAAATTGTGATGGTGCAAGAAGCAAATGAATTTTGTGGAATCCCTAAACACAAAGAAAAAAAAATTCAATTCGTCCTCAAATTACCACTCTTCTGGCGTATAATCGATAAGATCTTAAGTTGGAAACACTTGAGGTATGTCATTGATCATGGAAAATTAGAAAACACCAATTTCCTTCTCACTGAACCTCGTTTATTTGCAATAACGCACTTCCCGAATGTTCCTTTTTGGTCATTAACTTCTGAAATCAGTAAGATCAGCGAATTTTCTGCTGATAAAAGCTATTATGATTTTGATTTCAACCAACACCTTATGCAAGATAGCGAAGGTCAAATCTGCCTAAAATGCGATGATTTTTTTGCGCTGGAACCAATTGATCATGAAAAGGCAATCATTCAACAAAGTCTCGCTAATAATCCACGAAATGGACTAGTACCTTCAATATCCTATTTCCGAATCGCTGAATACTTTTTTAAAGACGCGGAATTAACGCTCGATTCACTGGAGAAAGTACAAGGGTATGATTCTACCCTACTTTACCTCGATGAAGCGAAAAAAGAATTAAAAAGAAGCGGTTCGCAGAACAAAGCTTACATTAAGCTACACCTAGAAAAGGAAAAAATCAAAGTAAAACAACTGAAAGAGACAAACAGAAAACACACTGCTGTAAATCGACTGAATGTCACCAATCTGCGGGCAAGAGCCAATCGCATCAAATCGTTGAACACCAAGCTCAAAAACAATCAACGACTCTATTTAAGAGATCACAGGGCGCTAAAATTGTTGAAGCCTAAACGTCCACTCGCCAAAGAAATGCGGTCAGAAACCATTGAAGGAATTGAAAAAAGGCAAGCAATCCTTGAGTTAAAAATGGATTCATTGAATGAAGGAATTGAATTGTTAGAATCGAAATTAATCATCGATATGGGTGCATTATCGGATAATGTATGGAAACAAACCCAATTGATTCAGCCGCAATTGAGTAACTTCCAACAAAGTATCTATTCGCGTGTTGTTCTTTCATTGGATGATCGTGATAAACCGATGGTTGAATTACAGGATTCGATTCTTCAGGATGAACAGGAGTTGATTCTTTCCGTAAAAAATCTTGTTTTACTTCCTGCTGACACCCTCTACAGCAATTTCATCACCTTGCATAAACTGATCAAGTTGAGAGATGCCAGCCAACTCAAAATGCTCAAACTTTACGCACAATTGTATACTGGAAATAGTATTGGATTGGATAGTTTAGAAGCAGTCCGCTCCCGTTATTTGAAACTTATTCAAAAAGATTACTGCTATTTTTACCAACACCGATTTCCGCTTAAACTATTTACACTCGGATTTAAACACTTTAAAGACAGTCATTACGACTTGTATGATGTTATTCGTGACGATAACAAGGCAGAACTTATGCGACACAAATCTTTTGTTAAAGAAATTGTGCTGAATAGAAAAAGAGTCACACACGTGATTAACACCAACCTGAAATATCAAGCTAGGTATAAACGAAGTGCGATGCAAGCTAAAAAACAGTACATCATCCGGAAGAAAAAAGAGAATAAAAAGCTTGGTTCTGAAGATTAGTCATCGAATAATCACGTTACTCCACTTTGATCGGAAATACCTACCATTCGATCAACCAAACAGCGTGTTCCTTCATTTACAAGCGATTCAGCTTGTCAATGTGAAATGTGTCTGTATCTTTGCAACGGTCTTATGACAAAAAACCTACTGCCGCCACCGTCAACGGCTTTGTGATTTTAAAACAAGCGCTCCTCCGGGAAGAGCACCACCTACGATCGATCGTCCCGATTGTATTTTTCCCACAACCCTTCGAAAGAGCTCCTATTTTTTGATCACTCAAGGAAGTGTTTTTTGTGCTTGCATGAAGTTTGTTGCTTCTCCTACTCGGTCAATTTTCTATTAGAATTTTACTGAGTGATCAGTTGCAATAAAATGTAGCGGGATCGCAAAAAGCGACTCATTATGAATGAACTAAACAATTAAAAAAATGGCAAAATTATTAGATAAAATAGCAATCGTAGACATTGAGGCTACGTGCTGGAATGGCAATGCTCCCGAAGGAATGGTGAGCGATATTATTGAAATCGGCATCTGTTTATTGGATGTGCAAACGGGTGAAATCACCGACAAAAGAGGAATCATCGTGAAACCTGAACGCTCTACTGTGAGTGAATTCTGCACGGAACTCACTACCCTCACTCCCGAATTCGTGGAGCAAGAAGGAATTTCCTACAAGGAGGCATGTGCCATTCTACGGAAGGAATACCAAACACAAAGTAGAGCCTGGGCGAGCTTCGGCGCGTATGACCAAAAACAATTTCAACGCCAATGCGGTGATTTAGGTATTGGTTATCCATTTGGACCATCACACATCAATGTGAAAACGCTCTTCGCTTTGAAGAACAAATTGGGTCACGAAGTTGGTATGGATGGCGCATTGAAGTTCCTGAAAATCCCGTTAGAAGGGACCCATCACCGCGGGGTTGATGATGCGCATAACATCGCAAAGATCATGCGCGTGATTCTAGGGTAATTTCCTACTTGATGAAGGGCATGATTTTTCATTTAATTCCTAGAAAGGTGTCTAAAAATTGATGAACTGCTACGTTATTTTCGGAAATCGACGTTGGTCATTTACTTAAGTAAACTCCCAACACCTCATCCTCAACGCCTTGCATTTCATCACTTTTTAATTCACCTCAAGGAGAAGTAAAAAGAAAACAAAGCACGAGCTCACGGGCAATACACACGATCTCATTTGTGAAAAGGGTATTCCTTTCACCGATGCAAGTAAGATCGTTCGTGAACAGTACGAACCCGAACAACTGTTATGGGCGGGCTACGGTGCATTCGACAGCTTACAACTTGAAACACACTGTCGTGATAATGAATTTTTCAACGATTTCATAACCTAAAACAAACGTTGAGACACGAACTGAATCGTGTCTCTTCTTTGTTTAACTACCTGATTTACTTGATCTAATCGACTGCTTTTTATTGGGTATATTATTAATCTAATTCTGTTATATTTGGTGACACGTAACTCGTTCAGCATTCATTATTTACAAAAACAACTCACTATGAAACACATTTCACTTTTCTTCTTTTTGTTTTGCCTCACTGCGACTATTAGAGCACAAAACCCAGTTGTACAAGTAGCAGCCGATACAACAAAACCGGTTGAAATTTCCGCTCCAAAAGACAAGGTTGCCATTCGCGTCAGTGCAATTAAAAAATACCGACCAGATGTTGATTCCCATACCAATAAAGATGTTGCCGTACTCTATCCAGAAGATTATGTAATGGTGAAAATTAACCGTCATGATTTGGATTCTGCGAAAAAGAATATGCAGCAATACCGACTTTGGATTGACGGGATTTGTTTTCCAAATATGCACCCCTTATTCATTAGCAATTCTGAGTCGGCTGTGATCTTTCAAATTGCGCGCGACACGCTTTCATCATCACCTTGGCAATTATTGTACTCCAGCCCTACTTATTGGCGCTTTCATCGAGATGTAGCTATGAATCTCGGTACTTTGACAACTGAATTTACGCAAGGTAAAGACAAGTTCATTGTAGACTTACATACAACAACAAAGGAAATTCCTTGGATATTTTATCCGCTCTTTCTTTTGCTGTTACTTACCATTATCCGCTATGGTAAACCGCTATTAAAAGACACTGCTTTGTATTCCATTAATGGTGTGAAAATTAATTACAAAGCTGCCAATCCAGCTGATCACGATAACGGTATTTTGAATATTTCAGAAATTCCTTATAGTCTAGCACGGTACCAATTTTTAGTCTGGTTGATCGTTATTTTCTTTGCCATTTTACATATTTGGGTGATTACAGATGTGATGACTTCTCCCGTTGGAAGTACGCTCATCTTACTTGGAATTTCAAGTGGTACGTATTACATTGGCAAAATCATTGACAAACAACAAACTCCCACAACAGTGTTAACCCCTGCAGAACAAGTAAAACTATTTATTTCCAATAATCAATTATCGCAAGGGCTCATGCATGACATTTTAAGTGACGGAAATAGCATTAGTCTTCACCGCTTACAATTGGTGATTTTCACTGCTTTTTTATCCCTCTATTTTCTATCAGAAGTATTAGGATGCCTTATTATGCCACAATTCGATGCAACCATGTTGTCCTTGATGGGAATTAGTAGTACAATGTATGCTGGTGTAAAAACAACGGAATAGAAATGAATGCCGAACTCAGGTTAATAAAAGCGATTGGAAACAGTCGCTTTTTTGCGTTGTAAATAATTGGTCGGAAATCACACATTGTACACCAGAAGTCACCAACCGTAAACACCTGAAAATAAGTAACAAAACTTAACAATTGAAGGTGAAAAGGGATGATACTGAATCATATATTTGATTTAATTATTAATTCTTAAAACCAATGTAAAATGGCAAAAACACAAAAAAAGAAGTGGACTACAGAAGGTCTAGAACGACTAAAAAAAGGAAAATTAACTGAAGAAAAAAAAAGGTTGATTATAAAAGTCGAGGAAGAACTTAAAAAGAATCCGCCAATTAAAAAGTAACTCTGAAGAGGTGGTCGTTCCTACGATCGCCTTTTCGTGGTTAGTAAAAATCTATGTTCTAAACTCCCCTAAATCAATCAACCGACAGATTTCTGTTAAAAATGAATTCATCTTACTCTCATTCCGTGAATTTGCATTTTTTCTACAACTAAAAACCTCACTTTTCACAGGTCAACACCTTACAGTCAAAACAAACACTAACTTACTAGTTAGCAGTATTTAACGTGAATAATATAACGTTTTTTTTCTGTTAGAAAATGCCATTTAGCGTAACTTATACCGAATCTTTAATACTATTCGTTATGAAAAATCAAATTCACAAAATGAGGGCTATGGCTCTTATGGCTACGGCACTAGTATTTGTTGGTAGCACGCAAGCACAATTGGTCAATTTCCCAACCGGGAGTCTTTGTACACAAGGGAATGATTGGGTAATTGATGGTACAAATGGGGCTGACAATCGACTTGGTCAGTTGCAAGGTGGAATTTATGGTGATCCTTGGTCGCAATGGGCGAATGTAGGAACCTGCGATATTGCCAGTTTCCCACCAGCGAATTGTCAGTATTACGGTTTCACCTCCAACTGGTCTTCAGATCGCGCTTTTTTTGGATTAAGATACAACGCTGTCAATGAAGCAGATGCAATTATCGCTTTTGGTGATAATGTAGATATGCAACCTGATATTAATCGCTTGATTTTCCAATTCGATTCTTGGATTCCTGCACAAAGTTTGGAAATAGGAACGATGTTGGCAACAGGGAATTTTGGTTTACATACCATGAATCCTTCTGCAACTTTACACTTGGATGCTGCATTTAAACCGCTAGATCCTGGAACGAACTCCAATGTGCGCTTCGAGAATTTGCAAACCGGAAAAGGGAATCTACTGGTCATCGATCAAAGTGGATATGTCTATGACAGTAAAATTGCCATGAACAATGTTGCACAAACTAGTTGTTTTTCGACCAATTATGTTCCAAAAGTAGGATCTGGCGGACCTATGGTATGCTCACAGATTTATGATGATGGAGCTTCTGTAGGGATCGGAACAACTGGACCTTTTGCATTTTCGGTAACATTGACCAATAATGTACAACCTGGCCCTTGGTCAACCATCACTTCTGGAACATTGAAATTAAAAGTAAACGGAATCACCATGAGTGATGGCTACCTCATCTCATCGGATTCGCACTTTAAAAAAGACGTAACAACATTGGAAGGTTCGTTGGATCAGATTCTAAAATTGCGTGGTGTGAACTACAACTGGGCTAAGGAAAATGCAAGAGATCATGCGTTTAGCGATCAAAAACAATTGGGTTTTATTGCTCAAGAAGTTGAGAAAGTATTGCCTGAATTGGTCTACACCATGGAAGATGGCTACAAAGCAGTGAATTATACGGCTTTGATTCCCGTGATGGTTGAAGCAATCAAAGAACAACAAACTACGATTGCTTCATTACAAGATGAGGTCGCTAATTTGAAAGATTTGCAATCGGGGAATGTTGATCCATTGAGTTTAACAAGTACGATGACTATTCACCCGAATCCAAGCAATGCAGCAGTGACTATTGGGTTTACAGGAATTGATCCAACAGCACAATCGTCTATCTTGATTTTCGATATGAATGGCAAACTCATTAAATCCATTGCATTGACTTCACGTGAATTGGATAAATTGGAATTGGCAAAAGGAACGCTTGAGCCAGGAATGTACATTGTTTCGTTGATTTCTAACAACACTGAATTGCACACAAAACGACTAATTATTCAGGAATAATCGAAGTGATAAAAGGGGTGGTACAAGATTGAGTGTACCACCCTATTTTGTTATTTTGAACTGAGCAACATTGAGCGTAACGAAGTGAAGTCGAAATGCGAAGTTCAATTTATTGATGTATTCAATGATGGTGATATCAATGTAAAACAAGTTCTAGTTGTGATCAATGAGTGGTTAATCGCATCAACTTCGTTAGAATAGCACTTCAATAATTCTCTTCATTTTCGATCAACTTATATCCATTAAATCTGTATCTTCGGGATTCATACACATAGAACTCCCATGAAAAAACAACTACTTTTTCTATCGTTTCTTGCTTTTTGCAGTAGCTTTTTTGCTCAAACAGCTGTTCAATTGGTCATTCACCACAAATTGGGAAGTGCGAATTATGCACAAAATACTACGGTTACCAATAACTTGGGGAATTCGTTTCAATCAACTTTATTGAAGTATTATATTACGAAATTTTCTGTGATTCACGATGGTGGTCAAGTACTTCCAATTGACAATACAATTGTAGGATTAGTGGATGCATCCATGGATTTTTCCATTGATTTAGGAAGTTTGAATGTAACGTCAGTTGAAGGAATCAAATTTCATATCGGTGTACACACTCCTGTGAATCACGAAGATCCATCATTATTGCCTTCCAATCATCCATTGGCACCACAATCACCTTCTATGCATTGGGGTTGGACTTCTGGTTACCGTTTTATTCTTTTTGAAGGAATGTCTGGCCCAAGTGTCAATCAAGCGCTTGAATTGCACGGATTGGGTGATGAAAATTACTTTGAAACGACTGTTCTTGCTCCTGCTGTAAACGAATTTGGTGGTCTTTCTGTACACATTGATGCAGATTATACACGTGGAGTTGAAAACATTGATATCAACTCTGGATTGATTGTTCACGGTTCACTTGCTCAAGCAGCTACATTGGTTGCTAATTTCCGTGATTATGTCTATTCTGCAACCGTTGGTGCTGGTATTGACGAATCTACTGCTGAAATTGCATTTGATCTTTATCCTAATCCTGCAAATGGTTGGTTTATGGTAGAAACTGCTGTGACTACTCCAACATCTTTGGTTGTGACAGATGTGACAGGAAAACACATTCATACACAACAATTAGTCGATGGCAAATCAAGTATTGAATTGAACTTACCAGCAGCTGGTGTCTATTTTGTTACGCTGACAAATGAGCAAGGTCAAGTTTCCCGTAAATTGATCAACCAGTAAACACGCTTTTTTAATTCCTAAACAACTTGTTGCAGTATGCGCTATCTGAACGGATTTCTTTTGGCTATTTTCATTGGCATTGTACTTTTATCTTGTAAAAAAGAAATTGATTCAAGCGGAGTTCTTGAATTGGATTCAACTCCTTATACGTTAGAACTCCATACCTTGGCACCTCCTAATTTGCCTATGGACAACCCGCTTACGGTTGAAAAAGTGCAATTAGGACGTATGTTGTTTTACGAAAAAGCACTTTCAGGTAATGGAACGATGGCCTGTGCTTCTTGCCACAATCAAAAAAACGCATTTTCGGATACGGCACAATTTTCAATAGGAATCGCAGGATTACCGGGTCATCGGCAAGCCATGTCTGTTTTTAATATGGCTTGGAATAGCAATCAGTTTTTCTGGGATGGTCGTGCGAATTTATTGAGAGATCAATCCCTGAAACCTATACAAGATGTGCTTGAGATGAATGAAACCTTGCCAAATGCAATTGCAAAAATTCAAGCATTAGGACGCTATCAAGCGCAGTTCACAAAAGCTTTTGGGGATGAAATGGTAACAAGCGAACGGATGTCCTTAGCGTTGGAAGCTTTTATGATGTCAATCGTTTCTGATCAGTCGAAATACGATCGTTTTTTACAAGGAACAGCCACACTTTCTCCGAGTGAAGAACGTGGTCGTGCATTATTTTTCGCTGAATACAATCCATTTTTCCCTAATCTAACTGGAGCAGATTGCGCGCATTGTCACAGTGGAAGTAATTTCGAGAATGACAACTACATGAACAATGGGTTGGATGACGAAGCTCAAATTTCGGATATCGGACGACAGGCTGTGAGTGGTTTGCCGCAAGACAAAGGGAAATTTAAGGTTCCAACCTTGCGCAATATCGCGTTAACTTTTCCGTACATGCACGACGGTCGTTTCCGCACGCTAGAGGAAGTAGTTGATCATTACAATTCGGATATTCATGCTTCCGCTTCATTGGATCCTGCTTTGGCAAACACCATGAGTACAGGATTGTTCTTATCTGCGACAGACAAACAAGATTTGGTGAATTTCCTCAAAACACTGACGGATTATTCCATGATTCACAATCCAGCATATAGTTCGCCGTTTTAGTTGGGATTACAAAATAATCCCATTAAAAGGGTGATCGAAACCTTTTATTTTTGATGAACTGTTGATCTGTCAATGAATACAAAAAGGCAATCAGGTCATCTTCTTCGGATTTTGACAGCGTGAAAGGCTGAATAATTTCACTTTTATGTTGATGCGACTGACCGCCAGAAGCGTAGTGGTGAATCACATCACGTAGGGTTTTCAAGCTTCCATCGTGCATATACGGTGCTGTCAGTTCACAATTGCGAAGAGTGGGAATTTTAAACAAATCACGATCGGTTTCCAATTTTGTTACCCGCATTCTTCCAGAATCAGCATAAACAGTATACAAACCATTGTTTTTGACCGAGAAATCCGTGAAATTAAAACCACTGTGGCAGCTTGAACAGTATAGCTGATTAAAAAACAAATTCATTCCTCGTTTTTCCGATTCATTGAGTGTTTTCTTTCCATTTAAGTGCTGATCATACCGCGAATTCCCGCTGATCAACGTGCGTTCAAAGGCAGCAATGGATCGAGTAATAACAAATGCATCTGGCTCACGATTGTAAGCCTTTTTACACAAAGCAACGTAATCTTTATTTAGCTTAAGTCGTTTGGCTACCTCCACGATATTAAAATCCATTTCAGCATGTTCTTCGATTGGAACCAAAACTTGTTTTTCCAGCGTTTCTAAAAATCCATCAAACAACACAAACGGATTGTAACCAACATTTGCTAAGGAAGGTGCATTTCGGTTTCCCAATCGCCCTTCTACCCCTGGACTAATAGCTGTGGTATCTGAAAATGCAAATACTTGTTTATGGCAGGAAGCACACGAAATATCATTGGTTCTAGACAGTATTGGATCGTAAAACAAGCGTCTTCCCAATTCAATACGTTCATTGGTGAGTTCATTTCCTGGAGTGCTTTTCATAGCGGGGAAATGAGGCGGTATTTTTAGTTTAGATTCAGATTTATAAGGCACGAATGCAAGCAAGAGCAGGAGTCCCATTGCCACCATTAATCCAACTTGCAAGTGTTTTAATCGCATGATCAAATTTACGGATTATTCGCCACAGACCATTGATCTACCAATTGATTAAACGTATTCCAAAAAGCAGGTTTTTCAGCTGAAACTTCCATTTTTTCCTGTGTGATTGGATGAACAAATGCCAATTGACTTGCATGTAAAAACAACATCCCTAAATCAAACCGTTCTTGAAAAAAATGATTGTGGTGTCGATTTCCATGTTTCGGATCTCCAATAATGGGATGACTTATTTTATTGGCATGGATCCGCAATTGGTGCATGCGCCCCGTCTCTGGTTTAAACTCTACAAAACTGTAGCGCGCAGTTGGATATGGCACAACTGGAATGTTCAATTCTACTTGTTTCAAACACCTAAAATGTGTGATTGCATCCTTATAATTTCCTCGCTCATTCTTGACAGGTGAATCGATGACACCTTCAGCAATGACATGACCACGCAGTAAAGCTACATAGGTTTTAGTAATCGTTTTAGCTTCAAATAATTCCTGAAATTGCTTTACCCATTCTGTAGATTTGGCAACTAACAATACGCCAGATGTCTTGTGATCCAACCGATGAACGGGAATTGGCGTATCAAATCCTTGTTCACGCAATCGTTCTACTATCGAAGGTTCTTCAATGTTGCGCGCAAAATGCGAATGGTGCACCAAGATATTGTTGGGCTTGTTGACTATCAAGCAATAGGCATCTTCGTATAAAATGGGTATTTCCACATGCAATAATAGGTGTTCTTGATGGAAAATCGTGTTAATTAGAAACCAAGGTGCATATTCTGATTCTATTCAATGATTCTCGTATATTTCCTCAATAACTCACCAAATGATTGTATGAAACGCTACTTACAAAGATCGCTCTCCTATTAAATACAGGAAGAAACAAGGGCTTTACAAACTCATTCAAGAAATTGTTAATTGTTCCGTAATCAGCCACGGCGGACACGTATTGCGGGATTACTGGCTGTAATGAATTGTAAAACAGTATATTGAATCTAATAATACGACATTTTAGCACGCAAACACTAGCTGACTCTTATCCAAGACATCTCTTAAAACCGAAACTATGTTATAAATCATCCCAAGAAGCCATTGCGGAACCATAACTGCTAAAAAGTGCTTTTAAATCGCTTTGCATCAAGGATTGAAATTCTACTACACGACTATCAAAATATTTCGGATCGATACCTTGATAACCGGTCGCTTGCACTTCTTTTTCATAACGATCCCAAATAGAAACATCGCCTTTTCGCAGGTGAACCATCAATTCCATCGATCCATCTGAAGATTGTGAGAAACGACTTAATATATCTTTTAACTCAGCTTTCTTATCACTGATTTGTTTATCAAATGCTGTTTTACGTATGGCAACCATTGGCAAAGGTCCGTAATGAGCAGATTCTAAATAACCAGGTGTTTTTACTGCGTTATTGGAGTATTCAACAAATTTGGTTTTGATTTCATTCAAGAATTTACGCATCTCTTTCATGTCGTCGCGTGTGTTGTTATCTCTTAATTTGATTCCCAAAAACACTTTTACATAGAGGTTGTTTTTCATGGAAGGTTCAATGGCAACACTCCGCATTTTTAATTGGGTTTCTTGAGCCACATCGACATATACTTTGAATAACTTCTCGAAAGCTGTTAACGTATTATGGTGGCAACTGAGGTGTTTAATAGGAATTCCGTTGGAGGTGAATTGTTCAACTTGGGCTAACAATTCTTTGCGCAAAACGGTTGTATTGATTGTAGCATTCGACAATTCTGTGAATGATTTAAACCTCCCGTTTTTATCACACAATCCAAATTTAGGATCCTTGGTCTCATCTAAGACTGGTGAGCCAGAAGAAATGGTCAAATGCGTACCGATATCTACTCGTTTCCCAGCTGTGTTTGCTTTTTGTAATAAAGCTTTCACGTTTGCAACCGAATCTTTGTAATTCGAAAATGCAGCAGTTGAATTTACTTTTCCAGCCAAAACAGCATCTGTAATAGCATCGTTGACGCTTGGAACAACTCCAAAATCGTCGGCATTGATGATGATTTTCTTACTCATGAATGTATCGAATTGTTAGTATGAATAGCAAATTGAATGTAGTTTTCGCACTAAATATACAAATTATCAATATATACGAAAGACTTAGTAGTTGAAAAATGGGGCACGAATCGTTCCGGCTAAACTAGTAAACCAACAATTTCTGCTAACTTTGCCCCAAACACGCATAGTTATGATCATCAAGGAAGCAAAATTCATTGTCAGCAATACCGATATTACGAAATGTCCAGAAGATGGAAAACAAGAATATGCGTTTATTGGTCGATCAAATGTTGGCAAGTCTTCGTTGATTAATATGATCACAGATCACAAAAACTTAGCAAAAACATCTGGAAGACCTGGAAAAACCCAATTGATCAATCATTTCTTAATCAATCAAGATTGGTACTTGGTCGATTTACCGGGATATGGTTATGCAAAAGCTTCGAAAAGCAGTCGTTCAACTTGGGAACGTTTCATCATTGATTACTTGACTAAACGGGAAACATTGATCAATACGTTTGTGTTACTTGATTCGCGCTTAGAACCACAGAAAATTGATATTGAATTCATGACTTGGTGCGCAGAAGAACAATTGCCCTTCTCCATGGTCTTTACCAAAATTGATAAATTATCCAGTTCTGCATTGGCGAAAAACCTTGCTGCATACAAAAAAGAAATGCTGAAGTACTGGGAAGAAATGCCTCCACACTTTACAACTTCTGCTGAATCAAAATTTGGCCGTGAAAAACTCTTGAATTACATTGAACAAATCAATAAAGATTTGAAAGAAAACAGTCAGTTTAATTCCTAAAAAAACGATAAGCTGTTTTTTCCAACTCCATAGCTTTTTCATCAACTACTCTATTTGAGTAGTACTTCCTAACCTGCGTTCGACTGATCGAACTAAGCCCTTAAGCTATTTCTCCAGTGTGGTGACTCAGCAATCATATTTGCGTTTCTGATTGATTACTAACTAATTAAGCCTACTCGGTATTTATACTTATTGAATGAAATAGCGTATTTCTGCTCATTTTGATGTGCAATCGTTCGTATAATTTTACAGTATTCAATAAACGATTTACTCAAAATGGGTAAGCAAAAAACAGAAAACTATTCATTATTATGGCTGAAAACAGAAACATTACTTGGGAACTCACTTATGTGATCAGTAAAGACGTTACAACTCCTGCAAAACTCATGTTACAAAGTGACGACCTTGAATGGGGTAAATGGATGACAGCTCCACCGTCGCAAATTTCAACTACACCTGGAAACTCGAAAAAAGTTACCTTCAAAGCTGCAGGACGAGCGTGTACATCAACAGGAACAGAGGGTTCAGTTGTTTACAAAGGAGATGACGCTGAAAACACCGTATTTACACTGAAATTTGACATTCCTTATTCAAAAGCAAACAGTGGTGGTGTAACAGGTGGGTCTTCCTATTTTTCGATTGATGGTGGAGAAGTACCTGTATCAGGTAATTCCGTTACTGCGAAGGTGACCATCACACAAGTTAAACCAACCATTTAAAGGTCATGGAAGCCGCAATGAATACGGATGAAAAGCTATTTGGTAAACGCGAGGTTTTTCTTTCAATCGGGTGCGCAAAATACCCTTATAACCGTGTAAAAGAACTGTTTGGAGAAAACGAGAGTTTGGATTTGAAATCGCTTGCCCAACTTCAAATCGGTGATGACGAAAAAGTACAGGTTATACAGGAAACTGGATTTTTTTCAGACGCTCTTTCTAGGATTTTGGCATTGCGCTTTGCAACAGAAACGTATCGCCAACTCTCAATTGAATTGAGTGAACTGGAGCAGGAAATGGCCGTTGATGGCTTGAAAGTACTCACTGAAATAATTCTGGGAGAAACAGCTAGAAATGCCTTCGAATCACATCGTCTTATCATACAAGCACACATTAATCAAGTGCTAAAAACAGATGTGAATAAGCATTTTAGACGAATTGCTACACTGGAAAATATCCTTTCGGTTGTTAAATCAACTGCTACACAATCGCTTGTTGAATCATCTTCCATCCAACGCGATGTATTGGGTGAATCAATCGGCACATGGCAATTAGAAACCATGTTACTACTCTCACAAAATTATCAAAAGGATTGATCCTCAACGGATCAATCCTTTTTTAATAGTCACACTGTTCACAATTACAATTCTCATGAAGTCTTTTTTACGAAGCCGAAAAGCTATTGCTACAGGAATAGCCTTACTAATCTCTATCGGGGGATTTTTCCTTATCAGAAGTCTGAACACTGCTCTGAATCCATTGCCTTTGTTAGCGACTACCAAACCAATTGGCTATTTGCCAGGCGATTTTTTAGTCTCTCAAGCGGGTTCTCCTCAGTATTCCGTTTCTATTGAAGTACCTCAAGGAACGAATGGTGTACAACCAAATTTGGAAATTATTTATGCCAATTCCGAAAGTAATGGACTGATTGGTTATGGCTGGCAACTTCAGGGATTAACAACCATCACACGTACTGGAAAAATCATTCCAACGGATAGTATTAAAGGTGGTGTGCAACTCAATGATGAAGATCGGTTTGCGATAAACGGACAACGACTGATTGCTTACAAAGACAAAAACGGTAAACTACTCACCACGATTGCAGCACAAAATGCTGCTTATGGTGAAGACGGAACGGAATACCGCACCGAAATCGAGAGTTGGACAAAAGTAATTTCACAAGGAAATGTGGGTGGCGGGCCCAGTTCGTTTACAGCTTATTCACGCGATGGAAGTGTCATGTACTTCGCTACAACGAATGATGCACGTGTACAACCCGTAAATTGTAAAGTGGTTTCTACTTGGGCATTGAATAAAGTTGTAGACCGAAACGGGAATTACATTTCCATTGAATACGATCAAAACAAAGAGGCTGGATGCTATATGCCTTCCAAAATCGCATACACGGGAAATGAAGCTGGAAATCAATCACCGCAACGCTTGTTAAAATTCAATTATGAATCCCGACGTGATACCTTGATCAACTATATTGCGGGCATCAAATTTTCTTGCGCCAAGCGTCTGAATAGCATTCAAACCTTTATCGATTTAGATGGCAATGGATCAGCAATTGACACACCTGAAAATTTGGTAAAAAGTTACAAAATCGACTACCAATACAGCCCTTCTACCAAACGAAGCATCATCCAATCATTGTCAGTTTGTGATACAAAAGGCACCTGTCTTCCAGCTACCAAATTCAAATGGACTGTTTCAGATACCACACGCTTTTTCGCAGACTCACTGATGAAACTTCCTGATGGGTTTGCAAAAGTACTTGCAAAAGATGTAGAAAAAGTACGTGGCGATTTTGATGGAAATGGGAAAATGGACATTGCCTTACTGGAACGAAATGCTAGTAAAATGCCCATTTTGTTCGCCAATAACAATGGACAATTTGAATTGCGGGAAGCCATTATTCCTGCTGGATACAGTAATTATTTCAACAACCCGCTTGTAGAGGCTATCGCTGCTGACTATAATGCTGACGGTCTCACCGATCTCTTTTTCTTTGAATCTACAGCTGCCAGCGTACCTATCCTTACACCCAATTTGCAAGGAGGTTTTACAGGTGTGAAAGTGAATTTACCGAGTGGATTTAACCAAACATTTAACCTGGAAGCTGTTACCAAAATAGCGGGTGACGTAAACGGTGATGGTCGAGCAGATTTCATGGGATTTCGATCAGGATATAAAAGTTCACCCATTCTTCTTTCTGTTCCAAATGGTTTTTCAGGCGTATTGGCTCCATTACCTGCTCAAGTTTCGGGTGTGTTTAACACCACTACCGTATTGGAATATCAAGGTGCCGATTTCAACGGTGACGGATTAACCGATGTAGCCTCATTCATCAATCAAGCAATGAGTCTTCCAATCATTTATTCGAACGGAAAAGGTGGATTTACTTCCACTCTAGAAAAACTACCAACAAAGGTTGCACAATACACCAATTTAACAACCACCAAACGCATTTTAGGAGATTTCAACGCAGATGGAATTGCCGATCTGAGTGTGTTTATTCAGGACGCAACATCCATTCCTATTCTTTATTCAAATGGTGCAGGTGCATTTGAATACCATTCGATTCCTGCTTCCAAGGACATTGCTTATTTCACTCAAAAGACCACGGAAAAAGTAACAGGTGATATCAATGGTGATCATATCACTGACATTATCGGTTTTTCTACTGGACTTAAATCAGCCCCCGCTCTGATCTCAGGATACAACGGAAAATATACTTACAAAGTTATTCCGCTCTCTGATGATGTCGCACGAAGCATTAATGATGTGAATGCCCAACGTTTAATCGGCGATTTCAATGGGGATGGTTTGCTCGATATATCCGCCATCAAGCAAGGATTCACCACAATGCCCGTATTATTTGCGAACCGATTTAATGTAGAAAACAATGTTCCAGATCTCATTACCCGCATCACAAATGGAATCGGTAACGTTATCTCGGTCAATTATATGCCTATCACGAACTCAGCTATTTACCTGGGACCTGTTTCTGTTCAGTATCCACTCATGTCAAATCAGTTTGCGAGTTACGTTGTCAAACAGTATTCCTCTGCCTCAGCTGAAATCAATCCAACATCTGTACTGAGCTACAGTATGCAATACAAAGGAGCGGTAGTTGATCAGTTTCGCGGATTTCTTGGATTCCAATCTGTTCAAACGACTGACCATCAGCGCAAGGTACTGATAGAAGACAATTATTTAGTCACATTCCCATATAATGGTGTACGCTCCTCAAAGGTCATTCGCAACCTCGATCAATCTGGAGCACTGATGTCTCAGGAATTCTACAACTACCAAACAGCTCAATCCACTCCAAACGGAAGCTACACTATGTGGAATAGTTCCTACAGAATGCGGCACTTTACAAACGGTTATTACAACTATACATTGGTAAAAAAGTTCTCCTACGATGCCACTCATGAAAACCTTGTCTTAATTATGGATTTGGGCGATAGTTTAAAATCCGACGACGACCTGTTTACCTATTTCCGTTACAATACCGAAGATTCCAATTGGTGGAAACGAAACTTTCCAATTGCCGAAAAAGCGAAAAAAGATAGCGCTTCAGTTGATTGGAATAAGTGGTCAGCTTCTGATTTTTATTGGAAAAAGTTTGACTATGACACCCGCATGAATATGACCTATAATGCATCATATATGAACGATGCTGGAAACGGTACTTCCACTTGGTGTCCAGAAAACATGAAATACGATTCCTATGGAAACATCGTTGAAAAACGGTATCCGCCTAATTTAAGTGCTGATAGTATTTTACTCAAGACACAATTCGATCCGGTGTATCACACCTACCCGATTACCATCACTTCAGCAGTTCCAAGACCCGATAAGCAAGGTTCATTGCCATTGGTCACGCAGCTACAATTTGATCCACGATTTAATGTAAAAATCAAGGAAACTGATCCCAATAATCACCTCATCTTTTCTATTCCGGATTATGGAATGGATGGATTTGGTCGGGTGCTCATTACCCAAACGATCGATCCAATTACCAATGATCAGGTAACGACTACTGTTACAGACTATTCTGGTAGTGCCAATGGATACAATGTACAGACACAAATTCCTATTAGCTGGAACAAAACAATCATACCTGATTCATCCTGGTTATTCACCAAAGAGCATTTTGATGGTTTTGAACGAACTATCACTACCCGAAAAAACGGGAAAGACAGTGCTCACGATTGGTACCAAGCGACGCAGTATCGTTATGATGGTGAACTGGCTTATCAGTATATGCCACAATTTCTCAGCAACCCAACTGCAATCAACGATTCCATCAATGGATATTACCTGCAAGAATATTCTTCACACGGTAATTTGAAAAGTGTTCATGTCAACATGTCTGATACTTCTAACAAACTGATCTTGGTAAATGAAAACATCTCTGATCCAACGGATAATAGGATTGTCTATGTTAAAACGCCATCTCCAGTTGACAATGCTTCCGTGATTTATTACCGCAAACAGTATGATTCTCGCGGAAGGATGATTGAAAATTCGGGACCGTACACAGAACCACTTATCACTAAAAAGGGCGAAAATTTTGGGCTCGTTACGTATTATTATGATGCCTTGGATCGCTTGTACAAAGTGGTTGATCCGCTCGGAGAAATAAACACCTATACGTACAATTCCGTCAATGAAATTATTGAAGAATATTCGCCTGAGACAGGATCACTCAAAAGTGTTTACAATAATAATATATGGAAAATAAAACAAATTGGCCCCAAAGGAACGCTGCAATGGGTTTATGATGATCTTGCCCGCCCTATTCTAAAAACAGCCATTGACAATACTGGTAAAATAGAACCAATTGGAAAATACATTTATGATAGTGACTCATTAGTAACCAACGGAAAAGGAAATCTTTCGTATGCCATTACGCCCAACATCACGTATGCCTATTCATACAATAATCAAGGAGGCATAGCCACCAAAATCACAACGGTCAAGGCATTGGGTACTTCATTTGCACAAACATTTACCTATAATCCTTCCAATCAGGAAGTATCTTCTTTGTTGCCCGATAGTTCACGTGTGAATTACAGTTATAACTACTCGGGGAATTTGAGTCAAATCGAATTAAACAGCAAAGAATTAGCTAGCTATAAGCAATACAACCCTCAAGGGATGGCAGAACAAATTGCGTATGAAAATGGTGTTCATTCCAATTACAACTACGATGCACTAGGAAGGTTAACTTCTTCCAAAACTGAAAAGGGCGCATACGTGCATCAATACCTTTCATACAACTGGAATTATTCCAATAAAATAACTCGAATCAAAGACAACTTGCCGCAAAACGATACGGACGATAATGCTGCTTACGATTATTTGCAATCTGGAAGACTGGTTCATGCAACTTCAGCTTCGGGTATTGAAACATACGCTTATGATGCTGCTGGAAATCGCCTACAAATCAATGATCTCAAGTACACTTATTACACTGAAAAGAAACATCAAATCGAATCTATTTCAAGAAATAATGTAATCCTGAATGAATTTGACTACGATACTGCGGGTGAACAAACGAAAAAAAGTGTTGCGTTGGATTCCTTATCGGGTTTGAATAATGCGGCATTGAATTTCAACTACACCTATGATGTCCAAGGGAATATGACTTCCGTTTATGAGGTTGGCTCTGGAAATGATCGTATTCTTGTTAACAAAATGGTCTACAATGATGATCAGGAACGTATTATCAAATATGATAAGGATAGCACTATAACCTATTACATTTCCGACAACTATGAAGTAACACGGTTAGCCAATGGTCAATTTCTCCATACTGAGTATATCATGGATGACGACGGAATCGTCTATGCGCATACTACAAAAGCTGAAGATCGTAAACTTATAAAAGAAAAAGATGCAGGCAAACTTGGCATGCAATCAACCATAAATGATACTCCAAGTTCTGGTGGTTGGGGATATGGAATGATCTTATTTAGTAGTTTACTCTGTCTAGTAGCATGTTGGATACTTCAGCGTATTTTTCAGCGACTGTTTAGGGGTAACGAATCAAAGGAGCAATCTTATCTGCATTTGCTTAGAACAACCTCTTTCCTTGTTGCAGGATCACTTTTATTGACACAAAATGCACTTGCAGCAGATCAAACGACTGAAATCATTCATCCAGGATCGAACGGTCCAGGAGTTCCTGTAGCAGGTGAAAAACGATTTTTCCACCAGAATCAAATCGGTAGTAGCGTAATGCTAACCGATCAAACGGGTGGATTGACCAATACCATTGCCTATAAGCCATTTGGTGAGCTGGATAAAGAACTCAGCACAGGATCAGATGATTTCCGTTATAAATTTACGGGGAAGGAACTCGACTATTATTCGGGTCTCCAATACTTTGGAAGTCGCTATTATGATGGGAATATTGGTCGATTTATTGCACCAGATCCTGCCAAACAATACTACAGTCCTTATGTATATGGTGATGATGATCCACTTCAGGGAATGGACCCAGATGGTGAATTATTTTTCGAAATCGCTCTTATAATCAGTGCCATCGTATTCGCTTACGCTGGTGCGAGTTTGGCCAATGGTACTATTGACCCCACTGAATGGCAATGGGATTCGGCTAAAACGTGGGTCGGGATAGTTGCTGGAGCCATTACAGGTGTGGCTGTCGTAGCTACTGGAGGTGCTGCACTTGCTGCATTTGGACTAGTCACAGCTGAATCTGTAACCTTAGCTGGAGTAAGTGCCTCAACATTGGCCTTTACTGCCGCCGATGCTGCTTTCTTGGTGGTGGACACTTATACCTTTGCTGAAGACCCAAGTGCTGTCAACGGCATTTTTGTAGGACTTGACCTCATACCTTTTGCTGGAGCAATTTTGGGTAGAATGAGCAAAGGAGCAAAACTCCTAAATGCAGAACGAGCGGTCAACGCCGAATCGAAAATTGCTCAAGATGCCAAACGATTGAATTCTGTTATGGAATTCTGCCCTCTATCATTCTTAGAAGGTACCCTCGTGGATCAGCAAAATGATCAGGTGGCAATTCAAGATCTTCAAGTTGGTGATCTGGTAATGGGGTACGATGAAACAACTGGTGAAGAAGGATTATTTGCAGTGAGCAAACTTTACCGCCGTGTTGCAACTGGTTTCATGATTCTTGTAATCGGTGGAACGGATACAATTCAAGTAACTCCAGAGCATGAGTTTTTCAAAGAAAAAACAGGTTGGACAGAAGCTCAGTTTCTTCATGTCGGAGATCGTATTATCAGTGAACAACAAGATCAGCTATCAGCCTCGACAAAACAAACTCATACAAACCTATCGCAGCCTGTCACTTCAGTAAAAATGATTTTCGATAAAGAGGTCGTAGTATATAACCTCGAAATCGAACAGGCACATAATTACTTTGTTGGAAAATCCAAAATCCTCTCACACAATGGTTGTGGCAAAAGTAAGCGACTTCGAGCTTTAGGTAGAACCCCTGGGAAAAATACGCGATCAGGAAGAGAAGTATTTGATCGTATGAGATCAAATGGGTTGGCTGTAACAATAAATAAAAAGAAATTTGTTTATGTTGTCGTCGTTAAAGGTGGTCCTCGCGTTAGGAAACCGCTTGATAGCAATATTCACATGGGACACATTCTGGATGCTGTTGATGTTTGGAACAATGGTAGCGCGAAGTATTTCGGTGGAAAACCTTTGTATACATTCGGAGCAAAATCCAAACAGGCTAGACAATTCATGCTCGATTCTAAAAATTATGAATTTGAATGGGGCCCGCTCAATTCATCCAACGGTGCAAGTTTAGGACAAACCTATGTACCACCTACTGGGCATACAGGTACGTGGTAGCGATTTTGACAAATCTCAACCTTCGATACTAAACCTGAGTTCAATTGTAAATCTTGTTCAAAACTGAAATTTACAATTGAATTCAGGTTACACAACCTTTACTAAAAAATGGTAGTTTAACGGCATAATGAAACAATATGAGTCAGGAATTAGATGATACAACCTACAATGCCATTGTGAGCCACTGTGAAGAAGGCAATAACTGTTGCGATCAGGAAGATTACGAAAACGCAATAATTGCCTTCAAAAAAGCACTGGATCTAATTCCTCCACCACTGGAAATATGGGAGACTACCACTTGGGTTGTATCATCGTTAGGCGATTGTCATTTTCAACTATGTCAATACGAACAGGCACATCACTACTTGACGTTTGCCATGCATTGTCCAGATGGTTTAGGGAATCCGTTTATTCATTTGCGACTTGGACAAACCCAATTTGAATTGCATAACCTGGATCGGGCAGCAGATGAACTAACCCGAGCCTATATGGGAGATGGTGAGTCCATTTTCGAAGACGAAGACAGCAAATACTTTCGTTTCTTGCAATCACGTATTTCACTGTAAAACCTGAAGAAATGATTGTTCCGTATCCCTTTTCATTGAGCATTCTAGATCAATCTCCGCGACATCAAAAAGAAACGGATGCACAAGCTATTCAGCATACTATTCGATTGGCTACTCTTGCAGATCAATGGGGTTATCACCGATTCTGGGTAGCTGAACATCATGGAGACAAAACCTTAGTCAGTGCGACACCCGAGATTCTACTGACGCATTTATGCCAACTAACAAAACGCATACGAATTGGTACAGGTGGCATTCTACTTCCACATTATTCCCCTTTAAAAGTAGCAGAAGTGGTCAATACGATACGCATTCTTTTTCCTCAGAGAACAGATATTGGAATTGGCAGATCTCTTGGATGTGATCCAGCATTCGCACGTTTTTTGGGCACATCAGATGCAATGAATCAACAGGTTTTTGAACAGAAGCTAGAAACATTGATTGCCTTGTTGAACGGTACAGGTGAATTCACGCCAAGAACCCATTCAGAAGACAGTTTATGGCTACTTAGTTCAAGCGGTGCCAGCGCAATTTTGGCAGCAAAATATGGATTGGCTCTTTCTTTTGCCCATTTTATCAATCCTTCGGAAGGCCCTTCAATTGTAGAAGCTTATCGAACTGAGATTCAGAAGCAATATACCAATCAGTCGATTGCACTTAGCATTGCTGTACTTGCTGTTTGTGCAGAAACAGTTGAAAAATCGATTGAACTTGCAACCATTATGGCATTTTTACTCATGCAAAATGAATACGGGCAACCGAATGGTGTTCCTGATTACGCTTCAATCATGGAAATGGAAATGGAAGATCATCTTAGAAGACGGATTGCCTTTCACCTTAAACGTATTGTTCATGGCACTCCCACTGACGTAATGAATCAACTTCAAACGATAGCGAACAATTACCAAAGCAATGAAATCATGATCATCACCATTACAGATGATGCACAAAGTCGTGAACGTTCCTATGAATTACTGAGCCAGTTTCTTTAATTAGGGTCTGCAACATCAACACTAAATCTCAGGTTGATAGGAAAGTCGAGTTATTTTTTAACTTTCTGTTCCAGATATGAGCTTGAAAAAGTCGTTGAAGCAGTGAAAATATTCAACAACAAAAAAGGGAAGTAAACACTCCCCCCTTTTGGTATTCATTTGACTGATGTAGTCTTGTTCAAATCAGTAGATCTTAGTTGTAAGCAACCGTTACATCAAAAGAACCCGTGTATAAGCCTACCGCTTGGTTGGCAGCAACGTTCAATGTAGCTCCTACTTTCAATGCTGATGCTCCCAATGCATCTAAAGCTGATGTAGCACCCAATGAAGAAACAAAGTTGTCTACTTGCATGTCATTCGCACCTGAAGCAATCAAGATCGTTG
>Ga0209512_1000299_pt1 | contig 92248 bp, 110 predicted proteins | sample frozenSSSSmetaG_FD_184142 | JGI IMG/M metagenome (GOLD analysis project Ga0209512, IMG submission 184142) | Glacier valley bacterial and archeal communities from Borup Fiord, Nunavut, Canada, to study Microbial Dark Matter (Phase II) -... | ecosystem: Environmental > Aquatic > Freshwater > Ice...
GACATTATAATGATTATTGTTATATTCTAATACTAAATACTATATAGAAGTAACAGCTAGAGTTATTGTAGAAAATATGAGGCTTCACTGCTAAATGGCAAAATCCAAAGCGTCCTAAATCGCTTCCTCCAACCCTAAGCGGAGCTTAGTTTTAGGTCCGACGATTAATATCACACGTTGGAACTTAGAATTTAGACAAAGACCTTAATGATCATGCCCTGCCTATTGGTCTGCCCAGCCATATACTAGTCACAACAGCCCCGTACCATTCCAGTCTCGCGTGAGCAGGGCATCCTTGCTTTAATTCGCGTCCTTGCTTGATTTCGCAGAAGCTCCTAGCTGCTAAAGTATGGTCTATTGCCTAGTACGGCGGAGACAGGGCGGTAATCGTTGGTTTTCTACCAAACCACCTCTTAGAGGTGGTTAGTCTAAGCAAAGTGAGACACGTTGGTAGATGCCGTTCATACTGTAAATCGTATAGTACCACAATCAACGTCAATGAATGAATGAATGAATGAATTATAGCACCACAATGCCACTAAGACTTAAGGACGACGCTAAAATGCGTATGCAGGAGGCAATTGACTTTAATGCCTAAAATCCTACTGAAAAAGTAGCCACTACGAGCTGGATATTCCATGTGAATGCATCAACTCTCCGCACACGAAGACAGCGACAGACAGCAACACCCTAAAAGCATGGAGGCCATAATACGGTCCTCTTAGATGCCTAAAATGAGGCAATTTGACGATATATTCGAAGATCATATGAAGCAGGATATGGGGCTACGAAGGCAATGGTCTTTAAGGCCATAGCTGAGCTTAAGAGGGCAGAGATTCCACTAAAACTAGCACCATTAAAGAGCTGGTTTACTACGTGGATTAAAACACAAACTCAACACTTCCATGCAATTAAAACACGACCAATTGATAGAGTACGGGTGTTAGCACACAACCTAGATGATGTGAGATCTTAGTTTTAGGAATATAAGGACTACTGCGACCAAATAGGGGTAAAAAGGGAGGACATCTTCAATTTTGATGAAGTAGGATTCCGGGTTGGAATAGCACTAGGACAGGAGGTGCTTGTGCCTTCTCACATAAGAGAGGTATGTTCATATACTATATCTATTAGAATACTCCATAGTTAGCTATATACTAATTATATTAGATGTATATTGAAGCCCCTGAAAATCGTTAATCTTTGACCATTCTTGAGACAATCTCTGCGGCCGGCCTCTCAATTCCTCCATTTCTCATAATTCAAGGGAAGCTCCATATGGAGAATTAGTATCACCGCAACCTATAAGGAGAAGAAAGGATTACTGTTAGTGATTCTAGCTATACAAATTCAGAGCTTGCTATTGAATACTTGAAACATTTCATTGAGTATACTCATTCAAATGCAAGTACTACACCAAAGCTACTTTTGATGGATTCTCATATCTCTCATACAACCCCTGAATTTGCCCTACTTGCGCATACACACAATATTCATCCTTATCAATTTCCCTCTCGCCTTACACATGTTCTCTAACCTCTTGATGTGTCTGTCTTTGCAGTGTATAAACATTAGCATAACAGAGCAGTACAAAAGGCTATGAGAGATATGGATATTGATTACAATGTAAGCTCTTTCTTTAGAGACTTAACTGAAGTACGAGAGAATACATTTAAGAAAGGGACAATCATAAAGGCTTTTAGAGAGTTAGGAATGTGGCCACTAAGCTTCTCTGTCATTCAGAAGAAGATAGCAGTATATGCAGAACCACGGCTAAGTACACCACCACCGCATACCAAAGTTAGTTAGGATCTCACAAATTAGCATCTGCGGTTTAAGGATATTCTTAGCTCTCCATCTGCCCATAATTGGGAGAAGAGCTATTTAGAGGTGCAGGCCCAATTGACCGAGAGCACTCTGCTAATGTCTCAATTGGATCAAATCACTACTTAGGTGTCTAAGCAAAAGAAGCGCAAGATTAGGAGCCGCAAATCCATTTAGAAGGGGGGTATCTATTCAGTTTCCTAAGCCCATGCAGCAATTGCTGCAAAAGAAGCAAAAGAACAGAAAAAGAGAGTAGAAAGGGAGGCACGGGCATTTAAAAAGTTACAGAACATTGAGAGACGGATGTAAGAGCGAAAGGGAATTGATGCAAGACGGGCTGAGAGACAGAGAAAGAAGGCTATACTACAGCTCCAAAAGCGAGGGGATCCTATCCCTATTGAGCTCTTAACACCAATTCCTGACCTAGATGTTGAGCGCAAAAGAGAGGCTCAATTGGACGAAGGCGCTCAATTGGACGAGGGAATAGAGGATCAGGACCAATTAGATGGCTTCATTGCATTTAATGTCACGTCTGAAGAAGAAGAAGAAGAAGACGAAGATCATATTAATCTAGCTTTATTCACTTAGGAGTTATAGATATTCATTTTCATTAATAGTATTTGTATATATTTCATAGTATAAATGGCATCTGCCGACGTGTCTCACTTTGCTTAGCCGTCTCACTTTGCTTAGACCAACTGTACCCAAGTACAGTTTGTCGAAACCAACGATTAGTCCTAGGTTTAAAGGTGTTCTCCCTAATTAAACTAAGATCCCTAAAAAAAGAGTTGATATGTAAGGCGGTGAGCCGCAACACCAGCAGAAACCCGCACACGTGACTCGGGCCGACGTAGCTCCAGTCACGTGACAATAGGCTCGCTAGGAACCACGGCAGAGAATGGAGCATCGGTGTGGGGCCGGAGGTCTTAGGCAAAGGGCAAAGGCTGACTGGTGTGGGACCAGAGATCATTAGGTAGAATATATATACCCATGAGGACTAGAGATGGGATCTCTAGTCGTTAGTCAATGTATTAGACGCCTATCTGGTTTACCACCAGTCATAGACTAGACTTATCATTGCCATCGTGAGAACGTACCTCGAACACTAGTGTTAGACTAGTTAGGTGTTACAATTCTAACGACTCACCTTATTCGGCCTACGGATCACGATGGCGCAGAGGGGAAAGGATCTAGTGTTAGACTAGCCTCATGGCCCCACCACTCGGAGCGGCCGCCAGCTCTCGGCGCCGGCCTCTACAACTAGAGAACCCTCCCCAACGGCCACCCTCGGACTCAAACGCGAAGATCTAGAGGAACGCCTGCAGAAACTCAGAACAAGGTTGGAAAACGAAAGGGCCGTCTACGAGACTATGTGCGAAACTGCGAATCTATACCAGCAGATGCACGGCAACGACCTAGACTCCTACCTAGAAGACTTCCGGAGATTCGTCAAGAGGCAGGACAAAGGCAACAAACGGACCCGATCCCTTACCCCTAATACCACCGGACACACCCCTAAGCCGGGCCAGCTAGACGCCGCAACGCTAGCTGTGCTCCCAGCCCTAAAAACCACTAGCAGATTCAAGGAACCTAAGACATACAAAGGGAAGAGTCTTTAGGAACTCGACGAGTTCCTAGCATTAGTGAGGGGCACTTTCTAGTACCAACTAGCGCTTTTCTAGATAGAATACTAGAAGGTTACCTTTGCCGCTTAGTACCTCAACTATGAGCCTGCAAAGGAGTGGGATGTAACGCTAGGTCTTAAACGTATAAGACTCACGGAGGTTTCTTGCGTAAAGGTTTAACTTAACAGAGGAGGCAGGGGATCAGACACAAAGGCTTCAAGTAACACGTTACTAGTATGTATAAGATACTGTATTGAGTTAAGCACGAAGCTCCTATCTAAGGAAATACTATCGACTTATATAGAACCTTCGTGATCCTCGATCACTCTAGAGCCCCTGGATCACCTCATGATCCAAGTGATCCAAGTGATCCATCACGTGACCCTGTTAGTCGTACCAACTACGGGTGTGCCGTAACATTCCCTTGGATTATAAGGAATGGAGGAATTGAGAGGCCGGCTGCAGAGATAGTCTCAAGTATGGTTAAAGACTGTCGGTTTTCAGGTGCTTCAATGTACATCTATACTAATTAGCTAGAGCAACTATAGGAGAGAGTACTCTATAGACATACCTCTTTAATGTGAGAAGGTACGAGCACCTCTTGCCCTAGAGCTACACCAACCCAGAACCCTACTTCATCAAAGTTAAAGACATCCTCCCTTTTTACCCCTATTTGCTCGCAGTAGTCCTTGTATTTCTGAAACTAGGATCTAACATCATCAATATTGTGTGCTGATACCCGTAATCTATCGATTGGTCGAGTTCTAATAGTGTGGAAGTATTCAGCCTAGTTCCTGATCCACGTCAAGAACCAGGCCTTAGATGGAGCTGGCTTTGGTGGTGTCTCTGCCTTTTTGAGCTTAGCTATGGCCTTAAAGACCATTGCTTTTGTAGCACCATATCCTGCCTCATATGATCTTCGAATGTACTGTCGAATTGACTCATTTTGTACATCTGAGAGGATTTTGTTCTGCCCTCCACGTGTCGTTGTCGTTGTCGCTTTTGACACCTGGGACTGTCGACGCTTGCGGCTCTGGAGAGTGGCATAATTCACACCAAAAATCCTACTTGCTACCACCCCCTTTTCTGTTGGATTCATATGGGCAAATTCAAGGGCGTCTTGTATACGCTTTTCATCGTCGCAATTTAGTTTAGGTGGCATGATTACAGTTGAATCACAAATGCATCTTCATTGATAGTACTATCGTACAATTTTAGTGATAGTACTATCGTCAGGGGTGAACGGCAAATACTCGGGTAATGCATGTTCGCTTTAACAATGCATATCGCTTTTACCAACTGTACCCAAGTACAGTTTGTCGAAACCAACGATTAATGCCTGAGGCGATAATATGTATGCTATTTATAGATGATAGATCGTCCATGGTACCGTCGATTTTGGACAGAGGGATGAGATGGTACGAGCTGCTAGTTGGTGCTTCAGTTACTGAAGCTGGTCTTTCAACTACTGTAATCTGAATTATCAATGAGAGGATTCTTCCATTAGTACCTATATGCGTCGCTAGTTCTTTACTACCTCAGTAGACAATCCTTCCATCAGCAAGGTAGTTTTCAGCAACCCTCTTCGTCATGCGCTTGACCAGAGCTCTTCTCTCTCTTTTCGCCTCGTGGCCACTGGCATTCGCAGATGTAAAGTTCACCTCGCCAGCTGAAGGAGCAGTGGTGCCAGGAGGAGCTGCCTTCACAGTATCATGGGTAGATTCAGGCGCCTCACCTTCCATTAGCGACCTATCAGGATATACCATAAGGCTCTATTCTGGGTCCAATACAGCACCCGTCAGTAGCATCCAGCAAGGACTATTGGCTTCTGACTGAATCTTCCAGGCACCACTTTTGATTCTCGTTGCTTCAGGGACATTCGCCGCGACTCCGAATTCAGTATCCGTTACAGTTCCGGTTACACTTGGGGCCGCAACTGCAAATGCATAGTAAGTGAAAGGTGTGGCGCGCTGTTTTGCGTTTCGTTAACACATCCATTAGCTTTTTGGGAATTCAATCGACTGCGACTTCTGGAGGAACCATCAAAAACTACTCGAATAGATTCACGCTCAGTGGAATGACCGGCGCATTTATTCCTGATGTTCAAGCGGCCTTGACAACAGTATCTGGTACCGCAGGACCCGCGAGGGACACGAGCGGCCTCACAGCTGCAGCTGCACCTGTAGCAGTTCCCGACGCAGCAGCGTCTGCTGCAGGAGATCAGTGGGCGATTCCATATGATCAGCAAATCGGCAACACCAAGTATGCCCCAATGCAGCCTGTTCCTCCCACGAAGATCACAGCAACAAATACAAACCCTGTATGGCCTACATCAGGAGTCACGATAGCAACCACTTTCTTGCCTGTACCCAACATTGCCACCACCTTGACGCAAGTCCAAACGCATGTAGTTACCAGCCATCCTAATACTGTGAGAATCCCATAAGTACAACCTATTCGAAATCAAAACTGATCGGAATACCAGGTTGCAGCTCAATCACCGCCGGCGGATGCAATGCAGAGGTTTCTCAACAGATGGAAAGACTAGTGGATGATATGGAAGTCGCCCGAGATGCATCAAAAGGTTATAGGACAGCAGGCATTTGCATATTAGGATGGAGGAAAGCACTCTTGCATATTACGGCGCAACAATAGACACATGTAGAACAATTACGGAAGGATGGAGGAATTTTGGAGTCTAGGGGGTTGATATTGTGATTAGCACGAAAAGAGGATGGCGCAGGCGGCTGCTACAATGGATCCAACACCTAAGTCTAAGGAGCACATTAGATGACTTTACCATGAAACACATTGCCATTACTTTTCTGTGGCTCTAATTCCCTATGTAAAAGCTGTGGAATCTGGTTCTTCATTCGAGTGGAATGGTTTACGTACGATGATGTCCTTGTCTTTTCCGTTTCATGGGCCACATGGGCCGCATGTGGTGAAAGAGGGGTTCAGGTGCTTCGTATCCTCCGTATGCACGATAGACATCGTCTTACGACCACCACGTAGATACTACTGCCAAGGCACCACCGCAACACATCACCGCTTATTCCAGCGACATTGGAATATCAGGAGTCCCCAACATAATCGCCGCACATTTTCGACAATGGCATCTAGCGTCGATGCCATTTTGGCGGGCAAATACCCCGCAAAAGCCCATGCTCGCCGTGTAGTCGATTATATCAAGAAATCCAAATCAGATGTACCGAGTGTGTTGTATTTAGAGGGGCAGAAGACCCGGATGATAGAAGATAACGATGAGAGCGCTCCATTCCGGTAAATCGGTTTATCTCATCTCTATGTCTTTTCGAAATGCTGACTTATGACTTCCAGCCAACGCCGTTACTTCTATTATCTCAGTGGATGTGCTGTTCCCGATTGTCATCTTACATATGACACATCTGCGGACAAGTTGACACTTTTCATCCCTCCTATTGATCCGGAGTCGGTTATATGGTCTGGATTGCCGCTTTCTCAGGAGCAAGCTGCGGATCTTTATGATGTTGACGAAGTCAGAACGACTCCAGAGGTCAACCAGGCCCTCGCAGAGGCGCGATCCAAGAACACTGTCTTTGCTATTGCAGGACAGGTGCCAGACGATATCACTTTCTTGCCATTCGAGAATACAGATTTTGAGCTCTTAAAGGAGGCCATCGAAGAATGTCGGGTATTCAAGGACGAGTATGAGGTCGCATTGACACGAAAGGCAAACGAGATCTCTACCATTGCCCATACAGCTGTGCTGAAAGCAGTCAAGCATGCTAAGAACGAGCGCGAGCTAGAGGCAATCTTCATAGAGCGCTGCATTACAAATGGATGCCGGGAGCAAGCGTATCATTCCATTCTCGCAAGTGGTACAGCTGCTGCTACGTTGCATTACGTCAAGAATGACCAGCCTCTCGGAGGCAAGCTTAACCTGCTCATTGACGCTGGCGGCGAATATCAGTGCTATGCCTCAGATATCGTGGGTACTCTGCAGGCGTCATGGGATTGTGACTGACTACCATAGCAGACTCGAACTTTGCCCATCAATGGTAAATTCAGCAAGGAAAGCAAGGAGATTTATGATATTGTCCTCCAAATGCAACGAGTATGTACGAATATGCTCAGAGAAGGCGTCCTATGGGATGATGTCCATTTTGAAGCGCATAAGATCGCCATTGAAGGGTTGCTGGAGCTGGGAATCCTTCGAGGAGATAAGGAAGATATCCTAAAGAGCAGGACGAGCGTGGCCTTCTTCCCTCATGGGCTTGGTCATTATCTCGGCATGGATACTCATGATACTGGTGGTCACGCGAACTACGATGACACGGATCCTCTTTTCAAATATTTACGTGTCAGAGGAAAGTTGCCAGCAGGAGCCATTATCACAGTCGAACCCGGAGTAAGTCACCATTGCTATGCTGCAGAGAGCAAGCTAACACAAAGACAGATTTACTTCTGCAACTTTATCATCGAGCCTTACTTGCGCGATCCGGTCCATGCTACTCATATCGACGCTGAGTTGCTGAAGAAGTATTGGGAGGTCGGCGGAGTCCGTATCGAGGACAATATCCTCATCACGAAGACCGGCTATGAGAATCTGACCACGGCCATTAAGGACGTCGATGAAATGGAGAAGATCATCAACGAATCGTGAAGTGCAAAGGGCAGCATAGCTCTGCATCCATCACATCTTTCACGTTAGAAAGTGGTAGAGTTGAGACCTCGTCATTGTCACTTAGACGCGAAAAATCAATTTTATGACAAACGTCTGACAACTCGGTATGCAGGATGTGCGCAGTAGTGTACCTATAAACCTAAGAATAATAATGGCGGGGTAAAAGAAGCTGAGGTCGGTCCCGCCAAGGCCATGGTGGGGGTTCGCATTATTCCCAGTACCTTAACACTACCTATCGAGGTACTACGCATGACTCCTCGTTTTCAGTATTTTCTAGAGACGAGTCTCTAGACGGGCGGGTACCTAGATACATGTAGATTCACGCGGGATTTTCCAATCTCTGTGCCCAGACTACCTAGTAGTAGGTACTACTACTGTACGTGAGACGGGCCACCGAATATGGTACCACTTCACAGTCTAGACAGGTATTGAGGTACAAATAGGTAGGAATAGAAACGTCATATGCCACACTCAACTTTGCGAAAACCTAACCCTGCTAGGTAGATGCATGTTTTCTCGAATCGATTTCGTTTTTGGATTCCTCTGAAGTCCCAGGCCTGGAAAGACGGGTAGCGACGGAGTAAATTGCGCCATCTTTTGTAGGCATTACCTATTCTCACCTTTTGCTTTTGCTTTTGCTTCACCACCAGATCAGGTAAACCGGGAACAAAAGAAATTTCTAGGTACCTATATACACCTCCCACTTCTCCCCAACGTCGATTCTAACACGCATAGGGTTACCATCTTAGCCATGACTTCGACATTGAGCAAACCCATCGTCTTTCCTGCCACCGCGCAGTCGGTGACGGAACTGATCGGTAACACGCCTTTGGTTCGACTGAACAAAATTCCACAGAGTTTAGGTATCGAGGCCGAGGTTTATGCCAAAGTTGAGCTCTTCAATGCAGGCGGCAGTGTGAAGGATCGTATCGCTCTGCGTATGATTGAGGAGGCAGAGCGAACGGGTCGTATTAAGCCTGGGGATACACTCATTGAGCCTACGAGTGGCAACACGTAAGTCTCAACTCTACCAACCTGGTTGTGCGATACTGATGTGACACAGTGGTATTGGAATCGCCCTTGTGGGTGCCATTAAGGGTTACAAGACCATCATCACTCTTCCAGAGAAGATGTCAGCAGAGAAGGTCACAGTCCTCCGTGCTTTGGGTGCCACTATCATCCGAACTCCAACACAAGCGGCATGGGATGCGCCAGAGTCACACATTGGGGTTGCACGACGATTGGTGAAGGAAATCCCAAATTCTCATATTCTCAACCAATATGAGAACGTAGATAACCCGTTGGCCCACGAGTATGGAACCGCAGAGGAGATCTGGAAACAGACGGATGGGAAGATCAAAGCCATTGTAGCAGGAGCTGGAACTGGCGGCACAATTACTGGACTTTCAAGAGGTCTGAAGAAGCACAATCCGGATGTCAAAGTCATTGCAGCGGATCCATTTGGCTCCGTCCTCGCACTTCCGGAAGTATTGAACCAAGAGCGTGCCAACGAGGCGTATAAGGTTGAGGGCATTGGTTATGATTTTGTTCCTGATGTTTTGGACCGCGACTCTGTTGATCTCTGGTATAAGACAGATGACTGCGAATCCTTCGCATATGCTCGCCGTTTGATTGCAGAGGAGGGTCTTCTGGTCGGAGGTAGCAGTGGCAGTGCAATGGCAGCAATGGTCAAGGGCGTCAAGGATTTAGGACTTGGAAAAGGCGACGTTGTCGTCGTCATTCTGCCGGACAGCATCAGAAGTTACCTGAGCAAGTTTGCGGATGATGACTGGCTTGCAGCAAATGATCTACTCCCTCCAAGTCTGCCAACTACATCTCCTTCGTCCCCTGTTCTGGTCCCTCACGGGTCAAAGAAGGATCCTTACGAGGGTGCTACGCTCCGCGCTTTGAGACTTAAGCCTGTTACTACAGTCTTGGCCGATTCCCCTTGTGCCGATGCCATCGAGACCATGAGAGACAAGGGCTTCGATCAGCTGCCAGTTTTGGCAGCTGCAGGAGGAAAGCTGGTTGGTCTCGTGACTCTTGGTAACCTTCTGAGCTACATCAGTCGTGGCCGAGCAACTGGAAAGTCTCCAGTTTCCGAGGTCATGTTTGACTTCTCCAAGATCCCGGAAGTTGTCACAGATCCCAAAGACTACAGCACCTTAAAGGAGCCACCGAGGACCAACGGCCTTGAGAACACTGAAGCTGGGAAGGCACAGAAGACTCCGAAGAGAAAATTTGTGCAAATTACCATGGATACACCATTGACAGCTCTGAGCAAGTTCTTTGAATGGAACAGTGCGGCTATTGTTACAGAAGGCGGCGGCGTGGAGAGTGGCGGTCTGCCGAAGCCTGTCGCTGTTGTTACCAAGGTGGATCTTCTATCTTGGATGATGAAGCAAACGACGAAGATTTGAGGGTTCGATTTTCGCATTCATGAATTGGAGTCGGGCATTTGGGCATTTTGGGGACTCCCGGTTGTCAGTTCAACATTTCACCCTTGATGAAAAAAGGATTGGGTCGTTTGCTTAGATTACAGAATAGAACATTTTCAATCAATTCAGTCAAACAATTGAATTTCCACTATTAACCGTAGATCAGAACAATTTAAGTATATATATATATATTATACGGCAAATGACTGGAATGCCACCCAAATTATCATAAATGACGAGAATGCCGCAGAAAAATATTTTAGTTAACGGCGAATGACTGAAATGCCACTGTTTCGCTTATCGCATTTGAAAATGACCAGAATGCCACTGTTTCTATGAAATAATGACTCAAATGCCACGGTTTTAGCGCATATTTGTCAGCAATTTCTTGGCAATTGTTTTATGAATATTCCTACGTGGCTTCTTTTTAGTCACTGCCTTTGCAAAGCAACAACTGTCAATAATGCCCGCTCATGCTAGGTAGGCTCAACCATGCGATAATAGGCTTAACCATGCGATATTCAACAACAACAGCATTAAAATGACCGTGCTTTTAGATCAAATGATTCAAAGCTGTTAGCTTACTAGTTAATCTAAGTGGCAAATTGGCACATAGCATAGAATATTCTAGAATATCATAGAAATATCTATGATTTATAATACTATAGAAGGCTCTAGAAGCCCTCTATCATGTATATAAACTACGACTTATCCTGCCTTTAGAAGGATGAGGCACATAGTAATTAAAAATAACTACGGCAAATGTCTGAAATGCCACCCAAATTATCATAAATGACGAAAATGCCACAAAAAAATATCGGCAAATGTCTAATCTGCCACCCAAATTATCGAAAATGACTAATGTGCCACCTTTTTGATTCTGCCGCATTTTCAGTCTCTAGTGCAGTTTATGGTACATAATCACTTTGTATATACGGCAAATGTCTGAAATGCCACCCAAATTATCAAAATGACTCAAATGCCACGACTTTTCTTCACCGCTTTTTTCACCGCCTTCTCTAAAAAAATATCAAAATGATTTAAATGCCACATTTTGTTCACCGCCTTTAGAGGTCTTAGTGGCTTAGAATATTAAGGGAGCTAAAGGAGCCTGAATTTGAGAGGGAAATGGAGGCTATTAGACAGGAAACCCTATTTCCAGTCGTAATAGCCTTGTTTCTTCTCAATTTTCAGAGAGTATTGTTGAGTCATCTCTAGGTGGTAGTGAATTGGATATTGAGTCCTTAACTAGCTAGAAATGGCAGAAAAGTCGTGGTAGTGGCAGAAAAAATCGTGGCATTTGAGTCATTTTGATAATTTTTAGGGGGTTGTGACATTTCAGTCATTAATATGCGTTTTTGTGGCATTCTGGTCATTTATGATAATTTGGGTGGCAGTTCAGACATTTGCCCTTGTATATATTGTATTAAAAGTGACATTTAGCAAAACATAAGAGCATAAAAGAGTATATCATTCTAACCTAAGAGGATTAGTATATAATTGACTATTATCATTAGAAGACTCTGAAGACCTAATACTTGTTGTGAGAATTAGTGAAGTGCGTAAACACAGTGTCGTCGTATCATGAGTGACTAAGACTAGAAGTCACACAAAGGCGGTGAGACTAACAGAATAGGTAAGGTGACAAACCTTAAAAGGGTGGCACATTAGTCATTTTTGATAATTTAGGTGCAGATTAGTCATTTTTCATAAATTTAGGTGGCAGATTAGTCATTTTTTAAAAAAAGGTAGCACATTGGTCTTTTTCGATAATTTGGGTGGCAGATTAGACATTTGCCGAAAAAAAAAATTAACGGCAAATGACTGGAATGCCACTGTTTGTTTCCAAAATGACAAAACTGTCACTGATCAATTTAAAAATGACAAAAATGCCACTGTATATTTTTTATGTAGCATAGTATTATTTTATGTATAGATCTTAATTTGCTTGCCACCATCTATATTGCCCTAGTCGCTTATTGTTTGAAAGTAATTGCCGACTTTAAACATGATAATGAAGTAGATTTGAGAGTATTATAGTATTTGTTATGATGTTAAAGTCATAGATAAGCTTTCATAAAAGTGGCTAAGCAAATGCCAAGAAAATGCTAAGAAATAAGCTCGGCTAAAATGCACCAAAACAGTGGCAGTTTTGTCATTTTTAAATTGATCAGTGGCAGTTTTGTCATTTTGGAAACAAATACTGGCATTCCAATCATTTGCCGATAGTTAGGGGAGTTGTGGCATTTTCGTCATTTATGATAATTTGGGTGGCATTTCAGTCATTTGCCGTTAAGATTTATATCCTTAGAATGTTGTGGCATTTCTGACATTGCCATTAAATTGCCATTAAATTCTTGACTGATGTGAAGTATTGAGAAGAACCATTCATAAAAAGTTCCACTTTACAACGCGCTAAATGCTTTGCATGCATGTTGTATGAACAATCAACAGCCATATAGCTCGAGGGAGTCACAAGAGTGGCGACTACTTTAGTTAAGTCCCTTGCAAGTAAAAAAACGCCCATTTTCTTTGATGCTATACAGGCAGCTGAATTGTGTCCCCCATATACAAAATCCCAGTGATTCGGTCTTGAAGGTGGCTTCCAGGGTTTGTGTTGGTTGACAAAAATCACCATAGTAACAGCGAAGAGTGATCGTCTATTCTCGCTGGCCCGCAGTTATAATGTATGATGCTTAGGCTTCCTCTCATGCAGAGCCAAGTCAAGGCCACATTGCAATTGTCCAAATCCAAATTCTTGATATTATGCGTCCAATATTTCGCGAACCACGAATGTAAATCCTCTCATTGAAGCTCAACGCAGTCCAAAGCTCGTGGTCCTTCCTTAGACAGTCTCCTCATCTACAGCAAGTCTCTCATAGTTCCCAGCAGAATCCCCACCTCTGACCCTTGGCTTCACAGTTGTCATGCGTTTTGGAGCCTCATACATCGTGGTATAATTAACTACTTCGCCATCCAACATCGCAGCGCCATTGTCTCGTCCACCAAATACTGGAGCAGGATCACACCAGAAGTCCTTGCAATTTTGCACACAACCTCTGGAGAATGGATTTCTGTTTCTCCTGGACTTCTCCTTGTCAGTATGTAGCGCCGTCTCGACAAATGTATCGACGCCTAAAATCTTCTTCCATTGATCGAAGAAGCCTGTCTTATGATGGCGATGATGATGGCCATTCAACTCTGGCCCTGTTAGATCTGGTCCTCTACCATCACTTTCTAACTGTGCTCCACCAATCGATAATGTCCCCGCAGCAAGTGCAGAGGTAATTGCTTCAGACGCCCTGCCTCCATGCATGTGGTGAGTGCCACGCATACTCTCATACGTCGTCATAGCTCGTGAGATTTGGACAAGCTGTACAAAAAGCAACATTGTGACCCACGTCAGCTGGAGAGCTGTCCATACCAGAAGAACAATGGTATATGGGTCATTATTGACGTAGCGACATAGTGAAGGAGAGAGAATATTGCATTCGGTATTGCCATTCTCTCCCATCCCTTCGTAATCTACAGAAATGTGAGCTTATATCAACGATGGCACTTGACAATGTGAGCCACCTACAGCCGATCCCGAGAGTCACAAGCAAAGCTATACCGATTTCCAAGAACACAAGGTAGAGAAAGAAATGCCGATGGTTGTTAACGCCGACGCAGTTATAAACCCAAGGACAATGGCTTTTAAGAAGTTAGAAGATCCTTTGACCCGACAATAGCACTTACTGATCATGCTTCCCTATGCATCTATTACATCTCTTGCAATGCTTGCTTCTGAGAGGCATACGAACCATGCAATGCACACAGAAATTTTGCTCATCAAATTTCCACAAGCTTAGCAGCTCGTTAATGACGGCCTTCTGCTCCGTAAGGCCGGCAAGCTTTGACACGTATCCTGGCTCATAAAACATAGTGCAAAAGTAAAAATACCCACAAAGCACATATGTCACGCCGAAAAGAATATTTGTAACGGGATATGAGGCATAGGTTGCTGCCAGAGTCAGCATGATGAACTCTAGGCGGTTGTGGAATACGAACCAGGAAAAATGGTGGTGAGCCATCTGATACCAATGAAAAACATTGTGCCTGCGAATATTCCTGCCAGCCAAGGCTGATTCTGGTAAGCATCTGAGCTCTCATGTTCCAGCGGAGGACTTACAGTTTTGTGGATATGTTTCATATCTGAAGGAGCATGCGCCATGACTTTCTGAGCCAAATATTGCAAGCAATATCCCACAACGAAGGCGATTGGTATGCCTGCATAGACAACCATGTGGCTCATAATCATCAGCATACACCAGATGATTAGAAAAGGCCAGAAGAAGAAAAATTTCGCCATGGTGGATCGTTTGTTTTTTAGAAAGTAAGATGACGTTGGAAAGTCGAAAGCAACAGGACTCCCATTCTCCTTGTAGCCACACTCCTTCAAAGCCTTGTGCCATACATGGATGGTTTTCATTTCATCCGCCATTACAGACGGCGTTTTCCCATTCGCAGCAGCCGCAAATCGATCTGAGCCATATTCGATGAGCTTTTGAATGCAGCCAAGAGAGCCTTTGACAAGCCCCCAATGCAATGAAGTGAATCCTGTCTCGTCTGTGGCATGTACATCAGCGCCCCAGCGAAGGAATAGGTCCACACAGGCGGGATAGCCCTTATATGCTGCCCACATAAGGCTTGTGTGCCCCTGTGCATCACGCACATCGACCGGGATGTTCTGGTGAAGAAGTAAGACGAGAAGAAAGACATTTCCTTCAAAAGTCGCCAGATGCAAAATATTATAACCTTGCACATCCGTAAGTAGAGGATCTGCTCCATACTCCAGTAGGAGATGAACAGTGTAGTAATGGCATCGCTGAGCAGCCCACATAGCAGGTGTAGCAACCGACTCTCCGCCCTTTTTATTCACATCTGAGCCAGTGTCCAGGAGGAATTTACACATGGCATATTGATTATTGATCGCAGCCCACTAGAACACTCAGTCAGTCATCGCACACAAAAATATTTCTTTCGAGCATCTTACATGCAATGGAGTGATACCCTCCTCGTCACAATATGATGGTGTAAAGGTGCCGGCGTCATAGAGTTTCTGTATCGCAGCGACATCCCCCAGCCGAGACAGCTGCATTATATCTTGATCGCCAGCCAGGACAGCCTCCGCAGGGACCATATTTTTCATTTCTACATTGGCATCATCCATGCTGAGCTGCGGAGCCAACGCTGATGCCTTTCCATTCAACATGAGTGACGATGGCTGAGAAATATTCTGGGCCGAAGCTTCAGCTGATGGTGATGAAGGGTCAGGATGCGGCATTATGGTCCCTGGAATGGCAATTAGTACGTGATTGTGAGGAATTCGACGAAAGTATTGGAAAGGATAAAGGATTACTGACATTGTACTTATGCGACTGGCTATTCGCGAATGGAGAGAATGATTGCTGAAACCTGTAAGTGTACGCTGATTATTTGATGTTGATCACTTCGGCGGGCGAGGCTGAGCTGGACTGCCGCACACACGTACTCTTTCCGGGGCTTGGAAACGTCGAAGCGTGGGACGGGGGTTTCTTAGAGAGGCGCCGTGTTCTGGGTAGCCTGGCTGCTCTAGAGTAAGGAGAGCCTGGGCACGGTTCCCGCTTGTACAGTATGTACCTTAGGTCTCACGGTCGACGATCCCTGAACTCCACATCATCATCCTATGAACCTTATAGCAATGTCCATGTCTTCTGTCTGTCGACAATCTCCTGAAGAATAAGCAACATTCGTCGTCGTAGTAGTGGAGGGTACGGACTCGACAACCACAAATCAACATTACCAAACTGGTGAAATAGAAGACCTTTGGATCATGTTGAAGATAGCGCAATTCGCGGAGGCCCTGCTCAGTCCATCACCTCTTGGGTTTCTTGTCGCCATAATACTTGTCCTATCTATCCCTATATTCCTACACAGCTATCTTGCCCGTGGCAGTAGCCTAACCACACTGCCATCGATCTTATTGATTGGGCCGGTCGGATCTGGGAAGACATCACTGCAGACTCTGGTGAGTTTCTCTTCCTCAAGGCTGAATGAAACTCATTACGTCCAGGAGCTTATATTATCATAGTTTGAGCGTGGCCAGAATGCCCTCACTCATACCTCACAAACCCCACTCGCTGTTGAGTGTTCATTGCCTGTAGGGACTGTTGCAGCCTCGGCCAAATATCGCTCAGTGAACGACCCGGCCCAACAGGCACACAAGAAATTTCTCCTCATTGACACACCTGGCCATGGAAAATTACGGCACCATGCACTAAGCAACATCACTGATACGAAGAATCTGAGGGGTATTATTTTCGTAGTCGATGCGGCCAACCTGTCTGCAGGTGATGAGGGTGTTAGACAAGCAGCGGAATATCTTCATGACACCTTATTGTTATTGCAAAAGCGCTTAACAAACAACAAGTCTTCCAAGGCCCCTAAAGAAATACACGTCTTAATCGCTGCAAATAAGATGGACTTGTTTACGGCATTGCCTGCTGCGATAGTAAAATCTACTCTAGAGAAGGAGATTGGAAAAGTAAGAACTTCAAAATCGAAGGGTCTGCTTGATTCTGGAATCGGAACGGGAGATGCGGTTGACATGGAGGAAAGCGACGACTGGCTGGGCGAAATTGGAAGCACCCAATTTAAGTTCGAGCAACTGGCGGAGTTCAACATTTCTGTTGATGTGGCTGGTGGCTCCGTTGTCGCTGAGGATCATGCAAATGCGCAGAAATGGTGGAATTGGATAGGAGACCGATTGTGATAAGGCATACAAGCCCACACTTCAAATTCCATATGGAATCATGCTTTGAGGATCGCTCCGAAATCTTCTGGCTAAATGGGGCCGAGGGTCAGAGTGGAGATTAAGTCCAAAAAAGCGCCAGACACCTACAAAGTTGACAGATCCAAGGGTATTTCTCCATGCGTGAGATATCGTGCTGGGAATAACTGGGAACTATTGTTTATCGTCAGGAACGAAACAATTCTTACTGGATTCGAATTTCAAGCGATATTCTCCTGCGGCTTCACATACTCTCAGCGCCCTCCCAACCCTTCCCAGGCGCTTTAGTCACCTTATAATGGCACCAATACCACAAATTTGTGGCCAAATCATGGTCTTCCGAAAGCTTTGAGGGCTCATATTCGGCTACAATCGGAATGAAATACTTGCATTTCTGATTCTTCTTCGCGACTTCAGGACTTCAGGACTTGCGGCGAGATATATGGCCGAGGCAGCCGCATCACCGCAAGATTGACCCATCAACCGAAAAACTCCTTTAGCTGCTGTCTCAAGAGGCAAGAGGGCCCCTTGCAGGTATCCATAGCCTCAGTTGGTATATTGCTAGGAAAGAATGTATTTGAATAGACATTATCAGCACTCTTTTTATCGAGTCTTCGAGCAAATTCTTTTGTGAGCAGAATATCCCCGAGCTTACTTCTGCAGTACAGTCACTGGCCACTCTAGGTGAACCAGACAGACCCTAGCGATTTAAGATGAGTGCTGGGGATTTTGGCCAGGCTCTTGGAAGGAATAGTGCCTCATACTCGGTGCCTCATACAAAACTCCTATGGCCGCCGAGCTCGCTCAGAGGGGATAAAAGATGGCCCCTACGGGTCAATTGCTCGACATAACCATTCTCGCTGGCCAGTGACTGTATCTCCAGAATGAATCCACGTCTTGTGGATATTATCGACATTCAGCTCTTCGCAGGCACTGTGGGGCGAAGATGAGATCACAACAATCCTGGCATCTCGCTGTTCTTCTGCTGTCTTTTCGATGACGGGCATAATATTTACAGGTGTGAAATGGCCCACAATTGCATACATTAGCCCATGGTTTTTGGTCCTTAATCATAGCGACTTACCATTTGTTGCCCATATCGTCCCATCCCCTATAGTCCCCTATAAAGAAAGAGCATACTCAGCCACAATAGGCATGCCTATTGATGCTTCGTTAATGCCACAGGAGCCATGAGAACAGTCATACCAGTATTTTCAATCAACATCTCCAAACGATTCAGCTGAACTTTAAGCATATCGGCAACTCTCTTGACGATGGTGATATCAGACAGGCCGCAAGGCATGAAAGTGACCTACCTTCTGACTAATGTCTTGCGTGTTGAGCTTGCGAGTCTGTTGCCAGTATTTACACCTCAGCGAATTTCCCCATGCTCCTGAGTCCTTGCCAGTACATATACTTTAGATAGATATGTTGTGAATCAGGACCTGGGCCGTTACTTTTTTTCCAATCCCAGATTATCCTCCAGTAATGACAACACACCTTGCCTTGAAACGATTGAGTGCCGTTCAGATTGAAAGCCTTGTAGTTAAGAAACCCGGGCATGTTGACTGTACGGCAGACTTCACATGAAGTTTTGGGGCAATGACACGGGAAAGATACTTTAGCACTGATTGTGTCATATTATTGGAAGTGGAAAAGATATATTTGTAGTGCAAAAACGGAGTAGATCAATTCTCAGGAAATAGCAATGCATAGATGGCTATGAATTGACGTCATAACATCAAAATGGGCCGTGAGTCGAGGAAAGGAAACTGCACTGTGTTTTCCAATAATACCAACCTACCTGTAGATACAGAGTATGAGACACTTACTGTTGTCTCCCTTGAACCAGAATATGTATGCACCTCATAAAAGGTAGTTGTGATGTATGACAGATCTAAAGCGTGAATTGTCCACGGCAGGGAGGAGCTTGGCTCTAGCATGCGCTATTCTCCGGAGGACACTGCTGACATATTTTATCAGCCTTGCGATTATGGGTCGGGGCCAATGGTGATGTTCACAGCCTTGTGCTCTCGCAACGCCTCTGGTCCTCGTATGTATGTATCTATGAAAGCATCGGTTGCTATCTCAGGTGCAAATGCATATCGCAAATGATCCTTCACCATAAACGGTTAAAGAATGCAACAACTTCATGCATTATTCTAAGGCGAAGTTGCACATGTCATGGATATACGCACAGCCAAAAATGAGCTGTTCCAACAGGTATGGCCATTTCCCGAGACTTCGAGCATCTGATGCTGACCTCCTTAGCTCAAACCCTGCTGTATAAAACTCAGTCAGCTTGGGCTGAATACCGGTGGCAGTGTAGATGACCAAAAAGACCTTCTGGACGCAACAAATCAACTCCTTGGACTTCTCGAAGAGAAATGTAGGCGCGGTGATGGTGCCTTCGATAACAAGCTCGCGGATTACGTTTTCTTCCCCCTTTCACATGTTTTCAGAGCATGCCAGAAACGACCTGGGCATATAGCAGAAGCGGCCACAAAATGCCTGCAGATGCTGCTCGCATATGGCTGGAGGAATTTGATTGACATTGAACTTGCTCAGCAGCTTCTGATACTTCTGACACTTTTTGCAGGAGGAGGTCCATCATCAATCACTATATCGGAAGAGCTAAAGCGGGAAGCATTCCATACGCTGGCACTGCTATACGATGATCTCCGTCGTACGCCAAAAGGATCAGCATCCTTAACAGGGGTGTCTGTTATACCAGCATTGGGTCAGTGCCTGACGACAATACTAGATGGAATTACAGATGGAGCTTCTTCAGACATTCAAATCGAGGCGCTAGGAGCCTTGAGGTCTGCGTGGATGTGTATAAAGGATCAGCAAGCACTATCGACCTTTTTGCCAGGGACGGTTTCGGCTTTGACAAAGTGCCTCATGCCGAGCATCAAAGCTCCAAGGTCGAGCAAGGTCCTCATTAGTGGGCTTGAAACTCTTCAAACGGTCCTCACAACTACAATCGGAGATATCAGGATAGCGAATCTGAAAGATAATTCCACAGATGATACAATTGGTCCAAAAGCGACAACAGCATTGACGAAATCATGGCTCAAGGTCACATCTACACAGTTAAAGCTTGCTCTAGCAAATATCGTCAAACTCCGAAACCATACCAACCAAGATGTGCGCGATGAGCTTGAAAGAACATGCTTGGTTCTTCTTGACGAATGCCACTCTTCGTTGGAGGATTCCGCGGCATTGCTTGTGGAGACTTCCATGATCGTCACTACTTCTCCTGAAGAGAATGCTGAGCTTCCAAGGCAAACGAGTCTCAGAGACCTTGCTATAATCCATCCCCCAATCAATGAGCTCATCAAGACAACGGTATACAACTGGGCAACTAGTCTCCCACGTATTATGCAGTCAAACGACGAAATGGCGAAGGTATCATCTTTACAGCATTTGTCCAAAGCTCAGACGTTTATGGGTGACCTTACTGTTGGACCAGGAGTCCTCGAAAATGCTCTAATCGAATGTCTCAGAAACAGCGTCGTTAATGTACTCGAGTCGTCGTCCCTAAAGGATGTCATCCAACTTTCACCGATCAAAGATGATATCGACCCAAACTTGACTCTAACGAACCAAGACGGCCTCCTCGAATATTTTCGTCCCGTAATCATGTCGCATGAGAGTCAACAAAAAACCAGAGATCAATTCAACATTCTGATTGCCAATACTGGATCCTCGGAAGCCCAGCTTAGAATGGCTAGCGGAATGCTGGAACAAATATACAATTCAACGGGAAGCGGCGCACTCTCTTCGTTTTGGCTGTCCTTTCAGCTGCTTCAATCTGCAGCTTCAAAATCGAAAGACTTGGACAATTTCTTCACTACTTCAATCACTTCATCTGATGAGGAAGACATTGTCCTAGAAGAGCTCTATAACTATGCCATCTCCGTTCTCGCAGATTTGGAGAGCGGCGACAAAGATTGGCGGCTACTAGCGGTATGTCTGGAGGTAATTGCCTATTATTCGCAGCGTTTGGAGGAAGCTTTCAGGCCTAATCTGGTAGACACTCTGTATTGCGTTGTGGAGTTATTGGGCTCCAGCAATTCAACGCTCAGAGAGCATGCGATTGCTACGCTCAACATAATGTCGAAATCAAGTGGCTATGAAAACACCAGCTCGTTAATCGTCGAGAATGTTGATTATCTCGTCAACGCCATCTCCTTAAAGCTAAATACGTTCAACATATCTCCACAGACACCACGTGTATTGATCATGATGGTTCGTCTATCTGGCCCTTCATTATTGCCATATCTGGATGATGTGGTTGGCTCCATATTTGCAGCTTTGGATAACTTTCACGGCTATCCGCAATTAGTTGACAGTCTCTTTTCCGTTCTTGGTGAAGTTGTGCAAGCGAGCACCAAGTCAGGACAATTACAGCTTACATTTGGGACTGAAATAAGTCACCAAAAGCAAAAATCGTCGCCGCTAAATATCAATGACGTTGTGCAGCTTCTTGGGAGTATGAAGGACAAATCGAGTGCGAGAGACGATTCAAAACATGGAGATTTTCCTAGAGAACCCTGGAAGTCTGCCAAAACACTACTAGATGAGGCCGAAGTCTCCAAAGGAGAAGAGGAACCCGAAGAGCGTCTGGAGACCAATGAAATCACAAAAGCTCCTCCCACAAAAGTTTATACGATGGTCGAAAGTATCGCCCGTCTGTCTCAGCATTATCTTACCAGCCCTTCTCCGTATCTCCGTCTTCGCCTCCTCAATCTTCTCAGCACGGCTACCAGCGCCCTTCGAAATAACGAAGATTCATTTCTACCGCTTGTCAATGATATTTGGCCAGTGATCACCAAGCGCCTCTACGACTCAGAGCCGTATGTTGTAATCGGCGCTGCTAATACCGTTGCCAAAACCTGCGAAGCCGCCGGCGATTTCATGGCAACGCGCATCCAAGCTGAGTGGCAAGAGCTCATGAAACTGATTCGCCAATGGAAGAGCAAAGCTGAGACTGAGAGGCGAGGGAAGCATAGCAGAGGCGTGCACTCGCTGAATTGGCAGGTATGGAAAAGTATGATAGGGTTGATGGTCGCTGTTTTAGAGTATGTCCGCATCGACGATAGTATGTTCGATGACGCTTGTGTTATTCTTGCAGGACTTCTAGAGAGGGAAGATGTTAGACGAGCTCTAGAGATGGTCAATGCCGATGCAGTGTGGTTGATGGACCTAGCCGAGGAGCGTATCCCCGCGAGACCTACTCCGGTGCTGGAAGGCTATAAGTTTGCCAGCATCGAATCATTGTAGCGGCCCGCAAAGAGGGCAATAGAATGTATTATATCGCCGTGCTTTAATCACAATTGATATCACACGGTGAAATATACACGGGAAAGACTACAAAAGAGCAATGTAATGTGTGTAATTCAACGATCAAGACGTAATTATCGATGCAAATGTATTAGCACCAAAGAAGGTTCAATTTTTACAGGGGAAAGAAAATATGAGTAGAGAACCATTAATTCCATGGGTGTGAAACTCAAAAGACCTGAGTTTGATGCTGGCCAGCAACCAAAAACCACAACCTAACAGAGACGACTAGTCACATGCGACAGCTTTGATTTGATACAAGGGAGGCAGACGCCATTGTATGTTGGCCAGATTGCCAATCATCTACTCATCATCCTCATCCTCAGATTCAGCCTCGGCGAGCCAGGTCAAAAACGTCTCAGCCGACTTGCGCACCTTCTTGCTAGTTGGCAGGTCGATGTACTTCTTGCTTGCTCTAGTGCCCCATTTTGTAACGACTTCCTCGCTCACAAGATCGGCGTTATAGTAGTGCATAAGAATCTTCGAGACTTGATTGTAGATATCCGGGTTCTCCTTGCCACGCATGCCAATGAAGCGCTCAGTACCTCCCAAAAGAGCCTTCTCATGTCGTTCCGAGGTGGTCAACTTTTTCAGCAGACCAGCCCTCTTCGGAATCTGGCTAACAATGCTGTCATCAAACAAGGTTTGAGCAAGCACAAGTAGCGTTCGATGCTTCGTCTCGATACCAAGCTCTTTAGCCTTGACATAAACGTCGACATCGTCAACCTTGGAAACGCCGCCTTTCTTCTCGGCCTCTGCTTGGATCCAGCTACCGAGCTGATCATAGGCCGAATTTCCGCCACCCTCTCCGTCCTCGTCCTCATCTTCACCAAGCACGAGCTTTTGCTTCAAATCATCGGGCAGTTGTTGCTGACGAGCTCTGACGGCCTCGGCAGACATGTCCACGGTCCATTCATCGTCTCTGACTTCTCTGACCTCCTCTGGCTGTTCGATTTCCGAGGCACCATTCTTGATGCGGCGAGTGAGCTCGTCATCACTTCCAGCTTCGATGGCAACATCGCCGACCTCGTTCGATCCGTTCTCAGAGTTGCTATCATTAGGGCTGCCATTCTTTTCAGGATCTCCGTTACCATTCTCCTTGGCTCTACGAGCAGCCTTGCGGTCGGCCTTGTCCTTCTTGCCCTTCTTCGGCTGGTTCTTGAGGATAAAGCCACTTAGCTTGAGGCGAAGGTCCACGTCAGAGCGCTGGCCACAAGCCTTGCAATCAAGCAGAATATTGCCATCCTTGATGACGACATCCGTCTCTGGATTCTTGCACTTCTTGCAGAGAACAAACTTCGAGATGAAGCCGTCGAGATAGTCCTGCAACTTCGAAGCCTCGTGAGCGCCATTGATAATCCAGCGGTCGTCTGCCGGGTTGCTGTTCGTCTGTGCTCCTAGCTCGAAGCCAAAGTATTTGATAACATATGCCCCCGGACGAGCGAGCGACTGGGCAACACTGCTCAAGTTGACGATGACAGTCTTGATGCCGTTTCCTTTGCCTTCAATCTTGGATTGGATCTTCTCCATCTTGTAGCGGTAAAATGGGTCGCTGACATCGCGGCGGATGTTGACGGTAGCCATGATTGCGGTAGTTTGACTTAATGTAAGCTTGTACGAGCCGTGGTTCTATTGAAGACAGAGAATGAAGACGCTTGACGATGATACATATGACTGCACACCGGTTTTCGAGATGTAGAAGCAAGTGCTGGCTTGACGATGATCGACGTGATTCCTTTTACGGGGACATGAATCTGGCGCGCGAAAGACCGAAAGAAAAGATTGGATTATCCGTTGGAGGTGAAGTAAGGACTACAAGGTTTCCGTGCTATACGAAATGGTTGCAGCTCGAGGGGCGGCTGGTATCTGAGGTCGTTGGCGTGTTGTGTGAGATACATATAACGCAGATGTGTCAATAGACGTGCTCTCGTATGGTTGTGATGATTATTCCTAGGCGAAGATTGACCTCTTTGCGATGGATCTCGACTGTGCGAAAGCGGCGCCGTATGTGGTCAGGGGAGTCGGAGGAAGCTGATGATGATGATGGTGATGATGATGATGATGAAGGGCTCAGAAGGTCTATCAGTCAGTTCGATGAGGCCTGGAAGAAGAGGCGATGCTGCTCTGAAGAAGTTATCAAAGAAGGCGAAGGCGATGTTTGACTGCTGGATGATGAGCTGTCGGCGGGTTAAGGAAGTAGTCGGAGAGAATTTTCGGGATTTCGGGATTCTTTGTGAATTGGAGATTTGTTTGTTGAAAGGTGGGTCAGTACTCCGTAGTGTTTGGGGTTAGTTTGCCTTCTGGGGCCTTGTTGGAGTGGAGTTATAGTTTTTTTTTTTCTTTTGGGAGAGGGGGGAGGAGGAGAGAAGAGAAGAGAAGAGAAGGAATTACTCGAATCAGTCCGTGGCAAAGGAATGCGAGTGGTTGGTTGGCCTTAGTCAGAAAGTCCGAAGTGCCAGAGTAGAATAGTAATAGTCACGTGAATACCTAAGAGAAGGCAGGCCAGCAAGAGCTGTGCACCAGTCATGTGCCGCACCACTCGATTCATGTGCTGCGTACATACTTACCGTAGGTACATACATTATTTAAATTTAGATTTAGATTTAGTATGGAATAGCTGCAGAATACTACGACTAGAGTACGAGGTACTTCGTACATTCCAATAGCACAGCAACAACCACACAACCACACTACTCCGTACTACTACTCCAACAGGCCCTCCAAAGACTATGGCCATGTCATGTGATATGCCTCAATCTTTCACATATGTAGCCTGTAGGTATTTACCGTATTGTATTGTATGTTGTATGTTGTATGTGCATATATATGTACATGCTTGGCTAAAGAGCATGCTAGCCAGACTAGAATATGAGTACTATGAGTGCTATGAGTACCCAAGTACTTATTATCGGTGTCCTATCGAATACCTTATTATACACTGTAGGTAGTAGGTTCGTAGGTAGGTTAACTAGCGGATTCGCGGCATTCGGGGCATTCGGGGCATTCGGGGAATAATCTCCGCTGCTGACTAGAAGGCCGTTTCGACACACTATCAACACAACAGGAGCCGTGTCTTCTCCATCATAGATGAAAAATGAAGCCCGCTGTTGACTATTCCTTGTATCTAGTCACCGACTCGACGCCGGCGGTCTTAGGGGACGGTGACCTCTTCGAGGTGGTGGAGGCCGCTTTGCGAGGCGGCGTGACCATCGTGCAATATCGCGACAAATGCAGTGATACTGGACATCAAGTGGAGACCGCCCGCCGGCTCCATGTGATCACGAAGAAATACAATGTGCCTCTTCTCATCAACGACCGTGTAGATGTTGCCCTCGCAGTGGGCTGCGAGGGCGTCCATATCGGTCAGGATGACCTTGGTACGATCCCCTGCTCTGCTCTCAGTGCGGCGGAACCTCGCGCTGAATTTGACAAACAGATCTCAAGACTGCTCGGCAGCTATTAGGAGATTCTGCCGTCATCGGTGTCACAGTCGCATCAGTCGAGCAAGCCTTGAGGGCTTGTGAGGATGGTGCGGACTACCTGGGCATTGGCACAATATTTGCTACTCAAACGTAATTTTTCGCTTTCTTTGATTTCTGCTGTATGTATTGCCCTCTGACAGCCTCGAAGGAAGACAAACACGAAAGACATCATTGGCACAGCTGGCTGCCAATCTATCCTCAAGGCCATGGCACCACGCCATGGTTCCGTGAAAACGGTGTGCATTGGTGGCATCAATGCGGGCAATTTACAGCGTGTTCTATATCAGTCGAGTGACGAGCAGAAGCGTCTTGATGGTATCGCTATCGTCAGTGCAATAGTATCCGCAAAGGATCCCGAAAAGGCTGCTGAAAACCTGAAGTATCTCATCAATACGCCTCCTCCTTTTGTTGTTACATCTTCAGCTACGTCCGTTGAGGGGGATGCTGGTGACCTCGGGCTTAGTATAGTTCCCACTATAATCAAGGCCGTGAATGAGGGCAATCCGCTCTCTCACAACATGACGAATCTCGTCGTACAAAACTTTGCCGCCAACGTTGCATTAGCAATTGGTGCGTCTCCAATTATGTCAAATAGTGGCGAGGAGGCCACTGACCTCTGCAAACTGGGAGGAGCATTGGTCCTGAACATGGGCACTGTAACTCAGGAGAGCTTGAGGAACTACTTGTTAGCTTTGCGTGCTTACAACGCAGAGGGTCGTCCGGTGGTATTGGATCCTGTTGGAGCGGCTGCAACTGTTGTTCGAAAATCGGCACTCAAATCACTCATGGCGGGTGGCTATTTTGATGTCATCAAAGGGAATGAAGGCGAAATACGGCAGGTGTACGGGCAGGTCAATGTACAACAGCGCGGAGTCGATAGCGGAGCAAGCACTCTCGATGCTCTGGCCAAGGCGACTCTGGTCCGGGATCTCGCTGCGAGAGAGCACAATGTTGTGTTGATGACTGGTGCGACAGACTATGTGAGCGATGGACGAAGAACGTTTGCCATTAAGAATGGCCACGAGTATCTCGGTCGGATAACAGGCAGCGGATGTGTTCTCGGGACCACAATATCTGCTATGCTTGCTGTCCATCGGGAAGACAAACTCATTGCAACTATAGCTGGCGTATTACACTATGAAATCGCGGCTGAGCTTGCCGCACAACGTCAGGATGTCAAGGGCCCAGGAACGTTTGTTCCTGCGCTAATCGATGAATTGGATCATATCAGGAGCTGGGCAGCCGATGGTGAATGGAGCTGGTTCGGCCGTGCGAAAGTTGAAAGAATTAACTTTTAAGTGTATATGGATTCCGAATCTTAAAAGTATATTAAAAAGAGGTTATTAAAACTACTCATGCTTTTTGATAAACATACTTATATGGTACTTCTAACACATCTAAATTTAGATTAATGTGTCTGGTAATTAAAAAGTAAAATGACTTTATAGGTAGGATGAGCTTCGGCCCTCAACAAGGCCATGCTTCCCCGCATCTCCGATAAGAGATTGACCCCGCCCCTCGGTCAAACGGTACTTGGTAGGTAGCCCGGCTACCCCACCAACTAGACAACGAGTACTCTACCATCATAAATATTAGGATGAGTGTATGCTCCCTTGAATCCGGACACGAAGAATAGAGCTGTCGTGGAATTAAGAATCGACAAACATGGCACAAAATATTGTACGACGCCTAAGTAAGTTCCAGCACTGGTATCCTGTGCAAACGGCGAATTGACAACTTGACAGCCAGGCCTGCGCTCTTGTAAGACATCGTGGTTTCTCAATGGAATGGCACTGCCAACCATGGTCAACTTCTGGGCCCCCCCTTCCGCTCATATCTATATCTAAAACTTTATCCAATCTAATATTTCTATAGCATCTGCGACATCCAAGAGAAATTCCGCCCAGCAATCTGGGAATATGAAAAAATGTATTCCCGCCTCCACCTTCCTTGCCATACACTCACTAACACTGCCAGAATACTCACAACCCAAAAGCTGCTTCGCGCCGCGTCCATCCTCAATATCCCCGTCTACGCCACCACCCAAAATGCCGCCCGGCTGGGCGCCACCTGCTCCGAGCTTGAGCTCTCCGGCGCCATCGAGCACGCCGACAAGTCGCTCTTCAGCATGTGGGTGCCGTCGATCGCGCGGCATTTTGAATCCACTGCGCCCGCCGAGATTGTCATCGTCGGCATCGAGAGCCATATCTGCGTGACGCAGACAGCGCTTGATGCGCTGGCAAATGGGCACAAGGTGTATGTTCTCGCCGACGGCGTAAGCAGCTGTAATCCGCAGGAGGTGCCGATTGCGCTTGCGAGGCTGAGACAAGCGGGTGCGGTGATTACGACGAGTGAAAGCTGGCTATATGAGTGTATGGGAGACGCGGGAATTGCCGAGTAAGTTTTGGGGGAAGGTTTTGGCAGGGCGAGAGAGGGATCTAACACGAGATAGATTTAAGCAGATTGCCGGACTCGTCAAAGAGACAAGTAAGGACACGAAGAGGGTCATGGAGACACTTTTGAGCAAGATGTAGGATATAATATTTGTCTACTCTGATATTCTTGTGGATAGGAAATGTGGATGCAGTAGGCCCGAGTTTGCGTTTGGCCAGCAAGATATTTGAGAGTTAAAGTGAGAAGTTGTCTACCGTCTGAGTAATCAGAGGAAGAAAGCAATCACCAAATGTCATATCCGTGAGAATCCCATCCGGACAAGGCCGTTTATTATGGCCGTATCTGCTCCGTAGTGGGTGTGCTTGATTTTTACTTTAGCTACCAAGACATATTCAGGAGAGTCTCTCCAGGTTGAGGCCATTGAATCTCAACAGAGTATATGATATCGAACAGTCTACTTCCCGGTAGTAACATCCGTCCTCACATTGCCCGGCTTCATCCACGCAAATGCAGAAGCTCCACCAATGGGGTTGGATGATCGCGGCAGACTGGCAATAGGACGGACGTCTTTGTGAGCCTTATCCTCCGATACCGACCTCTTTGGCTCCCAGCGTAAAGATGCGTTGCTATCCGTCAGACTGATCTGACTCTTGCGTCTGGGCTGACTATCTTCCAAAGGGCTATGGGGAGGCGGCTCATAGGTGTGAGCCGCCCGTGGACCCGAAGAGGAACGGCTGTTTTGAGCAACCTTCGACGGCTTCAGAACCTTCATGCCCCTCCCTCCATGACCTGGCCTATTATAACCACTTGTCGATACATTGTCCTTGAGTGCCTCATTATCATTTCCAGATATACCACCGCTGCGCCAAGAACCCCATATACCCCCGACGGATTCTCGATGATTAGTCTCTCCGTTGGTGGTTGGCTTCGTATCCAGATTTTTAAACTTGGCCCTCTCTTCACGAATATCTCTAGAACTTGACTTCGAATCTAGATATTCGGGAAGACTTTTGTTAGAGACCGAAACCGTCTTTGGACTGGAATCCTTGTGAAGGTCCGACAGACTCTCCCCGCAATCAACAGACTTTTGTGGAGGAATATCAAGAGGCGAGGGAATGGCATTGGATCGGCCACGCTCCACGGCAGGAGTGGATGGCTCTGCTCCATTGCCTGGAGGATCAGAAGAGGAGCTGGTTTTCGCCATTTGATCAGCAGGAGTGAACGGAGCGGCAGTTCCTTTGAGACCAACTTTGTCACGTATAACATTCGTTGTGTAGAGGTTCTTAAAGACGCTTTCGTCCTCTGGTCTCACAAATGGCACTGATAGTCTGTTGCGATCATCGCCATAGAGTGTCATAACATTTTGCGACAGAAGAAGATCGGCACTATGTGCTCTCAGAATATCACTTCCTAAGAAAATGCGTATATCTTTTCTCCGATCAGAGATGAGATGTTGATTGATTCCAGTGACTTCGAAGTTAACGGTCAATGCTGGCAATTGCGGAGCTGGACTGTTTGCCCGGGATGCCGGTTGCGTAACAACAGCTTCCGGAAGATAGACGGGAAGTCTGATGGTAGATATACCTGTGACATCCTTTTCAATGCGGTCCGTGAGACGAAGCTCTTTGACAAGAGTGTGTTCTAATGTTGACTTCTGAGAACCGGTACATACAACCGCATAGAGCAAAGCACTGTGGGAGAAGTTTTCGCTCAGCCAGCATCGTATAATAGATGGGACATTACCCAGTACAAACAATCCAGGCGGTGGCTCGGGAATATCAAAAGGGGAAGTATCATCTCGACCACCGATGCCGAAATTGGTATTGAGGCCCAGGCTGCTGGTTCGGCCCGATGGAGCTGAATGTAATGAATGGATTGAATGGCCAGCAGAACTATGTCTCCCGTCTGACTTATGTGACAGAGTCCTCTCCATGGGATGATTACCAAATCCACTGTTCGGGCGTGTTGGACCGAATTCGCCAGAAGAACGTGAAGGTTGAGCCCAGTTCGATCCTTGAATGGCGCTCACGTCAAAACGGACACTGTTCGCTCGTGATGCACCGCGTCTTACGGGCTCTTCCTCTGCATCTAGATGAAGGCTTCCCAGCAAGTTTTGGCCATGCTCATCATCAAAGTCATCGAAGACCTCTGCTGAAGCGGTGTGTATCGGACCTGAAAGTTTAGTACACTCGTTGAATATAGCCATATAGCTTTGACAGGTGTAACACTAACCTTGTTGGGGAGTGCCATTCAATAGATTCGGAAAGGGGGAATTCCAGACCGATTTCAATGCAGCATCATCTGCTTGTTTTCTCTCCAAACGCAGGATACGGTCGGCATGGTTGATTTGCACAACTTGCACATGCTTCACATCCATTTGTACGTGGTATAAGTCTTCTCTTGTGGCTGGGAAGAGCCCCTCCATGCCCGTAGCGTCTTTCGAAGGGGTAAATCAAGGTGTTTAGTAGAGCTGCTGGCTAGTAGCGAGCACAAAGGTCCCGAACTCTTGTCAATGCGAACGCCCATTCACTCAGGCCCAAGCTGGTCTGTGTCTCTTAATTCACCTCGCCCTCCTCCCCACCTCATCGAAGGCAAATGAACGTCCCCCAATGCCTTATATGCTCCTCTCGCTTTTGATTTTGACTTTTACAACAGATTGAATGTCAGAGTACTCTGAGGGTTTGATCGACGTGTTTATGAGGTAGATTTTGAAATTCGATCGACGCCGTTGGATTGTTGGACCGCACGACGGAGCTTTAGAGCGCAAAGTAAACAGCACGTCTCTATAGCACCAAGAGATATCGAATTGCCTGGCTTTGTTGTGGTCCCCCTTAGGAATGTGCTACAAATCCAGAGATGTGCACTTCGCTGTTTGTGTGGTATGGAGGCACTGCGGATGGGCGAGATATGCTGAAAAAGATTGGACGCCAGGCCTCGTCGTCCAATACTGTCTGTATCGAAGCTTCGTGAAGACAATTCAGTTGAATGGAATCGTAGGATGGTCCAGAACGAGAGATGGGCCTCAATGTCGATAGAATATATGGTGTTAGAGAAATTTGGAGTTGGGAGGAGGTAAGGCAGGTAACAAGAAGACAAGAAGTACTCCGGGGCGCAGGCAGGAAGTACAGATATGGCTCTGTGGCAGTAGAATATGACCTATGTATCTTATTCTGGGAATATATACACAAATAGAAGACTTTTCATAAATGTAGAACTTTATTGTATCATGAATGCAGAAAGAAACTGGTGGGTTCTCGACAGTCTTCTCGTGCGTGCGTTATGCGATGCTCTGTACAGGTATAGGTATGTAGATAGTCCATGGGAGTCGTTCTGGGAAGCCAATTACCTAAGCAGGTACGTACTTATACCTATGTAGCAGTTAAAACGTAAAATCGGTACCTGTGACTATTCCTAGTGCAGATACCTTCTGATAGATTCTGGTGTACCTATCAGCGTTGGATTGCTTAAATAGCAGCGAGGTACCCAGGTAAGGGACCCCGTTATACGCCGGCTCTAGCCGTGGGTTGTACATAGGTACATATATAGAGTATCCACAGCTCCTCTGCTTATAATACTACTCCATAATATATATATATATCTCTCTCTCCCTCTCTGTGAATGACAGTGCTGGTATCTATCTACATACCTACATACAGATCATGTTCTTCCTATTAAAGGCTGAAACAAATAAACACAGACAACTTCTAATAATCCATTAATATCCCTTGTGAAGGTGCGATGTACTAAATCCTTTAGGGAAATGAACGACAAGCTAGGTTTATTAAGTACTTATTATCATAGGTACTGTACCTATTCAATTCTACTCGTATCTCTCTAATGGCTGGCGTCTTCCTTGCTGAAGTCTACCCCGCTGACCACTATATTCACTCCAACATCACAGTCCTGCTCCGACTACTCTATGTCTTCTACCTTACGTTGTGTTTAACATGTCCAGTCCTCCCCCCATGAGCTGTGGTTCTCCCCGCAGATAATCATCCATGCCTCTGGCGCTGAGCAGCTCGAAAGCCCAGGCGATGACCCAGGCCGAGGCCGACGACTCGAGCCCCGTGGGGACGTCAACACCGCCGTCGCCGACGAGCTCCAGGCACTACTCGAATGCAAGACGATATAGATCTTTCCTGTTACCAGCATCCAGTGACCTTGTTGCTGCACAGAATGATGAGCAGAAGAGAGATGACGAGCACACGCCGCTTCTCAGAGGCACCTTGGGTGGATCTCGTAATCGCATAGCAGACGGCGGCCTTACTCTCAAACGACGCCTGTCGAGGCATCATAGCTCTACAAGTACTTCTACATCATTCCTCGTCTTTGGCACGAGGACGCTTGGTTTGGAGTTCGATGCTGACGAGCTTCTCAGGTATTGTCCGTCACCACAGCCGAAGCAACTCCTGGGGCCAACGCCTATCCCATGCTCTCAACTCTGATCGGAATGCCTTGAAGGACTATGACTACGACCTGCGCAGCTCCATGACGGCGGATGACCGAGTGTGGTACGATCAATTTACGTCGACAGATTGGGTCCATGACAATATTGCAGACGCATATCGTGTAAAGGCTCTTCGCGCGAGAAAGGACTTCAGAGGACGTGTTTACGCCTTCCTCGATGGCTCACAGGGCTGGATACTGAGTGCCTTGGTGGGATGTACCACAGCGACAATTGCATACGTGGTTGATATTTCCGAGGCGCCTGCTTTCGACTTTAAAGAAGGATATTGTTCTGATGGATGGTACCTTAGTGAAAAGGTACGTCGCCATGATACCATCATTTTGTGAAGGTTTATTAAATCCAGTCACACTTTTGACAAATTCAGTCACTGAGCAGGGTGCTCAGAGCTGTCAGCCACTCAGTCAGCCACTGTGAGGGTGAGTGTCTTCATCGTGGTCATCAGAGCTCATTACCAGAGCACCTTGAAGCTATTTGAGTGGCTGATAGCTCTTAGTAACTGGATTTGTCAAAACCGTGACTGGATTTAATGAACCCCCTTTTGTGAACCATCGAGTCATCTGCTAATCGTTCCACCAAGAAATGCTGCCCTGGTGGCGATCGATGCGACGCATGGCGCACATGGTCAAGAGTGTTAAAAGTACCCGGCATTAAGGAAGAATGGACCGAGTTCTTTATATATGTGATCTTCGTCATCCTATTAGCATCTATATCGTGTCTCATTACGCTCACTACAAAGACAGTAGTGCCATCGACATACCGAATTTCCACCCTTGACGAGAATCTTGCTGCTCTTCCACGTCGGCCGGACGACGACGAAGTGGAAGTTCCCAAGCAATCTAAGGCTGCAAATCTACGATCACCGCCTATGGTGTATTATTCAGCTTCCGGAAGTGGTGTTGCAGAAGTCAAGGTGATTCTAAGTGGCTTCGTTTTGCATGGATTTTTAGGTCTCAAAACACTCATCATCAAGACATGCGCGCTTGTATTAAGTGTTGCTTCTGGACTAAGCTTGGGAAAAGAAGGACCCTTCGTCCACATTGCGGCATGCGTGGGAAATATCGCATGTCGACTATTTAATAAATACGATTATAACGATGGGAAAAGACGCGAGATCTTGTCTGCAGCTGCAGCTTCTGGCGTTGCCGTTGCGTTTGGAGCACCTATTGGCGGTGTTCTCTTCAGCTTGGAAGAAGCATCTTACTTTTTCCCTGCGAAGACGCTGTTCAGGACATTCTTCTGTTGCGTTACAGCTGCTCTCTCTCTCAAATTCTTGAATCCATATGGAACTGGCAAAATTGTCATGTTTGAAGTCAGATATGTCACGGATTGGGAACTCTTCGAAATGGTCCCGTTCCTCGCGGTTGCTGTACTGGGCGGCGCGGCCGGTGCTCTTTTCATCAAGGCATCGTCTATCTGGGCGCGCTCTTTTCGACGCATAACCGTTATCAAGAGATGGCCTTTATTGGAAGTAGTCTGTGTGGCACTTATAACTGGATTAATATGTTACTGGAACGACTACACAAGGGCTCCAGTGGCGAAGCTCTTGTTTAATCTTGCAAGTCCATGCACTCCAGACAACGTAGATACAATGGGATTGTGCCCTCGAAACATTGATGAAATCGGAGTCATCTTAAAGGAGCTTTCCATTGGGTTTGTGATCAAGAGCCTGTTAACCATTATCACCTTTGGTATAGTATGTTTGCCCTGTCCAAAACACCTTCCGATATGCTATTTTTTCCAGCATGCTGATGGTTTCATAGAAAGTACCTGCTGGCATATATGTACCTTCGATGGTCGTCGGTGGTCTATTGGGAAGAATAGTTGGCCATGCTGTTCAATCAGTTGTTCTGCAGTATCCCAGTGTTGCCATTTTCGAAGGCTGTGCAGCTCATCCGTACGGAACATCCTGCATCACTCCGGGAGTGTACGCCTTGATTGGCGCTGGTGCAACCATGTGTGGTGTTACTCGTCTCTCTGTGACACTCGCAGTTATACTATTTGAGCTTACTGGTAGTCTCGACTACGTTCTACCGTTCTCCTTGTCAATTCTTGTCGCCAAATGGACTGCTGATGCCATAGAGCCACTGAGTATCTATGTGAGTCTTGACTACAGTTTCTAAGAGATTTTTCTGACCCTCACAGGATCTCCTCACAAATATGAATTCTTACCCCTTCCTCAATAACAAGACAAAGCCTGTCTTTACGTCTGATCTTGCTGATATTACTCCACGTGTGAGAAGAGAAAGAATTATCGATATCTCAACATCACCTCTGGTCTCTGCAGGGACTTTAAGGGAGAAATTACGTATGTTGCATGAGGCTGGAGAACTCGATGGTGGCCTTCCTATTGTGAGGGACGGGATTCTTGTCGGACTTATTCCTGCGCCTGATCTCGAGTTTGCGTTAGATAGTTTACTGGATGAGGAGAATAGCCTATGCCTCATGGTTGCTGTGAGACCGTTCGACGATGACGAAGATTTGGCGACAGATCCAACCGACTTCACTCGTTACATTGACCCGGTATGACGACCACTATCTCTCCGAACCGTCATTGAAGACTAACTGAAGTAGGCTCCTGTGGCGCTTGACGTTCGGTCGGCGATGGATCTGGTCTATGAATGCTTCGCCAAGTTGGGTCTCCGTTATATCTGCGTCTTGCGCGATGGTCGATATGCTGGAATGGTGAGATTTTCTTCAAGCAACTCCTGATCAATGACTGACGAATTTAGCTTCACCGAAAAGTATTTGTAAAGTACGTAAGAGAATTGGAGGAGAACGAGCGTTGAGCATCTTCGGCATTGTTTTCAATTAAGCATAGCATTGCGTCAGGGTCTACATTAGCATTTTGAACGGCGCAGGGGGGAGGGGAATCCATGGCAACATCTGGCATAATCATCAAAAGGGCATGAGCCGGTATAGTTGCATCTAATAAGTTGTTTGATCATCCAAAAACATGATATATGTCCAGTGGGCCGAGAAGCCACCCGTTGTTAGGTAGAAAGAAATTGATTTCTGCCTCCTGGCGTGTCTTCATTTAACCATATCTCCGAAGCATGGCAGTATGGGAAATCTACACTTCCCTATCATAAATGTCATCAGTCACTGGGTTTCTCATACATTGATACAAGATGTCATAGACTTTAAAGTATTCATACATATTCCTTCATTCCTTCTCACCAATGTCCGCAAATTTTTCCACTGACATATCACCCTTTATACCCTTCTCTCGCAAAGACCAAACTCGCATTTGTGCCACCAAATCCAAATGAGTTCGATATCACAACATCGACCGTCTTCTTCTGCACCTTAAGCGGCACATAATTAAACCCCAGATCCGGACTCGGTTGGTGCAGATTCAGTGTCGGCGGGACCATCCCTTCCTGAATAGCCATGACGCAAAACACGGCTTCCACTGCTCCCGCTGCACCGAGCAGATGTCCCATCGCGCCCTTTGTGCTGCTGACCGTGACCTCCGCCTTCTTGTCCACGCCATCTTCGCCTAGCATCAGTGTGGCAATCGCGACGGCTTCTGCGGCATCGCCAACGGCGGTTGAGGTGGCATGGGCATTGATATAACCTACTTCCTTCGGTTTAATGCCGGCGGAGCGCAGTGCTCGTCGCATAGCCAGAAGAGCGCCTGCGCCGTCTGCGCGCGGGGCAGTGATGTGGAATGCATCAGCACTGCAACCATAACCTACCAGTTCTGCGTATATCCTCGCGCCTCGCGCTTTAGCGTGCTCCAGTTCCTCTAACACCATGACGCCAGCGCCCTCACCAATCACAAAGCCATCTCTTCCCGTATCAAATGGGCGGCTCGCTCGTTTCGGGGTATCATTGTAGGCAGTGGACAGGGAGCGGGCTCGTGCGAAGCCGCCGAATGCGAGCGGATGAATGCAGGATTCTGCGCCGCCGGCGAGCATGACGGAGGCGTCGCCGCAGGCGATGAAGCGCGCAGCATCACCGATGGAGTGGGCGCCGGTTGTGCAGGCAGTGGAGGCGGAATGATTGGGGCCGAGGAATGAGTGGGCTATGGAGATGTGGCCGGCAGCGAGGTTGATGAGGAGTTTTGGGACGAAGAGAGGAGAGACCTTTTTATAACCCTGTAATGTATAAATGTCAGCGTTTAAATCTTCCAAGAAAGCTCCCGTTCATTTGGTGTTGAATATGAATGAAATAAGGAGGGGAGAATGAAGAGTGAACGGACTCCACTGTGATATGCGATGCTGGTATTGTACACCTCTTCGAAATTGCCAATGCCACTCCCTAGACAGACACCTGTATCCTGTGCGCCTATAGTCCCCGGTTCAGGATTCCAGCTTGCATCTTGGAGCGCCATTTGGGCTGCTGCGATGGCATACTGTGTATATTTCGCCATCCGACGTTGTTCTCCCAAGGAGAGCCAGTCATCTGGATTCCATAGCTCACCTCGCCTGCTGTCCTTGTTCGTTGAGATACTCCCGCTCCGAGAACTCTCGTGGTCAGACTTCGAAGCTACCGGTACAATCCCAGCAACCCTACTTGGTATAACAGAGTATTCCTCCGTATCAGGCGTCGTGACAAGTCCACTCTTCGCATTGATCAATCCCCGCCATGTATGGGACAGAGAAGCGCCAAGCGGTGTGATGGCGCTGAGGCCTGTGACTACAACGCGGCGCATTGGGTGTTCATCGTACTCTTCCGCCGAAAGAGTTGCTCGTTGTGCGCAGGAATGCTCTGAAGCCTTTTCTTTCAAGGCTCGGATTTCAGGAGGAGGAGGAGGAGGAGAAGGAGGTTGAGGCAAGGCTGTGATGTAAGGCTCGGCGCGAGGCTGAGGAGGAGCTAAAGCGATTTACTATTAGCGCACTCTCTACACCGAATGCAGTAACCCCGGCCCATGGGGCATCCAGCTAGAAGAAGTATTAGTACCTAGGTGTTGAGGGCGACATTCACTGCTTTCATGATGGAAATGCATGATTAATAAATGTTGTAATTCAAGAGCACACCGCTCCAATGCCATGCTCGCCCACTGTTTCCGATCATTTAATTCATCAGTTTCCCCAAGAGCGCCTAGCAACTCTCGGGGACATGCTGCTTTCATGCCATTCAACCACATCCGCCATGTCATCTTCCAATCCAATCCGCGCCAAAAGATTGCTGAAGAAATGAAGGCAAGGCAGAACTGATGACCATATGATGCTGTGCGATCCATCTTCAACCCGTTGCAAAGCGAACTATCTAGCAAAAACAACGCTGAGCTGGTTGAAGGCCTGGGATAATTTATACCTGTTATGATGGAGGCCGCAGTGTAATCGATATTGAAACCATTCCGCCTCATACTCCAACATTCCTCCGCTCGGCGGCATCGTGAGCAAGAAGAAAGCCAAGAGTTCTGCATCGAGTTCCTCATCCTAAGTAGTAATATTCATGAAGTGATGATTCTATCCCTCTGATGCTTGGCTTGGGAGTTTGGGGGCTTAGAAGTCTTGGAAGAAATGACCATATCTGACAGTTGTTAGTGGAAGCTGAAGGAGACGAACTGCACACTGCACAGACTTACTCATCAGTGCCGGTTGCTCCGTATTTCTCGGTCTCCTCAGGGTATTTGTCGAACTGACTGGAGTCACCAACACCACCCTTGACCGGTGGGACGTATGGCGCGTCGATATCCTTCTTTGCCAGTCTCTCCCATGTCACCTCAGCAAACCATGGATGCGTCTTCACGTCCTCGGCGCCTCCGTGCAAGTTACCCAGTCGCTTGGTCAGATCAGAGGTGATAAGACGTTGAAGCAGGTCTTGGGCGTCCGGGTGGATGTACGGAGGGTATTTTACACGGCCCTTAAGAATGTTCTCGTAGATCTTCATGGGAGAGCCGCCATCCCAAAATGGAGTGTATCCACAGAGCATTTCGAAGATTAGAATGCCAAGAGACCACCTGCTCTTGTTAGAAAACTCCATAAATCTAATGTGAGCAACTTACCAGTCAACAGATTTATTATAGCCTTTGCTCGATACGACTTCAGGAGCTAGGTAATCGGGCGTTCCGCAAAGAGTCCACGTGATATCTGGCACCTTTTTCGCGAATCCAAAATCAGTGATCTTGAGATGGCCATGTCGGTCAAGGAGCAAGTTTTCAGGCTTCAAATCTCGATAAATGATCTCCTTCGAATGGAGGTACTCCAGAGCCAAGGTAACTTCGGCCGCATAGAACTTCGCTACTGGATTGGGAAATCTCTGTTTAGAAAGTCAGTACTTGATTACGAAGGCAAATGAAGCTCATATACCTGCGATTTTCTGAGTAAAGAGAACAGCTCTCCACCCTCGACAAAGTCCATTACCATGTAGAGGTTCTTTGAATCTTGAAACGTTCCCCATAACGTAACCAAGAAAGGATGCTTGACTTCTTGTAACATCCTCCGTTCATCGTTTGTATGTTCAATCTGCTTCATCTTGACCACTTGGGCCTTCTTCAGCACCTTGATAGCATAGAATCTCTGGTTGTGCTTTGATTGAACGAGGTGGACTCGCCCAAAGCTTCCTGTACCAAGGGTCCGACGGATGTCGAAATCTAACAGATTATATTTGCCTTTCGTAGTTCGAACTTGCGTCGGCTGTTGCTGTTGTTGGGTTGGTGTCCCGCTGTTCGTTGGAACACCCTGAAACGGTTGATCAGCCATCTGTGCGGGATGTGATTGACCAGCAGCGTCATTCTGTGATGGATGTATTAGGTTGTGAATGTGTGGAAGTTGATGCTTCTGCTCTTCCGATACCTGTTGCGGTGGAGCTGTATATGGCTGCTGGTAGCTGGGCTCTTTCATCATTGAGGGCTCAGCGGCAGTTGAGGAATTCGCGTGGTTGGAAGTGTCTAGTGGTTGGACAGGAGCCTCATGGGCATCAGCGGTAGTGTCAGTTGCGTTGGTAGGATTTGTAGCAGTGGGTGTTATCGGCGAGCCCAATGTGCTGCTCGCGTTGGTTGTTGTAGGTGTCAGAGGTGCACCGTCCTTAGTAGAGGACTCCTTCGCCCGTTTCTTTTTGAAGAAGCCGAGCGTCGGCATAAAGAGCGCTATCCGTTTCTTTCTGGGCCACGGGATTTGCAAATCCGGCGTTGAAAGGCCTGGGGACAATGACCTTCAACAGCTGCAGCCCGCAGATCGTTTGGTTTGGAAGGGCAACTCTCTGCAACTTGGTGGAACTGAAACTGATGAGGAACACTTCTAGAATGTCTCGAAAAGATGCGGTATGTCACCGATCGTCGTGGTGCGAGCAGTGGATGAGGAATGCGAATTGAGGCTTATGATGTGCTGCACTTGGTAAAGCAGAGGGGGTCCAGATGATTTGACTTTGATCGGATCGAATATGTGACAGAGCGTAGGGAGGATGAAATCGTTTCGGCCGCGAGGAATGGGGTGGCTTTTGGCCGGTTGGTATCGCAAGTGAATCGCAACCGCCACGCTCGAAATGTGCAACTAGGTGAATTTGGAGAGCAGCGTGAGGTTGATGATGCCTTGGTAAGGATATATGATTGATAATGATGGTGAATTGTAACGATTCTGTGGAGTTGCAAGAGGATAGGGGCTCTTTGGGTGGAGAGATTCGAGACGATCGATGTGGAGAGGGAACAGAACAGGAGACAGGACAGGACAGGACAGGACAGGACAGGACAGGACCAAAAAGTGGAGGCTGGAGTATGATGAGGTACTGCGGTAGGTAGAAGGAGGAGGTCTACCTCAATTCCTGTAGTTGTACGAACTGAGGTAGAGCAAGATATTGCGGATAGGGGTGTTGATGTTGATGTTGATGGTGATGTTGATGTTGAGGGCTGGGCTGGGTTGCGATGCGGTGCGATGCGGTGCAATGCGGTGCGGTGGGAGGAGGGGGGAGATGCTTGGAGCACCGAGAATGTGGGTAGTGTGTAGTGTGTAGTATGTAGTGTGTAGTGTGTAGTGTGTAGTGTGTAGTGTGTAGTGCGTGTCATGAGAGGTCATGATATGGAATGAGGGCGAATGGCCATTACCATTCATTACCTACAGTACCTAAGTATGGGAGCATGGGACAACCTCTGGCACATAACACCACGGTATGTAGTATCATAGTACTCTACTCTATTCTACTCTACTCTACTCTACCCTACCTACTATGTATATTCTGTGTATATTCTGTGTATATAGAGTACTAAGTGCTGAGTTGAGTGCTGGGTACTGGGGTGGAGGAAGGGAGGGATAATTGATAGGTAGCCAGACCAGTCCAAATCATCATACTTTACATATAACATACAACATACTCACAGCTTACCTACTACATGGATTTTCTCTCTACGAGCATAAAGTGCGGCGGAGAGCGGGGAGTTTACAGGCTTTTGGTTGGATGTGTCTGTCTGATGTCAGTGTGAGGATGTACCGGCTCAGTAGTTGACGTGTGGTGGTGGGGTTAATAATGAGAGGATGAGAGAATGAGTGGTACTCTGGTACTCTGGTACTCTGGTACTCTAATAATAATATGGGACGAATATGGCCATACCACACTCTGACGTACTACATCTGACATACTACATACTACATACCACATACTACATACTAAAGCAGATCAGATCAGACCAGACCAGATCAAACCACGAGTACATAGCCCATGACATCTCAGAGCCATGCTACTTATGGTAATTCTTCATCGTTCTCATACCGTCATCATTATCATCATCATCGCCTGCGACTACCATGATCATGATCATGATTATGATTATGATTATGACATTCAGACCTTCAGACATGTCACATTCAGACTTGCATCTTCCCGAGTCCCGACCCTACTACTCTAAACTGCGGTCTGTGTCTGTATTTTCATCAACCTGGATCTGTTCTCAAGTATCGAAAAAGTAGATCTATCAAATGTTCAAGCTGATACCATGAAATTCTTAATACAAGCCTGCAATAGCTCTAGCATCTTCGAATATCTTTGCCTGATATGCTCCGACTTTGCTGCGAGAACAAAGAGACGATGTGGAAACTTCCATGTCCGTGAGAAATCTCGTGGTATCTAAACATTGCCCCCATCTCTCAAACGCCGTCGCTATGCCTAGAATATATCTCAACTGTATGGTCCGCTTCCATGAACTACGCCCTGATCTTGTTCTCGTTCCACATTCTGTCGATGATCTGGAACACAGACGTAACCCCATGCATCTTTGCCTCTTCGACGCCGCCATGTCCACCGAGCTTCTGCTGGATCTTATCCGGATGCCATCTCACCCTTTCTGTCTTGAGAACCTTCGTCAACGCCGCCTGATCAGGATTACCAGCTGTCGGCCCATTCAAAAAGAACTCTTCAATCTCCTCCTTCCCCAAGTCGTCCTGTTTCCCGCTCCATACCGGCCATGGAATCTTTGGATTACCCGTCGTGTCAGTCTTGAAAGCATCCCACAGGGCCTGATACCCCGTCCACTTCTTGCTCCAGCCTTGCGCCCTCTCAGCCTTGTCCTTCCGCTCTCTTCCCCTCTTCAAGCTCTCCTCCACCTGCCTCCGGAAAGCTTCAGACTCTCGTTCCTGTCTCCGCGCCTCCTCGGCCATTCTCGCCGATTCCCTCTTCATCCTATCCCTCATCTCTTTCTGCTCTAGAAGATGCTGGTGCGTCTTCTTGTACATCTCAGCCCGAATATGTGCCGCGTATTCCTCTTCCGTCATGGCCTCCAGCTCGCCGGTCTGCGGATTCTCCTTCACAGGATCAATCTTCGGTATCGGCTGTCCATAGACTCCTTCCCAGAACTGCGCGCCCTCATCATCGGCCATCGCATCGAACAAGCTCTCTCGGAACAGCGCGTCAGGATCGAGAAATTGCTCTGACTGGGTGTTTGGGAGGTGCGTGTCGTCGTAGAGACCAGGATCGTCCGGCGGCTCTGACTTGTGACGCTTCGATCTGTGATGGTGATGACGATGTCTCTCCCGATCGTGGCCACGCTCTCGTTCTGGCTTTCGTTTCGCAGACTTGAAACGGAATCGCGAGCCCTGTGAACGCGCATATTCGTCTACGCCTTCCATGCCTTCAATGCCTTCCATGCCTTCCATGTGATCTCCATCTTCGTCTCTGTGCTCCGAGTAGTCCCGCGCAGGGGATCTACCCCGCTGCTCCTCCTGCGCCTTTGGGGATTCCATCTTGTTTTGCTACTCGGCTCGGCCTGAGTGGAAATTCAGACGATGGTCATAACCTGCATGATAGACTCATTCATGAGGAATAATCGAGCAAGCTATTGAGGGGAGTCACAGCATGTAATGTTTTAAGCCTTGAGAGGTGACCTTGGGCGCCATCCACGACATCCGCCTTGGCGTCTTATCGATAAGGCTAGCATGGTCGCGAATCTGAATCCCTCCCTGGTCGCCTCTCCACTCGTCATTTCCACTTCGACCCAACTTCATACTATTCTTGCAATTCACCTTCCTCTCACAATGAGTGGCGGAGGACTTTCATATGGCTTAAACATCACAAAGAAGAAGCCATTAGGGTTTCGACCCGCGCCTGGAAAGCGAAAGCCAATCTTCGACGACGGCGATTCCGACAATGAAGAGAGCAAGGCATCCAGCGGCGCCGCAGTCGAAGAAATCGGCGAGTTAGGTGGCATCGATATCCCCTCCAGCACCAATGCCCCCAAGAAATTCTCCTCAAAACTGCCCAACAAGCCTCTCTCCGGTCCCAAATCCAAAATCGGCCAACCAAGCGTCTATGGCGACCTCTCGACCTCCTTCTCCTCCGCGAAACATGCGCAGACGGCCGAAGAGCTCGATGCGAGCATCTACGACTATGACGCTGTTTACGATTCTTTGAAACAGAAGAAGACGGTTACAGAAGAGGATCGTGAGAGGAAGCCAAAATACATGACCTCCCTCCTCGCTGCCGCCGCGGTGCGCAAGCGCGACGCCACGATCGCAGAAGAGCGCAAGCTGGCTCGTGAGCGCGAAGCTGAGGGCGAGGAGTTTGCGGATAAGGAGAAGTTTGTGACATCGGCGTACAAAAAGCAACAAGAGGAGAATCGGCGCATTGAGCAGGAGGAAAAAGCGAGAGAGGAGAGAGAGGCGAGGGAGAATAAGAGTACGGGGTTTACTGGATTTTATAAGGGGTTGCTGGAGAAGGATGAGAAAAGACATGCGGAGATTGTGAGGGCGGCGGAAGAGAGGGCCAGAGAGGGGCCGAAGGAGGATGTGGAGGAGGAGGGGGGTGAAAAAGACGAGGCGGAGTTGGTGAGGGAGATTAATCAGAAGAAGGCAGGGGCAATTGTTGTGAATGACGAGGGTCAAGTAGTCGATAAGCGGCAACTTCTCAAAGGAGGATTGAATATTGTAGTTAAACCTAAGCTAGCACCGGCGGCGTCAAGCGCTCGGACGTCTGCGGCGGATCGAAATCGTGGACGGGACTTTGTAGGCGCAGGTGGGAACAAGCAGGCGATGCGCGAACGCCAGACGAGAATGATGGAAGCACAACTCGAAGCAGCGACAAAGCGGGCGAGGGAGGAAGAAGAGGAAGAGGCGGCGAAAGTCGAGAGAGCGAGCAAGAGCCGCAAGACGGAGGGCGAAATTATGGGTGCGAAGGAAAGATATCTCCAGAGAAAGAGGGAGGCAGAGGAGGCCAAGAAGAAGGCTGCAGAGGGGCCTTGAAGAAGGAGCGCGAATAGTAGTGGCAGAGTGATGGAGTACCCAGATCCGAAAAATCTGTGTTCATGGGCCGTAGTGGTATTCTCGAGACAGACTGGCATTTTGGCCGTGGGAGGCAAGTTCCCGCGCGTCCAGACGAAGATTTACGTGCCCGATTTCCGAAAAATCAAGGGCTCGGCGCGGTTCCCGTGTGAGGCGATAAAGGCCTATGACGCCGAGAACGAACGGGTGGTCCAAGGAGCGACAAGAATATCCAATGAGGATTTGGAGTCTCGTCACTGCAGCAGGTGGTGGTATTAAACAGTGTCGTACTCGTCGGGATGTCAGAATACCTGTGCCATAAATAAAGCCAAAATAATTCGAATTCAAAACACTCATCATGCATGCAATTTTCGATCTCCTTTTTAGCACTTCATGCTATTATAGCATCACGTTCGCAGCTGTGAATCGTGATTCTCATGAGAATTCGTACTTCGTTAATGCGTGCCTATGCAGCGTGTTCTACTACTTGAAACTTAATGCTATGCAGTTACTCATCGCCTGTATTCGTATACCCATGCCATATTCATGTCCCTTATGACCAAGACCCCAGACTCCATAAACCATATAGCCTCTGTATCCATTGTTTCCATACCCATCCCAAAGCCCACGCCATCCTACTGCGCCGTCAAAGCATTGGCCATAGCCAAAATGCTCATCCCCAAAAACGCACATCCAATGCACAGCTCCTTCCTATGGCACATGCCCAGCCCCTCCACGAAGAGCTGTAGCGCCACACTGGTCAATATACCCGCCGTGATCGCAAACATACATCCATATACCGCGAAGCCCGGGCCCTCGTTAGACCCAACCCTATGCCCCTGGATCGCGAACCACAACGCTGCGGTCCCTGCCCCGAGCGGCTGGCTGATCCCGCCTAAGAGGGAGCTCCAAAACATCGCTTTGAGGCGTGAGCCGAGAGCGAGATAGAGCGGGAGCGCCATGGCGAAGCCCTCGGTGATGTTGTGGATGAAGAGGGCCGTGAAGACGGAGAAACCGAGGGAGGGCGACGCGTGGTTCGTGGCGTAGGTAATAAAACCTTCGGGCAGCTTGTGCATGGCAATAGCAATGCTGGTCTGCAGCCCAATGCTCATAAATGCATTCTCAGGCACGTGATGATGATGCTGCGCTTCTATATCGTCTGTGCCAGAATCCGAATGGCAGGCGTCGCCCGTCGCACCGTGGCTCGAGGTATCGCTTGGATAGTGACTGATATCGGCAGTTGTTGGCTCGGTGATATTGCCATCCAAGCCGTCTGGAGTTATGGCACCATTCGGGTGACGGCTGAGGAAAGTGGGCGGATGAGGGAGGGGCTGCGCGCGCACATTAAGAAAGTGCTTGAAGCATTCCTGACCGCAAGGTTCAGAGTAGCCGAAGCAGGGACCTGCCTCGTCACAGCTCAACTTCACATCCTTGACGAAGGACATGACACGACTCTGTACTTGTACCATAGATGGGCGCCGGTCTATGGGAGCGAAGAGAGGACTGTCGGGCAGACTGTGGGCCGGACCATCATCACGGTGCTGATGGCCGGATTTATCTTGTAAGAGTCCACGGGCTAATAGAGGAGTCACTTCGGTTTCTTTCACAATGTTGTCTGGGGAGGTCTTCTGGGGACCGTGAGAATGGTGCCGACTGTGGGAATGGCTCATGTGAGAATGTGAACGGCCAGCGTGGCGACCGATCCGCTCCGTCGAGGCTTCATCGTGGGTATGGTCGCAATCCACGACGTGGGACGGAATATAACGGTGAAGGAACCTCGAAATGATCTGTATTCCCGCGAAACCCGCGACGAAGAAGCCGAACAGCAACCAGGCCGCTTTTGACGGTGCTACTCCACCCTTCTCTAAATATTTCTTCGACGACGGTAATATGCTGAACAAAGCGGAGAATATCTGCAGCAGGTCAGCAACAATTCAGGCAGGCGATGAGGAATCATGGCATAACATACCATCACTCCAAAACTTAGACTCATTGAGCAGGCCAGGAAGACGCGGTTGTCCTGTATCCTGAAGTCCATCCATCCGGGTATATATCTCAGCAGAAGGTCGATGCAGATGACGCTTGAACCAACAACGCAGGCTGGAGCCTCGTATTAGCACAGGTAAGATCACAGGCTCAGTATCAATGCACACATACCTATGCCACTTATACTACTCATAATCCATCCGCGTATATCATTGTCGAGACCATGCCCCTCCATCATGCTCACCTCCTCTTCCCCGAAGCACCAGGCTTCGCCACGAGGCTGAGATGTATGTGACGGATCGTATCAATTGGAGATGTGACTGCTCATGGAGATATGTTGAACAATGAAGACTCTGTATCGGAGGCTCGGTATTGTTGTTCTGTGTCTGAAGCTTGGGAGTGGCCACTGAGGTATATATATATATAAAGAAAAGACTTTGGAGGGAGGTTGCAGTTTGCTCGTGAATGGATTGGAAGGTTTTACCCGTATGTTACAATAAAAGAGTAGATGATGAATCTCGGGAGCCAAGTGTTATACAAGTGTAAAGTACACATATGATGATATGAGGGGATGAGGGGATGAGGGGATGAGGGGATGAGGGTATGAGGGGATGAGGCCGTGGAGATTTGAATTATCAGCCATAGCGGTCAATGGGGTCAATGGCGACTCTGCTCTCATTGGCCACTCGAGGAAGTACCTAGGTACCTCTTCATTCTACGTCCAGCTGCATTTTTGCCTGTCATCCCTCAAGGTGACAGCAAAGCAGCGTTTCCTGTCTCGGCCGCTAGTCCATAATTGGCCTCGCTGACTCGGAGACTGCCAGACGGATTATATACGGATGTTCATGCGCTTCACGTGCATAAATATGTGTCTATGTACCTAAGTACTATGTCTATGTACCTTGTACCTAGGTATCTATCATCTCTTCTCACATCGCCCTGAAGAAAAGTTCACGCGCGTCTAAACACCACCAGTCCACCACCACAACCACCACCCACTTGGTCATCCGCTCCAACGGCCTGAACACCCCCTCCTCGTTCACTCACTCGCTCGTCGTCATCGTGACTGCTTTTCTCTCTTTTATATCCACCATATGCCCCCCTCGTCCGCTCTCAATATGTCAAAAACCACCATCGCTATCATCGCTGCTGTCAGCGCGGCTACCGGAGCTGCTGTCACTGCTGCGAGCATGTCCCTCTCCGGCTCAGGGAAGAAGAGCAAGCCAGCAACGCCATTATTATCAGCACAACTTCCAAGCCCTCCACTCCCTCCAGCTCCAGTGCCCATGAGCACGAACACGATCCCTCTACCTCCAGTTCCAGTGGGTCGCCCACTCCCAACCTCAGCAATAGTCCCGCCCGTCGATCCAGCCGGCCTCTTCCAATATGGCTTCCCCGGTCCCGTCAACGACCTGGCAACCCGCAACTCCCTCATCTCCTCCTACGATCGTCGCACGAAGAACCCTTTCTGGGTAGCCGAGCACATCACCCCGGCCTCCCTTAAGCTCCAGGAAGGTGACCGCAAGGGCTCCGTCTTCCTCGAGGACCCCGACCTCCCCGAGAGGTTCCGCGGCAAGCTCAAGGACTACTTCCGCTCCGGCTACGACCGCGGTCATCAGGTCCCTGCCGCCGACGCAAAATGGTCCCAGGAGGCTATGAATGACACCTTCTACCTCAGCAACATGTGCCCGCAGGTTGGCGAGGGCTTCAACCGCGATTACTGGGCGCACTTCGAGGACTTCTGTCGCAGGCTCACGACGAAGTATCCCTCTGTGCGCATCGTCACCGGCCCGCTGTACCTACCCAAGCGCGACGCCGACGGCAAGTGGCGCGTGAACTACGAGGTGATCGGTAACCCACCCAACATCGCCGTACCGACGCATTTCTACAAGGTCATATTTGCAGAGGACGGCATGGTGGGGGGACAGGTTGCGATCGGTGCTTTCGTGCTGCCCAATGCCGTTATTCCGAACGAGAAGCCCTTGGCGGAGTTCGAGGTGCCGGTCGAGGCCGTCGAGAGGGCGAGCGGGCTGGAGTTTGCGACGAAGCTGCCGGTGCAGAGGCGGAAGAGGTTGTGTGCGGATATGCAGTGCTCGTTGGTCATTAAGGAGTATGCGCAGAGGCAGAAGGCCTTTGCGCAGGGGGGTAAGAAGTAAGCTTCTGTGCCTCCGGGACGTTCGCGGGTTTAAGGTCGAGATAGACGAGAGGATTTGAGAGCTCGGAAGGGCGAGGCAAGGATTTGTATGATGGACGGACGAGAGGGAAGGCATGGTGCGGCGTTGTTCACACAACTGAGCGATCGATATTCGGAGGTCTCTTCGCATCATAGCATGGCGTTGCATTATCCCCTTCATAGATTCATGCTTTCAGAAGCACCTTCTTTGTATTTTTTTGTATTAGATATGACAATATAGCGATTATCCAACAAGCCCCGAGTCTTTTAATGCATATTCTAAATTAGATTATAGAGACTCCCGACCTCTATTCTGAATGTCCTGGGTAGCACACCAGCGTCGAAGATTTCCAACAGAGTTACTGAGATTGTCATGTCCTGCGATCTCCTGCCATCTCAACTCCCTGAGTTCCTGAGATCTTTGATCCCGAGGACTCGATATCAAGTGCTCCTGATGCGGCAGCCTAGACGCCAGCCCCTGTGACGATCATCTCTCGCGCCACATTCCAGTCATCCAGCCCCTGAGACACTTTGTCCCGTGACCAAGTCTATAAATAACTTCCATCTCCAACCTCAAGTCATCTCACAGCCTACTCCCCTCCCTCTCCTGCAATGCTCCACTCATCATCGCCTCCTCCCCTGCCATTATCTGCCCCAGTCTCAGTCCTCCAATCACCATCTCTCGCCCTCCTCTACTCGTCCACCACGCCACGCAGACGGCGGAGCGATCAACATCCATCTCTCCGCTCTCGAGCACCTCCCACAACCGCGCTCGACATGGTTCTCTCATCGAAGTGTCTTGAATCCCATTCACCGCCTCCGCCACGAGAGGCAGCCATTCGTAAAGTTGGCTGGGTGTCAGCGTTGGAAGTGCATCGATGAGGGCAAGTGTTAGAGCTGCTTGCTCGGAAAGAGGTGGCTGGGTGCTGGATAAAGCATCGGCGGCGGTGTCTTTGAACGTTAAACTCGGGGGCATGGGGACCGTAGGTGCCTGATCTGCTCTGTATCGCAGGAGTTCCAGCAGCGTATCTGGCAGTAACGGGTGGGATGCAGCGAGCGGACTTGGCGGTGTCGTGATTTGCATGAGAGTCTTGAATGCGAATCTGAATTGCCTCGGCGAGAGATTCTTAGGAAACGAAGCGAATAATGCTTGTGAGTAGAATGGTATTATACGAGCAGCCAATTGTGCGTTCTGTGGTGCGGCCAGGGCGGCAAGAGTTGCGGAGTGAGCCGCTTCGAAGATCTCGAGTAGGTTCTTGTGTGCCCCAGAGTTGATGTAAGGGTTCGCCGCATTGAGAATTAGGGACTCGTTGTCAGAAGGTGAGAGTACGAGAGGAAAGTGCTCTGCCGTGTTGAGGAAGAAGAGGTCGAGGGTCCTGTCTAGAGCATTTGCAGGGATGATACCAGGGTGTTGAGGACGGATAGACTCTAGGAAGAGTTTGGATTGTAAGGGATATCGGGATAGGATGTCGGCGGAGGTTAAAGAGACGAAGGTGTAGGCGGAGAAGGCGGAGGGACCGAGGCGCGAGGTGATGAAGTAGATGTTGCGAAGAATTTGGAGAGAGGAAGAGGCGAGGGAAGGGGCGTGAATGTCCGTTGCTATGGCGGGATCGACCAGGACTCTCCCGACTACAGCGCGGAGGATGACGACTAGGGCGAACATGGCCGACTTCAGTACTTGGAAAAGTTGTGGGAAGGTGACGCGTGAAGTTTCGAGGGTGAGAAGCTGCTCAAACTCGCTTGGATCAACTTCCGACAGCTTATTCTGCCGCCATTGATTTGCCAGTTCTTCTGTAAAGCCCTGCATATCTTCCACCAAATGCAAGAGCACGGGATTGGACATCCTCAAATGCTCTACGGTATATGCAACCAGTCTCGAAAATGGTCCCATAGATGTGATGAGCGGCCTCGAGGATACTTCTTTGAGGTGGACAAAGCTAGGAGAATTTTGAGACCAGTCAAACTTGTTTGGCGGAGTAGGCCGAACGTCCTTATTGATTGCGCCCACGAACTTTGCCATTTCATAGCCGGATGGGCCCTTCATAGCATTGATTGCAATAGGCGCGAGTACATCGAAGTGTATTCCTCTCTTTGAGTGCTCAGAAAGCAGATCGAAAGTGTGGTTTAGAGCTAGAAGTATAGCTTCTCCACCGAAGAAGAACCCATTCCGCGGCTCTTCCATTGCCAGATTCGCAGCCATTATCAGAGCTCCTTCTAAAGTCGACCTCAGCCCTGACGACAGGCCTTGTCTTTCTTGCCCTTCCATGCCCAGTAGGACTCCCGCAATAACCAGAACATGCCTCCACCTTGGCGATTTGTCGTCGGCGCCCTTCACAACAGCTCTTGCCCAGTCATCGGGTCCCAGTCCGCCGCCTTGCCTCGGGTATCCCAGACGATGAGAGTCGTTAGATTGGACTTGTTTTAATACTGTAATTGCAGCGGTGTTATAGATGCTGATGATCCGAAGGCATGTCGGCAAATGTATAGGATGCGTCCATATCGCCGGTGCTGCCAAAAGTTGGGATGTAAGAAGGCTGACATTCAACGGGTTCGCGAGTGTCGTGAGCAGCGAGGTCGTGGATCCCAGGATCTTGGTTGTGAGCGCTGGATCGGGGAGCTTCTGATATGCTCCCAGCACGGTAGTGAGCATTCGGTCAGTCGACATCTTTGATTGTCGATGGGCATCAATTATTGCTGTGAATAAGACGAGGTGAAGAGGTCGCAAGGTGTGCATTCATAACGAATGTTGAATCGTTGCTTGTAGATTCGATCAATCTCAGCCGAGGCTGTCAGCCTTCCCCCGGACCCTCCGCATGCAGCCGCCAACTTTGCTTATGACGCGGAAGCTAACCACATGCGCTCGCGAAGCAACCTCGCTCATTCATACATGCATACCTAGATTCGCCGATTCACAGATTCAAAGATTCTGACCATTTTTAAGGAACACTTCGGGTTCTGAACGAGGGGGTTTATTGCAAACGTGCGGTGCACTGTCTGATGGATCCAGGAGAGCCATGTGGGGAGTACAGTAGGTACTTTCGTTAGCCATTTCAAGCCAGACATTTACTAACAACGATCCTCAACTCAAGTTCTCGAATCTCCAATCCTGCACCCCTCGACTATGTAACTCCACCCTTCCCATCGCTGTACTGGCCACTCGATGCACAGCCTGGAGTCGCGAATTACTTGTATTTCTCCGACGATATCTGGCGCTTCACTCTTCTTTGGACGCTCATTATCTATGGGGTGTTCCACCTGACCACCGCTGCCTGTGCGGTCTTGATGCAGCTGGGAAAGGGAAAACAGGCATTTAGATGGGTGTGGATCATACCGATTACCTATGCCTTGATTGCTGGAATTGAAGCTCTTATGGCGGGAAGCTTTGTGGGCTTGATGTTTGTACCATGTGCCTTATGCGTCTTACTGTACGAAGCATGGCTGACCATTGTGAAGTTTAGGAGCAGTGTATAATGCCGGCTACTTTCGAATGTCGACATGGATACCCTTCGTATGGTCACTGACCAATGTTTTCGTTCTTATTCTATCGTCATTCTCTATCCAAGGTGGTCTATGATGGCTTCCCCCCCCCCCGGTTATCTGCTCTCTGAACCCTCTTACCATGAGGAAACTGCGCCGCCGATACTAAGCCATCTAAACGACACGAACGACGATAACCCAGATATCATGACTGCGGAAATCCTGAGCGCGATAATCGTGCATCCCGACGTTCTTGATAGCATACAGCGGCGCAATTACGAATGCCTCGGGTTTGGCAATTGGCGTGATGGTAGCTTGTTTTCCATATTTTCAGCATCCCTCGCCATCGGTACTTCCGGACCATGGGAACCGTCCAATTCCGGATTTGGTGCGTTGACATTGATATGTTTAATGACCCTCGCCGGGTTTCCTGCAACAACAACGAAGTCAGGGACATCTTTAGTGACCACGCTTCCGGCCCCAATGGTAACACCTCTGCCTATAGTGATTCCAGGGAGCACTACCACATTACCACCAAACCAGCAGTCTTCGCCGATATTGATGGGCGCGCCAAGCTCGGGGCCTTGAGTTCCATTTCGCAGAAAGGGGTATAATGGATGAGATGCCGCATAAAAGGAGCAGTTTGGACCTATCAGTGTGCGGGCACCGATGCTGATGGTACAGGTGTCGAGGAAGGTGCAATTGAAGTTTATATAGACTCCTTTGCCAATACTAGAGGGGAAAATCACTGAAAGTTCGGTTGGGCTTGGCGTGAAAGAGGAGCATACATCAAGTTTGTACCATAATCCACTTTGATGGGACCGTCCACCCAAGCATCCTTTTCAAAAAGCATGTCGTCCTCCTCCTGTGTTCCTGCGAGATGAGGCAGAAGCGTCTTATCACCGAGGATACTGGCAGATAGTCAATACCTATTCAAACCAATACCTATTCAAACATGCGCATACATAGTCTTATCTACAGCAAGGTCTAGCACCTAGAGTCAGACACCACTTGGTGCCTGAGCTCTAATGACTACGATGGTGATGACCACGATGAAGACATTCATCCTTGGAGTGAGTGGCTGAGTGGCTGACAGGTATATAATAGAGCGTCGAGAACCGTGCTCAGGGACTGGATTTAATAAACCCTTATTTATAAAATAAAATAAAATAAAATAACAAAGCGTGTACTCACTCTCTCCATAATTCCACCAAACGCCTTCGATCAACTTCTCCCGCATTGTTAAAGCGAGCACAGGCGTGATGACACCTGCGACGTGCGGCAACAAGGCGTGGGGTAAATGCATAATAAAGCTCCCCGCGCAGCATACGGGCCTCGTTCTCATCTTCGTCGAGGCTACCTAGATTCATGTTGTTCTCTCAAGCTTAGACCGACTTCAATGAATAGAAAGTTCGATTGAATGCCTCAAGATAAATAATACTGTAACACTGCGTACATATGTATATAAGTATATTAGAAGACTGGCCACGAAGTTCAGCTTGGTTCGAGAGGAGGGGTAAACAAACACTTGTCCCTTGTGGGTTAGCATCCCGAGTCTGAGCGCCATTGCCGTAAGTATCTTAGCGCAGATCATCGCTATGATTGTTGTTGGCGAGCCTCAGCCTCAGCCTTGCGTTCATTCCGATTCCGTTCCTTTGCCGTATGAAAGAGTCCAAGAGCTCAAAGCTCGACGAAAGAACAATATTAAGTTCCACCACGAGCTCAGTCGGACAGTTTCCCCAAAGCCTCTGGACAATTTCCTTTGTCTCAGCTCGACTTAAGAGCATCATGCCCATCTCCAACTGAGCATTATGCATCTGCAGTGGTCTGCCTGGAGCCCAACATCCATCCACATTTCGAATTCGACAATTTCAAGTTTTCGAACATCGAGATAAGATACTTTACTTTACAAGATGGCAACGAGAGTCAACGGTTTTGCGAATGGGCACGGACCGATCCCTGCCGGCAATCCCCCTCCTCACGAGCGTGAGCCCACAGTCCCTACTTTGCCAGAAGACGACGAAGACCCAAACACTCTGCGTCCTGATCCCGTAGGCCAAATCATCCACGGCGGCATCGGGCGTCCCTCAGGCTTCGCAGTCCTCTCCTCGCGTCCTGCCAATGCCCCAACTTCCTCGTCCGTCTCTGGCTCCGCCTCCGAGTTCACAGCCTACGAGAAGCAATACTACCCCGGGCAGCCCATCTCCCTCTCCGGCATCGCATCGCGCGCTTTCCTCATCGGCATCGCTCTCGCCTTCTCCACAACCCTCACAATCGATCTTCTCCTCAGAGAGAGTCTTCTGTGGCGGCTCCCGTTCTTCGTGGCTGCGTTGGCGACTTTTCACTTTCTGGAGTTCTGGACGACGGCGCGGTACAACACGAAGACGGCGCAGGTCAGCAGCTTTCTACTCAGCCAGAATGGGAGTGCGTATACGCTCGCGCATACTGCAGCGATGATAGAGTGCTTTCTGAGCTGCATCGCTTATACATATGCTCCATTCCCCAACCGCCTGAGCCTGTGGCTGTTTCCGCACTGGACGTCTTCGCCGATCCCTTATTGGGTGGGCCCGCTGGGCATCACCACGGGCTTGGTACTCATAGTGTTAGGCCAGCTGGTGAGAAGTGTTGCGATGGTTCAAGCTGGCGAGAGCTTCAACCACGTCGTCCAGGCGCGTAAGTCCAACTCGCACCGCCTCGTCACCAGCGGCCTCTATAGCATCTTCCGCCATCCCAGCTACTGGGGCTTCTTCTGGTGGGGATTGGGCACCCAGTTAGTTCTTGGTAATGTATTCTGTTTCGCCGGCTACGCCGCTGTACTCTGGCTGTTCTTCAAGCGGAGGATTGAGGGTGAGTGATTTCTCTCTCCGTACTGTATAGCAGTGGCTGATAGCGATATAGGAGAGGAGGAATACCTAGTCCGCTTCTTTGGCCAGGAGTATATCGATTATCGTAAGAGGACGGGCGTCTGGATCCCGTGTATTCGATGACAATCACTGAGCGCGACACAGCCGACGCTGCGGAGAATACGGATCAGGGCGTTTCGGGATTTGGGGTTTTGAAACACTCTGATAATCATCGCCGTCATGGCGTTGTGGGACTTTTAGGAGCTGTAGCATCATCTGAGAGGATCTAGTGGCCGAGTGGCTCAGGCTCATAGTAGGGACGGTAGAAATCTGAGATTCATTTGATATCTAGAAATCAAATATCATGTAATCTGCACTGATAATGTGCATTATCATGCTAGTAAAGTAGTAACTAGTAATTCATAATCTCATTCTTATCCGAGAACTCCAAACGTAATTTCGTGAACAAGCTCTCCCATACATTAAATCCAGTCCTATATATACCCATATGCAAATATTCCGCCCTAAACTCCATTTCCGCTCCAATCCCATATCAAATCCTCACCTTCATATCGCTCCCATACTTCGCCTGCCAGGCAAAAAAATATAACAACGCCGCCAACGGCTGTCCAATGAGCACAAAACTAACCCAGAACACCGTGTTGCCCAACAGCTTCGAATAATGACCCTCGCGCTTCTCCAGCGGCGCCGTCAGTCTAATCAGGGGTAATTGCGCCAGCATGCCTAGCGCTGCTACACCTATTACGTTGTGCGTCGGCACACCGACGAGGAGTTCGTGCAGGATCGCAGAGAGTAGGAAGACGCCGATGGAGGCCTGACCTGCGCTCCAGCCGCGCCCGCGGAGAGGCGAGAAGACGTGCCGTCGCATGAACTGGTAGACGGGCTTGTTCCAGGTGCGCCAGTAGACGCCTACGCTGGGGCTATTCCACCAATCCGTGTAGAACTCGCGGTCGCCAAAGCGTGTCACTTCGGCCAGCGCATTCAGGAAGCTCTCGAAGAGGGCGAAGAAGCCCGCCAGCCAGACGACGAGGGAGATGGTGGAGAGCTTCATGAGGCGCTCGAGGATGGAGATGAGGTCGAGAGAGGCCATTTTGTCGAGGGAGTTGCGCAAAACGGGTGCGGCGTATTGCGCGCTGGCGACCCAGATGAAGACGGAGAGGCCGAAGACTTCGGCGAGGCGCTTGAAGACGAAGGACCAGCGGATACGGGCGGTGCGGGGATAGACGGGCTGGTAGACGAGGGTTGGCGCCCACCAGAAGTAGGTGAGGTTCGAGAGGGAGACATTTTTGGGGTAGGGACATTGGGAGTAGATGTCTGGGAGCATGTCTTCAATGCGCGTTGAAGGATGGAGATAGGCGTGTCGGAGATCGCGGTTCGTGAAAGCGTAGGACGCGGTTTTGAGCCAAACGATTATGGCATGTACTTCGGAGAGGGTGCCGATGAGCGGATGGTGGATATAATAGTAGACGATGACGGAGGTTATTCCCAGGCATAGAGTAGCATTCAGGCCGTGGAGCCAGGCGATCAGCTTCCAGGTTGAGTTGAACTCTTGACGTTCTGCTTCTGTTGGAGTAGGAGTCTCAATGCCGGATCTCCTCTTGTGCTTTGCCAGTTGCACTTTCGCGTGCTTCGCCGCCGAGAGTTCGATGATGTAGGCAGCAAAAAGATGGCAGGGTATTATGAGGAATAGCGCAGCTCCAAGGGCGAGGTCTTGTCGTCTGTAATCATGGCAGCTGATGCATATGAGAACTCCATACTGCGATAAGTTAGCACTGATAGCTTGTTTGGACTGAGAGTCTCGCATACCTTGTTAAAGTTCTCAATCATCAAGCGTAGATTCCCAACGACTAAGAAAGCAAAATTAGATGATGGTTCCTTCGTTATATTGGCGTACATACCAAGAACGATAACCATGAGGTTCCTGAAGCCAACGAAGCTCGGTATTGCCTCTGCGTCATGGCTTAGACACGATGTCTGGGCAACAGAATGGACGGCTGCAACATGTCTGTATTTTCTCTTAATGCGCACGCGACGAGGGGCGTCAGGCGTCTCCTCGACTTCTTCGACGGTGGTTTCAATTGTAGAACCATTGAGCTTGACTCCACTCTTCGAAATGACGGATCTGTTGGTGAGGACGGCGTTCAGGTCGGTGCTGGTGACAGTCGAAGTGTCTACGGCGGTGGCCATTGTCGCGATTCGAAGAAGGTTGCGGGCATCGATCGATATTGTGCGATGGCACGTCCCTGCGAAGGAGCAGGTCTTATTTATATATGACGAATTATTATTTTATTTTTATCTTATTTTATTTTATTTTGCCTCTGAGGGAACCAAGGGAAGACAACAAGGTAGAGGCGAAGAGGCAAAGCAAGGATGCTCGGACTGGCTGGACAGCTTTCGTAGTGGGGCTAGGCGAGCTTCTCAGAATAGGAATTGGAGGCCCGTTGCCCGAACGAGGCTATGCTCCAAGCTCTAGAGACACAGGATACTGCAGCGGAGACGAGAGGATTGAGGATGATATGATAGTCATATAATAGTCATATAATAGTCATATAATGGTCATATAATGGTCTCATAGGAGAAGCAAGTGAAGGGTGGCGATGGGCGGGGAAGCATTACACAGTAGCTTACTAGCTATCGGCCGTTGACAGTTAGATAGATTCACTTAGATATGATATGAAGCAATGTCTGTATGCATGTATGTCTGTATTTGGTCGCACATACTTCGTACATACAGGGATCCCCTCCTACTGCGTCAAGGCACAAGGCATCTTACGGATAGCCTCTTCAGTGAATTGACCGTCAACTTCCAGGTACGGAGGAGTACAGGACTACTGTGGAATGTGCATTGCGTGTGTTGCTGTGTCTATGTGTATCTACTAATTGTGTACATGTAAGATACTTCTTCTACTAGGTCCTTATACTATAAGCTGCTTGTACTATAAGGTACTGTTGTCCATATACGACATTTGCATTTGCATTTGCATGTGCGACGTGGTAAACGGCGATAAACGATAAGATATATCTTAGCCTCCGCCTATGTTCTTCCGGATCCGAAAAGATCCTTGTAGCTTCCGTTCCGCGACGCTCTCAACTTTCAACTTTCAACGCGTCAAGTTCAACATCCAGATCTCGTGACTTGGAAATATCTCAAAGGCCCAATACCTACCTACCTGTAGGTACTGTTGGAAGCAATCAATACTCCCGCTCGCTGTCATAAATACGCAGGTCTACTTGCAAGAAACTTCAAGGTTTCGTATTTATTGTGCCGGGTATGCTGCCACGGCGACATAATGGCTTATGATCAGCGTGGAGAGCGTGAATATGGAGCTGGAGGAGGAGGAGGTGGAGGCTATGAGGGCGGAGGATTTGGACGAGGAAGGGGACGACGTGAGTTACAAGCTCAACTCTACCTGCACTTCAAGACTTCTCCTGCATTATACGTCTATTTTGGCGTCTCCCGCACTTGACCTCATTCACATGGCATTGCCGCATTGCCAGTGCCTTTGTCAACTGTACTTTTTGCCTTTCATTACTTCCTGCATTGCTGTTATCCTTCTCTTCAACGCGGTTCTTGTTTGTGCCCATCTATCATGTCCTCGTTCTATTTGGGTGACTTTCGCTCTGGGCGTCGCCACAGGAGTATTTATTTCCAACTTCCCTCATGTTGGAGTGGAGGTCCCGAGCAGGCAACTTGTATACAGATGATGTCGAGCATTCAACTGACGGTATGATGCAGGCCCTGTCACAGACTATGGAGCAACTATGGTCCACTGGATGCAATATCGCCAGCCACGATACAAGGCAAGGTTTCAAGGAGAGATGGAAAGACCAAGTCCGAGCTACATTGTTGATGTGAGCATCCTTCCTCGATCCTCCTGTGGGGAACAAAGGGGTATGTGTGCTTATATGCTAACAACGCGTCAGATGCTCCCTCCTCTAGCACGGATAGACAATGCCGCAGACACGATACCAGCGCATCATCTGCATTCATCGCTAAATAAGATCAAGCATCCTGTCAACGTGGTTCGATGGACGCCAGAAGGTCGAAGACTGCTGACAGCATCAAGTAGCGGAGAGTTCACGCTCTGGAACGGGACTGGCTTCAACTTCGAGACCATCCAACAGGCTCATGATGTTGCTATCAGAGCACTCTCCTATTCACATAATGGCGACTGGCTGATTTCAGCTGATCACGATGGCATCATCAAGTACTGGCAACCAAATTTCAACAATGTCAAGGTCATCCAAGGACACAGTGACCCCATTAGAGACATGGCGTTTAGTCCCAACGATTCGAAGTTCGTTACAGCATCTGATGATTCGACTCTAAAGATCTTCGATTTCGCTGGTGGGGTTGAAGAGTCCACGATCACAGGTCACGGATGGGACGCCAAGAGTGTCGATTGGCATCCTACAAAGGGCTTAATTGTGTCAGGTTCGAAAGACCATCTGGTCAAGTTGTGGGATCCTAGGACAAGCCGTTGCTTAACCACTCTACATGGTCACAAGAACACCATCACGAAAACTATCTTCGAGCGTGTCCGTGGATTATGCCTAGCAACTTCTGCCAGAGATCAAACAGCACGCGTCTTCGATCTGCGGATGATGAGAGATATCTGTCTTCTCAGGGGCCACGAGAAGGATATTTCAACAATGACCTGGCATCCGATCCACTCCAACATGCTAAGCACAGGCGGCTCAGACGGAGCACTCTTCCATTACCTCCTTGACGAACCTCACGCACCAGCCGGCACAGCCCCATCCATATCCGTCTGTGATAGCCCTGATCCTGCCACTGCTCCCTCACAAACAATCCATCCCGCTCACAGAATCCCCTATGCCCATGACTTTGCCATCTGGTCTCTGGATTGGCATCCGCTTGGCCACATACTTGCCTCTGGTTCTAATGACCGCCTTACACGTTTCTGGACGCGCGCCCGCCCTGGTGATGCGACCGTCTTCAAAGACCGTTATCACATCGGCGAAGCAGCTGCCGAGGCAGAAGGCACATGGGATCGAAGAAACTGGAAACAGAAGAGGCAAGAAGACGAGGAACAAGAAATGGAAGACGAGATGGAAGGTCTCGAGGACCAGAAAATGCCTCCCAAAATTCCTGGTTTCCCAGGAATTCCAGGCTTACCTCTTCCGCAATTTGGCGCCAATGTTCCTATATCGCAGTCAATGATTCCAGGCATGGGTGCTGTCGCACCTCCTCCACCTCTACCGTTCAACCTTTCCGGCTTGCCTGGTCTAAATGGCAACCTTCCACCTCCATCTCCCATGGATCTCAACAATCCCCCAGACTTTGCAACCCTGACTGAGATGATGAAGAAGGCTGGCATCCCACCTCCGCCTCTACCAGGCCAAGGTGGAGCATTCCCACCACCACCGCCAGGCATGCTACCTCCTGGCCTGCTGCCACCCGGTTTTCAGCTACCTCCTGGATTCCCACCACCACCGCCAGGAATGGGGGGAATGCCGCCGCTGCCGCCGGGTATACCTGGCTTTGGTGGACAGCCGCCGTCGATTCCTGGATTCCAGCCACCAAGTAGCGAGCCTAGTGAAGGAGGAGGCGCAGGGGGGATCAGAAAGCGTGGGCCGCTGCCGAGTCAAGAGGAGAGCTTGAAGATGGAGCAGAGGCAGGGTAAATATACAAGACCGAGATAGACTGCCATCTGTTGATAAGATGCTTGTAAGAGTAAGTATGCAAAAGTAAAGGGGATATCACAGGATGCTGGACGAGGCGTATTCATTGCATATCACATATGAGGAGTTAGATACCATGCCATTAATCGATCCATTGGAGTTTCCGCCCTTCTATTCGGAGTGTTTCCCATCATAGTGCTGCAAAATCCCTCTAGATGCGCACGCATGCCATCGCTGATCATGCCCTTTGGGGGCGCCTATATCGTACAGGTGCTGCTGCCTCCTGGCGTCGCACATCTCATCGTTTTGTACAGTTACTTCTCGTATGTATCCCCTTCCCAATTCTATCCTCTTCCCGATACTCTGCACTTCTCCCGTCATTTCCCGCCATTCAGCCATCTAGAACATGCTGCCCGCTCCGCGTCCACTCTCCTGCTGTATCCGGCTGATGTACTGCTTGCTGACCGTGTTCCACGCTCCCATGTACTTCTCCATGCATTGGCTGAAGCACTGCTGCTCGCCGCTGCTGAAGCTGGAGCCTGGTTTTGGGATGCACTTGTCGAAGCAGTGCTCGTTGAGTTTCTGGGACAAGTCAGCACGCAAGCTCAACTGACGATCTCAATTGATAGACTAGGGCAGGAAAGCATACCTCGATCAATTGTCTAGCATTGTTCAGGGCAGCTTCTTGCCTCACTTGGTTCATGAGCATAGCCTTTGGGTCGGAGCCAGAGCCCATTCCGAGGGAGGAGCCGACGTTGTCGATTGACATTTTCGCAGATGGTATAAGCCTCTCTTTCTTCGATGTTATCTCAAATTCCGCAAATTGCCAGCAGAGAACCGTGAGTTGCGCGTGCTCGGGGGTATGTATGGGGCAGGTAGCTGTCGGCCAAAAAAGTTGAAAGTTGATGATGTACATCCGTTCCGCCTAAGGCAGGGATCAGGATTTAGAGTGCAACCCCGGAATCCACAATCCTTAGTAGCTGGATTTGGAGAGGCCAGCTATCGGATCTGATCACAGGACGATTGCCTCTGAGGCTGGCTGAGCGCACTTTGGAGAAATCTTGCGAATTCTTCTGCCCACGCCGAGTGCTGCTTCCTCTTCTTTGCTGCATTTCCTGCACTGCGCGAGTTTTTCCCTTCTTTTGTGCTTGGATTTGACTATACACGATTGGTCTCCGTCTGAGACCACAGCTTCGACATGTGGTTTACCACATCCCTCTCTGCTGTCTGGCTCGCTGCGTGTGCGGTGGGCTTGAGCTCTGCTGCTCTTCCAGATAATGTTAAGAGTATACCGGTAGGATGCTCTGTTCAAGCAATTACAGCTCATCAACTAACGGTTTATAGCTCCGAACGCATACTCTAAGCCAGGTGAGTTAGGCGGCTCCGAGGTTATTTCACGGCGGGAGCTAATAAGGGACAGCCATACTTGGACTCGGATATGCAGAGTCGGTGGTGGGATTTTGGAGGGGATGCGATTGTAAGGACTGATAAGTACGTACTTCTACATGGAGGGAGGCAAATGGGTGACGATACGGGAGGGAAGCAGGTGCGGGGAACGAGAGCAGAACTGATGCAGGGACAGATATGTGCGGTTGACAGCTGATCGCCCCTCAAGGGATGGCTGGATATGGTCGCGCGTCCCAATGACTGCTAGCAACTGGGAGGTGCGCAGCCCCATGGACCTCTACTTTAAGACGACCTTGGCTGACCAGCACAGATCGAAGTCGAGTTCCACATCCACGGCCAAGGCAACCTCCACGGCGATGGCATGGCCATGTGGCTTACCCGCCAACGCGCAACGGCTGGCCCTGTCTTTGGCTCCGCAGACCAATACGAAGGCCTCGGCATCTTCTTCGATACCTACAAGAACAACCGTCCGGGCACCGTGTTCCCCTACGTCATGGCCGCGTTTGGGGATGGAAAGACTTCATACGACAAGGTGAATGACGGCAAGGCGAACGAGTATGCTGGCTGCAGCGCGAGGGGCATCAGAGGCGCGAGCGTCCCGACGAAGGCAAGATTGACGTACTTCCAGGATAAGGTCTTGAAGTTGGAGTTGCAGTATAAGGCAGAGGATCAGTGGATTCTGTGCTTTGAGAAGGAGAACCCGCCGGTGATTCCTGCCGTAGCGTATCTGGGCTTCTCTGCGGAAACGGGTGAGCTATCCGATAACCACGACATCATCAGTGTCAGTGCGAAGAACTTGTATTACTCTGCGCCAGCAGGAACGCCAAAGCCCGGGCAGGCGGGCAGCAGCAGGCTGGGGAAAGATAGCAAGCATGGTACAAGCCAGAAGAATAAGGGCAGCTGGTCGTGGTTCTTTTTCAAGGTTTTCCTTTTCTTTGCGGTGGTTGGAGGCTCGTATGTCGGATATACGGTGTACAGGGCGCAGAACAAGAGGAGTCATAGGTTTTAGCGATTGCCGGGAAGGAAATGAGAGCAGAGGTGTGGGACAGCATTTTGAGAAGCTGGAGACAGGCCAGTATACTAGGCGTATGATGCATGATGAACGGAAAGCAAAAGCAACATATGATTCATATACCATTCTCTTACCTTTTTTCTGGTTTTTGCACCGCGCAAGTACTGGACTGTGTTTCGCATATCACAACGAGAGGACGCCTACTTTGTCTGATGAGGTTATCTTTGCCTGAATTGTTCACCAAAACTCTGAGGTCAACGGTCATGACATCTTGCCTTAGATTCATCATCGAGATGAGTCAATCTTCACAGTGGCAAACTGACGATGAGAATAGTTACATTTGGAAGAATGGCAGTCTTGCTATCGTCATCAAGGATCATCCCTATTTCCTCCTATATTCTGTCACCGTCACCTCATTGCTCAATAAATCCGTCTTAATAATATCCACTATTTTTTGAGAAACGAAAATTGTCTCACAAATGAAGCTTGAATTCAAACTTGTTAAGAAAGGACGGACTCAACATAGATGATAGCCATTGCGAATCCAGCGTCTTCTTGCTGCTTGAAAGGGGGGGAAGAAGGACGACCCCTATTTTCCTATAGGCACCTAGCGTCGTCATTTCCCCAGCCGAGTCTGGGCTCAGTCCCGCATCCATCTCCAATTAATGTCGCATTAAAGATAATCCCTTAACCCCCATCCCTTCTCTTAACTTCCACGTCCACTCCCAGTCGCCAACCCTCCAGCAAGACACGCAATTGACTTTGTGCTGTCCTCGAGCACTATGGCTGCCATACTGCAAGGCCTCTTCGGAGGATCGAAGCCCTCTGCTTCTCCCATTCCCTCGTCCGATAATGGTCAGCATACCCCGCCTCCTGACAATCCATCCCAATTGCGCCAGCTAACCTGCTCTCCCTACAGATTTCGTTGACTTCGCAAGCGCCCCAGAGCCAACTCCAGCGTTCAATGCTGCGCCGGAAGCTACGCTTGCTGCGACGAGCGTCCCGTATACCAAATGGTACAACGTGCACGAGCGCTACTCGTTGTCCGATTTCAAGACTGAGGGCTACATTGGCATCGTCCTGCTCATCATCGTCGTCATTCATATAATTGGCACACGCGCGAACCGCGCCAAAGCCAAGTCATGGGCCAAGGCACACGCTGGGATCCTTCAGCGGGAGTTCGCTCTCGTTGGCTTTGGTGGACGCAAGGCTTTATCGGCTGCTGATGCAGAGGGCGCTGGTCTTGCGCGCACATTGGCGGGTGGAGAGCTGGAATCGCCCGAGAAAATCTTGAAGGAGAGAAGTCTTAACACTTTCGTCGCATACGGTACCGGTCGCCAGAATGTTGCGTTTGTGGATGTAGACATCACTTTACTCAAGCGCTATAACCCGCTTCTGATCTTCGCCGAGTACGCCACGTCCTTTTTCTTCGACTCTATGCCAGCGCCGGCTGAGAAGATGGATGCTATCCTCTATCCGTTTGACGGCAAGGAGGCTCTTACCGTCCCGGGCATGCTTCCTGGCGCTCACGAGCTCCGCGGCAGCACCAAGTCGGCATACGATAACTTTGTCTGGGCGGTCGTGAACAAGGATTCAATGAAGACGCTGCGTGATGAGCGCTACGACGTGTCCATCACTACCACCAAGGATCACGTTAAGCTGCCAGTCTGGGCAACTGTTATGTCTGAAAGTGCGGAGATCACCGAAATGCTCCTCACTCCAGAGTTAATCACTGCTGTGGAGCAGGCCGGCGAATTGTTCGACTACCTCATCATCACGGACCAGCCTATCAATCGCCCAACTAGTCTCGCGGAGACAGCGCCAAAGAAACGCATTTACCTGTCCATGCGCCTTCCGGCGTCCGACGAGGGATATCAGGCGACCACACCGTTGTTCAGCTACTTCTTGAGCCTACCGGATAAGCTAGTAGAGAAGGCGCATTTCAGGCCAGAGGTGGCAAGAAAGGTGAAGGCCACTAGAGAGGACATGGTGAAGAAGCTGCAGAAGGCGGATGAGGACGAGAAGGCTGAGGAAAGGGCTTTGGAGAGGGAGAAGCTGAAGAAGCAAAAGAGAGACGCAGAACTTAAGGGGCTTGATGCGAAGAGTCAGAAGAAATACTTGGAGAAAGAGAAAGAGAGGGAGTTGAAGAAGAGCATGAAGAAGGGAAACGTGAAGGCATAGATCAGCTGTTCAGAGCACGGAGAGGAGATATATGACGGGATATGATAGATAGGAAGGGGCTATTGTATGGGTATCGAAGGGAAAAGGATTGGGTGGGATGCATGTCTCTAAAGTTACAGGTAAAAACTACGTAATTCGTAATTTTATTTTTGTGTCTTAACATTCTACCTCTACTCATAGATCTTTTGCCTCCATGTGCACTTGAAAAAGCTTCAATTCTATCTGTAAACTTTTGACTATGAATATGCACGTCATATCGTTGCTGATCGTCACGGCTATCGGCGCTTTGTTGATCCGCAGGGTGAACTGCAAATCACCCTGCCAACGTAAGATTCTAGAAGGCCATCAACGACACTGCAGTTCACCAACATACAGAAGGCCTGGGAGCAACATTAATTCAAGCGTAAGTCATGCTCTTCTTAACGTTATGGAAGTTTTAAGTTTTAAGTGTGCGGTCTTTGAGAACTTTCACTCGTTTGTAAAAGGAAGCAGGCATATCGTGGCGGTGTCCAAGGCTTCTTTCTGTGTTTACGATCACAATCACAATCACAATCACGCGATCTAGGTTGGACAAAGGAATTTTCGAAAAAGAGGATTTGAAGTGTTTCTTTCTGGTTACTTAGATGCTATATTTGTCTCCTTTGTCCATCTGTCTGTGGAATTTTCCTTTGTGGAATGGTTCACTAATGGGACTGGCACAGAACCATGGACGCACCGAAAGCGAAGACCAAGAAGCCCGCGAAGGTGTATGGCAAAAAGAGAGCGACGAATAAAAATGCGGCTGTGTTTTTGCAGAATTCATCACCGTTGCCTGTAGTGAATGTGAAAAGGAGTGAGCCGGATTCTCAACCACCCAGCAGGAGCATTCAGGAGGAGAATGAGAGTGAGAGAGAAGCAGCAGGCGTAGTGTTGAATATGGCGGTGAAAATTCAACCAATTGAAGATAATACTGGCTCTAGAAGCCATCGAGAAGACAAGAGCAAGGATAAGCATTCTCAATCGCCCAAGAAGTGCGCTCCCAGAATAGCAATTGGCATCCCCACGTCGTCAGAGACATCGCCGTCGTCTCCTGAACGACGACATGTGGCTGCGATCGGAACAGAAGCTGTGCCCGCCGAATCGCTGCCAACTCCATCATCTTCCTCGGCAGCCAGCACATCCCCTTCTTCGCCTCTCGACGACATAACCGCCGCCTTGAAAACCCTCAAAGTCACCTCGCCCAGGCCGGTCAACTTCAAGAAGAAGACCTCCTCCGCATCGAAACGGCAAACGCGATCGCAAAATACACGCAACCCAAAACCCGACTCACGGCTCGAATGGCTTGCTCCATTAATGGATGCATACGAGCAGAATGGCCATCCGCGTCTCACCATCAAACAATGGGAAGCAGCGCTCGATCCCACCTGGCCGCTCCTCAAAATCGCAGAGTCCTCCTACGCCGAAGTCTACAAAGTGACCAACCCTTCCGGAACCTCCATCCTCAAAATAATGGCATTAAAACCTCCATCAGGGCCCGGCAGCCGGCGCGAGACCGCTTGCACAGTCGAGAGTGTGCTCAGCGAAGTGCTGATTATGGATTTAATGGCCGAAGTACCCGGCTTCTTGATATTCAGGGACGCGCATCTAATCGAGGGACGTCCGCCTGAGACGATGGTGGCCGCGTGGGAGGGATATGATTGGGGCTGTGCACTGCTCGATGGCGAAGAGCCCGCAGACAGCGGCGAAGCGGCGGAAGGCGAGGGCCGAAGCCAATTCCCGCACCCGGCTAAGTACGGAAAGGACCAGGTCTTCCTGTCCCTCGAACTCGGCGACGCAGGCGAGGATATCGAGCACTACCCCATCCGCACCGCCGCCGAGCTGTGGGACATCTTCCTCGGCATCACCCTCGCGCTGGCGATGGGCGAGGTCGTGTGCGGCTTCGAGCACCGCGACCTGCACGAGGGGAACGTGTGCGTTAAGAAGCTGAGACGGCCCGTGCCATCTAGCCTTAAGCAGCCGCACAAGTTTGGGTACTCGGGCCTTGAAGTCACGCTGCTGGACTACACGCTCTCGCGTGCACGAAACACGCGCACCGGCGAGATTCTGGCGTTCAACCTCGAGGAGAACCAGGAGTTGTTCTATGAGAGTGAGATGCTGCAGCATCAGATGTACCGGCGGATGAAGAGCTGGGTGTTCTTCCGCGCACACGGGATCACGCACGAGCTCCTGGACGATGAGGCGACGAGCTATGAGCTCGAGCACCTGTGGAAGGATTTCCATCCGTATACGAATGTGATCTGGACGTACTATGCGTTGGACTTTGTTATAAAGAGTTTTAAGGGGGGAAAGGAGGAGCTGGAAGGGTTTAAGAGGGAGACAGAGGAGCTGAGAGAGAGGATTCATCCGGATAGAAGGCTGTTTGAGGGTGGATTTGCGAGCGCCGCGGAGGTCAGGGCGTACTGTGTCGAAAAGGGCTGGTTGAGGGCGGAGGATTCGAATGATATGCTTGAGGAAGACACCTCTGTCATAGAGAAGTCCAAATCATGAAAGGGAATGGCTGGTCAATGTTAATGCATTTGTCTCTTGGGACGCTGGCGTTCATTGGGCATTTTGAGCTTGAGCGGGTCGCATTTCATGGAAAGCAAGCATGGAAGGAGCATTCACAGCGAATAATAGAATTATAGAAGAGGGAATTAAATCACATTTAGAATAGCACAGTAGCTACATATCCAGGCGCTCAATCCGCTAGCCTCATAAGCCACCACAACCTCCACCACAACCTCCAGATCACTCGTCGACCTCTACCCCCTCAATGAGCTTAGTAGTTCCTGTCCTCATTGTCTTTCCTGCGGCCAAAGCCTTCGCCCTCTCTGTCACTGCCATAGCTGCGGTCCTCGCCATCGCCGCCCCCTCTGCCTCCCTCGGTGGTCGAGCGGGGGTAGCTGTTGTTGTCGTTGTCACCAGATCCGTAGCTCGACTTCTTCGTGTCCGAGCCGTAGGTGTTGTCGTTGTCACCAGATCCGTAGCTCGACTTCTTCGTGTCCGAGCCGTAGGTGTTGTCGTTGCCACCGGATCCATAGGTGGACGTCTTGGTCCCCGAGCCGTAAGAGTTGTCATTATCACCAGAGCCGTAGCTCGACTTCTTCGTCTCCGAGCCGTAGGAGTTGTCGTTGTCACCGGATCCATAGGTGGACGTCTTGGTCCCCGAGCCGTAAGAGTTATCATTATCACCAGAGCCGTAGCTCGACTTCTTCGTGTCCGAGCCATAAGTGTTGTCGTTGCCACCGGATCCATAGGTGGACGTCTTGGTCCCCGAGCCGTAAGAGTTGTCATTATCACCAGAGCCGTAGCTCGACTTCTTCGTCTCCGAGCCGTAGGAGTTGTCGTTGTCACCGGTTCCATAGGTGGACGTCTTGGTCCCCGAGCCGTAAGAGTTGTCATTATCACCAGAGCCGTAGCTGGATTTCTTGGTCTCGCCGTATGTATCGTTATCACCAGAGCCATAGCTTGACGTCTTTGTCTCTCCATCAGTATTATCCGAGGAGCCATAGGTCTGCTTCTTGCTGCCGTAGCTATCCTCATTGTCGCCGGACTGACCGTATGAGGACGTGTTCTTGTTGCTGCCATAGGTATCGTTGTCTCCCGAGCCGTAGGTCTTCGATTCGGAACCGTAGCTGTCGGTCTTGCCGGACTATAGATAGCATGTTAGATCAGTCCTATATGTGGATGGCATATGCGGTGAGCCTACGCCGTAGCTGCTCTTGGTCTGACGGCCAGACTCTCCGTAAGAGTCGTTGTCACCAGACTACACAAGTCAACATGGGGATCTGGGAGCTAGCTTTTGCCCAGCTGCGAGGGGTTCTCAGGTTAGCTTACGCCGTAGGTGTTGCCACGTCTCTCGGAAGACTACATGGCGTTAGTATTGACGAGTCTAAATTAACCGCCGAACATCAAGCAGCAAGAAAAAGCAAGCTGGATTTGGTAGGGCTTAGGTCATGTCTATCATCACCATAACAAGAGGACTGAGAAGAGTCCTGTGAGAGGAAACGGACGAAGGAGACAGCTGGAAAGAATGAGTATGGGAACTTACGTCGTTGTCGTTGTCGTAGCTAGACATGATGACTGTAGATAGGAAGTATAAAGCTAGGCTTTATAAAGTGGGTATTGAAAGAGGACTTGAATTTGAGACTTGAGAGTATCGTGATGGACAATGCAGGGAGTAAGAAGAGAGTGATCAACGAGGACAACGAGAAGGTTTTATATCCTAGCCACCAAGGTCTCTGCCAAATTTGGACAACCCACAAGACTAGCAATACAGCATCTGAACATAGTGCCATCGACGAAGAGAGCTGTCTCCCAACTTGCCCAAGCTTGCATCCTCAGCCCCCCAGTCCACCTAGTTGCGTCATCCAAGAGGGGGCTGTCTGTGTGGCCGGCAATACTCTAGGTGCATCTTCGCAGCAGAGCAAGGATCAGTATGCGATGGAGGGGTAGCTACAGGCAATTTCTGAGCTTCATTCCATTGGGCTCCGACGAGCGTAGGGAGTATGGAGAGAACAAGGCTGGCACGGATCCTACCAAGGCGGGAGACGGTGATTTTGCAAATGATGTGCAAAACTCTGAACTGACGACGACCCTGCCATGTCGAGCTGATGCCGATCTGTCTCCTTCTACGCGAGGTCTTGGACGAGAAGGGCGTGGGGAGCGCTAGAGGCGTGCATATGTAGCTATGGAGATGGGTGGCAAATTGATGTCGGAGATGAGACCATGTCTTACTCTGCGAAGCTCATATGGAGCAGAGCAGAGCGCCTCCGTGGAGCTCTGGTGGGTTTGTTTTGCTGGCAAGTTGCGGATCCTGCGGGTGCTCCGGCTGTGCAAAGAAGCCTCATGTACCCAGACTATGTGCTGTCCTGTTGTGGCAGTAGCTGTTGACGCCATTGCTAACACGTTGAGTGGCTGTGATGCTCTAATTCGGCATCTAACACCATGGCTAACAAGGACTATGGAGTGGTGGATCGAATGGGCCGAGACCTGACGGGCGGGTATTGAGACATTTTGATGTCCAGCTGAACAGAACAGCGGGGTCAATTACGACCTGGAATAATGCGAACAAACGAGCATGAAGTTGTGTGTGAAGTAAGTTCTTGAGTAAATAAGCAGTTGGCCCTGTGAGAGAATTAATGAGAAGAATAATTCAAGCCATCAGTATGATGGCATTTGGCAAAGCATCAAATCGAGAGGCATGGAGACCTGTCGACTCGGGATGGATCATATCATGGATGGGGAGGGATTCCCACTTTCTGCCAAGACTGACCCGATCGCTGCCGCCGAACCCCTCCATTATTCCAGGTCCAGGAGTCGTCGACGACTCACGAGATTTCCTCATCTGCACAGCCATAGCTTCACCACCACTCCTGAGTCCTGTCTCCTGTCTTCTGCAGGGAAAAAAAAACATTGAAACCGAACGGGCCCTGCCGACGACTAGAGCATCTCCAGCAAACCAGTCTCAGAGGTCGGAGGCGAAGACCGAATTATGTATGTACCTATGCAGAAATGAGTCCTCTAGTGGTGAATCTGCTGCAGGCTTTCAACTTCCAACCAAGAGATGATTGGAGATCGTTAAATCCTTTCCTCCTCCGAACCTCTAACAATAGCAGGCATGATTCAATATCAGATCAGATGAATCTCAAAACAAGGATTCAGGACATCCTGCACGCCTGCATTGCATCTATCCCATCCTAAGCTGAGCGATGTCCTGTCCCACAACGGAGCCGAATTGGTACTCTATTAGATCTGCCCAACGTGCTTGCACAACTCGTCATAAGCGGATAAAGAGACACGAAAGCAGTGTTGGCACAGTATAATTGTTTATTTTGCTGTCTTCGTCGGCATATGCGTCGCCACCTTGAAGCGAGACCAAAATGTTGATGTTGCATTAGTTTCTCCAAACATATGCACTGCTCGCATTAGGCGCTCCATATCTGGTCATTCTCAGCGTGGCAAATCCGAAGAGACGGCCGCCCTATTCAGCAAGTTCACCTACCCCACTCTCCTATTTCAGTAGCTAGTCGCAGGTGTCGGCCAAGACTACTGCTGCGGTGCTTTCCGTCCAACGCCATGGACTCCATCCTGTCATCGAACTATGCTGTTTTGATGCTCGAGCCTCATCTATGTATCCCACTTCCAAACTTAGATCTTGCTCACATGGTTTTCTTCTTCTTCAAATCCCTCAAGCCAGGCCAGCGCTGTAGGTATTATTACAGTCCAAAACGCCAACGCTAATGCCAATCCGATACTCTTCTCATCTCACATACTTGCTCATGAAACGCTTGTGGAAGTCAGAGCGAAGCAGATCCTAACCAAAGTGTTAGCAGTGGCCCTATGCCGAGATACAATACGCATCAAGCTTACATTGACGAATTCCTTCTTCTTCTTGTCCTCTGTCCCCCTCGCCTGATTCTTGAAAATCACATCGTCATCCCATCGGCGCTTCACGTTGAAGTCTGTCTTCGGATTGAGCAATGGGTTTCCGCGCGCAATATCCTGATTCCGCTCCGCCTCTTCCGCAGCTGCCCTTTCCCGCTCCTCCTGCTCCCTCTTCTCCGCCCGCTCGCGCTTGATCTTCTCCAACTCCCTCTGTAATTCGGCCGTTTCGTCTTCGTCATCGCTTTCTTCCTCACTTGAGTCGCTCTCATCGCTGCGATCCGAATCTGCATCTATATCCCTTGTCTCCTCAAGTATGCGCCTCCGCTTCGCCTCCAGATCTCCCTCATCGCCAGCCCTTCTATCCTCTAGCAGCCTCTTCGCCGATGGTGGCGCAATCTCTGCCGGGGGTGGCGCTCCGTCCCCTCCGCGCGTCTTCGCGAAATGCGCAGCTTCAGCCGCCAGAAGTTCTGCTCGAAGGTCGCGAACTTCGCGATCCGCGGCTCCGCCTTGTCCTGGCTTCCTGCATCCATGGTTAGCCAGGGCCAAACAGGAATCCGAGCGACCTCGCATACCGAACTTTGAGCTGTGTGTGTGCTGGAAGTAATCGCTGGTGATATGCTGGGCCGCGCTGGGCCTCCTTCCCTACAGCCTAGGTGAGTTAGTATGTGTGTTGAGGCGCATCGTGGATCAGTCCACGTACGGGATCAAAGGTAGGTCTGTGAGCTGTTCTTGGTCAGCAAATAGCAATGAGAAGAAGCCGCATGCGTTACATACCAGTAGTCATATTGAATCTTGATATGTAAGATGTAAGGTGTAAGGCGGATGAAATTCGAGGTTGATGTTCTCTCAAAACAATGTGCACTCCAAGTAAATCCACGCCAAGCCACTCGTGACCCCCAGCCGCTATCTTCAGCGATCGCGCTAGTCTCGTTAAAGCCTGATTACCAGACCGCCTTGCGGCAATATCTTTTTGGTATCTGATGAAAGCGGGCCATCGCGATTCTCAGAATTATACCCAGTTTGGCAGTTTCACAGCCACCAAATATGCCGCGCGAAGTCGAGCCCTCACTGAATGAGAAGCAGTTCATTCTCAAGGCGCTAGATGAGGGACTGAGACTAGATGGCCGCGCATTCGATCAGTACCGCGACATTGAGCTCACCTTCGGAGACGAATATGGCGTCGCAGACGTCAGGTTAGGGAAGACAAGGTACGCACATCCTCTCCTCCTTGCCCGCTGTCCACCGACCAGCAGTCTAACCATCCCCCAGGGTCCTCGCCAACATCTCCGCCGAGGTCACCGCCCCCTTCCCCGACCGCCCCTTCGACGGCATCTTCACCATCACCACGGAGCTCTCCCCCATGGCATCCCCGGCCTTCGAGCCCGGCCGCCCCACGACCTCGGAGATCCTGCTCTCGCGGCTGCTCGAGAAGACGCTGCGGCGCTCGCAGGCGCTCGACACGGAATCGCTCTGCCTGCTCGCGGCGCAGAAGGTCTGGTCGGTGCGCGCGGACGTGCACGTGCTGTCGCTCGACGGCAACCTGATCGACGCGGCGTGCCTGGCCGTGCTCGCGGCGCTGCAGCACTTCCGGCGGCCCGACGCCAGCGTCGCGGGCGAGGGCGTCACCGTGTACGCGGCCGCGGAGCGCGCGCCCGTGCCCCTGAGCCTGCTGCACTTCCCGTTCTGCGTGAGCTTCTCGACGTACGCGGGCGCCGCCGGCGGCGACGGTGACGAGGAGATCGTGCTGCTGGATGCGGGGGCCGCGGAGGAGGCGCTGCGCGACGGCAGCGTGACGGTCAGCATGAATCGGCATGGCGAGGTGTGTCAGATTGCGAAGTTGGGCGGGAAGCCGGTGGATGCGCTGACGCTGTTGAATTGCGCGATGGTGGCGGCGGAGAGGGCGAAGGAGCTGGATGAGTTGGTCAAGAGGAGGCTGAAGGAGGATGCGGCGAGGAGGGATGAGGGGGGCGTGAGTAAGGAGCTTAGTGCGGAGAATGCGAGATGAGAGGACATCGCCCTGGATGCCGTTGGTTGCTATGAGTGGAGCGCGTGAGATATGGACGCACAGGCCGGCTACGACGTCACGAACGGACTTATGCGATAATGTGGAAAGAGAGGGCGGCGATAGATGGGCTTTGGAGATCCGGGACGCTACCAACAGGATGAGTCTGTCACATACAGCGGCGCACTTCTGCGCACTCGCTGCCTGTGCTGCATCTCGCACTCCGCTCACCAGCCCTACTATATAGCCACAAGCCAGCCCATACATAATAGCAGGGACTAGTCTGCACCAAAATCCAACCCATTATGCCTCCCTCTCTTATAGTCCCTTACACCAGACAGTGCACGGCTTCAGCAGCCATTATTAGGTGTTCCTCCGTGCTACAGCAGAGACGGACAATTTCAACAACAGTAGTCATGGTGCTACATCAGAACAATAGAGCCTGGATTACGGGCGGATGGAGCTGCGAATTCGCCGTCACCAACCTTCATGTCATATCTTAAATTGACAGCACCGTCATGAAGCCAGCATCATGTTGAAAGGAGAAAAGTTCATAAGTGACCACATATCGAGGCTATATATCCTAATATCGAACTATCCAGGGACCTTCGACCAGTGCCTACACCTCCCGAAAGCCGTCCTGCAAAATTTCCCGAACTCGACTTCCAGATCGAGTTTCCTCCAGCTGCCCTGGGCACAGTGCTGCAGCCGCGCGTCAGGGTCTGTGATGGGCTTCGAGCCCATATTCCCATACTTCGGCCTCCCAGGACTGTTCTCGGAATTAGTAGCTGCGCAAACATAGTGGAAGGAAGTCGGAAAGAGATCGTATACGGATCGAAATGAAATGTAAGGGGTAAATACCTAAAAGCAGTGATGGGGAAGATAACAGTGCTCCCGACCGCCTTACTCCGCCCTCCATCGTGCAGTCCCGTAACGGCCTCCCATCTCAGCCCAGCCTCGTCCGCCAGCCATCCTCTCGCTGCGGCAGTAATGGCCTCGGGCCCGGTCAACTTCAGCGGGTCCTCCTTCTTCAGCACCCCCGCCTCGACAACAGCCGTGAGGTTCCCGCCGTACGGTGCGGTGATTTCGTCGATCCGCGCCGAAAATGTAGAAATGAAGCGCTTGAGGATCGGGTGCTGCGGCGCAGCGGCCAGTGCCCATTGTGTCAGCTGAACGGGGAAGCTGTAGCCCATGCGCCAGTGCGTGTCGGTGCTCGGGTCATTGTCGCCTTCGATGCCGAGGAGAAGCCGCACGGGATGATCATGGCTGGTGGAAGGCGACTGGCCACTGGCTGTGCTGTAGGTTGCGCCTGTTTGATGATCAGACCAGGGCAAGATATCGGTCTCGTCAAGCCACGAGGCCGGTGAGCGGAGGGGGATGGTGTCGATATCTCCGTACTGTGGGGGAGCTTATATTAGCGTTGCACGAGGTACGATGGTTCGATGCTTCTGAGAAGGATTCATCGAGAGAAGAGGAAATGGAAATGACACTCACAATGCCGCCGATTGAGTTCAGCACTACAATCCTGAAGACATCCGATCTCTCCACCTGCAAGGGCAAGGCCTTAAGGGTCGACGTAAGGTTTGGTTCGGCATACTCAATCAACTGGTCGCAGCCGTCATCCAGCCAGAGGAAATAGGCCATACTCCGACTCGCGTTGCCCGTCTCCGCGGCGTAGGTGAGCCATTGCTCTACGCCGCGCGCAAGCTCTGGCGCCCATGTATTGATCTTCGTGTCCTTCCATGTCTGGTGAACGATCAGGGGAATGGCGGAGTAGGGGATTGTGTGGGAGAGGGCGTGTGCGCGAGTGTATGCCAAGCGGGCAGCTTCGAGGACGGTGGTGGGTAATGGATCGGAGGGGTCGAGCCAGTCGGGAGGGATGTACCAGGCTGTATAAGAAAAAGCACAGATTAATAAGAATCCCAAAATTTAATAAAACAAATAAATAGACAGGCAATTGACGTGCTGGAGGTAGCCCTTGAAGTGTTACAGCAAGGTATGTGAGGTGAGGTGTGGGGCGTGGGTTTACATTCTTGACTTTAAGACATGAGTGTAAATGTAAATAAATGCAAGTGAACGAGGAAATGAAATGAAACAGGAAATATCGTACCTCCTCCTGCTCCTGCTCCTTTACCTCCTCCTCCTTTACCTCCTCCTCCTCCTCCACGTTTCACACCATTCAGATACACATGTTCCCACACAAGGGGATACCTTTCGCGATAGTACGCCGCATCCACGATCGGCCTGGCCGCTCTGAAGGACGGAACCTCGACGCAGAGGTAGACGAGGAGGGCGAGCAGCGCCGCCGCCACGAGCTGCCGCACGCGCTGGCGCTTGAGAGCCACCATCAACGCCATCACCTGAACAGAAGCGGTCGGTCAGCGTTGCGTTGCGCGGCGCCTACGAGGGCTCCTGGGACATGTCGCGAGGGTGCTGGAGATGGGATGAGATGGGGTGAGATGGGATGTGCAGAGTGCAGAGTGCAGAGTGCGTAGGTCGTGTGCCGGGGTAGTGAGAACAGGGCAGGGCAGGGCAGAGGAGAGGAGAGGAGAGGAGAGGAGAGGAGAGTAGATAGAGTAGAGGAGAGGAGAGTAGAGTCAGAGCAGATAGAGTAGAGATGGGAAACTGCAATTACAGTTGCATTCTTCTACAGTAGTACTCCTTACTGTGTGTATGTATGTTCTTACATAGGAGCAGTTCATCTCAGTTCAGTTCATCTCGTTTCGTATCGCGTGCATGCACGTAATTTTGGGTACGTCGTATCTTCGTATCTTGCTATCTCGCACAGCACCACCGACCGAGGCTTGGAGGATGGTTACGCGTAACGCAGGCATGCTGGGGGGCGAAAAAAGGGGAAAGAAATAAATGGGTTACGTCACGACTCAGGTACAGGGCATCTGTTCAGGTACAGGTACAGGTACAGATACATAGGCATAGGTAGCTACGCATCTTCGAATCCTCTGAAAACCGAAACCTCCTTTTAAGACCCTCCTCCTATTCCATCTTTCCTTCTTCCATACGAAGCGCTCCACGCAGCCAGCATCTGATCTGGCGTCTGACGTCTGACGTCTGACGTATGTACATAGGTACATGACATCCGCACCCACCTCGTGAGATGAGACATACATACTTCGTAACCTTCCTCCATCCTCCATCCTCCATCCTCCATCCTCCTTCCTCCTTCCTCCTTCCTTGCATCAATCTCCAAGGCAGGGAGAGGGGAGAGGGGAGAGGGGAGACCCAGGGATCAAGGCTCCCTATCCCTTAATACATCCCGATGGTCCCACTTTCTCTTTCTCTTTCTCGCCTCTCGCCTCTCTATCCATCTCCTTCCTCTCTGAGCCTCTCCTCTCAGGGACTCAGTGCTCACGTACTTCACCATCACAGCGCCCATCCGTCCGTCCATCCATCCATTTGTCAAGGCATCAAAACACCAAACGTGAAGTATAAAATCTGAGTTTCTTGTATAACACCCCATCTAGCCGCCGTCATATCCCATGCCGCTTTTCACCTAGGTGCCCCGCCCTGAGATCCCAGAGAGCATACCTAGAGGACCCCCCAACGCCGGAAGCCGCGAGGCTAACCCCGCCCTTTCAGATCATGCCCCAAACAAGACATCGCTAAAGTACATCAACAAGAAACCAAAACCCTCTCACCTCCCATCAGGGCAACAGACCCCCCACCCTCTGCCTCCCCCCTCTCCCATCAGGGCAACAGACTCCCCACCCCCTGCACCTCCTCCACCCCATCCCCCTCCGTCTTAAAGCTATACAGCCGGACCTCACAATCCTCACTGCCCGTGCACATCCGACTATCACTGAGCCCAATACACGTCACGGGCCCCGCATGCCCCGTAAACGTCCTCTCGCACTTCCCCGTCCTCGCATCCCACACCTTGACCATCCGATCCTCCGCCCCGCTCACGACCCTCAGCGTGTCGCCCGCGAGCGCCCACACGCCCTCGACGTGCCCGAAGAACGTCTTGAGGCACCGCCCTGTCGACACGTCCCACAGCCGCACCGTCGAGTCCAGCGCGCCCGTCAGCATGTACCGCGGCGGCAGCGGCCTCGCCTTGCCGAACGGCGACGTGAACGCCTCGCCGTACGACGCGCGCAGGTCCGCCGGCGGCGGGTAGTCCGCCGCGCTCGCCGTGCTCGACGCGCCGTCGTCCTTGTCCGGCGTGTCGTCCTCGGGCTCGTAGTCCGCGGGGAGCGGCAGGACCTGCTGGACCTGCCCGACGTGGCCCTCGAAGACCTTGATGCACTGTTTCGTGTCCAGATCCCACAGGCGCACTGTGCAGTCATCTGACGCCGAGAAGACGGTGCGGGACGCCGAGTCGACCTTGACGGCGTTGACCCAGTCCTTGTGGCCCTTGAGCGAGAAGGTCGATTTATCCTCGAAGTTCCAGATCTTCACCGTCTTGTCGACGGAGCCTGACGCAAGGATGTTGCCTTCGAAGTTGAGCGTTATGATGCCCTCCGTGTGCCCTTGGTAGGTCGACATGCACTCGCCCGTGCGCCAGTTCCATACTTTGAGCGTCCTATCCAAGCTACCACTGATGAGCTTCATATCATCGAACTGCAGCGCTCTGATACCAGAGGTGTGTCCGCGCAGCGTCCTTAATTCCTCGCCCGTCTCAATATCCCAGATCTTGATCGTCGCGTCGTAGGACCCGGTGGCGAGGATGTTGTCGTCGAACTGTAAGCACATCACACCATTGGTGTGGCCCTTGAAGACCTTCGTGGTGCAACGCCCGTATTTCCAGTTCGTGCCCACCTTAAAGCGGTCCTTGTACACCTCCTTCCACGGCCTAAACCGCGTCTTTCCGGAATTAGGATCGGCGAACTCGGCCAGCCCATTCGTACATTGCTTCTTCGCTTGTGTGGGCGAGCTCAGTCCGTCGTCAGAGCTGAATGACGAGGCTGCTCTTTTCCTCGGTGCCACAACCAACTCTAACGGTGGAACAGCCTCTTGTGACGCTTCTGGTAAAGGTGTAAGATCTGGCGACCACTCATTCAATCCTCTTCCCGTCGCTCTGAGTTGTTGTTGCCGCTTCCAGTCTCTCAGTCTCTTTCTCTCTAATAATGGCAATCCCCATCCACATTTCACACATTTCCTGTCAATGTGTTGTTCGCACATCTTGTGCCATACCACGTCGTCGTCCGCCAAGCTCCGCCACCGCTGACTCACTTGTGCTGCTTTGCAGAGGGAAATTGTGTCGAGGTAGCAGAGAACCTTGAAGGATATTTCGGATGGGAGAGCGGTGATGAAGTCGATCCTGATAAGGTCGCGCACGGCTGTGGAGAGATATGATAGTTGTGGAAAGCAGCACTGGGTGAGGATGCCTTGTAGCATGAGATTCCGATGCTTCGCAGGCGCCGCCGAGAAGAGTGACCAGACATGTGAGATACCCTGCTGGTCGGCCTGCGACAGAATCTCGAGTTCCTACAATCATATCAGTACGCTGCGCAAACCATAAGATCTTGCCGCACTCACCCTCTGTAAATTATCCATCGACGGCTCGTCCGCTGTCCTCCTACACTTCAGATCCGGGCGATGTCTATAACAAAACTTGGTACTCGGGTCCTTCAAGCTACTATCGACCGGTTTCGAGCCCGTCGGTGCGTACGCGGTGGGTATATGCTTCGCCAAAAATGGAGCAATCGCCTCGCCCGCGGTCCTGCTCGTGCTCGCAATCCTCGTGATGATCTCGTCGTCGTCGTGTCCGTCGTTGCAGCTCTCGTTGCTCGGACGGTCGCCGTGTTCTATATCGCGGTTTTGCCTCGCCACGTCGGATGGGGCAGAGCTCGCTTTTGATGACGGCGTGTGGGAGCCAGACACGGGCGACGGTGGATAGCGATCGCCGTGATGGAGCACGACGGTATCCGGAGATTTAGACGCCATCGCGCTCGAGTCTGCGATGCGGTGCTGTGGAATCTGGGGCAAGTGGTTGTACGTAACAAGATCTGGTATGGGGAGTGGAGAAGTTGAAGTAGGCCGCCGCGTCGTTGGGACGGACGCCAGCTAGGGAGTTTTTCGTGCGATCCTACAGACCGGACATTGGAATGGAACGGATCCGGCGAGTGAGACAGGTCGCGACCGAGTCAAAGAGGGTGGAGACGGAGTCGCTGAGGTGAGAGAGCCGCGAGATGGCGTGCGATGTCGACATGCGAGGGCCCGCTCCGGACCAGAAATTAAAGAAGAAGGTCGGTCTACTCTGGAAGCAGAAATGGTCCCGGTCGGCTGTGGGGAGAGAGAGAGAGATATATATATATAGATATATATATGTATGTATCCTCACCGACAGTTTCGCGTCGAGCAAGGTTGAGGAGATGAGGGTATAGGGATTGTCGGTGGTGAAAAGTGTGCGTCGTCGGTCCCGTCAGTAGTATGTCGGTAGGCACGAGTAACGGCAAGGTCTTGCGTCTAGATGGATCGTATCCACAGTTATGTATGTACTGTACTTCGTAGTTACTGTAGGTGGATATGAGCACTCCGGATAGAGTCAGGAAGTAAAGTTAAGGTTAAGGTAGGGCTGTGGTAGAGATGGTCGTGGAGATGTGAAGATGTCGGGAAAGCGTAGAAGAATTGCTTTTTCCTTTTGCTTTATCGGCGTTCTCGTCGGCGATCTCGTCACTCAGCGATAGATAGTAATGCGATAGATAGTAATGTACATATGTATATACATAGGTATGTATGTATATACATATATATGATAATACATATAATATCTACGTATAGGTACTATAGACACTGTAGACATACATACTGTAGCAGTTGTAGAGAGAGTACCTACCTAGCAGTCTCTGAAGAAGTGTCTCCTCTTCTGTTGTACATAGATGTATATAGACGTATATATGTATGTATGTATGTATGTATGTACTCCATAGTACAATGTCCTTGTGTATGTAAGCACGCAATCCAGTGGCAATGCACGATTCCATCATCGACCCCGCATGCGCGGCAATAAAATGGCGTCTTTGTGCGCTAAACACCACTAGTCTAGCATCCTCTTTCTGCACTCTTCGCGCTTGGCACCGTGACCCTTCACCACTGCACACGTGCAAGCACGTATTTCTCACTTTTCACTTTTCACTTTTCACTTTTCACTTTTCATCATCCATATGAAGCACACATATGTATGTACATATCAAGGCATGAGTCTTGACATATAATACATGTTATTTCCCCTTGTACATGTATACATATCCACCCACCCAAGTTTCATTCCACCTGCGTAATCACGCACTCAAGAAATCACGCACTCCGTCTGGCTGCTCTCCTTTCTCCTTTCTGCCCTATCCTGTCCTCTCCTCTCTGACGTGAGAGCCTCCCCGTCTCTCGCCTTCTCAGCACTGAGCACGCTGAGGACTGTCCTCCTGCTGCTGTAACTGTACATGCAGTAGAGAAAGTTGCAAACAGACGCTCCCTCGGTCCTTCTCCCCGAGTCCCGCGCTTCCTTCCGGTGAGATGGTCTGGTCTGGTCGTCTGCATGCATGGCTGACTGACTGACTGACTGACTGGCTGACTGACTGACGAGTCGCACTGTTGTTCGCTGAAGGCCTCATCGGGGCTGCGCTTGATGCCATCGGCTGTCTGATGCCATCGTCCTCGCCTTTCCGGGCCTGCAGGGCTGGGGTTTATATCTCTCATACTGATTTCAGCCTCGTCTTTACCCGTCTCCTTGAAGTATTGCGGTGTGTACTTCGGCCACTACATACCGAGTATTCCGTCTCATCTCCGTGTCCATCTCATCCGCAATGGAGGGAGACTATGAGTACATCTTACATATCTCCATACATACCTGATGCACACTCGGAGAGCCACAGGCCTGCCTGCATTAGTGACAGCAAGAGTAGTAAATACTACGGAGCATGTACTCTAACCTTTCTATCCCGAAATCCTCGATACTCTGGGGGTTGGCGGTATTCTCTTCCTCTCAGATCAGACAACGAACGAATTTCCCGCTTTATAGGGATGCACTCATATAAAACGCACTTATAACGAAAGCCTCTGATTCTCTCCTCCTGGCTCAGATAGCAAACAATTTCTCTGCTCGATACGGCTGCATTTTTGTGGAAAAGGCACTCACTGACCATAACGAACGCAGCTTTATGGCGAAGAAATATATATATATATATATATATATATACATATATATACACACACATCCATTATAAGCAGGTTATACATACATACGGAGGTACTGCAGAGCAAAGTCCCATCCTCACCGCCCTACCCCAGATTCCCCGTATGCACCTACCGTCATCTGTGTATGCGCTGGAGTATCCGCTGGACCGCTGGCTGGCACTCCACCGCACCGCACTGCAGGCCCATCTAGCCCACGCCTGCCCAAACGAGCGAGGACGCCCATGCACCCACCCCTGGCCCAGTCCCACCGGCATCATAGCCTCATATCCCGCACCTCGCCCGGCGCCCGAGTGCGGCCCGACAGTCAATCGACAAGAAGGGAGGGTAGGTAGGCCTTCCTGCAGCTTCTGCTGCTATATACACACATACACACGTCCATACATCCATACAAACAACATACTATCTTTCCATAAAATCTGCTCTGCATAAGCCCTTCTATGATATGATATGATATGATAATGACATGGACATTCCTAGTAATATAGAGTCATAACCCCTAAGAGCCACCGCGTCCGAACTCCATCCCGCAAACTCATCGCATGCACCGATCCGAGGCCTCTCGCCGCCGTCCGTAACCGCAACCGTAACGCCGTCGTCTGCCAACGCCCTCGAGGCACCCGCCTGTGCTCTCCATCTCCAATCCATGCCTCTGCCCTACCGTCTCCGCCTCCTCAGCTCCCACCCCTCATCCTCTTCCGCCTCAGATTCCGCCTCAGACTCATCGCCGACCGCCTCGTCTTCCTCCTCCACCACAGCAACCTCCGCCTCCGCCTCCGCCGCACCCTCCCCCTCTCCCTCCCCATCCAGACTCTCAATCCCCTTATTCCCCATCAGGAAATCCCCAAAATACTTCACCGCATTGAACGCCTCCTCGCCCGTCGGCACAATATCCTCCCCGGGCAGCAGAAACCCATACGCGCCCGTATCCCTCAGCTTGAGCTGATACGCATACCGGACCTTCAGCTCGTGGTAGAACCAATCCAGCGCCGAGCCGCCGCCGCTCTCCATGCGCGCGCCCGCGCCGCCCCTCCTGCGCTGCGCCACCCCGACGCTGCCCTCGCACGCCGACGTCACCGTGTAGAACTCGCCACTCGAGATCCGAATCGCCTTCGCGAGCCCCATGCCCAGCTCCTCGAGGTTCTCCAGCGTCGGCGGCGCCGCCTCGCAGCTGTACGAGTAGGGGTACAGCACCTGCTGGCTGTACGAGTGCAGGTCCAGGAAGCCGACGAACGTCACGTTGTCCGTCTCGACCTCCCTGCGCGCCCACTCCGCCAGCCGGTGCGCCTCCACCGCCTGGAACGGCGCGTCGCCCGGGTAGCTCTCCGAGCACGGGTTGCTCTGGAACGACCTCCCGTCCCACTTGTACCCGAACGAGCGGTCGAGGTCGAGGCCGCGGCAGAAGCGGAGGTGCGTCTGCTGCCGGTTCTTGCGCCATAGCCGGTCCGACTCCCACGAGTAGACGTAGCCGTCCACGTTCAGCGTCGGGATGAACACCCAGTCGAACTCCTGCAGAAGCTTCGTGATCGCCGGCGACTTGCCGTAGGATGTGATGAGTGACCAGGCGATGTAGGTCACGCTGGCCGTCGAGATCCACTCGCGCGCGTGCGAGCCGCCGTTCACGATGATGGTCTTGCGCCCCTCGGCCGGCTTTTGCGAGTTGGTCGGGTGGACGCCGACGCGGAGGGCCGGGATGTCGCGGCCCTCGTAGGAGACCCCGATGTTGATCATGGTGACGTGCGTCGTGAACATGGAGGCCATGAGGCGCATCCAGGGGACGATGACGGAGAGGGGCTGGTAGTCTCGGAAGAAGATGTTGTCGGTTGCGCCGCTTGCTGTTCGCACGCTTGAGGTGAAGGAGTGCTCCGTGTGTCGCTCTGGCAATTGGGGTGCTTCGAATGTTATGGATGGGTAGGATTGGTATATCGTTCTTGCGAGGTCTGGCATTAGGTGGGAGTATGCCTTATGGAGGGATGTGGGAAGTAATCCCAGAAGTGAGGGCACCTGTAAATCCAGTCAGTAAGCGTTCCGCATCATAGAATCTAGGAGCGCGTACATCATCCTCCGCCAATCTGATATCTGCCCAATTGTCTGTGAACTCCCAGACATCCAGAAACAGAGTATCCGCAGCCTCTGCCAGTGCCGCCTCTTCCTCGACGGTACTGATATTGAACCTCAACACCACATCTCCACCATATTTGGCCAGCAGCGTCGCGGGGAGTTGTGAGCTCGAAGGCCGCCGGCGGCCCGTGAAGCCCAGATCTGGAGTCTTTGCTTCCTTCGACTTTGGCGTAACTCCGAAGACGGCCTCAATGGCAGTGTCTCGGAGCCAGGTCAACTGAGGGAACACAGTGTGGGATCTGTGGGATCTGTGAGTCTGCTGCTGCGGTTCGCGCTGTCCTGGAACGGGCTGGGTGCCCTCGTTGGGGGACCATGGGAAAGCTACGGTCGACAATGGCGCAAGACAGAGGAGGAGCGATAGCGAGAGGGCCGAGGGCTCACTCGGGGAGAAGCGCATGGCGGGGAAGGGCTGTCTCCAAGCAACGGAGATGCAATGGTATGTTGTCCTATGCGGGCGTGATTGCAAGCACCGTACAGTACACGGTCTCTAGCGATGCTTGAAGGTCGTGTAGGGCAGGTAGATAAGAGTTGTAGGAGGTGAATGGAGCTTTCTTTCCAAGTTCAAGGCAGCAAGATGGGAAGTGAATAATTGAATGTTGATTGATCGGCTTGGCATGCTTGGGGGCGGATGCATGTACGGATGTATGTACGGAATAGGTACGTACCATACATACATACAACATACCTATATATGTACCTCCTTAAATTCATTTTAACAAACTATGTCATACGACATACTTACCTACCAGATACCAACTGTACAGCTGTACCTAAGCTACTTATAACTGAACGATGCGAGCTCAGTGAGGGATACAGTGCAGTGATACAGTGAACCATCACTACTTCGTGAAGATGTCAGATGTCTTATCCTCTTATCCTCTATCCTCTTATCCTACAATTTAACAGAACGTGTGTGTCTGTGCAGCCCCTTACTCCCACCCCTCGAATGTATGTACCAGCCCAGCCTCCTCCATACCAAGACGCTGTCAGCGATATACATACATACATACCCCTTTGCTTCCCCCCACATCGCATCGCATCGCTATCCTTCCTCTCAGCATCAATCTATGTGATGCAGCATGGCCCATGATGTCCCTCACTCAATAAAAATATAGAAATAGGCTCGACCTCATGCTGTCGAGATGTCCATCATCAATCCCATTCCCGGTCTATTGCGTCGTCGTCATGGTCAAGCGAGCGAAGCTGACCTGAATCGTCGACACTCGCTATTTATCCCGGACCCACCACTCCCTTTACCTTTAGCTGAGAGGACGCCAGGGAGAAATAGCGAACAGCTTCCTCGAAGAAAGGGCCCATCCGACTTCTTCGACCTGTCAACGTCAACGTCAACGTCAACCCCAACCCGAGCTTCTCCCTCCTCATCCTCCGTCGTAGCTGAGTCTTCGCCCAACTCGAATCTGGCGGACGAACGCCCGCCTTCGCCTCCGATACAGCATGGGAGCGTGAGGCAGAGACGCTTCTCCATGTTGAAGTTCCGTCATGCATCCGACTCGCAACTGTCGACGAGGGCGCGGCTGCAGGCCGAAGCTGCTGCTGCCCCTCCAATCCCGAGACGTGAGTTTCACCTTCCTCGATTGATTGATGCTTGACCGTCCAGAGCAAAAGAAATACACTGCTTGTGTCGCCTAAGTGCTTGCAAGGAGGAGAAGCTGACATCCATCAACAGCACCAGCGATCATAACGACTGCACCGACTCTCGATATCAATGCGGCCCAGAAGAAGAAACCTAGGTTGAAGCTACCGAGCATAAAAACGTCGGATTCTAAACCACCTGCCTTCGACGACATCGTCACTGCAGCCAAGAAGGAGAGACGGAAGACCATGTCAGACGGCGGCCACTCGGGCGGCAGGGTCACCTTTGACGAACCGGAACGTCACAGTACTCAGGTTTCCGCATTGGCACCTCCGGCATATGATGACGAAGGCAGTTCGACTCTCGCATTGCCCGTCAATCGATTATCTGAATCCTCGAGATCTGATGGAAGTTCCGGGGACCATGCCGTCTACGCGCAAACGACCACGACCGTTCAGACGACTCATACAACGACAACCTTCTTTCGTCTCCCTCGTCGGAAGAAGCCTGGGCCTCTGTTTCCGCTACCTCCGAAGGTGGTTCATCACGACCAGGCTAATTCACTGTCAGTGCCGGACAAGTTTGGCAGCATTGCTAGTCGGAAAAGCATGGATTCAGCAGCCGCGCAAGCATTGCGCATGCCACAAGCTGGAGAAAATGGCAATGGACTTGCGTCACCTGCGCCTTCTCCTTCCCACACTGCGATGGCAAAGGCTGCAATGATGTTTGCAGCTCCCGGATCACCACTTGTCCGACGTGATTCAGCTGCGTCGAGCCGCTCTTCTCCTACTCGCTCTAGGCTCGGACTTCGGGACAGGTCCTCCACTGTCACCTCTCTAAGGAATATGCAGACCGAAGAACCGTTGGGAACACCACCTTTGCCCTCAAGTCGGACGTCAACCTCGACTAACAGAAAGAGTTTTGGGGACTTGTTCAGCTTGTCACATCGTCTTCGGCCAGACCCAATGCCACACAGTTCGGGGCAGACAAGCCCGCTCTCCAGCACTACCAAGAACAACTCGATCCAAATCTCGAGGGACCCTATTGTTGTCCCTGAGAGACATCAGGACGATAGCCCAGCTAAGTATCTTCTGCGACTAGAAGAGGCAGTAAGCCGAGGGGTCGTTGCTAGCGTCTTATCGAAAGGAAACGATGCATTCTCACAACAGGTTCTCAGGAGTTATATGCGTGGGTTTGGCTTTTTCGGTGACCCAATGGATATGGCCCTTCGCAAACTCCTGATGGAAGTGGAGTTACCCAAAGAGACCCAGCAAATCGATCGATGTTTGCAAGCATTTGCAGATAGATACCATGAGTGCAATCCCGGCATCTACGCTTCGCCCGAGCAAGCATATTTTATTGCCTTTTCTCTCCTTATTTTGCATACCGACGTTTTTAACAAGAACAACAAGTATAAGATGCAGAAGCCGGATTATGTGAAAAATACACAGGGCGAAGGCATTTTCGATGAAATTCTGGAATGCTTCTATGACAATATTTCCTATACTCCCTTTATTCATGTTGAGGATGATCTTGACATCAATGGCGAACGAATTGTGCAGCATAAGATGAAGAAAAAGGGGCTCTTTCCACGAACAAGCATGGATCCAATGAGACGGCCCTCAAAAGAGCCCATTGACCCATATACACTTATTATCGACAGCAAGCTTGATACATTGCGACCTAACCTTAAAGAAGTTATGAACGTGGAAGAGCACTATAACTACATTGGCACTGGTCAGTCTCTCAACTTGGAGGACCTTCAAAATACGTTCTTCAGAACCGGAGTCTTGCAAATCATATCTGCGAGGTCACGTCCTGATGCTTTCATTGTCAATAATCCCGAAGAAGCACATCCCGGCATTGTTGATATCAAGATTACAAAGGTTGGCTTGTTATGGAGAAAGGATCCGAAGAGGAAAAAGACTAGGTCTCCATGGCAAGAATGGGGCGCAATCCTCACAGGAGCACAGCTATATTTCTTCCGCAATACCACTTGGATCAGGAGTTTGATACACCAGCACGATAGCCATGTCAAGCAGGGCAATGATGGCATACCTGTTATCTTCAAGCCTCCAATCGAATCCTTCAAACCAGATGCTTTGATGTCGACGGATGATGCTGTTGCATTGCTAGATTCGACATATAAGAAGCATAAGCATGCCTTCCTGTTTGTTCGTCATGGAGGCTTTGAGGAGACTTTCCTGGCGGACAATGAAGAAGAAATGGACGATTGGCTGGCGAAGCTGAACTACGCTGCTGCGTTTCGAAGTGCTGGTGTGAGGATGCGTGGTGTCGTTGGTGGCAATTACGAAGGGCAACGCACTCGTGGAATCAGAAGGCTCGATAGCTCCAGCTCCGGACGTTCTGTACAGACTCCCACTGGCGAGGTACACATCGTTAGTGGGAAGATTGATACACAGATGGCGCAGGATATCTTGGCAGCAAGGAGGGAGATTATGCTGCAAAAGATAAAAGAGGCTGAAGAGAAACTGGCGACATCTGGCAAGCAGTTAGACGCCCAACTCAGAAATGCTCGTCACTTGCAGATTCTGGCCCCGATTCAACCGAAGACGCGCGAACAGGTCGTATTGGCAGCTGGCCGTATGTCAGCAAAGCTGAAATGGAGTCGTATGGAGATGTGGCGTCTGAGATGTCATAGAGACATTCTTTCTCTGGATCTGGAGGAAGAATCCAAAAATGCGACCAAGACGGCCAAGACGGCCAAGACGGCCAAGCCCACCTCCGAACCTCCATTGCCTACGAGCATGCCATCAGTTGGTTCGCCATCAAGAGCCGCTGATCAAGAGAATCTCGTCAGGATGGATTCAAAAAAGAGCACGACTGTTACACTTCAGCAGAGTCCCCGAACCCCCATAATGCGACCTTCCACTCAACCGACTTCGCCAAAGGACAGAGAATTCAACATAGATGATATCTTCCAGACCCCTTCGGCCATGCACAGCACATCAGCCTTCCACAGATCACAAGCAGCATGGGAACTTCCACCGCTGAAGTTTGAAACCATGAGAAGGCAGCAATCCACAAGCTCTAACGCTCAGCAGAGTCCCGTGCTGTCGCATACATCTTCCTTCCCAAGTATGAGGCACACCGCCACAGTTGATACTCACCGTTCCGCATCGAACCCGCAAGAGGACGCCAATGAGCACATCGTTTTGGAGCAATCTGGACTCCTCAGTGCTACCAAATCTACAGAATCTAAGGCAGAAATCGGGGCTGAAGACTTCAAGGATCGCCCAGAGGCTACAGAAAAAGAAAAGGCTGATCGTGGCAAGATCCGCCGAAGCATCCATCGCACTCTTAGAGATGCACATGTGCCGACGCAACACCGCAGTCGAAAGGGCAAAGAGTCAACTTCTGGGACCAAAGATTCCGAGGAAACAGCTACGGATGACCATCTCGCTCGTGGCAGCGGAAGCTTCGTCGTTCACGGCAAGAAGGCCAGCGTGATCACTTTCGGCGACTCCCTCGCCAACATGACCCCCGACGAGCGCTTGCGCCAGAAGAAGCCGACGCAGAACCGCGACGCGGCACTCGCCTCTGGCAGCAACTTCGCCGAAAGGGACTACGGGGCCGCTATGAACGAATCCCTCCAGTTCCGCGACCACCGCGAATCAAATGCCAGCTCCAACACAGCCACTGCACGCAGCTTTCGCGAGCTGCACAAGCGGCTCTCGGCCCATGCGGCGACGCTAGGATTGATGGATGATGGCGAGGATAGTGATGCGGCGGTGAGCTTCTCGGATTCGGGAAGACGCACGCCGTTACCGCCGGTGGAGGACGCGGACGAGGAGGAGGGCGAGGGGACTGGGGAGCATCAGCAGGCTGCGTTTTATACGCCTGAACCGCCAGGTACGCCCGCGAAGACGGAGCAGATGGAGAAGGGGAAGGAGAGGGACGAGGGGGAGGAAATTTCGACGCCTAAATCTGAGGTCTGAGAGGTGAAGGCGAACATTCATTGATTACTTCTTTCGTACACTACTCGTGGCATTGGGCATTTGGCTGGATGGGCATTAGCATGGTCCTTGAGCAGCAGACGGGCTCTGAAAAGTGCGTCAGGGTTGCCTTACGATGACAGACATTCCTTTTTGAGGGGTTTTTTATGTACAGCGTGCGATACCGGCGTTTATGGGCATATTATCTGGGGAGGAAGAGGGAAATGATTCATACTATAGGTTGTTAGAGATGGCGATGGCGAATATACTTGGATGGTATGTATGCTATGGGATATTACTTTTGCCATGAGCTGGGCAAAGTTGGCTGGCCGGAGTTGGAATGGAGAGAGATATGAGGTTTTGAGCGATATATGACATGACTAGGAAAAGATGGGGGGAGATAGGAGGTGGAATACCAATAATGAAGATATTATTGTCCTAGCTTGCTACATTTCGTGCATGATCACTGATCACTGATCACCTCTGGTATAAATCCTCCGCATCCGCATCCCAACTCCAATAGCACATGCCCACCATCCCAGACCTCATCTCATCTCATCTCGTATCGCACCGTCTCACCTCCGGACGCGCCCCTACCCACCCCCACGCCTCCGGCCGCATATCTGCGACCTCGAGGCGATCCCGTGACCGTCCGCAGCTGCGATGCAAGTATGTCGTGCAGTGGCCATAGCGGCTCTGGTCGAAGCAGAGGGGTTTTGCGCACCTGAAATGCGCACGAAATGGAGGCGGAGGGAGAAGATACTGCTGTTTTGGCATTGAGGCGGTCGAGTAGAAGTGTTTGGGAGGCTTGGGCAGTGCCGAAGTGCTGGTGGTTGAGAGAATCCCTGCAGGTGCGTCTGGCGCGGCTAGGCTAGGCGCGGGCGGTCCCGGTCGTGGTGGGACGTGACGACAGCAGGGTCGCTCGCCGTGGAGTGAATTGATCGAAGGGAGGGCGGTGTCTCGGTATTGCGTCTTGCACTTGCATCTATTTATTCACTTGGCTTTCGGGATATAAGACGAGACATCTCATGCGTCTCCGATAGCACAACGCAACCTCAGGTCCTCCAGGGACGAATCTCAGATCATGAAGTTGAACGCCATCATGGAGCGGTTGCGTGCTCTGCTTCAGAATCCAGCCAGTGAGATCGATGACCAGGAGTACGAGCAGCTCGTGGCCGGCGACGACACCGATGCGGAGTCGCGCGATGATGGCTCGACGCTGCGCGATCCGCCCGAGGAGACGCCGTTCTACTACCTCGAATACGCCGTCTTCATGCTCCTCGGCGTCGCCATGCTCTGGGCCTGGTTCGTCCCCCTCCTCCCTCCTCCCCCCCTTTTCCTCCTCAACAAGGCAGCCGCTGACCGGATGATCCATCTCTAGGAACATGTTCCTCGCCGCCTCCCCCTACTTCGCCTCGCACTTCGCCCAGTCGCCCTGGATCTTGGCCAATTTCCAGTCCTGCATCATCTCCATCAGCACCGCCACGAACCTCGTCACCATGTTGATCCTCGCGAACCTGCAAGCCTCAGCCTCGTACCCGCTCCGCATCGCCGCCGCGCTCCTCATCGACATCGTAGCCTTCACGCTGCTCGCGCTCTCGACCGTGCTCTTGCCCGACGTCTCCGCGCCCCTCTACCTGGCCTTCCTCCTCACCACCGTATTCGCGACCGCCACGGCCACCGGCCTTCTGCAGAACGGCTCCTTCGCCTTCGCCGCCAGCTTCGGCCATCCCAGCTACACGCAGGCAATCATGACAGGCCAGGCCGTCGCCGGCGTGCTGCCCTCCATCGCGCAGATCATCACCGTGCTCGCCGTGCCCTCGCCCTCCGCGCCCTCCTCCTCTCCACCCCAATCCTCCACAAGCGCCCTTCTCTACTTCCTCACCGCAACCCTCATCGCCCTCCTCACCCTCGCCTCCTTCGTCCCCCTCGTGCGCCGGCACGCCCGCCTCCTCTCCTCGCGCCTGGCCTCCACGCCCGACCTCACCGCCTCGCTCGCCTCACTGACGCTCCCCGACCCCTCCGCCCCAACGCGCAAGGTCGTCAGCATGCCCGCCCTCTACGCCAAGCTCCCCGCCTACTCCACCGCCATCGCCATCTGCTTCGCCGTCACCATGTGCTACCCCGTCTTCGCGGCGCGCATCCTGTCCGTGCACGACCCGTCGACGGCGCCGGGCTACCTGAAGCCCGCGGCGTTCGTCCCGCTCGCGTTCCTGGTGTGGAACATCGGCGACTTCCTCGGCCGTCTCAGCACCCTCCTGCCCTGGTCCACGGCCCTCTCCCACCGGCCCCTCGCGCTCGCGGCCGTGGCGCTCGCGAGGACGGGCTTTATCCCGCTGTACATGCTGTGCAACGTGCGCGGCGTGGACGGGGCGGGCGCGATCGTGTCCAGCGACGCCTTCTATCTGTTCGTGGTGCAACTGGGCTTTGGACTGTCGAATGGCTGGCTGGCGGCGAGCGCGATGATGGGGGCGGGCGAGGCGGTCGCGGAGGACGAGAGGGAGGCGACGGGGGGCTTTATGGGGTTTAACCTCGTGCTGGGCCTGGCGGTGGGGAGTCTGGCGAGTTTTGCTGTTGCGTAGATGTAGA
>Ga0209512_1000300_pt1 | contig 91628 bp, 81 predicted proteins | sample frozenSSSSmetaG_FD_184142 | JGI IMG/M metagenome (GOLD analysis project Ga0209512, IMG submission 184142) | Glacier valley bacterial and archeal communities from Borup Fiord, Nunavut, Canada, to study Microbial Dark Matter (Phase II) -... | ecosystem: Environmental > Aquatic > Freshwater > Ice >...
TGGGAAATACAAAATTTACTCAACAAATTGCGGAAGCATTAGATAAGCGAGTTTCACGAGGCAAAGCAGGAAGGCCTAAAGTCAAAGGCTTGATTAAATGAATAATCGTGGTCTGTCCCCTATTATTTTACTTATTTCGGCATACATTACACAACCGTCAGTAGACTTGTGTCAGATTATGAGCGACTAAAAGGTGGCGAAATATGATAATGAAAGACCTGACCCCATGCTTTAGGTAAAAACCTTTACAGTCTAAATTTTGTGGACTCAGTTCAGCGGGGATGAGCCATGCGCTTATTTTTCTATAAATGAAAAATCATGGTCTATCCCTTATTATTTATGCACAACTGTCAGTAGACTTGTATCGAATCATAAGCGCCTAAAAGAGGTGTCGAAATATGATAATGAAAACCTTATCCCGCGATTTTTATAATTTGATGCGGTAATGACCCTTCTTTATTACCGTATATTTAGCGGTAATTATTGACTGTGCGGTAATAGCATGCAATTATCACCGCATGAATAGCGGTAATCACATAAAATATATCTGGCAGCAAGAGGACTGGCCTCACTGGACATTCAATCTTCGCAAACTTTCCCAGTTACTCTCTCAAGTAAATCTTGAGCGTGGTCGGCTGCTTGGATCAATGCAAACTTTAGGCTTCAAGCTTACTGAAGAAGTGAGCCTTAAAGCATTAACCAGCGAAGTCGTTAGATCTAGTGAAATAGAAGGCGAACTGTTGAATCCTGAAGCTGTTCGTTCTTCGATTGCTAGAAGACTGGGCATAGATGCTGGCGGCTTAGTTTCCTCTGACAAGTATGTGGATGGCGTGGTTGAGATGGTGCTGGATGCCACTGGCAATCATACCCAATCATTAACAGAAGACAGTATCTTTGGCTGGCATGCTGCACTTTTTCCTACCGGACGTAGTGGCATGTATAAACTAACTGTTGCAGCGTACAGAAATGATGCTGACGGCCCCATGCAAGTGGTATCTGGTGGCATTGGTCATGAAAAAGTACATTATGAAGCCCCCTCTGCAACCACGCTTAACGTCGAAATGGCGCATTTTCTGCACTGGTTCAACCACGAGGTAGGCCTTGATCCTGTTATCAAGGCCGGGCTCGCCCATCTGTGGTTTGTAACCTTACATCCATTCGAAGACGGCAATGGTCGTATAGGCCGTGCTGTTTGTGATATGGCACTGGCGCGCGCCGACGGATCTGCCCAACGATTTTATAGCCTATCAGCACAGATGCAGCACGAACGTAATGATTACTACAACAGCCTGGAACAAGCTCAAAAAGGCATGTTAGATGTCACCGAATGGCTTGAGTGGTTTCTAGGTTGCTTATTACGTGCGGTAAAAAGTGCTAACGATGAACTAAAGGGCGTGGTGTATTTAGCAACCATCAGTCATCGTGCGCCAGGCGGCAAGTTAAATGAACGTCAAATAACAATACTCAACATGATGATCCATGGATTTAATGGAAACCTGACCACAGGTAAATGGGCGAAGCTTACTCAATGCTCAACAGATAGTGCACTGCGAGACGTCAATGAGCTTGTTGAACTAGGTATACTTTTAAAGGCTGGTGAATCAAAGCGCAGTGCACATTACGTTTTAGCAAGTTCGAATATCAAGTAAGCAATTTGCATGATTGTATTTACTCAATGCGATAGCCCTAACGCCAATCAACTAAACACATCAAATAACCCATAAGCAAAAACCCCGTCGTTATTAGCTTGCAGGCTAGTAAGTACGGGGCTTTTGATATTTTTACATCTAAATCCTGGTGCGAAAGAAGAGACTCGAACTCTTACACCCGAAGGCGCTGGAACCTAAATCCAGTGCGTCTACCAATTCCGCCACTCTCGCAGGTAGGGTACGGCCTGAATACATAGCCGTTACAACAAGGCGCCATTGTAACTTAACTATTGCCGGCAATAAAATATTTAACGCAGATAAATTGAATTTATTGGTTAAATTTGGCTAAAAAATAATTTGCGCAGCCTATTTTTATGGTCTTTTTTCTATTAACAGTGGCGGTGACTGCTGAATCCTAGACTAATATAGCGCGCCGTAGAGGGCGTAATTTGTAAGGTAACAGGTTTAGGATGCATTTAGGGCTGCGAATAGCTAGCAGAGCAGACAGCGATTGTGCGAAAATAGGTCTAATTTTTATTAACGCTATTTTTAAAATTAACGTTTATAAAATATCCGTTATAAAAATTAATTCATACAATATTCAAGCCGAGTCATTATTCAAGTCTAGTCATTATTAAAGTCGAGTCATATGCAAAACACAATCAATCAAAATGAAATCAATATGCTGCGCACGGAGTTGGAGCTATTAATGCGCGAGCGCCAATCTTTGTTAAGGATTACTGGTGCAGCTGCAGGTTTAATTGCCGAGATGGATAGTCATAACCTGCCGATTAGATCGATAGAGGCCGCGGACATACTTGCCACGTCGATTAACAGCTTAAGTGAAGAAACCCTGCAAGATGCGCTCAATGCCGTGCGCGCTGAAATTGTTAATTAATCTCACCATTCAGGCTCAATAATTGCACTTTATTCAACATTAATTCCCCTGCCAGTTTTGATCAAGCGTATCAAACTAAACTTAAATACGAAGCTGCTAGCTATTTTAGTCGGCGCGCTAGCCTCGTCTTTAAGTGCGTGTGGTTTTGTTCAGTACGAGCCTAAAGCTATAGACCGTGCTGTCAATGTCGCTCGGTTTGAAAGCAAAGACCCAAGCAGTGCGGCTTTTCGCCAGTATTTACTCAATAGCGGTGTCGCTGAAAACCAACTACCACTGCAGCAGTGGGGTATAGATGAGCTGACCTATTGCGCCCTGTTCTTCCATCCCAGCTTAGATGTTGCCCGCGCACAATGGCGCGCAGCTGAAGCTGCGGTGAATACAGCCGGCGTTAGACCGATCCCTAATTTAAAAAGTAAGCTGTTGAGCAGCAGTGGTGAGCAAAGTACCAGTCCCTATGCCTATGAATTTGGTATAGACCTGCAAATTGAAACCGCGAACAAACGTAATATTCGCATTGAAAATGCCCGCCATTTGTCTGAAGCGGCGAAACTAGAAATTGCGCAAATGGCATGGGGCTTACGCAATCAGGTCGCGCTTACGCTGAATGAATACTTATTTAACCTGCAGTTAAGCCGCGTGCTGCAAAATGAAACAGTGCAGCGTGAAGAAATCGTTAACATTTTTCAAAAAAGACTGGGCTTAGGTGAAGCCTCTAATGTTGAGCTGAGTACGGCCAATTTGTTACTACAAGCCGCCCGGCTAGAACTGATCGCCAGACAACAAAACCAAAGCGTATTAATCTCTAAACTCGCGGGCAACCTTGGCTTGTCGCTAGCAAAAACCGCCGCCATACCACTCTTTAATGAACCATTAAATTCAGCTGCGCAAGCACAGGCATGGGATAAAAATGTAACGGCGGATGTACAGGCTACGGCTGTATTTAATCGGCTGGATATTCGTATTGCACTGGAAAAATATGCCGCGGCTGAAGCCCTGCTAAAATTAGAAATTGCCAGACAATACCCGAATATTGTTCTGAGCCCGGGTTACGCCTATGCACCCGCTGATAAAACCTGGTCACTGGGTTTGTCCGGCCTGCTCACGCTACTGCAAAAAAATAAGATCCCGATTGCTGAAGCCAGGCAACTGCGTGAGGTTGAAGCCGCGCAATTTGAAGCCTTGCAAAGCCGAGTAATGACCGAGGCTAGCATTGCCAATGCCGAGCTATTACAGGCTAAAAAACTACTCGACTATCAGGTTAATGTGATGGCGCAGCAGCAACAGAACACGGCATTAGTCTCACAAAGATTTGCCAGCGGTGAAGTTGATCGATTAACTCTGGCCTTGGCCAAGCTCGAAAATTATGTCGCAGAAAAAAATGTAGTGATCGCAAATTACCAGCTTAAAATTGCACTGACTAAATTAGAAAATACATTACAGCGGCCGCTGACGACTAGCGCCAAAAGTATCAGTGTTGAAGATTTAAGTTTTAAAAATTCCGCCAATGAATAGGCAACAAAGATTAACTATAAAAGCTATTAGGGGCATGGATGACGAACCGTAAATTAGGCATTATTGTCGGCATACAGGCATTTTTGATTGTGATGTTATTCTGGGTTTTGATATTTTATGGCAAAGACGAATATGAAGCGTCAAGCCAAACCAGCGAAGTCGAGATTGAAACGCCTAATCGGGTAATAAGCCAAGCCGGCATCACCGTCATCACCGTCAACGCGGCCACGCAAAAACAAAGCGGCATTAAAACCAGTCAGTTAAAAAAGGCTACGCACCAAGCTGCCATGAGCTCTTATGGCAATGTGATCAGCATTGATAGTTTAATTGATTTACGCACGCGTTACTTGGCGGCTAAAGCTGAGTCTGCGGTGTTGCGCACGACATTAAACCAATTTAATCTTGAATATAATCGTCTGTATGCGCTTAACCAAGATAATAAAAATGTATCGGACAAGGTCGTTGCCAGTGCACTTGCCAATTTGAAGCTCAATGAAGCCAAAGTCAATTCCGCCGAATTAAGCGCTAAAAATATCGTGGAAAGTATGCTGCAAGCTTGGGGCGAAACATTGACCAAGCTCGCGATGAATAAGGATGCCGGCGGCTTGTTACAAAGCCTGATTGCCTATGATGCCGTACTAATACAGATTACCTTGCCGTTTGATAGCACAGAGCCATTAGCCAATAGCATGCTGACGGTAGCGCCCACAGCCGCAACAGCACGCACGATTAAGGCGCAGTATATTTCGCGTGCGCCGCAGAGCAATGCCATTATTCAGGGTAAAACCTACTTTTACCATGCAGCCACCACCGAGCTGCGCGCGGGCATGCAGGTTAAGGTCGCCGGCGCACAAAGCAAAGACCAGATCAAAGGCGTCCTCATCCCGAATAATGCGGTTATTTGGTATGGCGGCAAACCCTGGGTGTATCGCAAAACCGATCAAGCGCATTTTAGCCGACTGCCGATTGTGACGAATATTGAAGTCGGCGATAGCTGGTTTTATAGCGGCGAGCTGCAGCCTAACGATACGGTCGTCAGCAGTGGCGCGCAGTTATTGCTGTCTGAGGAGTTTAAATACCAAATCACTAATGAAAATGAGGATTAAAGCGTCATGATGTCAGCTTTAGTCCGTTTTTCCATACGCTATAGCGGCGTTATTATTGGTTTAGCCTGCCTGGTAGTGATGTATGGCATTTACAGCCTAAAGCATAGCAAGCTGGATGTATTCCCTGAATTTGCGCCAAGGCAAGTCGTCATCCAAACCGAGTCGCCCGGACTTTCTGCCGAGCTCGTAGAAAGCCTGGTAACGCAGCCGATTGAAATCAGCATTGCCGGTACCGTTGGTATCTTGAGCATGCGTTCGCAGTCTATTCCCGGCTTATCGGTAGTGGTGATAATCTTTGATGAAAACACTAATATTTACCGCAACCGCCAGGTGATTGCCGAGCGTTTAGCCACGCTAAGCAATAAACTTCCGCAAAAAATCACGCCGAATATCACCCCCCTCACCTCCTCTGCCAGCACCGTGCTCGGGGTCGGCCTGACCTCAAAAACACGCAGTCTGATTGAACTACGCACCATCGTCGACTGGACCATCGTGCCGCATTTGCTTGCCGTGCCGGGCGTGGCGGATGTTAATGTATTCGGTGGTAAGGTGCGCCAGTTTCAGATTCAGGTAGATCCTGAAAAAATGGTCCGTTACGGTATTTCGCTACTAGAAATTGAAGAAGCGGTAAAGAAAGCCACCGGCGTGCGTGGCAACGGTTATATAGAAAACGGCAACCAGCGCATCGTCATCAATAGTGAAGGTCAATCCTCTACCCCGGGGAAATTAGCCCAAGCGGTGCTGCTGCATAAAAATGGACAAACCATACGCTTAGGCGATATTGGCACCGTCATTGCCGGCGAGGCGCCGTCCATCAGCGCCGCGGCCATTAATGAAGAAACCGGCGTCTATTTGTCGGTGCAAGGGCAACTTGGCGCCAATACTTACGCCGTCACTCAAGCCATAGAGCTTGCGTTAAAAGAGCTGCAGCCTACATTAGATGCAGAAAAAGTAGTATTACATGCAGGCTTATTCCGGCCGGCTAACTTTATTGAGGTAGCCATTAAAGGTGTACGTACCGACATTGTCATTGGCTCTATTTTAGTCATCGCCGTACTATTTTTATTTTTATTCAATGCACGCACCGCCTTTATTTCCGCCACCGCGATTCCATTATCACTATTAAGCGCCATTGTCGTCATGAGCTACTTCAATGTTGGCCTGAACATTATGGTGTTAGGCGGTTTGGCGATTGCCTTGGGTGAAGTCGTCGACGATGCAATTATAGATACTGAAAATATCTTTAGACGACTGCGTGAAAATAGATTATTGAGCCAACCGCTACCGAGCTATCAAGTCGTGTTTGCTGCCTCAATGGAGGTCAGAAGCTCGGTGGTCTATGCCACCATCATTGTGGTACTGGTGTTCATGCCGTTGCTGACTTTGGGTGGTGTTGCCGGCAAGCTATTTGCACCGCTCGGTTTTGCTTACATTGCCGCGATTGTGGCCTCCCTTGCTGTCGCGCTAACGCTGACACCGGCACTGTGCTATGTGCTACTTGGCAATGCCAAAGCCAACCTGGACAGCGAAGACCCGCCACTAATCCGCGTGATTAAACGATGGTACATTCAACTGCTGCATAAGATAGAAAAACATTACCGCATCGTGGTGGCGGCAAGTTTTATCCTGATTGCACTCGGCTTAGGTATTTTTCCATTATTAAAAAGCCAATTTATTCCAGCGCTGTATGAAGGCCACTACATCATGCATATGACCACCGTACCGGGGACTGCAGAACAAGAGTCATTGCGTATCGGTAAAAAGGTCTCAGCGCGCATACGGGATATTGATGGGGTTAAGTCAGTGGTGCAATGGGTCGGACGCGCACCCAACGGTGCCGACACCTTTGGCACTCACTACAGTGAGTTTGAGATTGAGATCGGCGCGGTTTCGGGGCCAAAACAGCGTCGAATTTTACGCGAAATTCGTGAAAAGCTATCCGGCGAGTCTGTAGATAGTGATAGTGATGGTATTGCTGAAGCCGGTTTTGTTGGCGTCAACTTTGCCATTAACACCTTTTTAACCGAACGTATTGAAGAAACGATTTCTGGTTACGCCGCCTCTACGGTGATTAATATCTATGGCAATGATTTAGATGCGCTAGATCGCGATGCACAGGCAATCGCCGCAGTCATTAGCACTATTCCTGGCGCTGCTGACGTATTGGTACAATCGCCGCCGGGCACACCGCAACTGGTGATACGTTTACGTCCGGAAAAATTGGCCCTGTGGGGCTTGCAACCAACCGATGTGCTCGACAATATACGCGCAGCTTACGAAAGCGTACCGATTACCCAGGTCTATCAAGGCAACCGCGTGATCGGTGTCAGTGTGGTGCTGGCGCAGGAAGCGCGCGATGACGTGCACGAGGCGGCGCATCTGCCCTTGTTCAATGCAGAGGGCAAATTACTCTATCTGAGCGATGTTGCCGATATTGTGCAAGAAAATGGTCGCTCTAAAATCCTGCACTTGGGCGCTAAACGCATACAGACGGTGACGGCTAATGTGCTTGATCGCGATATCAATCTGTTTACCGACGAACTAAAATCTAAAATAAAAAAAGAAGTGGTGTTATCACAAGGCGCATATTTAGAATTTAGCGGTGCGGCAGAAGCGAATAAACAATCACGCGACACGCTGATTTTGCAGTCGTTCTTTGCCGCTTTTGCTGTATTTTTAATGCTTTATATCGCATTCGGCCGTTTACGCAATTTGCTGCTGACTTTTGCCAATTTACCGTTTGCATTGATCGGCGGCATGATCGCAGTGTTGTTTACCGGCGGCTGGATTTCACTCGGCTCCTTGGTCGGCTTTGTTACTTTATTCGGCATTACATTGCGCAACTCGATCATGATGGTATCGCATTACCAGCATTTAATTGATGAAGAAAACTGCGTATGGGGTTTAGAAACCTGTATCCGCGGCGCCTCAGAACGCCTGCCATCGATCCTCATGACCGCTATAGTCACGGCGCTGGGTTTATTGCCACTGGCAGTTGGCAGCGGCCAGCCCGGACGCGAAATTGAAGGGCCAATGGCGAGTATTATTGTCGGCGGATTAGTCACCTCCACCATATTGAACCTGCTGATACTGCCGACCATCATGCTGCATTTTGGTAAATTCACCAAAAGAATGAAGTTTTAGTCATCCGTCGAATATTGATGACAGCGAACCTGACTAAAATAAATACAGAACTGGCGGCGACCAAGCCCGGCCTGCACCCACGCAACCAGCACCGTGGTCGCTATGATTTTGATCAGCTGATCAAAACCAGCCCGCAACTCGGACGTTTTGTGCAGCTGAATTTATACGAAGATGCCTCGATCAACTTTGCTGACCCCAAGGCGGTGAAGGCGCTGAACCGCGCCTTGTTACAGCAGCATTATGCAATTGCGCACTGGGATATTCCGGCGCAATATCTGTGTCCACCCATCCCCGGCCGCGCTGACTACGTGCATTATGTCGCCGATTTACTCGCCCATGCCAATGGCGGCGTGATGCCAGCAGGAGACAAGATACGCGTGCTCGATATAGGGACCGGTGCGAATGTGATCTACCCTCTGATCGGGCAGCACGAATATGGCTGGCAGTTTGTGGGCGCGGACATTGATCCGCTAGCGCTGCATAATGCACACACAATCATTGAGCGTAACCCGGGCCTGTCAGAAAAAATTGAGCTACGGCTGCAATCTTCAAATGACGCCATCTTTATCGGCGTGTTGCAGCAGGACGAGACTTTTGACCTCACCATGTGCAACCCGCCGTTTCATGCTTCACTGGCCGAGGCTGACGCCGGCAGCCAGCGCAAATGGCAAAATCTAGGCAAGAGTCGGGCCCATCAGCCAAAAGCCACACTCAATTTTGGCGGTCAGGCGGCGGAGCTTTATTGTGCCGGCGGCGAAGCCGCTTTTATCGGCAGCATGGTTCGCGAAAGTGCCGCTATCGCTCACCAATGCTTCTGGTTTACCACACTGGTGTCTAAGGCGAGCAGCTTGCCCGGCGTTTATCGCGCGCTAAAAAAAGTCGGCGCCTTAGAAGTGAAAACGATCGCCATGGCACAAGGACAAAAGCAAAGCCGTATTGTCGCCTGGACTTTTCTGGATGCCAGGCAGCAGCAAGCCTGGCGTAACTATCAACGCTAACAGATAGGCAAAGGCGCTTCAGCGCGACTTGCCGCGCCGCAATGATTAATCGTATTTAATATACTTAAAGCGCGCATCTTCATTAGGTGTGCCCTCTAGTGCGCTTTTTTCACCATTAGCGCCTATTTCTTTAGCCGGTTGCCAGCCGATCACCTGTTCAATTTTAGCTGCCAACTCAAAGTCTTTATCGGTAATGCCTTTGGCATCATGCGTGCATAACTTGACGATCACAAACGCGTAGGACACGCTTAAATCCGGATGATGCCAGGCTGCCTCCGCCAAATGGCCAATGGTATTGACCACCATCAGCGTTGCTTTCCAGCCACTGGTTTTGTACTTACGGCGTATCCAGCCGTTTTCCAGATACCACTGCGGCAGCTCGGCGCCGAGCTTAGCTGTGACTTCATCAACGCTATAAATTTTATCTGTGGTCATGGTGTATCTCTTGAGTTAAATAATCATTTTAATCGCGCTAGAAATTAACGCGCAAACCGGCTTGTGCCAGCGCTGCTGCACTGAAGCCTTGCGCCAGCGCCGTATGATCGGCTTTATGCAGCAGCCAGATATTCATATCGGCGCTGGTGGCAAATGCAGCAAACTGCGCATCAAGCACCTCATCGTTGATTAAGCTTTGTATGCCAGCATTAGCGGCGACGGCTACCGACTTGACTAAGACTAACTGTGTCGCATCGAGCTTAGCTGCCAGCCACGCACTGAGGCTATCGGAAGTGACCTGCCAGTTTTGTGGAATGTGGCTATCGGCTAGAACCATAGCGCTGGGTAGCCAGATAATACCGCGATGCTGCCAGCCGCGTTCGGCGATTTCCAGTTCACTGCGCGCCGTCGCCAACGCCGGGTTCATACCGGCGAGCAAAAGACCAAACTGATCCATGGCTAAAAGTGCGAGTTCATGGGCGACAACATCGCTGACATGGGATGCCTGCTGCGCTTCACGCACAGCGTCGGCGAACAGCCCTCCTCCCGGTACGATCACAACTTTGCCATCGCCGTGTCTAGCGATAATATCGAGCCAGTGAACCAGCTCTTCTGAACCGAGCAAGCTACCGCCTATTTTGATTATCCACATCAGCTTCTCCTCCACCGTTGATGGCACTGGCTATATATCAATCTAGCGTCGACTCAGGCGCCTGGCTAACTGCTATGCCCAGCCGCAAAACACTTAATCATGCTGTTGAAAAAACTGCATGGCTTTAAGCAGGCTAGCGGCTTTATCCAGCGTTTCCACATATTCATGTTCCAGTATCGAATCGGCAACAATGCCGCCGCCGGCGCAGAAACTGATTTCGCCCGCAGCATAGACCGCGGTGCGAATCGCAATATTCGTATCCATATTGCCATCAAAACCAATATAGCCAATGGCGCCACAGTAAACACCGCGGCGGTGCGGCTCGAGTTCTTCAATAATCTCGACCGCTCTTAATTTAGGCGCACCGGTAATCGATCCGCCAGGAAAGCAGCCGCGCAATAAATCAAGCGCGGTCTTTGCTGGCTGCAACACGCCGCGGATGATACTGACCAAGTGATGCACATTGGCAAAACTTTGTAGCTGAAATAGCTGATCGGCTTTGACCGTGCCCACCGCGCAACTCTTGCTGATATCGTTACGCAGTAAATCGACAATCATTAAATTTTCGGCTTTATCCTTGACGCTGGCTTGTAATTCTTCCGCATATAGCTGATCCTGTACGGCATCGGCTGAGCGTGGTCGCGTACCTTTAATCGGGCGCGTTTCGACTACGCCAGATACCACTTGCAAAAAGCGCTCCGGCGAGCCGCTCACTACCTGCAAATCGCCGAAATTCATATACGCCATAAACGGTGCCGGGCTGATTTCTCTAAGCTTTAAATAGACCGGCCAGCTATCCCCCTGCGCCTGCGCCGAGAAACGCTGCGCCAGATTAACCTGATAACAATCACCGGCGGTAATGTAATCCTTAACTTTATTAAACGCCTGTGCATACTGGCTAAAATCCATATTGCTGCTGATTGCAGTACTGATGTTAAAACTGTCATTTTCGGCTGCAGCCGGTGCATCAAACAAGGCACACAATTGCGGCCAGCGATCATGGGTGGCTTGTTGAAAGCCGTTTGAAACTAAACAGGCAGTTTTTAGATGATGATCGACCAGCACACACCAGTCGTAAATGCCCACCATCATATGCGGGATCGCTGCGTCTACAGCATTATGTTCTGGCAAGCGCTCGAGCTGGCGCAGCAGATCATAAGCAAAATAGCCAACAGCGCCACCGCTAAATGGCAAGTCGCCAGCGACGGCTTGGTAAGGCGCTAGCAGGCTATTTAATAGGGCAAACGGATCCTCATGACTGATGCTTAACTGTCCATCTTTAAATATTTCAGTCTGCGTTTTAGCCGTAGCCGACCCGGTGTTTTCAATATTACGTAGCGTTACAAACGGCTCTGCCACCAAAATATCATAGCGCCCGTACTGACTATGCGGCTGGCCGCTATCGAGCAGCATGGCCCATGGTTTATGGCGAATACGCGCAAATAGTGCTTTGCTTGTCGCCGGATATTGAAGCTGATGTTTAAGTATGTACATAGGAGTTCAGACTAATCGAATTCTTGGGTTAAAGCCAGATGGGCGACCGCGTAGGCTGGTAAGCACACACTGCCCCAGCGGCTGATATTGTGCGCATCATGGCTAGTGGTAGCATTGCTATCGCTGTGGATCAGCTGCGCAATATCTACATATTGCAGTTGTAATTGCTGCGCAATTGCTTTGGCTAAAAAGCTGCCGGCGCCGGCGCCGATAATAAGTAGGTCTTGACCGGCTGCTGGCATGGGCTGATGCACCGTTATGCGTTCTATATGCACCATCGCCACATTTTTCAGGCGTTCTAGCTGCACTAATTTAAATGCCTGCGCTAAAGCTAGCCAGCTAGACATGGGCGCATCCGCCACATCATGGCCGACCATACGTGCAAGCCGCCGCGCACTGGCCAATGCTGATTTATCTTGACCGTCAGCAGTGTCAGCCATATCGTCTGCCAGTGACAGCTCATCAAGCAAGCGGTAAACATCGGCGGTGGTCGCAAAATGCTCCGCCGCCAGCGCCGTCGTGCGCTGTTCAAAACTGATTTTCTGCGCCAGCGCCATCAGCGGTGTGCGGATCACGCCGGTATATACCAGTTCTTCTGTTTGCATGCGCGCCGCATCAGTAAAACCAAGGCAGCGCGGCTCATTATTACTAATAGCGACAAAATCGGCGGTGGTACTGCCGATATCGATCAGCAAGCCGTATGCTATGTGCTCAAACGTGGCTAACTGCTGCGCGACAAAGCACGCGCTAGCCAGCCAGTTTGCCGAGGCTATGTGTTGCCAGTGCTGATCGACAGCATCCAGCGCGACAAAAGCGCTGAAATCGTCGGCCAAAGCACCTGCATAAAAGCGCTTAACACCGTTTAATTTAGTCTGCATCAACTGACTAATCGCCTTGACGCCAGCTTCGCGGTTAGCAAACAAATCCACCAGCTCGCCGCTCATGGTGATTGCATGCACTGCCGGCTGCGTAGTAAATGCTTGCAATACCTCGTCAATTGCAGTTTCAAGTGCATCAAGCCCGCGCCACAGCGCACATGGCACTTGCAGCACTTGTACTAACCTGCCCTGATGCATAGCGGCGGCTTTGAGATGCGCGCCGCCTACATCCCAGCCGATAATCGTATTATGCATAGAGGCTGATTTCCACCGTTTTATTGCCGATAGTTTGCGGTAGTTTGAAGTCGACAGTCGCTGCCGCTGTAAAATCTGCGGTGATGTCTGCGACTAAATCTGTGGCACGCTCTAAATCCAGCAGCAGCTGCATTGGATTACAGCCTAATGACTCGCGCAGGCCGATGTAGCTGGTCGTGATGCGCGGATTAATCTCCACCACATAAATATCTGCGCCGTGGATGATGACATCAACACCGACATAGCCATTTAAGCCGGGCATGGCGGCGGCAATCGTCTGCGCCAGCTGCGTAAATGCCGCCTGATGCTGCTGTAAAGCATTAACCTCGCCGCCGCGGTATTCAATGCTGGCAGGATTTTGCTCTTTGTTAATGACAATATGTTGCTGGTTGCAACTTAACAGCCACGCCCGGCCCTGCTTACAGAGCAAGGTCATGCTTGCCGGCGTGCCGGCCTGATACGGTTGTATGATTAGATCTGGCGGCAGTGATGCTGGCTGCATGTTTTTTGATGGCTGCGGCGCAGCATTGTTATCTGCGTCAACGTATTGTTTTAAGTAGCTGTTCACCGCAGCCGCATCGTTAAAATACAGCGTATTGGTGCAGCCGGCACCATCAATCGGTTTAAGCACATACGCGCTGCTAACAGGCAGGCGCTGTTGCAACGCCGGCTGTAAAAATTCACTGACGCGATAAGTGGAAATAGTTAAAATACTGGCAGCCTGCAGCAAGCGGCAGGTGTCATATTTATTAGTGGCCAGATCTACCGCAGACTGTGTACAGCCTAAATTTTTAACACTGCTCATGGCAACCATGCTGGTCAGCTTAGACAGTAGCTGCTCTGTTTCTGGTGCAATCAGCAACACGGCATCACAGCGCTGTAGCAGTGTTTGCCAGATGGTGATGGCATTGTCATGAGGCGCGATTGAAATCGCCTCTATGTTCGACAGCAACAATCTCTCGGCAGGCAAATGCAAACGTGCGTCATAGCTGGTCACAATTTCAATGCCACTAATGTCAGACAAGTCAGCCAGTACAGCATCGCGCATAAGCTTGGCTTCGCGCAACAAAGACGGCGGCAATCGCTTACTGCTGCAACCTCCAGCTGTGATATATTCCAACAACAATATCTTCAAAAAACTCTCACACTTAACATACGCTAATGGAAATTATCCCGGTCATCGACTTAATGGAGGGTCAGGTAGTGCATGCGCGCTTCGGCCAGCGCCAGCATTATCAAGCGATTCAATCCGCATTAACCGACTCCAGCCTGCCGCTTGATATTGTAGCCGCCCTGCTCGAATTATACCCATTCAAGCGCCTCTATGTCGCCGATCTCGATGCAATTCGCGGAGTGGGCAACCATTTAGCCACTATTGCAGAAATAGCCCAGCATTACCCTGACCTCGAGATCTGGCTGGATGCTGGCATCAGCAATAGTGAATCGCTAGACATCTGGCAAGGGCTAAGTTTGACTCCGGTTATCGGCAGTGAAAATCTGTTATCAAGCACAGATCTGCTAATGATCAGCCGACATCTTCAGGGTAATTGGGTATTGTCACTTGATTTTAATCAAGCCGGATTTTTAGGTTACGCTGCGTTGCAGACCGATACTGCGCATTGGCCGGATAAGATTATCGTCATGACGCTCAGTCAGGTGGGTAGCCAGCTGGGGCCGGATATGGATCAGCTAGGGACGGTGCTGCGTATGGCACAAGGGCGGCAGATTTATGCAGCCGGCGGCGTTAGAAATAATGCGGATCTTGAGTTACTGCAAGCAGCCAATATCAGCGGTGCGCTCGTTGCTACCGCATTACACAATAGAAATTTAACACCTGAAAAATTTAACACCTAGAAAATTTAACACCTAGAAAATTTAACACCCAGAAAAATTTAACACCCAGAATCTATTAGACATATAAGCAGCCTGGGCATGTCAGCTTATGAAGTGCAGCAGGTTTAATGAAAGACCTGCTCAAAAGAAAAAACCTCAGCCAACATCATGTTCGCTAAGGTTTTTTTACTCAATATTCAAATACTTAAATTCTATTCACTTAAGCATTGATTATTAGTCAATCTTCAATAAATTACTCAAGATTGGCGTGGATTGCCCGCATTGCTTCTTCAGTTAAGCCTTTGGCATCAATGATATCGGCAATAACCGCTTCCAGGAATACCAATGTTGATAGCTCAAACTGCGCACCCATAGGCATGCCTTTAGTTGCTGGAAAACTGTTGTCATTACCCATCTGTACGTTCAGATCAGCTAATTCTGCCATGGCTGACTTTGCTTTCATTGAAATCACCGCGATTTTAGCGCCGACTGATTTAGCTTTTTTCAGCAAAGGCATTAAAGTTTCAGTACCGCCAGAGCCAGAAATAACCACGAACAAATCGCCAGCCTGGATGCTAGGCGTAACGATCTCGCCAACCATGCTCACTTGGTAGCCGCTATGCACTAAACGCATTGCAAAAAAGCGTGATACCAAGCCGGAACGACCAGCACCGCCAATAAAAATACGACCGGCGCCATCAACCAGTTGGATGAGCTTGGCTGCATTGCTGCTGTCTGTTTCTGACAAGATAGTGTTGAGTCTATCTAAAATTAATTTTTGATGATCCATGATATTTCCTTTAATGATGCAGAGCGATTAAATGATAACAAAAAAAATCCTGACTCATTACTGAGTCAGGATTTTTTAATTACTCATCTCAATAATTTCTTATTGGGTTTGGTTAATTAAAACCAATGCTTAACTTAAGCGTGAGCAATAGCTGTGATTTCAGCAGCAGAAGCAGCAGGGTCAGCAGCACCGTAGATAGCAGCGCCAGCTACAATGATGTGTGCACCAGCTTCTTTAACTTGTTTAGCTGTAGTAGCTTTAACGCCACCAGCAACTGAGATTTCAACATTCAAACCAAGACTAGCAATTAAAGCTAAGTCAGTGAATGGTGTTTGACCAGCAGCTTGTTGATCTAAACCAGTGTGCACACCAATGATGTGCGCGCCAGCTGCAACAGCAGCTTTAGTAACAGCAGCTTTATCAGCAACGTTGATCAAATCAACTTGAGCTTTTTTGCCGTATTTGTTAGCAACGTCAATGACACCTTTGATAGTACCCATGTCAGCACAACCTAATACTGTACAGATGTCAGCACCAGCTTTGTAGAATGGCTCAGCTTCGTAGAAACCAGCATCCATTGTTTTCAAATCAACTAAGATTTTGTTGTTTGGGAATTTAGCACGTAAAACTTCAAGCAATTTAACACCGTTATGCTTGATGCATGGTGTACCGATTTCAAGAATGTCTACGTGTGGTGCAACTAAAGTTGCTAATGCAACTGTACCGTCAAAATCTAATGAATCTAATGCCATTTGGGTTAATGCCATGGTGCTTCTCCGATTAATAATTAATTAAGGTATTACAAGATTTATTGCTATTTCCGTAAAAATTTAAATCACAACTGCATATTTTCTATGCCTGAGCATTTAAAAATTTGCGATAAAAAAATTTATATTACAAAAATTTAGTACTACAAAAAACTGGACACTTATAGTAAATGCCCAGCTAATATAAGTCAATTCTAAACCAACTTGATTACGCTTTTATTACAAAATAATTAGCGTGAACGCGCTTATAGTTTTGTGCTTAAAGCCGCCTCTAGTTTATTTTGATCAACGACAAAACCACGAATGCCTTCTGATAGCTTTTCAGTAGCCATTGCATCTTCGTTCAATGCAAAGCGGAATTCACTTTCAGTCATTTTCGTTGGTGCTACTGTTTTAGCGCCGCCGTCCACTAATAAACGTGGTAAATCACCTTGCGTGGCTTCTAGTTCTTGCAACAGGTTAGGTGCAATCGTTAAGCGATCACAACCAGCTAAGGCGGTTACTTCACCGATGTTACGGAATGAAGCACCCATAACCACTGTTTTATAACCATGCTCTTTGTAGAAAGCATATATCTGGCGTACAGAAATCACACCTGGATCAGTTTCTGATGTGTAAGTTTCACCGGTTTTCGCTTTGTACCAATCGAGAATACGACCGACAAAAGGAGAAATCAGGAATACACCGGCTTCAGCACAAGCACGCGCTTGGCCAAAACCAAAAATCAGTGTCAAGTTACAGTTGATGCCTTCTTTTTCGAGGATTTCGCCAGCTTTGATGCCTTCCCAAGTCGCAGCCAGTTTAATCAGCACGCGATCATTAGTAATACCAGCATCGTTATACAATTTGATCAGTTTCTTGCCTTTAGCCACCATCGCAACTGTATCGAATGACAAACGCGCATCAACTTCAGTTGAAATACGGCCTGGCACTTCTTTAACGATTTCCTGACCGATTAATACCGCTAACTTATCAGCAGCATTGTCAATTTGTTGCGCTTTTGAACCGCCTTCAGCTTTAGCATAGGCAATTGAAGCTTCAATCAGTGGCGCGTATTGTGGCAACAGACTTGCCTTTAATACTAATGATGGATTGGTTGTAGCATCAACCGGCTTCACGCTCTTAATAGCCTCAACGTCGCCGGTATCGGCTACGATTGTGGTCATGGTCTTTAATTGCTCTAATAAACTTGCCATTACTTGCCTCCTGAAAATTATCTAATTTATCCCAGCCCCGAGTTCAGTATTTCATGTCAACCTAACGACGATAAAATATCGTACTCACGACGAAAGTCTTATACAAAATCTAGTGCAAGATTATAACTGAAAATGCTTGGACTGTCGTTAGCGCACTTTGCCTATGCTTCAATCTCTGCGCTTTTGACTGCAATCGTCAACGGCAGCCGTCGTTTATAGCAGACGGCTTGCCAGCAAAGTGGCTACCGTTAAGTCGGCACTGGTGCCCGGATTAAGAAGACGCGTTTTTAGTGACGCGTCCCAGGCTAACAGTCTTTTCTGCATGAGTTTGGGATTATCCGTGGCCCAGTATTCTAGCTCTAGCGCTTGCGCTTCGACCATCACTTCTGCAGCCAGCGCATCGCCGTATTTGCGCACGATATGTGAATCCGGCTGAAGCGTTAAAAAACCCAGATATAAGGCGGTAGTCGCCCACGCCGCATTTTGCCATTTGGCCATTGCCTCGGTATAGCGCGCTACACCAAACAGCATGATATCGGCATAGGCATGGGCATACTGCCAGGCGATACGGTCGCGGTATTGCGCTGCGGTCATCATCGCGAGCAGGCTGACATTGGGCAAGCTATTTACATCGTGCGCCGCGGCCGCACCCAAACCAGCAGGCTTAGCCAAGACAATGGCTGCTGCCGTTAATTGTGCATCTGCCACTGTGAGCTGGCTTAAAGTCGCGTCTAAATTCTGTTGCAAATTAAGCGCCTTATCCGCATGCAGCGCCGCATGAATCAACGGTGCGCATAACAAAATAAGCCCTAAATTGGTATTGATACCAAGCGCATTTTGTGTCGCCTGCACCGCATTATAAATACGCTGACCGACATTGGCGCCGGCGGCTGAAATCTCTGCGGCGCTGACATCAGCGCTGGTAATAAAGTCATCTATATTCATGCCATGGCCATCAGCAAATACATGCACATTTCCCGGCTTCAAGGCTTGCAGTTCGCCCATGCATGCCCCATGAAACGCATCGGCTAACTGTGTCGGATCATAAGGCTTATGCATGTGGCTAAGCATATACTTCTGCCATGGGCTGAGCACTGATTTTACTTAAAAAATCATCCACTAACAGCTGGGCAATATTCAGTTGTGTCACACTTTGCAGACCTTTCCATGCCGGGATGCTATTGACTTCAAGCACATAATATTCGCCGCTAGCTGCCTGAATAATATCGACACCGCAGTAGTCTATATCCACCGCTGCTGCCGCCTTTATTGCGAGCTCACGCATCGTGTCGTCAATCTGCATCGCTAGACAACGTCCGCCAGCCGCGACATTATTCACCCAGCTGCTACCGACGCGCTTCATTGCCGCAATTACTTTGCCCGCAATCACAAATACCCGGTAATCATGTGGCGCGGCAGCCGTTTCGATCAATTGCTGAAAATAATAAACGCCATCGACGTATTGCTGCATCGGCACCGGCAGCGCCTCGCCGGCCATTAATTTACGCACCCCCAAGCCCTGTGAACCAAACAAGGGTTTCATCACCAACACCTGCTGCGCAAGCGCTGCCGCCTGCCGTATCGTTTCGGCCTGCTCTCTAGATTCACACACCCAGGTGGCCGGGGTAGCAACGCCATGCCTACGCAATAAAAAGCTGGTCATGGCTTTATCCACCGTGCGCTCAATGGCTTTGACATCGTTGTAAATACGCACGCCCTCCATGGCCAGCATATGCAGCACATTTAAGCGCGTGATCACCTGCTGCAAGCTGCCGCCGGAAACGCCGCGCACAAATACTGCTAGCGGTAATTTGTGCGCATCAAAACCGGGGATATGCATCAGCGGCTTGACGCTATCGTGCCTGTCGTGATGAACAACCGGCGGCAGCGCCATATGCATGCCACAATTTTGCAAAGACACAAATACTGCGTCGACTCCACGCGTGGCAAAGGCCAGCTGCAACTGCTTGCCATGCCAGCCGGGATCATCGGTAAATATAGGGATTTTCAAGAAAAAAACTAGCTACTGCGACTAATTAGTAAATGAGAGTTTAATCAGCTCTGCATTCAAGTGTCCGCCCTCAAACACATTGCCGCTATGCACATTGGTAATCGTCACTTTCGCCGGTGAGAACAGCATCGGATCAATTTGATAAAAATCCATATTGTATGCTTTGAAGATCTGCGCAAACGGCTTGCCATAATCTTTAGAAGCACAGCTTGGCAAATTCAACGCCAGGTCAGCCGCCTCAGCATCCGTGCCTTTAACCTGCAAATGTACATGGCCACCAAACAAAATAGCATCGTTAGTGCGGCCCATCGCGCTCATAAAATCTTTTGCCACCGGCGGCAAAATAGCAACGCCGCTACCGCTGACAATATTGGCTAATGAAAAATGCAAGGTGTGCGCCTTATGCAGCGCGACTTCAAGTACGCGGCCTACAATCTGCACGACACCGGCGATACTGCTCGTTGGCGTCAAAATAATGGTGAGGTGTTCAGCAGCAACTTTAGTGTCACGTACAATCTTTTCAATCACTTCTAGCGGTGGAATTTTATCTGTTTCAAGTACCAGGCAGGTTGTGCCGGCGACATCCACATAGTTCAGTTCTTTGAATATGTCTTCGCGTTGCGCTAATGCACGTGCCGGGCCTGAGCCTAAGGCAAAAAACTTAGCTTTCTCATCTTCATGACTTAACGCCCAGCCGGCATACTGACTGGCAAGACACGCCAATACTGGCTGCTCTGAGGTCACCGCAATAACACCGCCCCAGTCACCGCCAGTCCAATCGGTTAAACAGCTGCCGGCTTGCAACTGCGCCGTGCCCAAACCGCCCATACAGATTTCAGCAATGATGCGCCCGGCTTCTGCGCTACCGGCATGTTTGATGCCCGCATCGACGATCGTGCAGCCGGAGGCATGCATGGATACGCCTAACTGCAAACTATCGGCCTGTTGCAGCAATTTTTGCAGCAACGGCGCGCTGCGCTGGTTAACACTTAAATGCGCCTGTGGCGCTGCTGATCCTGATGTATTTTGCACGTATTCCCTTTTTTAACTTAATTTAGCTTAACTTTGTCCGGTGTAATATTGGTCCGGTTTAATATTGGTCGGCTGTAATATTGGTCTGCTGTAATAATTCGTGCATGATTTTAACCCGAGTTTGCGCTAGTTGCTTGCTGCTTTCTGCATTATCGCTCATTGCGACTACGCTACATACCGGATCACCCGCCGCAACAACGAGCACGCCACCGGCAATGATAGTCGGAATATCAGCGGCCCACTCAGGCCAGTCGACTGCGCTAGAAATGGTCATCGCCGTGTGCGCGTAAACAATGGCATGCGCGGTGGATGACTGCAGCACACTGCCATTAGCTTGCAGATCAATAGAACAATAGCTAGCCTGCTGACAGGCCTGCACATGGCGCTGCAGCAAATTTTCATGTTGATACAAATCGACGGTAGCACTTAACCTGGGGTTAATTTCGAGCACATAGGCTAGATCGTCATGCACAATCGCATCCAGACTATTTAAACCGATTAGTGCAAATGCGCTTATTAACTGCTGCGCGGCGCTAATCAGCTGCTGTTTAATCTGTGGCGCGAGCGCTATATGGCTGACCGCGCCGCCATAGCGAAACGGCGTTAGCGTTGCCGGGCATAACCACTGCTCATTAAAACCTACGACTTCGAGCCCATGATGAGTTGCAATAAACAATAAGGACACCGCGCGGCCGCTCAGCTGCTGCTGATAGTAGTCATTGGTTTTGAGTTGATCATCTGCTGGCGTTGCATAACTAATATGCGACCCGCCGCAGCCGGCGGCAAATTTTTTCAAATAAGTTTGTCCTGGCTGCATCTGCGCTAAATTATCGATAACAGCAGGAAACGGGATCTGGCATTGCCGCAAAACCGCAAAAAAAACCGCTGCCGTTTTAACCGCTTGCACCGTGGCGGCGCTATTGCCGAGCACGGGCAAAATCGCCGCGATTTTTTGCAGCAGCGCCGGCTGTGCCTCAAAACCACTGCCATAAACAAAGCCTTGAAAGCCGCTGGTATTGATGGCGCTGATAGCGTGCAATAAGGCATCAGCGTTAAAGCCACGCGCACCATACGCAACCACGCTGCTGCTATCGGCTAAGGCCAGAGTTTCTGCGTCGGCAAACGCATCAATCGCGCTAACCTGATAACCCGCACGTTTGGCGGCGGCGACAAAAGTTCGCGCCGACAGCGCGATAATTAAGATGGATTGGCTAATATCTCACGCGCCAATCGAAACGCCGCCATAAATTCAAGCACTTGCGGCTTATCTGCGCTGAGCATTTGTTTAAGTAACTGCTGCTGCGTTTTATATTTAAGATGACCGATAGCCAGCGCACCTATACCAAAAGCCTGACTGGCATCAATCGCCACGCCATCGGCATCGACGTTGACACCGTCTACACCTAGCGGTGATACGGCATTGACATCAGCCACTATTTGCAGTTTTTTGGCGTGGGGAAAATGCTCGCGGCCTATGACCTGAACGCCAGCGGCGGCGGCACAAAGTGCAATCTCGGTTTGCGCCAGAACATTAATCTTTGCCGCTTCTGACGTACCATCAACGGTATGCATCTGCACCTGGTATTGCGCATTCCACGCTACGGTTTTTTGTGCGGATTTCTCAATATCACGATGCGCAACTAGCTGCACGATAGCGCCCTGTTGCGCCGCTATAATCGCCGCACAACTACCGATAGGGCCGGTAGCGCCAAACACGCTTACGGTTTTGCCGCTTAACTCTTCGCCAAATTGCTGCTTGAGTTGAAACTCGACTTTGGCAATCATCGCTGCCGCCGTGGTAAAGGCACCGGATGGGTCGGCGAAAACGGAGCAGGCAAATGGCTCAAACATGGCTTTTTGACTTGCGCTTAGCATCTGTAAAGCAAGATCAATATCACGTCCGCCGACAAATATAGCCTCACGCTTCACCCCTGACGGGCTGCGCGAAAAAATCACATCCTGCGTTAATCCGGTCACATCGGACAGCGCAACATTGGTATAAGGCATTATCTTATCGAAACCGGCGTCATAAGCCATATTCACATCAAACGGACTGGCGTTTTTGGCAGCGGTGATTAAATGTAAAATACTTACTTTTTGCATAGTTAACTGTCTTTTAAATGATTAAAGTGGTTGTAGCCTGTGCTGATTTCAGCAAACTAATAGCTACGCTTGATGTATCTGGCTATGGTCTATTTGCGCGCCGTGATTGCGCGCCGAGCAGATCATCCATGTCAGTGCATTATCGGTAAACGTAGTTTTAAGCTGCTGCAAATGTTGTTCCGCCACCGCCTGGCTTGCAAACACGGCAAAACCGGTCGGCCCCCACGAGCTTTGCCCAAAGCACGCGACGCCAGCCTGCTCTAAATATTGCAGCACTGTCGCCACCAAAGGGCTGGCATAGCGTCCGCCTTGCGCCGGTGCAAAGTAGTCACCCACATGGCTTTGCAGTTCACGGATGCTATGACCAAAACTGGCTAGGTCATGCTCGACCAAGGCCGGCATCGCCTGCATCAGTACATGCCGGCACAAATGCGCGGCTAAGTTTTCAGAAAATGGCGGCAACTCGTCAAAAGCAACACGTTCGGCGACACCATGGATGCCGGGCTGGCTGGAATCAAATATCAATAGAATGCGCCAGTCACCAGGGAAATCATAACGCGCCAGCAAAGGTGGCAGTTTAGAAATACGGTTGGCAACAGCATTTGCAGCCAGCGGCACAGAAGCGCGGCCACCGTCTATCAGTAAGCCACCATGGTCAAAAGCGGCAATGCCGATGCCGGAGCGGCCACCGCGGCCGGTCAGTTCGGCAATTTTGGCGGTACTTAAATTTAAGCGGCAAAGCCGGCTAATCGCCGCACCTACCGCCAAGGCTAACTGCGTACCCGAGCCTAAACCGGCATGTGCAGGCAGATGCTGCTGAATCTGGATGCTGACGCTAGCGCTGAGTTCTAATTTGGCTAAGAGCTCACTGGCGATGGCGTTAGCTTTAAGCACAACTGCAGAATGCGTAGCGCTGGTAGCCGGTAAATATTCTGCCGCGAGCCGCGGCGAAAACTGAGCGCTTATCTCAAGATTAGGGGCAGATAAGGCCAAGCCGATGCTGCCAAACTTGCGGCCGAGGCCGCCGTGTAAATCAAAAAAACCCATGTGCAAGCGCGCTGTGGTGTTCACAGCAATGCACGCAGCAGGCAGCGCACGATGCGTATCAAACTCCGCCGGCTTCAACACTGTATTTTGATTAATAATAGGCTGATTCATTTATTAGTTATTCTACAGCCAATCGCGCACAATTGAGCTAATCTAGACACGTATTTAAGCTGCGAGCAAGCAAGCTATGCGCATACAAGCATAGAACACGATAAGATTTTTATCGCTAACAATTGATTTTAGAGTGACAATAGCAGCAGATTTAGGCAAAATATCTGCTTAGTAAAAGATATGCCAAGTATTTAACCATCCCAGCAGTACTCAATCAGCATCAATTCTGAACCGATGTCGTGCAGTGCAGAATAAATGTGATGCGTTAAAGAGTATAAAAATCAATCACTTGTTTAAACATCAAGGAACGCCCATGTCAGCTCACGTTATTCCATTTGAAAATTTACGTAATGTCGATGTACCTTCAGTCGGCGGAAAAAACGCGTCATTGGGCGAGATGATTTCGCAGCTGTCGGCAAAAGGCGTGCGTGTTCCAACCGGCTTTGCTACTACCGCTGATGCCTATCGTGAATTTTTAGCGCAAAATGGCCTGGATGACAAGATTAATGCTGCGCTGGACGTACTCAACGTTGATGATACGCAAGCGCTGGCTGTGTGTGGCAAGCAAGTGCGTGAATGGATTATGGCGGCGCCGTTTCCACCGGCACTGGATAAAGCCATTGCCGAACATTACGAACTATTGATTGCAAAATCCGGCGAAAATGCCACTTTCGCTGTACGCTCATCCGCTACTGCTGAAGATTTGCCTGATGCTTCTTTTGCCGGTCAGCAAGAATCGTTTTTAAATATTCACGGGCTAGACAATATTCTGCATGCGATTAAAGAAGTATTCGCTTCTTTATATAACGACCGTGCCATCTCATACCGCGTACACAAAGGCTTTGTGCATGCTGATGTGGCTTTATCCGCCGGCATCCAGCAAATGGTGCGTAGTGATATCGGCTGCGCCGGCGTCATGTTTACCATTGATACCGAATCTGGCTTTAAAGATGTTGTGTTTATTACCTCGTCTTATGGTTTGGGTGAAACCGTGGTCCAGGGCGCCGTTAATCCAGATGAATTCTATGTGCACAAACCATTATTAGCACTTGGAAAACCAGCCATTGTGCGCCGCACCATGGGCTCAAAACTAATCAAAATGGTGTTTTCAGACGCAACACGCGCTGGCAAAAGCACCAATACCGTTGAAGTCGATGCCGCTGATAGCAACCGCTACTCACTGTCGAATGAAGACATTTTAGAACTCGCGCGTTATGCGATGACCATTGAGTCACATTACGGCTGCCCGATGGATATTGAGTGGGGTAAAAACGGCATTGATAACAAGCTCTATATCTTGCAAGCACGTCCAGAAACCGTGAAATCACAAGAGTCCGCCAATAACATCACCGAGACCTTTAAGCTCAATAAACATGCGGCCGTGCCACTCGTCGTTGGTCGCGCAGTCACGCAAAAAGTAGGCGTAGGTCCGGTACGCATTGTATTGGACCCGGCAGATATGCACCTGGTGCAACCTGGCGATGTGCTGGTTGCGGATATGACCGACCCCAACTGGGAGCCGGTGATGAAACGCGCTAGCGCGCTGGTCACTAACCGCGGCGGTCGTACCTGCCATGCGGCGATTATTGCGCGTGAGCTGGGCATTCCGGCGATCGTCGGTTCTGTGAACGCCACCGATATTCTGCGTGAAGGCGAAATCGTCACCGTGTCCTGCGCTGAAGGCGAATCAGGTTTTGTCTACCACGGCGCACTGGATTTTGAAGTCAATAGCCAGGCGACCAGTACACTGCCGCCGGCACCATGCAAAATCATGCTTAATGTCGGCAACCCTGACATGGCGTTTGGCTTTGCAAAAACCCCAAATGACGGCGTCGGCTTAGCGCGCTTAGAGTTTGTGATTAACAATATGGTGGGCATACATCCAAAAGCGATACTCAATTTTGATGCGATGCCAACTACGATCAAGAACACGATCAAGAATCGCGCGCGCGGTTACGCCAACCCGAAACAGTTTTACATCGATAAAGTCGCCGAGGGTGTGGCCACGATTGCTGCCGCGTTTTATCCAAAACCGGTGATTGTGCGTACCTCTGACTTTAAATCGAATGAATACAAAAAATTAGTCGGCGGTGAAATTTACGAGCCCGATGAAGAAAACCCGATGATCGGCTTCCGTGGCGCGGCACGTTACATTGCAGAAGACTTTCAAGAGTGCTTTGCCATGGAATGTACCGCCATGAAAAAAGTGCGTGATGAAATGGGCCTGGTCAATGTAGAGCTGATGATTCCGTTTGTACGCACCTTGGATGAAGCGAAAGCAGTGGTTGAGATCATGGCCGCTAATGGCCTCAAGCGCGGTGAAAACGGTCTGCGCCTGATTATGATGTGCGAGATTCCATCAAACGCTTTATTGGCAGAACAGTTCCTCGAATACTTTGACGGTTTCTCCATTGGCTCGAATGATCTGACGCAACTAACTTTAGGCATGGATCGCGATTCAGGTATTTTGGCTGACGGTTTTGATGAGCGTAATGATGCGGTTAAAGCCTTGATTAAAATGACCATTAACACCTGCAACCGCTTAGGTAAATATGTAGGTATTTGTGGTCAAGGCCCATCTGATCATCCCGACTTTGCCGAATGGTTAGTCGCTGAAGGCATACAATCTATGTCACTTAACCCGGATACTGTAGTCGCCACTTGGCAGCGTCTGACCAAGAAATAATTAGCTGACCATGATGCTAAATCGCACCGTATTTTTCATCTCCGACAGTACCGGCATTACTGCCGGTGCTTTGGGTAAACTGCTCGAGCACTTTCCGAGAACACAGTTTAGCCAAGTACGGTTGCCATTTACCGACACGCTCGAAAAAATTAAGCACGCGCAGGAAGAAATTTTACAGGCGACGACGCATGATGGCGGCCGGCCGGTGGTGATTATGTCCTTGGGCGACATTAGCTTAAGCAATGCGCTGAAACAATCTAACGCCTACTTTATTGACTTATTCACCACCTTTATTGATCCGCTAGGCATAGAACTCGATCAGAAGCCGCTCACCGGCTCCGGCATTGCGCACAGCATCACGCGCAGCAGCTACCATGACCGCATGGAAGCCATCAACTACACCTTAAACCACGATGATGGCATGACCAATTCCGGTCTGGAAGAAGCGCAGGTCATTTTAATCGGCGTATCGCGCTGCGGCAAAACCCCAACCAGCATTTATCTGGCCATGCAGTTTGGTATTAAAGCCGCTAACTACCCGTTGATTCCTGAAGATTTTGAACGCGGCACTTTGCCCGAAATATTGCACAAACATCTCGATAAGATTTTTGGCTTAACCATCAAGCCCGAACGTCTGCACTCAGTGCGTAGCGAGCGCCGGCCAGACAGCGTGTATGCGTCATTAAACAATTGCCGCAAAGAAATCACCACCGCAGAAAACTTAATGCGCAACTCCGCTATCACCTGGGCCGACTCAACCAGCCGCTCGATTGAAGAGCTTTCTGCCATTATTCTCGAAAAAATAAACCACCCTACTAAGCCTTTGTGATTTTATGACTGACGCTTACTAAAAAAAACTTTAGTAACATCTAGCTTTTCCTAATAATAACCAAGCCAACATTAACGACATTTTGCTTGCCGCTTTAGCTGATTCTTACAGCTTGGAATCATGCCCGACATTGCAGAGCTAAGCCATATTGTTTGTATGCATGCATTGCTAATCCATTAGCTTCAAAGATTTATGCAAACAAACAGAATAAAAATATAGTTGTAGCAGAAAAAATATTTGCGCATTAAAATTAGTTATCATCAATGGTAATAATTTTAATAAGAAGAATATTCTCTGCTTATGACTTATAAAAACCATCTAGTGGCAGTATCTAACTGTACTTTCCAAACTCTCCTGTCTTTATCTAGTATTAGTAATTAGATACAGGCATGTTCAAATCTAAATCTAGAAGTTCAGTCGAATCGAATTGCCCGCTTATTCCTCTAGACCAGTGCCTAGCGAAGTCACGTAAGACTGACAACAATGTGGTGCTGCCCGGACGATTGGTGCTTAGTCACTGCCATATTGTAGGCGAGGTAGCACGGGCAATGATATTGCGCATGCCCATATGGCTGCGTGAAGGCCTGTTTCCAGTTGGCTCCGAGTTAATTGCCGCCGCACATGATATTGGCAAGGTAAGTCCTACTTTCCAACATAAAATATACTTAAACCTGAGCCATTCAGACCCGAACTTACTCCAATTATTAAAAGAATTTAACCCGGATCTTGAACGCTCATGGCGCGGCCATGGCGGCGTTAGCCAAGCTTCTGCGTCTGCTGAAAATGTAGGTAAATACATTGCGGAAATCCTCGGCCAGCATCATGGATTTTCCCCAGACCTATCCTTGTATACAGCAACTTGTGGCATGTTTGGTGGCCAGCAGTGGCATACACAGCGCTTAGCGTTACTTAATCAACTGAAACTAAAACTTAATGTAGATTTCCCCATAGTTAAAAATGATTTACAGGCAAAAGTATTATCAGGGCTTACCACTGTTGCCGACTGGATAGGCTCAGGTGCATCGTTTGATGATCCTGCTGACGATAATTGGTTACAAAAAGTAGATTTAGCTTTAGATGAGGCTGGCTTTGTTAAACCTCAAGTAAAACCGGGTTTAAGTTTTTATGATGTGTTTGGCTTTACACCAAAAGATACGCAGATTAAATTGATTGATGCGGCAAATCAGCCCGGCGTGTACATACTTGAAGCGCCTATGGGTTTGGGGAAAACAGAAGCAGCTCTTTACGCCGCTTATCAACTGCTAGGCAAGAGTTTAGCAACCGGCATTTACTTCGCCCTACCCACCCAACTCACTTCAGACAAAATACATGAGCGTGTTAATACATTTTTAGAACGTATTTTGGATGAAGCTTCTGCACATAAAACAGCGTTGTTAGTACATGGCAATGCCAGGTTAAAGCAATTTGTAATGGGTGAAGATGCCAATCCTGGCGGCGCATGGTTTGCTCATGGCAAGCGTGGAATTTTGGCACCATTTGCTGTGGGCACTGTTGATCAAGCCCTTATGTCAGTGATGAACGTTAAGCATGGTTTTGTGCGCACATTTGGCTTAGCCGGCAAAGTCGTCATTTTAGATGAAGTCCACTCCTATGACAGTTATACCGGCACTATTTTAGATTCGCTAGTCAGCGCCTTACGTCAATTGCATTGCACGGTAATTATTCTGAGTGCCACGCTAACGCTTGAGCGCAGAGCTAAACTGCTGGGCGAAACCCCTACTGAAACCGCGTACCCTTTAATTACAGCCCAAGCCAATAAAACTAAGCTAGTAGAACTAGCAGTAGAAGAAATAGCTGACGTGAGCGTAGCTATTTATCACAAGAGCAGTGCCGACGCTTTTGAAGAGGCGTTAAACCGAGCAAGCCAAGGCCAGCAAGTGTTATGGATAGAAAACACGGTTAATGAAGCGCAAGCCGTTTACAAAAAACTAGGCGATCGCGCCAAATCCTTAGGGGTCGATTGCGGCTTATTGCACTCCAGATTTACTAAAGAAAACAGAGCTAGCAACGAAGGTAGATGGGTCACGCTATTTGGTAAAGAAGGCGCCAGCTCACGTCAAAATCAAGGTCGTATTTTGGTCGACACGCAAGTGCTAGAACAATCGCTAGACATAGACGCAGATTTTTTAATTAGCCACATCGCGCCCACCGATATGTTACTGCAAAGATTAGGTCGTTTATGGCGGCATGCTAACCCTTTACGAGCAGCATCAGCAAAACGAGAGGCTTGGATCATTTCACCCGAACTAGACTTAGCCATCAACAATCCTACAATCGCTTTTGGCGCTAGTGCCAACGTCTATGCCCCTTATGTGCTCTGCCGCAGCTTACAAGTGTGGCAAAGTTTGGCTGAAATACGCTTACCGAGTGATATTCGCTCACTTATTGAAGCTACTTACGCCAATAAAGACGAGGTTGAGGACATGCTGAAGCATCGGCATCAGCTTGAAACTACGCGCGCTAAATTACAAAGCCTTGCACTACGCGGCCTATCTAAAGGCGGCACAACGCAATCAGAAGAGTCTGCGCAAACACGCCATAGCGAGCTGGAATCGACAGATGTACTTTTAATTCGTGCTTATCAGCAAGACCAGGCCAAACAAGGCACATGGATCACTTTGCTCAACCATCAAAAAATATGGGTGCCATACAACGGCCGATCTTTACCCGCAAACAAGTGGCGCGAACTGAGTGCAATGCTTATGCAAAATACGCTGAAAGTAACGGACTATTTAGCGCCTAGCGCAGCTAGCCGCGTGCAGCTAAAGTGGTTGGCCGACTACTTTTATTTAGGTAAACCAGAGCTGGATGAAAGCGTATCTTTACGCGTGGCTTTAGTAGACCCAAGCGGCGTTGTTAAGTCGATTAGCGGCAGTGCTAACGACCATTACCACATTGAATACGACGAAATCAAGGGCTATCAAACCAGTAAATTAGGGACTAAAAATGGATAATAAATTTAATTTGATAGACGAGCCGTGGATCCCCATTACCGGGGTTGGTTTGGTGAGTCTGCATACGTTATTTAGCAATAGCGAATATCGCGCCTTGGGCGGTAATCCCATACAAAAAATAGCGATGATTAAGCTGCTGCTCGCCATTGCCCAGTCGGCCGGCACGCCACTAGATAATGAGGCATGGGTCAGCCTTAAACCTGCTGGCCTAGCCACGCAATGCTTAGCGTATTTAAACCAATGGCATGACAGCTTTTATTTGTATGGAGAAAAGCCATTTTTGCAGATACCCGCGATAAAAGCTGCTGCTATCCAAAGTTTTGGTGCGGTATTAGCCGAAGTTTCTACGGGTAACACCACCGTACTGACCCAATCCCAGGTAGAAAAAACACTAACGGATGCAGACAAGGCTTTGCTAATGGTGCAATTAATGGGGTTTGCGCTTGGCGGTAAAAAAACAGACAACTCCATCGTGTTATCCCAAGGTTATCAGGATAAAACTAATGATAAAGGGAAGCCTTCTACCGGAAAACCCAGCGGATCCATTGGCTTTTTAGGATTTTTACACAATTTTCTGCTAGGTGAATCTATCACTGAAAGCTTATGGCTGAACCTTTTTAGCAGCGAGCAGATTCTAGATATGGGCATATACCCGCAAGGTTTAGGTGTCGCGCCTTGGGAGCTGATGCCGACTGGAGAGTCTTGTGTGGTCGCGGAATCGCTCAAGTCTTCTTTAATGGGTAGATTGGTGCCAGTTTCTAGATTTTGTTTACTTGCAGAAACTGGTCTGCACTATTCAGAAGGTATTTTACATGCTGGCTATAAAGACGGCATTGTTGACCCCAGCATCTCTGTAGATTTTACTGGTAAAGATTTCAAAGCGATTTGGGTTGACCCAGAAAAACGACCGTGGCGAGTGCTTAGCGCATTGTTAAGTTTTTTATCACAAGGCAGCAATAAAAGCTTTGATTGCCCGCAATTACGCTTAAACATAAAGCGTGCTATCCCAGCTACCGACCATATCGGCATTTGGTCCGGCGGATTGCGTGTAAGCAGCAATGCTGGTGAGCAGTTTGTTTCAGGCTCAGATGATTTTGTCGAATCCCTTATTCAGATAGATACGGCATTACTGGGCGAACTCTGGTTTGAAAATTTCAAGCTAGAAATAAGCGGCTTAGAAAACTTATCTAAAACGGTTTATGTATCCACGCTAAATTACTTTAAAAGCCAAAATATGGAATCTAAAGACCAAGCCGCCTTGGCAGGTAATCTATTTTGGCAATTATGCGAACGCAAGCTCAATGCTTTAATCAGCGCTTGCGATAGCGCTGAAGCCACACAAGCATTACGCCCTGCTTTCTTGAAAATTGCGCACAAAGCCTTTGACACCTACTGCTCTCATGACACCGCCAGACAACTTGATGCCTGGGCAAAAAATAGACCTAATTTAGGCCGCAACCTTAAACCTTTAATAAAGGAAACTGTATGAATACAGCAGCAATCAGCATAAGCACTGACGCGCCACCACAAAAAGCTAAAGCGGCCGACAATAAGCCATTGGCGTATGTACATTACATTATCAGTCGCTGCCAAGATAACGGTATACGTGCCGCGCTCAAGCGTGCGGATAACCCCGCAACAGAATACCAAAGCTGGGAAGTATTGGCTGGTTTTCAAATTAACTTAGCATTTGAAAATCAACGTTTAGCTTACGCAGCAATTGCGGCTGCTATTGCGCGAGCCAAAATTGAAAACAATGGCACCGCCAAAATTGGTTATGCCATCGCCCGCAGTTACGATGACGGCAATGCCAGTGACCAAGCGAAAGCAAAACTGCGTCGATTACTCGCCTGTGACTCTGTGGCAGAAGTCTGCCGTATATTACGGCCTTTGCTCGCACTAATAGACGCCAGAGGCAACTCAGCGCTTGATTACGCTGCGCTATTAAATGATTTGCTGTGGTTTGCTAATGAAGATAGCCAAACCCGCATTAAAGCGCGCTGGGCACAGGATTTTTATGGCCAGGCTAGCACGGCTGGCATTAGTTCAGGAGAGCAAAATGAATGAGGCCATATTAGCCCATGCCAGCGTACTTCTTTTGAACCGCGAAGATATCAAAATGCTTAAGGTGAAAGACGCCTATGCCTTGCATAAAGTTGTGTATGGCTTGTTTGAAGATGTGCGTTCTGATGCAGAAAAAGCAGCTGGAAAATCTAGTGGCATTTTATATGCAGATAAAGGCGGGGATTTTCAGACACGACAAATCTTATTGCTGAGCAATCGAAAACCGCATCAAACTCCACAGTTTGGTCAAGTCAAAACCAAACCGATCAGCACTGATTTTGCAAACCATGATGAATATGCTTTTGAAATCATCATTAATCCAGTAAAGCGAAATAACGCTACAGGCAAAATAATTTCCATTCGCGGTCGAGACGAAATCGAACAGTGGTTTATAGAACGTGCGGCCGATGCTTACGGCTTTAAGGTGAATGCTACAAGTATTCAAATAGAGCAAATGAGTGTGCAAACGTTTGAAAAATCAGGGCAAACCGTCACGCATGGCAGCGCCACAATTAAAGGTCAGTTAACGGTGATTGATCGCAATCTTTTCATTAAAAGCTTCACGCAAGGGCTCGGCCGTGGCAAGTCTTTTGGTTTTGGACTATTACAAATAGTGCCATTAAAGTTAGTTTAAGTAAGCGCTTCGTTCATTTAATTTATTTAAAAAGGTAATCAAATGTCACTTAATAATCCGCTTAGAAATACCCGTATTGAATTTCATATTCTGCAAGCTTTTCCTGTGACTTGTTTAAACCGTGATGATGTGGGCGCACCTAAAACTGCCATTGTTGGTGGTGTACAACGCGCACGTGTCAGTTCTCAGGCTTGGAAGCGTCCGGTGCGTATGGCCATGCAAGAGTTTGGCGCAAAGCTTGGTGTTCGTACCAAGCACGTTGCGCTGACCATAGCGCAAGCCTGTCTTGATTTAGGTGCCACCCAAGACCAAGCCAACACTTGCGGTGAAACATTAGCGACCTACTTCAGTAAAGACACTTTACTGTTCTTTACACTCACCGAAGCAAAAGCTTTTGCTGAATACGCTAAAGAAAAAGCATTTGACGTTAAACAACTTAAAGACAAAGAAGCGCATAAAGTGGCTAAAAAGGCCTTGAACCCTGCGCTTGATGGGATAGATATTGCATTATTTGGCCGCATGGTTGCCCAGGCGGCCGACTTAAATGTTGAGGCGGCGGCTTCGTTTTCACATGCAATTTCCACCCATAAAACTAGCAATGAAGTTGAATTTTTTACCGCACTCGATGACTTAGCCACTGAACCTGGCTCTGCGCACATGGGTAGCCTAGAATTCAACTCAGCCACCTATTACCGCTATGTCAGTTTAGATTTAGGCCAACTTCACGCATCCCTTGCTGGGCAAAATGTATCTGAAGCAGTTGAAAACTTTACCAAAGCCTTATTCGTAGCTGTACCTGCGGCTAGACAAACCACACAGTCCGGCTCATCTCCCTGGGAGTTTGCCAAAGTGCTGGTGCGCAAAGGGCAGCGCCTGCAAGTGCCTTTTGAAACCGCAATCAAGGCCAAAGATGGCGGTGGCTTCGTGCAGCCTAGTATCGAATTCTTGTCAGGCTATTTAGCCAAACAAGAACAACTACACGGCAGCTTATTCGGCAAACAAGCTGAATATACCTACAGTCAAGATGGCGATTTGAGTATTGATGGTTTAGTCGAAGCATTAAAGCGTCATGCCCAAGTCGAAAATACAGAAGCATAATGCCATGGCAAACCCTTATCTTCTTTTATGGCTAGAAGCACCGATGCAATCCTGGGGCGCAGATTCCAAGTTTGGCCGGCGTGAAACGCAAACTTTCCCCACTAAATCAGGGCTGATGGGTTTGCTATGCTCCGCACTTGGTGCCGGCGGTGAGCAGCGTGAGTTATTAGCTGAATTTTCCGCACTTAAGCAAACGGCCATTTCTTTTGCCCGGACTGAGATGAAGGCTGATGCACTAGTTAAGCACGATCGAGAACCGCTATTGCGCGACTTTCACATGGTAGGCAGTGGTTACAATGACCAAGACCCGTGGGCTAAATTACTGATCCCTAAAACTAGCGATGGAAAGGCCGCTGTCGGCGGTGGCTCGAAAATGACTTATCGCTATTATCTGCAAGATGCAGCCTTTGCCGTGATATTAGAAGTGCCTTTAATCAGGCTCGAATCTATTGTAGACGCACTACATAACCCAGTTTGGGACATTTACCTAGGCCGTAAAAATTGTGTGCCCACAGACTTTATTTATCGAGGCATATTTGATAATGAACAGACCGCAATAGAACAAGCCAACAGCATTGCATTGCAAAAAAGCCGTATTGAGGACTTTCGGGTCCTCGATGGTTTATTAGCCAATGACTCTGCTGAGGTTTTCACGCTTAACGATGTGCCGGTACAATTTGGTGCAGACAAACGCTATCGCGACCGGCAAGTAAGTTTAATCAATGCCGACTGAGGGTAATGCCGAAAAAACAATATCTAATCGCCTGCTGATTAAGGTCACAAGAGACAGCCTACCCCAGGTCAAGGATAAGTATCCATTTATCTACTTGGAACGAGGCCGCCTAGAAGTAGATGATGCCAGCGTGCAATGGATTGATAGCGAGTCAAACGTGGTCAGGCTTCCTATTGCTACGTTAAATTGTTTACTACTCGGCCCAGGCACCAGCGTTACGCATGAAGCGGTTAAAGTCGTTGCGCAATCTAACTGCAGTATTTGCTGGGTGGGAGAAGATAGCCTTTTGTTTTATGCCAATGGGCAAACGCCAACCGCTGATACGCGCAATATGCGCGCGCAGATGCAACTTGCAGCTGACCCCAAAAAGTCAGTAGAAGTCGCAAGGCGCATGTACGCTAAACGCTTTCCACAAGCGGAGTTATCCGGTAAAAACTTAAAGCAAATGATGGGCATGGAAGGCTATCGTGTGCGTGCTTTATATGAACAAAAAGGACAGGAATATGGCGTAGGTTGGAAAGGTCGTAGCTATACGCCAGGGAAATTTGAGCTAAGTGATATTACCAATCAAGTCATGACCTCAAGTAACGCCGCGCTGTATAGCATTATAAGTTCAGCTCTCCATAGTATGGGCTACTCGCCACATATAGGCTTCATTCACTCCGGCAGCCCTCTGCCATTTGTGTACGATTTAGCCGATTTATATAAAGAATATCTTTGTATTGATTTAGCCTTCTCGCTCACGCTGGATATGGCTGGTAACTACAACAAACACAAAGTATCAACCGCTTTTCGTCAGCGAGTAATTGAAGCCGATTTACTCGGCAAAATAGGCCCAGATATTGAAGTAATGTTAGGAGTTAAACATGCTAGTAGTGATAGCGAATAATTTACCGCCAGCGGTTCGCGGCAGGATGAAGTTATGGTTTATAGAACCCCGAGCCAATGTATTTGTTTCTGGCGTTAAAGATGCAGTGGCTAAAAAAGTAGTCGCCTATTTATACCGGCATTGTCCAAGCGAAAGTGGTTTAATGATTTTTCGGCGTGTGACAGAAACGCCAGGTTACGAAATTAGCGGTATTGGCGATACTAAGCGCAGCATTACTGAAATTTCTGGCTTGCAATTAATCATTGAAAAAATGCAAATAGATTAGTCCTAGCTTCAACATAAAATAGTTCTGCCCTATATTCGGCATAAACGTAAAACACAACTAGTTGTTTTTTACGCTCGCTCATTAACAATTTATAGGTGTTTTCCCCACGCCCGTGGGGGTGTTTCCTTTGACGCAACGAAAGCATCTAGCATTCGCGTGTTTTCCCCACGCCCGTGGGGGTGTTTCCAAATCATTATCGGAATCAGCGAGAAGCTTGAAGTTTTCCCCACGCCCGTGGGGGTGTTTCCTTGGCAGTGCCGTCTAGGTTTGTTTGAAGTACGTTTTCCCCACGCCCGTGGGGGTGTTTCTGATGTTGTCATTATAATTCTGCCCTTACATAGGTTTTCCCCACGCCCGTGGGGGTGTTTCTATGCCTTCATGGAAAAGTCTTGATACAGAATCGTTTTCCCCACGCCCGTGGGGGTGTTTCCGGCACAGACACTTTCGATGCTGGCTCAGTTAAGTTTTCCCCACGCCCGTGGGGGTGTTTCTGCACAGGAAGGAGCGTAGCGCCCTGTCCGTACGTTTTCCCCACGCCCGTGGGGGTGTTTCCCTGCATTGCATTTAAAGTAGTTTTCAAATCCTGTTTTCCCCACGCCCGTGGGGGTGTTTCTCACTTCATTGTCATGCTCTACCGGTGACTGCGGTTTTCCCCACGCCCGTGGGGGTGTTTCGGCTGCGTGATGCTATTCGCAGCCATAAATAGTTTTCCCCACGCCCGTGGGGGTGTTTCCCAAGTTATTCAGCATATCAAGCACGATGCTGAGTTTTCCCCACGCCCGTGGGGGTGTTTCCAAATGCCATACTTTAAAGACACACAAAACAAAGTTTTCCCCACGCCCGTGGGGGTGTTTCTAGAGGCCACGTGTTTGGCTCTACTATCATTTCGTTTTCCCCACGCCCGTGGGGGTGTTTCTAAGCCGCGTGTAATGGCTTTGCCAATGTCAGCGTTTTCCCCACGCCCGTGGGGGTGTTTCTGCGCGTCTGATTAAGTCATTGATACAAGCAACGTTTTCCCCACGCCCGTGGGGGTGTTTCCAGATGGTAACGCTCAGGCTGTCGTTGATTTTCGTTTTCCCCACGCCCGTGGGGGTGTTTCTTTGACGGCAGCTCGAACCATTTTTTAGGCTCAGTTTTCCCCACGCCCGTGGGGGTGTTTCTAACTATCTGTGGTGAAATTAGACGCTAAATCTGTTTTCCCCACGCCCGTGGGGGTGTTTCTCAGGGATACCATGGTAGTAGACCTCGCGATTCGTTTTCCCCACGCCCGTGGGGGTGTTTCTCAGGGCTTTCACCTACTCCAAAAGCCACCGCAGTTTTCCCCACGCCCGTGGGGGTGTTTCTGAGCAAGCCTATAGAACTGGCGAGCGTGTAGCGTTTTCCCCACGCCCGTGGGGGTGTTTCTTGACTAGCCGCCTGATATTACCGTCTACCAGCGTTTTCCCCACGCCCGTGGGGGTGTTTCTACGGGTTTCACGCCCGGCGATATAAGGTCAATGTTTTCCCCACGCCCGTGGGGGTGTTTCCATAGACGCCGATGCATTACCATAGGCAGTATCGTTTTCCCCACGCCCGTGGGGGTGTTTCTCCTTGATTCAATCGAGAATCGTGCGGCTGCAGGTTTTCCCCACGCCCGTGGGGGTGTTTCTTTAATCGCCCCGCGTGCTGCAATTCCCACTCGGTTTTCCCCACGCCCGTGGGGGTGTTTCTGCGATTAGCTTCAACTTTTTTTTCATTGTTATGTTTTCCCCACGCCCGTGGGGGTGTTTCCCAATATCATGATGCCCATGGCAGCATGGGGCAGTTTTCCCCACGCCCGTGGGGGTGTTTCTCAATTGCCGCTAAGCGCATGGCAGCCATCGCGGTTTTCCCCACGCCCGTGGGGGTGTTTCTCACATCAACACGTGAGGCTATGCCATCATCAAGTTTTCCCCACGCCCGTGGGGGTGTTTCTAAAAGAACGGGCAAAATTAGCGCCTAGTTTTGGTTTTCCCCACGCCCGTGGGGGTGTTTCCTACCGGCGCAGGTAAAGCATTTGCTGATGCGCGTTTTCCCCACGCCCGTGGGGGTGTTTCTAATCAGCAGATTCATCACTGATCACATGGCCGGTTTTCCCCACGCCCGTGGGGGTGTTTCTGCTGAGATGATGCGTGTCGGTATTAGGATTCAGTTTTCCCCACGCCCGTGGGGGTGTTTCTAAACACCGATAGCATAAGGAGATTGCTCCGCAGTTTTCCCCACGCCCGTGGGGGTGTTTCTTTGTGGGTTGAAAGTGTTTCACTGTTTACCAGGTTTTCCCCACGCCCGTGGGGGTGTTTCCCTGCCTTTTGGTTTATTTTATATGCTGCTGACGTTTTCCCCACGCCCGTGGGGGTGTTTCTATTTCTCGAGGCACGGAGGCGGATGACCTTTAGTTTTCCCCACGCCCGTGGGGGTGTTTCTGAGATACACGGTTAAAAAAGTAAGCACAATACGTTTTCCCCACGCCCGTGGGGGTGTTTCCACTTCACCCGCGCCATTCTTGCAGCGGCTGATGTTTTCCCCACGCCCGTGGGGGTGTTTCTGCTTCTGTTAAACCATTATCAATCGTTGATTTGTTTTCCCCACGCCCGTGGGGGTGTTTCTAGTTAAAAACGGCGCGGCATTAGTTTTTGATTGTTTTCCCCACGCCCGTGGGGGTGTTTCTTAGTGATTCCGCCTAAACTCCAACCGTATGCCGTTTTCCCCACGCCCGTGGGGGTGTTTCCACAAAAGATAAACGAATCTAAGGGAATATCATGTTTTCCCCACGCCCGTGGGGGTGTTTCCTGTTTATCTTGCTGGCTAACCTGAAAGCCTTGGTTTTCCCCACGCCCGTGGGGGTGTTTCTAATGATGCTACGCTAAAAACTTCCGCCATTAAGTTTTCCCCACGCCCGTGGGGGTGTTTCTTCAGACTGCGCTATGTGCTGGACGCCGGTTCTGTTTTCCCCACGCCCGTGGGGGTGTTTCTTCATTGGCAATTGGCGTGTAACCATTCTCTTTGTTTTCCCCACGCCCGTGGGGGTGTTTCTGCCTATGCTGACGATATCAAGCAAGCGCGTGAGTTTTCCCCACGCCCGTGGGGGTGTTTCCTAGTGTCTTACCATGAAGCGCATTGCGCTTCCGTTTTCCCCACGCCCGTGGGGGTGTTTCCAGGTGGTAATAGTCAGGCGTTAAGCATCACGCGTTTTCCCCACGCCCGTGGGGGTGTTTCTGTTAGTCAAGCGGACAGTTGATGCTGACTGCAGTTTTCCCCACGCCCGTGGGGGTGTTTCCGTAACGATGAAGGGCATTTGTCAAATTGCAGTGTTTTCCCCACGCCCGTGGGGGTGTTTCTATGGCCTGTTAGCCATTGGCGTTTTTATTGCGGTTTTCCCCACGCCCGTGGGGGTGTTTCTTGACTACAGGCAGCAGAAGCAGACGATACTGGGTTTTCCCCACGCCCGTGGGGGTGTTTCTCTTGCTGCATTCACCCGCTTTGGGTTGCATTTGTTTTCCCCACGCCCGTGGGGGTGTTTCCAGTGGTACCCGTTCTTTGGATTGCAGCTTCGCGTTTTCCCCACGCCCGTGGGGGTGTTTCTGAAAAAAAGAACAGCAAAAAAGCCGGCCAGGTGTTTTCCCCACGCCCGTGGGGGTGTTTCTCAACCAGGAAGTTTTCGCAATCTACTAAAACAGTTTTCCCCACGCCCGTGGGGGTGTTTCTCAGCTAGCACTGGCGCGAGCCAGTGCGGCCGGGTTTTCCCCACGCCCGTGGGGGTGTTTCTATTGGTTGATGTGTGCGTTAGTAATGCTGAACGTTTTCCCCACGCCCGTGGGGGTGTTTCTACTTCTCCGGCTGCGCCTTTTACCGATTTATAGTTTTCCCCACGCCCGTGGGGGTGTTTCTCGTCGTGGGGACATAAGTACAGTTCCACGGTAGTTTTCCCCACGCCCGTGGGGGTGTTTCCACGGCCCTGAGACTCTTGTACGATGGTTTCTTGTTTTCCCCACGCCCGTGGGGGTGTTTCCTCGATAACCAAAAGTTGCGCGAGGCTTTGATGGTTTTCCCCACGCCCGTGGGGGTGTTTCTATTGGCGCCTGGCTCGGTGCCATCTTCTTGCAGTTTTCCCCACGCCCGTGGGGGTGTTTCTATTGGCCCGTCGGTGAAATACTGCCGCCGTCTGTTTTCCCCACGCCCGTGGGGGTGTTTCTATTAAAGCGTCCGGCGATTACGTCATCTAATGGTTTTCCCCACGCCCGTGGGGGTGTTTCCCAGTAAAGCCGAGGCATACATCATGTCAGACGGTTTTCCCCACGCCCGTGGGGGTGTTTCTCGCTCACCTTAAACGGTGGTGACGCTGATGCTGTTTTCCCCACGCCCGTGGGGGTGTTTCTTCAACCGTTAACATTTTAGACGCAGGCGCGATGTTTCCCCCACATCCGTGGGGGTGCTTTCGATATAAGAAGCTTTTTTTAGCACGATTGGACGAGTTTTACCCACGCCAGTGAGCGAAACATACTTTGATCTACTGATTGATCTAATTTTGTAAAGTGTCTAGTTTTTGTATGATTGACTTGCGAGTGTCTACTTGATCTTGCAAGGTGCGTAAATGGAAACACCATTGCGCGCACGCATGCTGTTGAATCAGGTTTGCTTGTTTAAGCTGCTTGTGGAAAGCGAGATATATGATGGTGATACTTTTGTTTAGCCTGCCAAATATCATATTGCACTTGTATGCGCGACCAAAAGCCTGCGGAAGTGCCTAGCGCATCGGCTAAAAGTAGATCCATTTCTGCACTAATGCCTGCCTTGCTATTTAATATGCGCGATAAAGCTACGCGGGTAACACCAAGGTGACTAGCTGCATCGGTAATAGTTAAGTACTCAGGAAGGTATTCTCTTAATACCTCACCAGGATGCGCGGGTGCGTGCATTTGCATTTCGTTCTCCAAATCTTAGTTTATTTAGTGATAGTCTAAATAATCTACTAGCTCTATATCTTTGTCATCAAACTTAAAAATGACGCGCCAATTACCATTGACTGTAAGTGACCAGAAACCAGCAAGATCGCCTGGAAGCTGATGCAATCGCCATGAAAAAGGTGCTCTTAAATCATCTGGAGATTCTGCCGCATGCATGGCGGTGAGTTGCACTTTAAGTTTAATCGCATGATGTGGCTGAATACCCGACTTGTTGCCTGTTGTAAAAAACTGCTCCAAGCCTTTATGACGAAAGTTTTTAATCATAAAAAATTATAGCACTGTATAGCATAGCTATACAATTTCTACCCCTATTTCAGCCCGAAATGAGTAAGTTATTGTGTAATGTGTTGAATATTTAGTTTTACCTAACCTTAAATGATTTAAGAAAGTATAAAACGTAGCCGCACATAACATCTTTAATCTAATAATGTACTGGCTGCAACAACATTGAACTGATCAAAGCATAGAGATGCTCAAATGAAACCGTGAATTAAAGTAGCGTAGCTAATTTAACTCACCGGCTAAATTACGGGCTGCCGCGGTTTGAAATTCTGACCAATATGTTCGGAATATACGCCGCCAGCATGAGTAAGCCCGCAAAGACTAAATACAGCCAGCGTATGGAGTACGCAGTGATAAAACTTGCTGCCGGTTGCTGCTGTTGCACAAAGTCATAAAATTCAGGCGTATTTTCCCCGGCGATGTATTTGGCTTTGATTTCAGTAGCGAGTGATTTTAAATAGCCGTCTTCAAGCTTTGATAAAAATCGATCATAGTCGGCGCTGGCAACAGGGGGATCAGGATCATCCAGGCTCGGGTCGGCATAGGTTACGCCTACTGCACCGGCATTGTTGTTATCAGTCATTGGCCAGTAACCAACCATTTTATTGGCGGCATTAAAGCGCGGTACGGCGACGCTGTCGCTGCCACCGACGCCAACAAACACAAAATTCTTGCCAATTTGTACACCGCTTAGATCTTGTTTAATGGTGACATTGACGCGTGGCGCTTCGTCACCATCAGTAAAAAACAGCATCTGCGCCGGTATATTGAGTGAATCCAAGGTGTTGGCCGCGGCTCTGACCGCAAAGCTGATGCGGCTATTGCCTTTCCATGCCATGCGCCATTCCAGATGCTCGATGGCATCGGCAATTTCATCATAATTAGCACAGACTTCTAGCGGCGTTATCAGCAAGGCGACGTTGTCGGAGGCAAACACGCCGATACTGATATAGGTGCCACAGGCTGAGGTTTCGACGATGCGCTTCATCAGATGCTGGGTATGCGCCATGCGGCTCACCAGCTTGTTATCGAGTTTGGCATCAACCGCGTTCATACTCTGCGATACATCGGCCACCAGCAGATAGTTATGCACCGCTTGCTTGAGCTGTATCTGCGGTTTGATTAATGCGAGCAGCAGTAAACACGCCGCGCCGATATACAGCAGCGTTTCATAGTGACCTTTAAGTTTGGCTAACAGTGGTTTCATGGCATGCCTACCGGCAAATTGCTCAATTCCATGGTGGATTGCTCTTTAGGGGCTGGCCGCATGTTGTTAGACATCACCGCATGTAGCAGGCTCAAATTGAATCGGGCTATGCGGTCTGCCGGCGCCAGCCGTAACGATTGCTCATAGGCGAGTTTGGCCTGGGTGTAGGCATAACGCGCTTCGTCATTTAAAGTGCCATCATCATTGATGCGGCGGATTAAGCCCGATATAAAGAGGTTATTGCCGATATTGAACTGTATTTTGGCTTGCTCGCTAAGGCTGGGCGCAGTTTCCAGCAACTGGCCGTAGGTTTGTATGGCATGCTTGTAGCCTAGCTTTTGGCCTTGATCGTAGGCGGCGGCGAATTTCTGCTGATAAGGGTAATCATCATCCGTGATCTGCTCGCCGGCGATGATGGCCTGATTCACTTTACCGATTTTATGGCTCTGGTAGGCCTCATAGGCGCTGCCAATCAAGCCGATAAGCAGCATTAAGCCTAGAACAATATTGCTGGTTTTGCTGCGGTTTACCATGCGTACACCCTTAAATTCTTAATGATTAATAGACAAAGACTGAGCAGCAGCGCCAATATAATCAGGTCGCGTGCGTAATCATGCCCGGGCACATTGACGCTATAGCGAATGTCGTTTTTCTCTTTGGCGTCGATATATTGCAAGGCAGATTGCAGCGTGGTCGGGTTATCTGCCTCAAACGCCTTGTATTTAATTTTGAGCGATTTGAAATAACGGTCTAGATCAATACTCGGCACTTTGCCGTCTTCAAACACCTGTTCGGTAAAAATACTGATTTCATCCGGCTCATGCAGCACGATCCAGTAAAGATTGAGTTTTTGGGCGGTGAGTTGCTCGGCAATTTTAAACTTCACACGTGGGCTGAGTTTACCGGCGCCGTCGGATAACAAAATAATGGCGCGCGAACCCGAGCTTTGTATCTGATCAAACAAGGCGATGCCTTCGGTGATGCCAGAACCGATATTGGTCTGATTGATGGCAGAACCGGTGGCGGCTTTAATGGCGGCATGAATCGCATCACGGTTGGTGGTGATTTTCATGCCATAGAGCGCGGAGTTGGTAAAGCCAACCACGCCGATCATGTCATCAGGCCGTGAATCGATAAAATTAGTGATCAGCCGGCGTGCGGCCTTGGATTTAATTTCGGCAGCAACGCCACTCGATGAATCACCGGCAAACGGGTGATCCATGCTCACGCTGCGGTCAATCACAAATACGGTTTGTGCGCCCTTGCCGGTTTTTTGCAGCTTTTTATCAGCGCCCTGCGGTGCTGCCAAGGCTAAAACAATACTCAGCAAGATTAGCGCGGTAATGGTTTTAACAATCAGGTTGGCGATAGCGGAAACGCGATCCGGGCGGATAATTTCTAGCCAGGAGTACATTTGCCCATGATGGCTTTTAAATAGAAATGGTGCAGTAGCTAACGGTAATAATAAGAGCGCCCAAGGCTGTAGCAGTGTCATCTAAACGCCCCGCTCACAATCCCTCAAGCTTTTACTTAAGCTGAGTAGCGTCTGCATGAATTGTGGCGGCGCTTCACTGGCAAATAGCGTGGCATTGGAATAGGCAAAGAACTGCTCAATTTCGTTTTTTAACCGCATGAATTTTGGCTGCGCGTTTAAAAACCTGGCGATGTCTTTAGCAAACAGATTCTGCCCATAGGTTTGATTAAATGCCTCATGCATGGCCAGCAAGGCTTTTTTCTCAGCATTGGCCTTATCCGCCGGGCTGCTAGCGGCTTGGCGTTTCGCCAGTTTTTTAAGCGTGCGCTGCGCTTTGGCAAAAGCACCGTTCATAAAGGCTAAGTGGCGCACATCGGCATTGATATAAATCAGGCCGAGCAGTGCAGATAGCGCTAATGTAAGCAGCAGCCAAAACCTGATGTGATGCCAACTTAAATCGAGCAAAGTCGCCTTATATTGCGGCTGCAAATTTTCTTTGGCATTCGTAATACCTGCTGCGACTAATGGCGAGAACCAGAAACCCCACGCCGGCAGCTGCACATTGAGCGCCGTTTCCGCGCCGCTGAACTCAAAATTTTCAGCCGGTAACTGCATAACGGTGGGTTTAGCGGCACTGGCAAATACTTGGTAACGCAGCGCAATGTTATACACATTTTTTTTATCGGTTTGCCGCGCGTCCACCTTAATTTCAGACAGCTCGATGCCGTTTCTGATCAGGCCTTTCATCGGCAAAGCGGTCTTTAGCAATGTATAAGGGGCGTTAACCTCAATGCTTAAATTGCGCACTAATACCTCGCCAATTTGTATGCTGTTATTTTTGATTGGGTTGCTAATCTGCATAATTTTAGCCGCGGGCGTTGCCTCTGTAGCCATCAGCGGAGTTGCTGCCAATAGGCCACTGCTCGTGAAAATGGCCAGCAGTACAAATTTAATGATTAAGTTTTTCATAGGCTCATATACTGTTCAAAATAATGTGACATCGCTTCCGGGTCAAACTCGCCGCTGACATAAATCGCCTGGCTATCAAAGCGCGCAAACAGGTTGTCTAGCGCGTGCTTTCTATCGGCAAACGCTTCGGCAAACTGCTCGGTCACTGACTTGCGGAAGAAAATGCTGCGATTAAGACCGGTTTCGGGGTCGATCATGTTGCCAAAACCGAATTTCGGTAATTTTTTGTATTCGTGCTCATCCCACAACACCACCGGTACTACCTGATGAGCCGACAGCATATTCAACGCCTGCTCAATCTGCGCCAGCGGCAGATGAAAGTCTGAAATCCAGAATAATAAACCGCGGTTTTGACTTAAATATTGCGGCACGTCTACAATGCCGGCAGAACCGACACGCATTTTTTTGTAATCCGCTAATTGTGCAATCACGGCAAATGACTGGTGCAGATGATGACTTAACGGCAAGGTGAGTTCTTCGATCACCTGCTGGTTATAAGCAATAAAGCTAAATACATCACCGTTGTCATAAGCCGAATAGGCGACCGAGGCGGCAATTTCTTTGGCCAAATCGAGCTTTCTGGTTTGACCTTGATACTGCATAGAACTCGATAGATCGCACAGCGCATAAATAGGCGTGGTGTTGTCCTGATTAAATAACTTTACTTGCACCTGCTCATAAGGATCACGCAGCGTCTGCCGCAAATCCATGCGCCGCGCATCAGGATAATCAATCAGCGGCACATTGCCACGGAACTCAAAGCCTAGGCCGCGCTGCGTACCGCGGTGGCCGCCATAGTGAATGCTGTTAGATTTCCACGGAATCTGGTAGCTAAACGATTTTGCGTACGCTGGAATCATGCGGCTTTGGCAAGCGCAGCGTGGCTGGCAGACGGCACGGCAACCGTACTTAAAATCTGGCTGGTGAGTTCGCGTGCAAGCTGCGTTTTGCGGTTTTCGTACATGGAGTTGAACACCAGCCTGTGCGCAATCAGCTCGTGGAATACGGCATGGATGTCTTCCGGATATAAGCTGTCACGGTTCATCAGCCAGGCATGGACGCGTGCCGCTTTCAGCAGCATGCCCATACCGCGCGGGCTAGCGCCGGTATGGATCAGGCGGTTGACATCGACGCTATCGAGCTTGATACCGAATTTTTCAGGGTTTTGTGTAGATTCCCATAAATCCAGCGCATATTCCTCGAGCGCCGGGCTGGATTTGATATGGGCTTGCAGACTATCAGAGTAAGCATTGAGCTGATCAAACGGCAGTACATTGGCCTCGACTTGCTTGGTCAGGCCTTCGGCATGCTGATATTTAACATCAAACATCAGCGCTTTTCTAAGCTCGCGATCTGCCGGAATATCAATCTGGATTTCCATCATGAAACGGTCACGCGCTGCTGATGGAATTTCGAAAGTTTCGTTTTTTTCTACCTGGTTTCTATCGGCAAATACCAGCATATGCGGCAGACGATATTCTTTTTTAAATGCGTATAAGTGTTTTTCCGCCATCACGCGCAGCATCAAGGCATGCACTTGTGGCCGGGCACGATTGATTTCATTAAAAAAGAATACCGACAGGTTTTCACCGGCACGCAGTAACGGGCCTTCATCAATCTGTGGCCGGCCGTCGGGGCCGAGATAGGTATTGTAAACCAGATCATTCGGCATTAAATCTACCGTACCTTCAACACGCTCATAAGCACCGCCGATGCAGCGTGCAACGGTTTGCAGCAAAGTGGTTTTACCAACACCTACGCCGCCTTCAAGCAGCACATGGCCACGCGCAAAAATTGCAATATTCATCAGACGAATAGCTTTGTCCTGGCCGACGATGACCTTTTGCACCTCATTTTCGAGCTTTAAGGCGTGGCTGCGCCAGTCGGCCAACTGCACATCTGTAGTTGCAATATTCATAATATTCCTATATAAAATAGTTGTTTAACGGCTGCGTTCATGGTGATGCCCTGACTTTTAATCGATTGCAATTAACTGACTATCAGGTTAGTATGCAGACAGGTCTGTTCACTTAAATACAGTCTACTTGAAGATAGATTCCACAGGCAAGCACAATTTTTTACGGTCACGCCCCATGATGCACAGCAATCATTTAAACGACAGCAGCGCCGAAATCCTTGCCTCGCTAGGCTTACGCCAGCAGGTATTGGGTAGCGGCAAGACGCCAAAATCGCGGCTGCTAGGTTTATCACTGCAACTGAGTCAGTGGAATGCGGCACGAAATGCCGCCAAAATGATCAATGCGCGCGTGCATGATTTATCGATTGAAGACGTCGATTTATTAAAAGAAATTATCCATAGCGAAATTAAAAAAACTTCGGTCAAACATGCCGAGGTTGTATCCGACCAAATTCTGTTTTTGGTGATAGGCGCGATACAGATTCAATCGCAGAACCACTCGGCGGATGCGTGGAAACTGGTCGATCAATCGATACAGAATTTTTTAAAGCCGGCACAGGACAAACGCGTGCTGATGTTGGGCCTGACGGCAGCGCTGATCGCAACCATCGCCATCAGCGTAGCACTGCTGTTAAGGCCACCAGCCATAGATCTGTTAGTCGACGCCAAACCCGCCGCAGAAAGCTTTAGTGCGGACGATAGCGATGCGGTGACGGTGAGCATGCTGCTAGTAATTTACAACAAAATGAAAGACGGCACCTGCCAGCTGCCGCAAGCGGCGATGTTGCCGCAAGCACAGCGCGCAGCCTATCTCGCGTTTATCAATCAAGGCGTGGTCGATGTGCGTCATGTGGCCGATCTGAAGCTAGCTTTAAGTTATGTGCACTGCCTGTATCCACAGCAGTTAATGCACTCACTACCAAAAACAGGCCAGCCATCAATAGTGAAGGAACTCTTATGAATATGCGCGCAAAAATATTGCTGTCTGCAGCCAGTCTGTTTGAATCCAGAGGCATCAATGCCTCCGGTGTTGATACCATCATTGCCGAATCCGGTATTGCCAAAGCAACGCTATACAAATACTTCCCGAGTAAAAATTTACTGATTACCGCCTACCTTAGAGATAAATCAGACCGCTTCTATGCCTGGTTGGATGCCAGACTCAGCTCAAATAAAGCCAATTCTCGGGATATTTTGATTGAGCTGTGCGAGCTGGTGGAGCAATGGATTATGACGCCTGAGTTTCATGGTTTGCCATTCCATATTGCCTCAGTCGAGTTTCCAGATCCGACACATCCGATTAACCAATATTCGGCAGTACTCGCGGTTGAACTGCAGGGCTATTTATCGAAAATTGCCGCCAAAGCCGGCGCTAAAGACGCTGAAGCCCTAGGCCAGCAGTTAACGATTATCTTTGAAGGCGCGGCTCTGGTCGAGCGCTTAAGCCCGGGCATGGGCGCGGCTAAACGCGCTAAAAACGCAGCAATCACGCTGATTAACGCTTCAATAGTGAGTTAAATGAGCGTTTTTTAGCTGAGTAACTATCGAGATTCAAGCCTATATTCTTGATAATTGCGCTTTAAATCCAGCCAAATAAGCTCAGTAAAAAGCCGATAACGGCAAATAGTGCAATCAGTTTAATGATGCTGAGCTTGAACTTAAATAAAGCCATAAACGCGGCGAGCGCCAGTAGTATGCTTAGCCAGTCCAGCCTTGCGACTAGATCAAAATCAGCACCCAGATCCACACCTGTCCCTACCGGCATAAATACATGCTGCGCAAAAAATAACGCCAGGCTTAAAATCACCCCGACCACCGCGGCGGTAATTGCGGTCAGCGGCGCGGTAAATTTGACATTACCCTGCGTGCTTTCAATCAACGGCGCGCCGATAAAAATAAACAGGAACGACGGTAAAAACGTAAAAAAGGTCACGACCGTTGCCGCCACCATACCCGCTAACAACACATGATCCGCACCGAATAACTGCTGCGTCCAGCCGCCAACAAAACCGACAAAGGCTACGACCATGATCAGCGGGCCGGGCGTTGTTTCACCCAAGGCTAAGCCATCGATCATTTGCACGGCAGTTAACCAGTGATAATGCTCAACCGCGCCCTGATAGACATAAGGCAATACCGCATAAGCGCCGCCAAAGGTGAGTAATGCCGCCTTGGTAAAAAACCAGCCCATTTGGGTCAGCGTCGCCTGCCAGCCATAAATTGCGACTAACCAGCTCATCGCCAGCAGCCAGAGTGCTATGCCGACCGCGAGTATTTTCAGCAGATGGCGACCATTAAACATAGCATGCGCCGCTACTGGCGTGTCATCATCGATCAGCGCTTGGCCATAGCTTTTTTTAGCTAGCTGGTGGCCTGCGCCCATGCTAAAAATATTTGGCGCCAGCTGGCCGCCGACATAACCGATGGCGGCGGCGCTTAAGACGATCAATGGAAACGGCAGATTAAACCCGGCAATGGCGACCAAAGCCGCCAAAGAAATCAGCCATAGCCATCTGTTTTTTAAAGCACGACTAGCGATACGGTAAGCGGCAAATAACACAATCGCTACTACCGCCGGTTTCACGCCATATAAAAACCCGGCGACTAGTGGCTGACTCGCAAATTGCAGATAAATAGCCGACAGTGTGATCAGCATCAACAAGGACGGCAGCACAAACAGGCAGCCTGCCATCAAGCCACCTTTAGTGCGGTGCAGCAACCAGCCGATATAAATCGCCAGCTGCTGCGCTTCCGGTCCGGGCAATAGCATGCAGTAATTAAGCGCATGCAGAAAACGCCGCTCCGAAATCCAGCGCTTGTTTTCGACCAGATCCTGGTGCATCAGTGCAATTTGCCCGGCCGGACCGCCAAAGCTGATGCAGCCCAGTTTCAGCCAATAGTAAAAAGCCTGTTTAAAGCTCGGGGCAGCCGGCGCGCTGTCGACTTGCCCAGTACCGTTCCCAGTACCGTGCCCAGTGACTTGCTCAGTGATGTTCTGATTCGTGCTCATATTTTCGCGCTATGGCTTTCCATTATTGAGCCCCGTTATTAACCAGCTGATCTAGCTGGCATCAGCCAGCACCTGCAAAAATTCAGCACCATAGCGCTCAAGCTTGGCCACACCAACACCGCTGATCTGACCCATTTCCTTAAGATTAGCCGGTCGGCGGTTAAGAATTTCGAGCAGCGTGCTGTCATGAAAAATAAGGTACGGCGGCACGCCTTGGTCGCGGGCAAGTTCAGTACGCTTGTCTTTAAGCAGGTACCACAGCGGATCTTCGCTCACGGCAACGTAAGCTTCTTTGGCATTGGCACCGCGTCCGGCTTTGCTGACTTTACGTTTTTCCACTTCATTATCCCGGCGCAGCCAGACTTCACTCTCGCTGCGCAGCACCGGTTTAGCCATAGCGGTTAATTTCAGGCCGCCATAGGCTTCAATATCGGTTTCCAGAAAGCCGCCAGCGACCAGCTGGCGAAATACACTGCTCCACTGCTGTTGCGACAGTTCTTTACCGATGGCAAAAGTGCTGAGCTGATTATGCCGAAACTGCTCAACCCTCGGCGTCATTTTGCCGAGCAATACATCAACCAGATGCGCCACACCAAAGCGCTGACCGGTGCGGTAAACACAGGACAGCGCCATTTGCGCGGCCTGGGTTGCGTCCCAAGTATCAACCGGATTCAGGCAGTTATCGCACTGACCGCAATTGCCGTCATGCGCCTCGCCAAAATAGCGCAGCAATGTCTGGTGGCGGCAAGCGGTAGACTCGCAAAAGCCGAGCAGCGCATCAAGCTTTTGCCGCTCAACCTGCTTGCGCTCTTCCGGTGCATCGCCGGAATCGAGCATTTTGCGCATACTCACTACATCGCCCAGACCATAAGTCATCCAAGCATTGGCCGGCAAACCATCGCGGCCAGCGCGACCAGTTTCCTGATAATAGCCTTCCATGCTTTTCGGCAGATCAAGATGGGCAACAAAGCGCACATTGGGCTTATCGATACCCATGCCAAACGCCACTGTCGCCACCATAATGACACCCTCTTCACGCAGAAATCGGCGCTGATTGGCATTACGTACACTCGCGTCCAAACCCGCATGATAGGGCTGTGCGTCCCAGCCGCGCGATTTTAACCAGTCAGCGGTTTCTTCAACCTTGCGCCGTGACAGGCAATAAATAATACCGGCATCATTCGGGTGTTCGGCGTCGAGAAAGGCTTCCAGCTGCTGCCGCGCATTGTCTTTTTGCGTAACGCGATAACGGATATTGGGCCGGTCAAAACTGGATACAAACTGCTGCGCGTCTTCGAGCGTGAGCCGCTCAACGATCTCGGCCCGCGTTGGCGCGTCGGCAGTAGCGGTTAAAGCGATACGCGGCACCTGCGGAAAACGTTCATGCAACACGGTAAGCTTGCGATATTCCGGACGGAAATCATGCCCCCATTGCGACACGCAATGCGCTTCATCAATCGCAAACAGGGCAATCCCCGTCCCCATTTCTATTTGCTCGAGCAAATTCAGAAAATGCGGCATGAGCAAGCGCTCCGGCGCCACATAGAGAATCTGCAGATCACCGTTTAATAATCGCTGCGTTACTTCGCGCGCGGCTTCGGCATCGAGGCTGGAATTAAGAAATGCGGCGCGCACGCCGAGTTGCTGCAAGGCATCGACCTGATCCTGCATCAGCGCGATCAGCGGTGAAACCACAATGCCGACGCCATCGCGCAGCAACGCCGGTAACTGATAACACAATGACTTGCCACCGCCGGTGGGCATTAACACCAGCGCGTCACCACCTGCAGTCACATGCTCGACGATAGACTGCTGCTCGCCACGAAAAGAGGAGTAACCGAAAATATCGTGTAACAGTTGTTGCGCAGTGGTTTTAGACATGGTCGTCATTGTACACCGGCGCCCTAGCCTTTCTCGCAGCAATGCACGCTGGCTGCAACAACGGCTTTAATATAAATACTGCACTGCCGTCTGCATTAAAATGACGGCATCATTAGCGGCAACTAAGAGCTATGCTTGCTGTCTTAAAAGTATTATTGGTCATTAAGTCTTTGCTGGCTTATTGGCGCTAAGTTGCTATTATTAAGCGACTATTTGTGGACATTATTTATTGAGGATATATTCATTATGAACAAACTGACCATCAGCCTGCTTTCTGCCGCATTAGGCCTAGCCTTAACCCTGCCCGCCTACGCCGAACACGGTGCACATGCAGAAATGGGGGTGCACTGCCAGATGCACGGCAAAAAATCCTTCACTGCAGCTGATACCAATAAAGATGGCATGCTCAATAAAGAAGAGGCTTTGGCCGCATGCAGCCGGCATTTTGACAAAATGGATACCAATAAAGATGGCAGTGTCAGTAAAGAAGAACTGGATGCCTGTGGCAGTCACAAACATGGCGACAAGTCAGCCGCTATGCATAAAAAACATGAGAATAAATTAAAAGCCGCCGATAGCGACAACAGCGGCACATTAAGCAAAGAAGAGGCGAAAAAACTACCGCCTATCGCTAAACACTTTGATGCGATTGATAGCAATAAAGATGGTAGCTTGGATCAGGACGAAATAGCTGCCTTCATGCATCATCACCCGGCTAAGTAAGCATAAGCTAATCGTTTAACGTCCCATTCGCGCTGCGCCTGATTTATCTAGCGCAGCGCGAATGGGCCGCTGCGCATCAGCGCGACGCCAGTACAATATTGATAACCAGATTAACACTAGATCGCAATCAGCCTGACTGTGCAAAATAACGCCAGGTGTTTCTGCCCGCACGTTTGGCGGTATACATAGCACTATCGGCATGTCGAAGTAACGTGTCCGCATCAGTAGTGTCTTGCGGATAAACCGCAATACCGATACTGGCAGATATTGGCAGTGACTTGCCGTCGAACACAAATGTTTGCGCCAGTTTTTCTATAATATTTTCGGCAATATTAGCGCTATAAGTTGTATCTTTAATCTGGCCCAGAATGACGGTGAATTCATCGCCACCCATACGCGCCACTGTATCGGCTTCACGCACGCACTGCTTGAGTCTGCCCGCCACTTCAACCAGCAATGCATCGCCAACATTATGACCATGGTTATCATTGATCTCTTTAAAATGATCCAGATCAATAAACAATAACGATAATGACTGCTGTGCACGCTGCGCAGCTTTAATCGCATGCTGCAGACGATCTTGAAACAGCCGGCGATTAGGTAGTTGTGTGAGCAGATCATAGTTTGCCTGCTTCCAGATCAGCTCGTCAGCACGCTTTTTTTCGGTGATATCGGTTGAAGTAGCTACATGCAAGCGCTTGCTGCCATCAGGGTTGTAGAGGATATTAATCGACCTCAACTCCGCATATTCTTCACCGTTTTTACGTTTGCTCCATAGCTCGCCGTCCCAGTGTCCACTGCTATCGAGTGCCTGGCGCATCTGATCGTAAAATTCAGCACTATGCCGGCCAGAACGCAATAACTGCAGATCATGACCGACTACTTCGTCCAGCGTGTAGCCACTGCTATGCACAAATGCAGGATTGACGGTAATGATGTGGTTATTGGCATCGGTGACGATCATGGCTTCACTGCTTGCTTCAAAAATAGCTGCGGCTAGTTGCAGCTGTTCGATCTGCTGTTGCGCGCGCTGATGCGCTAGGCGCAAATCCAGATGCGCCATAATATTTTTAGCCAGAATATTGATCGCATTTAACTGCTCGGCGCTTAATTCGCGCGGTGCACGATCGATGACACATAATGCGCCCAGACGCTCGCCGTTATCAGTAAGCAGCGGCACCCCGGCATAAAAGCGTATATTGGGTGTAGATGTGACCAGCGGGTTGTCAAAAAAGCGTTCATCGAGCAAGGCGTCAGAAACCAGCAGCACGTCATTCTGCAATATGGTATGTGCGCAAAACGCTAAATCGCGTGAGGTCTGCTGCACACTCAAGCCCTTCGCCGCCATAAACCATTGGCGCTTTTCGTCAATCAGACTAATGGCTGCGATTGGCGTGTCACAGATATAAGCCGCCAGCTGCACCATATCATCGAGTGCAGCATCAGGCTCGCTATCTAAAATATTATATTCAGCCAGAGCCGCGAGGCGCGCTGCCTCGTTTTTATGCGGAGACGCGACTTTAATAATTTATCTCCTCAATACCAACGGTATTATGAAGTTGTCCTAAAATCTTTATAGTCGTTAAATTCAAGGTCAACTATCTGGACTGTCAATCAAGGCTAAAGGTTCTACAGATTGCAGCAGCTTAGAGGATTAGTTTACTTGAATGCCCTGCGACCTGCTATTTACCGGCATCATGCTATTTATTGTTTTCGGCCCAGATACCACAACCAGCTATAGCCGAGCAAGCCGGCCAGTATTGAAGCTGCCAGCACGCCGGTTTTGGCCATGAGTAAATTTTCCGGTTGACCGACAAAACCTAATTCAGCAATAAAAATTGACATGGTAAAACCGATACCGGCAAGCAATGATACCGCAGCGATCTGGCTGAATCGCGTGCCGCCAGGCAGCTGACCTATGCCTAGACGCAGTGCCAGCCAGCAGGCACCAGAAATGCCAATAAACTTACCGAGCACGAGGCCGGACATCACGCCGAGCATCACCGGATGACTGACCGTAGCACCCAAGGTATTGAGCTCTACTGGAATACCAGCATTAAACAGGGCAAAAATCGGGATCACCAAAAACGCCACCGGTAAATGCCAAATATGTTCTAACTGCTGTAATGGCGTTTGTACAGCACGTACGTTTTTTTCTAACTGTTGCGCTACCGCATACAATTTTTCATTGCTCATCGTGCTGTCGTTGTGCACATGTTGTTGCCGACTGGCAATAAAGCGCTCAATCTGCTGTTTAATGCGCACGGCAAACAAAGCTGGAGAACATTTTGAACTCGCCGGTACCGTAAACGCGCCAATGACCCCAGCTAAGGTAGCATGCACACCCGATTGCAGCATGGCATACCACAGCAACACCGCTACAATAAAATAAGGCGTGGCTTTACGTATACCCGCATAATTGAACGACAGCAGCACGGCGATAAGAACCCCTGCCAACGCCAGCCAGATTAGCGCTAGATCCTGAGTATAAAACAGCGCAATCACCAGCACCGCGCCCAAATCATCGGCAATTGCCAGCGCCACCAGAAACGTGATCAGGGCCTTGGGCACGCGACCTGCTAATAACGCCAGCGCACCAACGGCAAAGGCAATATCAGTGGCCATGGGAATACCCCAGCCATGCGCTGCGGGTCCTAGCGGATTAAACGCCAGGTAAATGAGCGCTGGCACCGCCATACCACCAATGGCGGCAATAATGGGCAAGGCCGCCTGACGTAGATTAGATAGCTCACCCACCATCATTTCACGTTTGAGTTCCAGTCCAACCACAAAGAAAAACAAAGCCATCAGGCCATCATTTACCCAATGATGCACACTCATAGCAATGCCCCAGTCGCCAAAACTGATGCTCACCGGGGTATGAATCAAATGCATATAGCTTTCAGCCAGAAAGCTATTGGCCAATAGTAAAGCAATGATTGCGCTGCCCATCAGTAGTAAACCACTGCTAGTCTGGCGATGAATAAACTCGCCAAACGGCGTTAATACGCGATTAAAGGCGCGTTCCCACGGTGCATAGTGCGTGCCGGGTTCCGTGTTCAGCGCAGTTTTATGCGGCTTGTCTGCCATTATTGTTCTCTATTAAATCTGATTTGGTGAAACATGGCTGCTGATTGATGGCTTATGCTACTGCGCGGATTTCTCCGCCTAGACAATCTAAACGGCGGTAGTTAGACAAGTTTATACATATTAAAGCTGCCTAAGTTTAAAGCTACCTAAGTTTAATGCTGCCTAAGTATGCGCCAATCTGCGCCTTGATGCAAAACCGTTAGCGGCCTCACCCATCTATAAAGCCGCCGTGACAGCGCGGCTGGCAGCTTGTTTGCAAGCACGGTATGCCATTTTTTTTGCGAACTAGCCGCTCAGGAATTAGGCTCGGATTTAGGTTCTGTGTTGGCTTGATGCAGCAGCTTTTTAGCCAGGTGCATGCCACTTAACCACGCCCCTTGCACTTTGCCCTGATTGAGCCAGTCGCCGCATAAACCAAGATGGGCGTTGTCATCCCACAGCGAAGTTAGCGCTAAGTAATTGGCGGCTTCGGCATAGCGCCAGCGATGCATCGTGTGCGCAGTCGGCCAGACACCGCCTATTTTCACAAACTCATTGAGCATTAAAACGGCTACCTGCTCAGGATTATCGTCAATATGCGCCTCGCTCCACGCACTACTGGCCTGAAGCACCCAAGTTTCCAGGCGATCTGCACCGCTTCTGCCGGGCTTAGCACTGTCGCGCGCTATCCAGCTTAATAACTGTCCGTTGATAAACAGGCCGTCGAAGTCTAAAGTTAAAGCCGTCTCAAAACGGCAGATCAAGCTCCAGCAACCACGCATGCTTACACTACCGGCAATAGCAGCCAGATCTGCTGACGCTGGCTGCAGTAAGACCGCCGCTTGCGGCGCAGGTACCGCCAAAATGACTGCGTCGAATATATGATCGAGACTGCCCTGTTCGAGGCTGCTCAGCTGCCAGCCATGGTTTAAGTTTTGGCTGTCAATGCGCTGTATTTTATTAATCGTAACTGCAGTGTTTATAGTCAGCGACTGCGCCAAAAACCGAGCCGGAGCAGTATTGGTTGGCATACCGACATAACGCTCGCAATTAGAAACTTTAGTGCTGAATTTATTGCCGTCATACTGTTGTAATCTAGGCTGCCATAGTGCGGCCACGCCCGCCTGCTGCCAGCGCTGCACTTCGCGATAAAATTCAGCATCGCGCGCGGTAAAATATTGCGCGCCATGATCGCATTGCCAGTTTTCGCCTATACGCGTGCTCATGCGACCAGACGGGCCTCGGCTTTTTTCAAACAGCGTCACCGTTAAGCCGGCGTTTTGCAAGGCGGTAGCGCAGGCTAAGCCGGCAATACCCGCACCGACAATCGCAATCTGTTTAATGGGCGGCTCACTTGCAGTTAAGTTTGCAGCCGTCAGGTTTTGCGTAGATGACATCACTTACACCCAGCCCTGCAGCCACTGGCTGGCATCAGTCAAAGCCGGCCAGCGTAATATTTGTTTACGCTTTGAATACACCGCCTCAAGCTCGATAAATTCCAGCTCGGTCTGTGGCAGCTCGGCTAGCAGTAGTTTGCTCACCATAAAATGCTTTTCCTTATTAAGCGGCGTCACCGCAGTCCATTTGCTGTTTAATAATTTTTTGGGGGTTAAGCGCTGTGGTTTGGTTAGCATGAATGTGATTGGTCGTGATCTATGAAAATGTCAGCCTAATGACCTAGTTTAAACGCTAGCATTTTAAATTTAACCGACCAGGATTTGACTAGCAATAGCGGCGATGGTTCCTGTCGCCTCCAGCCCAAATTTTCTGGACGTGCCATATCTGGACGTGGCATATTAAGTCAGCAAAAGTAGTTGTTAGCGACTAATGCATAACAAAATCATTTGAACTTAAAAATTTAGCGCCGGACTAAGTCATGAAGTTGTAAAATTATTATGGTATAACAATTAAGCTAAGTAGCCGATAAATCACTAAGACCACTGCTATCTACTAAATTCTAGACAGATACCAAGCCTGAAGCTGATTAGCTCCCCTAGCAGCCGACGGCGGCTCACGGTTTAATATACACTTGATTCAAATTCATATTGTTGGCAATTTTGTTGGGCTAAGCGCCCAGTCAGGATTGAGGCCATACAAAAGCTAACCAACAATACGGCGTTAAATAATGCAAAAGCTAAGCAATACAACCTTAATCAAAAAATAAATAGCAAAAGGGCAGGAATGGAATTCACCGGTTTAGCCATTAATTGGGCAGAAAAAGGCTTAGTGCCTGACAGCATTATCAGACAAGGCATACGTCATCTATCAGAAAAGCGCTTACAACAGATTGGCGGCAACAACTGTGAAGTTGCGAGCAAAATTGAAGCTGACTTTATTGCGGCGATGAATCAGGCGCCGATCGCGCTGGTGCCTGAATTAGCTAATGCGCAGCACTACGAGCTGCCGACTAAATTTTTTGAGTTATGTCTGGGGCAACATCGCAAATACAGCAGTTGCTTTTGGCTGGCCGACACTAAAAATCTGGCGGAAGCGGAAGCTAATGCCTTGCAACTAAGCTGTGAACATGCCGATTTAAAAAATGGCCAACATATATTAGAACTTGGCTGCGGCTGGGGTTCACTCACTTTATGGATGGCGGCACACTACCCAAAAAGCCAGATTACCGCCGTATCCAACTCAAACTCACAGCGCGAGTATATTACCGCTACCGCCAAAGAGCGTGGTCTGAATAATGTTAATGTCATTACCTGCGACATGAACGCCTTTAACCCGCAGGACTTTGGCATTGCTCAGCAGTTTGACCGCGTGGTGTCAGTTGAAATGTTTGAACATATGCGTAACCACCAGCTGCTCTACGGCAAAGTGCATGACTGGCTAGTGCCAGGCGGCAAATTTTTCATGCATATTTTCGTGCATCGCACCACGCCGTATGCATTTGAAGTGCAAGGTGATGATGACTGGATGAGCCAGTTCTTCTTCTCCGGCGGCATGATGCCCAGTGATGACCTGCCCTTATTCTTTCAGGAAAAATTAAAATTCAAGCAGCGCTGGCGCTGGGACGGCACACATTATGAAAAAACCGCCAATGCCTGGCTGGCCAATATGGATAAGCAAGAAGCCATCATCACCCCGATTTTAGAACAGACTTACGGCAAGGATGATGCGGTCAAATGGCGCAATCGCTGGCGCATTTTTTATATGTCATGCGCCGAGCTTTTTGGCTATAACAATGGGCAGGAATGGTGGGTGTCACATTACCAGTTTGAACGTGCAAAATAGACTATGCTGATTATTAATTTTATTCTGTTTCAAATTGCCTGGTTCGCCTGTGTCATCGGCGCTGCCAACAACCTGCCTTGGCTGGGTGTTATCGTGACCGTTGCGGTGGTTTGGTGGCATTTATCTCGTGCTAAACCACTCCGCGCCGAGCTGCGTCTTCTGCTCAGCGCCTTAATTATCGGCGCCAGTTTTGACCAGTTGCTGCTGTCATTTGCACTGGTAGACTATGAACACCATGGTTGGAGCGCGTCATTGGTACCGGTATGGATTATGGCATTGTGGCTAGGCTTTAGTACCATACTCAATGTCAGTCTGCGCTGGATGCGCGGCCGCCATGTCATTGCCATTGCGTTTGGCGCAAGCGGTGGTCCTTTAGCCTATATCGCTGCCGAAAAGCTCGGCGCTGTTGTGTTGATTGGTTACCCGAGCTATATAGCGCTGGCCATAGGCTGGGCCGTGATTACACCGCTGCTGCTGCATATCTCCATCCAGGCTGATGGCTTTAGAACCTACAGTAACTAACATAAAAAGGAAGTTCGTACTGATGCAGCATTGGCAAATTTATCTGACTGGTTTATTGAGCATCGGCATATTTGCCTTTGCTGGCTGGTGCTTGAGCCTGGTACGCAATAATGTGACCCATGTCGATAGCATGTGGAGCCTATTTTTAGCGCTGGCCGCTTTCAGCTACGCCTGGCAATTTAACGAGCTTAACCCACGTACTTTTCTTGTGCTGTTCTTAGTCAGCCTGTGGGCGCTGCGACTATGTCTTTATTTAAGCTGGCGTAACTGGAATCCGCATGAAGACCATCGCTATGCCGCCATCCGCCACAATAACCAGCCGCACTTCTGGTTAAAAAGCCTATATATCGTGTTTGGTTTACAAGCCGTGCTGGCGTGGATTGTTTCTATGCCCTTATTTGGCGCCATCGCCACCGATACGATTTTAAATGGCTGGGACCTGATCGGCGCGCTGTTGTTTACACTGGGCTTTGTCTGGGAAACACTGGCAGACTGGCAGTTAAGTATATTCAAAGCCAATCCTGCTAATAAAGGCAAGGTACTAAGCTCTGGTCTGTGGCGCTATAGCCGTCATCCTAATTATTTCGGTGAGTGTTGCGTGTGGTGGGGATTTTATTTAATTGCTGTTGCTGCCGGTGCGTGGTGGACGCTAGCCGCACCCCTAGTCATGACCTTGCTGCTGCTTAAAGTCAGCGGCGTGGCGCTGCTCGAAAAAGATATCGCGGAGCGCAGGCCGGCTTATCGCGACTATATCAAAAGCACGAACGCTTTTTTGCCATGGTTGCCAAAGAAATAGTTGCCGAAGAAATATTTGCCAAAGAAATAGCTACCGAAGACATTGCTACCCAGGAAACAGGCGAAATTAGATGAAAACCATATTTAAAATTTTGAGTTTGCTGGCGGTTGCGCTTTCTATTAACACGGCGTCGGCCAATGAGTGGAATTTTGATGTCTACTTAAATGACAGCAAAATGGGCGAGCACAAGTTTGTGCTTAATGATGCGTCTGAACTCACTAGTACGGCTAATTTCAAAGTTAAGATCTTGTTTTTTAACGCTTACCAGTATGAGCATAGTGCAGTTGAAACCTGGCAAGGCGACTGCTTGAGCACACTGAGCGCGCATACGGTAGAAGACAAAGTTATCACCAACGTGAATGCTAAATTAAGCGCACAAACCCTGCGCGTCGATGACGGTAAAACTAAACAGAACTTACCTGCGTGCAGCATGACCTTTGCCTACTGGAACCCGAAAATTGTCGAGCAGAGCAAACTGCTTAATCCACAAAATGCAGAATATCTGGATACCAAATTTAGCAAACTCGGTAACGAGCAGATTGAGGTCAGAGGCAAGAAAATTAGCGCGACGCATTACCAGCTTCTTGGCAGCCTGGCCGGCAAGCCCAAGCTGAATATCGAGCTGTGGTATAACGCCGCCAATGAATGGGTAGCACTGCAATCGACCACACCAGAAGGCTATAAAATCCGCTATAAATTACGTTAGGTATTGACCACTATGCATATTAAAACCATCAAAAGACTATTAATTATGACACTGCTCGCGAGCATTTTATCGGCCTGCGCCGGCAATAAACTGGCACCTATTCCGCCGGTAGCAATGGTGGACCTGCCTAAATTCATGGGGGACTGGTACGTGCTGGCGGTGATTCCGACCATGATAGAAACCGAAGCCTACAATGCGATTGAAAACTACAAACTCGATAGCGACGGCACTATCGCCACCACCTTTACCTTTAATAAAGGCAGCCTGGATGGCAGTGTCAAAACCTATCACCCGCGTGGATTTGTGGTTAAAAACAGCGGCAACGGCTTGTGGGGTATGCAGTTTATCTGGCCGATTAAAGCTGAATTTATCATCGCCTACCTTGATGAGGCTTACACGCAAACCATTATTGCACGCAATGCGCGTGACTATGTATGGATTATGGCGCGCACACCGACGCTGAGTGAGGCTGAATATAACAAGCTCACCGCCATCGTCACCAGCATGGGTTACGACCTCAGTAAATTGCGTAAAGTGCCACATAATGCTGCGCAATAAGCCAGCACTGTTTTTTATCACGGCAACTCAAGACCAGCTATATGCTAAATAAACTGATTAAATGGTTGGATAATGACGCAGTGTCGATGCAAATCAACAGCGTGCAAATTAACAACGTGCAAATTAAAAACGCGCTCATTAACCATGTGCCGTTGAACGCCCTGGAGCTCGATAATGCTAGCATGAGCAGTCACGTCAAGTGGGGCGATATTGATGTCTGGCGGGTAGCGCCGTTTGTGTTGTTGCATCTGGCTTGCTTCTGCGTATTGTGGGTTGGCTTTAGCTGGTTTGCACTGGGCTTTGCCATTGCGATGTACTTATTACGGATGTTTGCAGTGACCGGTTTTTATCACCGCTATTTTTCGCACAAAGCGTTTCGCACTACACGTGCGTTCCAATTGCTGCTGGCTATAGTCGGCGCAACTGCAGTGCAACGCGGGCCTTTATGGTGGGCTTCGCATCATCGCCACCACCATATCAATTCTGATGAAGGCGACGACGCGCATTCACCAGTGCAGCATGGATTTTTATGGAGCCACTTGGGCTGGTTTTTATCCAGCCGCCATTTCACCACGCAAACCGAACGCGTAAAAGATCTTGCCAAATTTGCCGAGTTACGCTGGCTCGATCGTTTTGATATCGTGGTGCCCAGCCTGTTTGCCTTAAGTATTTACCTGTTAGGCAGTTGGCTGCAAGCCTATTATCCGGCAGTCAATACCAGCGGCCCGCAACTCTTGGTGTGGGGCTTTGTAATTTCTACCGTAGTGTTGTACCACGCCACGTTTACGGTCAATTCCCTCGCCCATGTCTGGGGCAATAGGCGCTATGCTACCCGTGACCATAGCCGCAATAATTTGTGGATAGCGGTCATCACTTTAGGTGAAGGCTGGCATAATAATCACCACCACTATCCTGGTTCGGCGCGACAGGGATTTTACTGGTGGGAGATTGATCTGACCTACTACGGCTTAAAATTACTTGCAGCCTGCGGACTGATCTGGGATGTAAGAACAGTGCCGGCAGCCATCCGTGACTCACGTAAAATAGTCCATCAGCCCTGATTCTGTGCTGGGCTATCGTGTATATTGAGCAGCAATGCAAATAAGCCAATAGTGATGTCGTTAGCGTTAAGGTAAAAACCCGTTGGGGTTTATGCTGAGCATAGCACCTACACTAGAGCGCTATTGGGCCTGATCTGTCCACTTGTGAAATTTAAAGCATGCGTTAATTTTTACGTACTACTTAATTGAGAGGGTTCGATTTGAAAATAGCGATTATAGGTAGCGGCATTGCCGGCAACACCCTCGCATACCACTTACATAAAGAGCATGAAATCACCGTGTTTGAGGCGCAAAGCCATATTGGTGGTCATACGCATACGCATGAAGTCAGCCATGAAGGTAAGCAGTTTAATGTTGATACCGGCTTTATCGTGTTCAATGACCGCAATTACCCCAACTTCAGTGCGCTGTTAACCGAGTTAAAGGTCGACTGGCAACCCAGCAGCATGAGCTTTAGTGTGCGCTGCGAAAAAACCGGGCTCGAATATAACGGCACTAGCTTAAACAGTCTATTTGCACAGCGCAGCAACCTGCTCAAACCCTCTTTTTACAAGATGATCCGCGATATTTTGCGCTTCAATAAAACCGCAATCGCTGTGCTCAGTGAGCACAACGAAATTACTTTAGGCGCCTATTTACGTCAGGGCGCTTACAGCCAGCAGTTTATTGATCAGTATATTATTCCGATGGGCGCTGCGATCTGGTCTACCGATGCCGCCAAGATGCTCGATTTTCCGGCACATCTTTTTGTGCGCTTCTTTCACAACCATGGCATGCTCAGCGTTAACGACCGGCCACAGTGGCGCACCGTCAGCGGCGGCTCCGCAACTTATGTCAGCGCGCTGACCGAAGGTTTTAAATATAAGATTCGCCTCAACACACCGATAGAAAGCGTGCGCCGTTTAAAAACTTCGGTGCGCGTCAAACCGCTGTTTGGCGCAGAAGAAAAATTCGATTACGTGTTCTTTGCCTGTCATAGCGATCAGGCCCTGCATATGCTCAGCGATAAAACCGCTGCTGAGGCCGAGATACTGGCAGCGATTCCATATCAGGAAAATAGCATCTATCTGCATCACGATGCATCGCTTATGCCTAAACGCAAGCTGGCATGGGCCGCGTGGAATTACCATGTAACTGAACCTGCAAGTGATCATGTCGCCGTGACTTACAACATGAACATACTGCAAAACCTGCACAGCAGCGAGCCATTGCTGGTGACACTCAACCACACCCGCCTCATCAACCCGGCGAAAGTGATCAAGCGCATCAAATACATGCATCCGGTCTATACACTGGCCGGCGCCGCGGCACAGGCGCGCCATGGCGAAATCAGCGGTATAAACCGCACCGGCTATGCAGGCGCTTACTGGGGTAATGGCTTTCATGAAGATGGCGTCGTCAGTGCACTAGCCGCACTGCAGCATTTTCAGAAATTCCAGTCCAGTCTTGCCTGACCGCATGCATAGCGCTATCTATACCGGCCTGGTCACACACCAGCGTTTTTCACCAAAAGCCCACAGTTTCCGCTACCGCATGTTTATGATGTATCTCGATCTGGACGAGTTGCCGCATCTATTTGACGGCTTTAAGCACTGGTCATATCTGCATAAAAACTGGGCATGGTTTAAGCGCGCCGATTATTACGGCAACCCCGAGCTACCACTCAAACAGGAAATCAGCGCACTCGTAACTCGCGCCACCGGTGTTGCGCCATATGGCGCTATTCGCATGCTCACCAATCTGCGCTATTTTGGTCACTGCTTTAATCCGGTGACGTTCTATTACTGCTTTGCAGCCGACGGCGTGACTTTGCAAGCCATCGTCAGCCATATTACCAACACGCCATGGGGTGACGACTACGCTTATGTGCATGATTTTAAAGCAACAAAAACCATCACCAGCACTGGCATGAGCGCTTTCAAGCTCGATAAAACCTTCCATGTATCGCCGTTTATGCCAATGGACATTGAATACGACTGGGCTTTTAAGCTGCAACACCCGCAGATTTTGGTGCATATGAAAAACTTGCAGCATGGTGAGCAAGTATTTAATGCCACCCTGAGCCTGAAACGCCAAGAAATCAGCGAACAAGCGCTTAACTGGATATTAGTGACCTACCCGCTGATGACGATAAAAGTCGTAGCCGCAATCTACTGGAACGCGCTGCTGCTTTGGTTTAAACGCACACCGTTTTATCCACGCCCAACACCATAAATCAGCATGAACCCGACCAATACGAGCAATACCACTATGAGTAATAACAATCTGACGCAACAAGTGTTAACCGCCAGCCTCAAGCAAAAAAGCCGCTCCAAATGGGTGGCTAACTTTGCCAAAGCACAAATACTCAAGCAGTTAAAGCTGCTGCTGCAAGGCCAGTTAACGCTAATAGACGGCGATGAGCGCCATCAATTTGGCAATAGCACATCACTAAAGGCCACTATCCACGTCCATGACCCGCGCTTTTACGGCGAAATAGCGTTTGGCGGCAGCATCGGTGCCGGTGAAGCCTATATGCTCGGCTATTGGACTAGCGACAATCTGACTGCTGTGGTGCGCATCATGGCCGTCAATCAAGCGGTGATGGACAGCCTCGAAGGTGGCTATCAGTGGCTGACCAAACCATTTATGCAAGTGCTGCACTGGCTTAACAGCAACACCACCGAGGGCAGCCGTAAAAATATTGCCGCGCATTATGATTTAGGCAACGACATGTTTGCGCTGTTTTTAGATCCCACCATGATGTATTCGAGTGGTATGTTTAATGCACAGACGCAAAGCCTGCAGGCGGCCTCCGAACTCAAGCTCAAAACCATCTGCGACAAGCTCGATCTGCAACCTTCTGACCGGGTAATAGAAATCGGCACCGGCTGGGGTGGTTTTGCCATTTATGCCGCCACGCATTATGGCTGCCATGTCACCACCACCACAATTTCTAAACAGCAATACGAGCTCGCCCAAGCGCGTGTCGCCAGTGCCGGACTCAGCGATAAAATCACCTTGCTGCTTGAAGACTACCGTCATTTGCAAGGCAGCTATGACAAGCTGGTATCGATTGAAATGGTCGAAGCCGTCGGCCACAAGTTTTACGACACCTATTTTGCCAAAGTCGGCACGCTGCTAAAACCTGATGGCTTAGCATTGATCCAAGCCATTACCATTGCCGACCAGCGCTATGAAACCGCAAAAACTTCGGTAGACTTTATTCAGCGCTATATATTCCCCGGCTCTTGCATTCCGTCTAATACCGCCATGCTCACTAGCATCACGAAAAAAAGCGACCTGCGCCTGTTTGATTTAGAAGATATCGGCCCGCACTATGCCACCACCTTGCGCCTGTGGCGTGAAAACTTTTTTGCCAATATCGAGGCCGTGAAAAAGCTAGGCTACAGCAGCGAATTTATCAACATGTGGGATTTTTATTTAAGCTATTGCGAAGGCGGCTTTGAAGAGCGCGCTCTGGGTGATGTGCATCTACTGCTCGCCAAGCCAGACAACCGGCGCGCAGCGCTGGCTTAGGATTTGCTGCGCCAAGCTCAAATTACTCACTAAAAACGCAAGCCCTGCAGTAAGCGTACAATAAGCTGCACAACATTTTAAATGGAGACGATGATGAAAACACAGCTGTTAAAAGTAACGGGCATGACCTGTGGTGGTTGTGTACAAAGTGTCACGCGCGCGCTGAAGGCGGTTGCCGGTGTCAATGACGTTCAGGTAACTCTGGCTAGCGGTGAAGCCCGCGTGCAATATGATGAAGCACTAGCCACACCAGCACAACTGCTGGTCGCTGTCAGCACGGCTGATTTTGGTGTTGAGCTAATTTAACTGGTCTGGTTAAGGCTCATAACCTTAAGGCTTGACTAAGCTCTAGACTGGCTAGCTGTCAGCAGCTAGCCATTTAACGCTAGCTTGGATAAAAACACATGACATAAACACAATCTCTTTATACTGTTCATCAAGCTAATTACCAACCAAGAGATTATTGACCATGTGCTCAGATACTGTTGTTGCACCAAAAACCATTTACCTAAAAGATTACACTGTCGCGCCGTATCAAGTCACGCAGGTAAACCTGTCATTTGCGTTATTTGAACATAAAACCATCGTGACTGCAGCGGTGAGTTACGTTAAAAACCCTGATAGCATTTCGAGCGACTTAATCTTGAATGGCGATGATCAGACTATCGTCGCGGTTGCAATGGATAACGCGCCATTTGCCGGCTGGGTAGTGGCTGCGCAGACCATGACCATCAAAAATCCTGGCGATAAGTTCACGCTGACGATCGTCACCGAACTGGATCCACAGTCCAATACTGCACTTGAGGGTTTGTATAAATCGCAAGGCACTTATTGCACGCAGTGCGAAGCTGAAGGCTTTAGACGCATCACCTACTTTCAAGACCGTCCCGATGTGCTCAGCACGTTTAACGTGCGCATCGAGGCTGATAAAAGCAAATATCCAGTGCTGTTATCGAACGGCAACCTTATTGACGCTGGCGAGCTTGATGGCGGCCGACACTTTACACTTTGGCAAGATCCGTTTGCAAAACCGTGCTATCTTTTTGCGCTGGTCGCCGGTGACTTGGTGCGCGTCGCTGATACCTTCACCACCATGTCTGGGCGCAAGGTAGACCTGCATATTTATGTGCGCAGCGGTGACGAGCAGCAATGCGCTCACGCCATGCGTTCGCTGCAAAAATCCATGCGCTGGGATGAAGAAAAGTACGGCCGTGAATATGAACTCGATTTATTCAATATCGTCGCGGTCAGCGATTTTAATATGGGCGCGATGGAAAACACCTCGCTCAATATCTTCAACACGGCATTGGTACTTGCCCAGCAAAGCACCGCGACTGACGGCGACTTCATGAGTGTTGAAGGCGTGATTGCGCATGAATACTTTCACAACTGGAGCGGCAACCGTGTCACCTGTCGTGACTGGTTTCAGCTGTCGCTCAAAGAAGGCTTTACCGTATTTAGAGACCAGGAATTTAGCGCCGACATGAACGCGCGTGCGGTGCAGCGCATTGATGATGTCAACGGTTTACGGCGCTTGCAGTTCTCAGAAGATGCCAGCCCGCTGGCGCATGCGGTGCAACCGGATCAGTTTATCGAGATCAGCAACTTCTACACCAAAACTGTCTATGAAAAAGGCGCGGAACTCATCCGCATGCAGCATACCCTGCTCGGTGAAACCACCTTTCGTAAAGCCACCGATCTTTATTTTGAGCGTTATGACGGTCATGCCGTAACCTGCGACGACTTTGTGCAATGTATGGTAGAGGCTTCCGGGCGCGATATGACGCAATTCTTTTTATGGTACAAGCAGCCGGGCACACCCACATTAACTGCTAGCGGCCTCTATGATGCCGTTAAAAAGACTTATAGCCTGACGCTGACCCAAACGCAAACTGTCAGCGCCGGCCATGCCGATAAAAAACCACTGCTTATCCCGGTGGCTGTTGGCTTACTTGATCAAGACGGCAAAGAAACCCATGCCACGCAAATTCTTGAACTAACTGCAGCGCAACAAAGCTTTATTTTTGAGCAGGTGAATACGCGCCCAGTACCATCTATCTTGCGCGGCTTTTCGGCGCCGGTGAAATTAATCACCGATTTAACGGATGCTGACCTGCGCCTATTGCAGCTTAAAGATAGCGACGGCTTCAACCGGTGGGAAGCTGGGCAAACACTGGCACTTCGCACTATCGAACGCGTCATGGCAGACCAGGATGCCGACATCACGCAATTTGTGGCCGATTTTGGCACGATGCTGGCACAAGGCCTTGCCGGAGTTGGTGATAAAGCCCTGCTCGCGCGTGCGCTCACCCTGCCCGCCATCGCCGTGATTGCGCAAACACAGGAGGTGATAGACCCCGCGGCCATAGATCAGGCGCGGACGCATCTAGTCAAAGCCATTAAGCGCGCGCACAAAGACATGCTGCAACAATTGTATGCAGACAATAACGACAGCGCTGCGTTTTCTATCTCGGTTGCGGCCATGGGGCGCCGTGCATTACAAAATGTAGCACTGGAATTATTGACCGCGACTAATGGCAGCGGCTGCGCCGCCATGGCCCATGCCCACTATACCGCGGCAGATAATATGACCGATCTGGTGGCAGCATTATCCTGCCTGTCTGACAGCACCCAGGCGCAAAGAGCTGAAGTCCTCGCCGACTTCTATGCACGCTTTAAAGACTATCCACTGGTCGTCGATAAATGGTTCTCGCTGCAGGCCATCGCTAACCGGGACGCAATATTTGATGATATTGCCAAGCTGCGCCAGCATGCGGACTTTACTATTAAGAATCCGAATCGCGTGCGCTCGCTGTATTCAGCCTTTGCCATCAATAACCCGGTGAAATTCCATGACCCTAGTGGACAAGGCTATGCAATTTTACGGGATGTGATTATTGAGCTGAACAGCATCAACCCGCAGATAGCTTCACGCCTGGTGACCCCACTACGCGAATGGAAGCGCTACACCCCAGCGTTGCAGGTGCATATGCAAGCTGCGCTAACAGCGATTATGGATACGCCTAAACTATCTAATGATGTGTTTGAAATTGTGAGTAAAATTTTGCAGGCTTAAGTTTTTTGCCTGTTATCTGGCGTTTTTAGCAGATCTAGCTAAGGCGTGGTGACGCTCAGCAGTACGCCTTTAAATTTGCGCTTGTTTGGCATATGGCTTATGCCTAACAAGCGCCGATAAAGCGGCAATTTAACGCCCTGCCCGTTAAAAAAACAGTGCAGCAGCTTTACCAGTTAATCGCTTTGCCATCATAGGCAATAAATTGACCCGTGCTGCTCAAGCTTAAATCGTCGATCACTTGTCGCAGACCGCTAACGCTGGTTTTGGTGTCCAGCAAGGCGTTCGCGCCGCCCATATCCGTCAGGACCCAGCCCGGGTGCAATGTCACCACCGCAATAGCCAGCGGCTTGAGATCAATAGCCAGGCTTTTCATCACCATGTTGACCGCCGCTTTACTGCTGCGGTAGATATAGCTACCACCACCGCTATTGTCATCAATACTGCCCATTTTGCTCGACAAAGTCGCAATTTTCTTGAGCTGGCTGTGCGCAATATGCGGCGTAAAAGCTTGCGCCATTTTCAGCGGTGCCATGCTGTTCACCTTAAATGCGCGCATCCAGTCTTCGCTATTGATCGACGATAAACCAGCACCTGGGTAAATACCGGCATTATTAATAAGGAGATCAATTTTCTGATCGTTGAGCTGTACAGCCAGCGCCTCAATTTGTGCAAAATCTGCCACATCTAAACCTAAGACTTTAATTTGCGGTTGTGTCGCAGCCAGTTGCTTAAGCTCTGTGGCATGCTCTGGATCACGGCAACAGGCCAGTACGCGCCAGCCGTCTGCGGCATACTGCCGCACAAACTCCAGACCAATGCCGCGGTTGCTGCCGGTGATTAATACCTGATAGTTTGTATTCATTTTTGCGTCCTTAATATGAATTAATCGGAGGATCCGTAACTGTTGATTATGACCTTAGCAGCTATTTTGCGCACTTGTTTTGCGCATTAGGCTTGATCACGCTAGTGGCGCCATTAGCAACACGAGCATCGCGTGTGTGCGTGGTAGATAGAAATTAAAAAAGGAGCCTAGGCTCCTTTTTTCTAATCAAAAATGATTATTTATTCATGACGTACATTGTTACTTCAAAGCCAAAACGCATTTCAGTAGCTGCTGGTGTAGTCCACATAATAATTCTCCAAAATTTAAACTTTGAACCGACAACATGTCTTGTTCGAGTGATTTCATTATGCACCGGGTGTTGATAAGCGCACTATCGGCGTTCATGAATAGGACTTACGTAAAATCATGAACTAAGCTTGTCTTTAAATACGACGACCGGCTTCATTACCGCGCATAGAAAGCATTATATGACTGGGCGTGCCCATGGCACACTAGACTAATAAGCGGCCAGACAGAATTGAGGTCTGCACTTAAATTTTACTTCAAAGTTTTTACTTCAAAGTTTTTACTTCAAACTAGACCAGGCAATTATGCACTTAGCTGCTATCGCTGTCAGCGTTTCGGTAGCTGCAGTTACCAACTACGTTAAAGATAGAGACGGTCTGTGCGCACTGAGCACCAACTCCTGTATAAACAACACAACGTTGTTAAGCAAGTATATAGCGGAGCTGCCAGCTGCGACTTTGCTATTCCAGCGGCAAGGACTTTGCCTTGCTGCCCCCAAAACATAGGCTGATTAGGGTGCTATTTTTAGTTCCATACTGACTAATTTATGATGTAAAGTATGCTTAACTCAGCGCTGCCCGCTGGCGTTAAAGATGTTGATAATCATGAATCGACTCAAACAAGCCTAGTTTAAAGCTAGTTTTATTTAAACGTCTGAGATCACCTTCACCATGATACTTTGGCTTGAATTACTCGTCTGTCTTGCTGTGATTGCCTATGCCGGCTATTACCTATCACGCTTTGGCGACATTATTGCCGAAAAAACAGGTATGTCGGCTTCTTGGGCTGGGCTTATTTTGCTGGCGACAGCCACTTCATTGCCCGAATTAGTCACTGGAATTTCAGCTGTCACCGTAGTTAACGCGCCCAACATCGCAGTTGGCAATGCACTGGGTAGTACGGTATTCAATCTTGCCTTTCTGATCATACTCGACGCGCTATATCAGCACGAAACCTTATATAGCCGTGCGGCGCAGGGTCATATTTTATCTGCTGCATTGGGTGCGCTGATGATTGCCTTTGCCGGTTTCAGCTTACTGCTCGATGATGCTGGTATGCGTTTTACGCTGGGGCATGTGGGCATATATACCCCGTTTTTTGTGCTGATCTATTTCGTTGCCATGCGCGCCGTACACCGCTACGAGCAACGCACAGTGGATGCCTATACCGAGGCCTCGACAGAACGCTATCCGCATGTCACGCTACGTCATGCAATCACTATTTATACGCTAGCCGCGGCAGCGGTGATCGCAGCAGGTTCATGGCTGCCTTTTGTTGCCAAAGACATTGCCGAATTGATGGGCTGGGGGCAAAGCTTCGTCGGCACTTTGCTGGTTGCCGCAGTAACTTCTGCACCAGAAATAGTGGTCACAATATCAGCCTTACGCATCGGTGCGCTAGATATGGCCATTGCGAGTCTGCTCGGTAGCAACTTATTCAACATTATTTATCTGGCAGTAGATGACCTGTTTTATAGCAAAGGCGCTCTACTTGCCGATGTGGACGCAAGTCATGCGCTCACGGCTTTTACGGCGGTGATGATGAGCACACTGGTGATCGCTGGTTTTATTATTCGGCCACAACAGCGAGCTGTGTTTAGGCTCACTTGGATCAGCTTAGGCTTGCTGATGTTCTACATTCTTAACACTTGGATTCTGTTTCAACATGGATAATCATGCGCATACTCAAGTCCAGCATTGGCACACGCTATCGGTAGATGAGGTAGCGCTGCGACTCAATACCAATCAAACAACGGGCTTAAGCGCAGCCAGCGTAGCCGAACGCATCGCACATCATGGGCCCAATGCCTTAGCAGAAACGCGCCGGCGCTCACCGTGGCGCATGCTACTCGACCAGTTTACTGAATTCATGATTCTAGTGTTGATGGCTGCCGCTATCATCTCTGGCTTTGTCGGTGACTTAGGCGACACCGTCTTTATCATTGTCATTGTGATTATTAATGCGGCGGTCGGTTTTGTCCAAGAATTTCGGGCTGAGCGTGCGATGGCGGCGTTAAAGCGCATGTCTGCCGCTAGCGCGCGCGTCATTCGCGACGGGCACGTGCAAACAATTAACGCCGCAGCCTTGGTACCAGGCGATATCGTGCTGCTCGAGGCTGGCAACGTAGTGCCGGCAGATTTCAGACTGATAGCTGCGGCACAACTCAAAATAGATGAATCTGCATTAACCGGTGAATCGGTAGCGGTCGAGAAACAAATAGCGCAACTAGCTGCCGTTGATGCACCTTTGGGCGACAAAACCTGCCTGGCTTATAAGGGCACGATAGTGACTTATGGGCGTGGACGTGGCTTAGTCATCGCCACCGGCATGCACAGCGAACTCGGCAAAATCGCCGCATTACTTACTACGGATGATGCCAGCAAAACGCCGTTACAAAAACGGCTCATCAATTTTGCCAAGTGGATTTCACTAGCGGCGCTCACCATTTGCCTGCTGGTATTTGTGATCGGCATCACCCGTGGCGAACCGCTACTTCTCATGTTTTTGACAGCACTGAGTCTGGCGGTAGCCGCTATTCCCGAAACTTTGCCAACCATGGTCACCATTTCGCTGGCGCTAGGCGCACACAGAATGGTCAAGCAACACGCCTTGATTCAAAGTTTACCTGCCGTTGAAACCTTGGGGTCGGTGACGTATATTTGCTCCGATAAAACCGGTACGCTGACGCAGAATAAAATGCACGTCAGCATGCTTTATGCTGATGGCATAACCGCGGATAGTGAACGTTGCAACCGCCTTAAAAATGACACCCTATTAACTGACAACAGTCCATGGTCAATTTTGTTTAAGGCGCTGACATTAAGTAATGATGCCTATATTGACCTTCATGGCAAAGTGCAAGGCGAGGCTACCGAGGCGGCATTTTTGCAAATAGCGCAAGCTGCTGGCTACGATAAAGTGATATTAGAACAGCAGATGCCCAGAATAAAAGAGCTGGCTTTTGATTCTGAACGTAAATGCATGACCACATTTCATCTTAATGACACCAACCTGGAAAAAAATACAGAAAAAAACATCATCGCTTATAGCAAAGGTTCGCCAGAAGCACTGTTGTCAAAATGCACCCGCCGACTCACAGCAGCCGGTGAACAGGCTATCGATCAAGCCAGTTTATTACAACAGGCGGAAACGATGGCGGAAAATGGTTTGCGCGTTTTAGCATTTGCCTATCGTTACTGGCCGAGCTTGCCAGATAGTGAACAGCCTGACGCACTCGAATCCAATCTTGTTTTTCTCGGTTTCGCTGGCCTGATCGACCCGCCACGCGTTGAAGCCAAAGCCGCGGTGGCATTATGTCAATCTGCAGGCATTACCGCGGTGATGATTACTGGCGACCATCCGGCAACAGCGCGCGCGATCGCCTATCAACTGGGCATATTAACTGACAGCAATGCTCGGGTGATGACCGGGGCTGAGCTGGCTAAGCTCGATCAACATCGATTCGAGGCAGAAGTAGACTTAGTGCGGGTTTACGCGCGGGTTGATCCGGCGCAGAAAATTAAAATCGTGCGTGCACTACAAGATAAGGGCGAAGTTGTGGCCATGACCGGCGATGGCGTCAATGACGCGCCGGCACTCAAAGCTGCAGACATCGGCATCGCCATGGGCAAAAGTGGGACCGATGTCGCGCGTGACGCCGCGCATATGGTGCTGCTTGACGATAACTTTGCCACCATCGTCAATGCCGTGCGCTATGGTCGGCGCTTATATGACAATCTGCGTAAATTCGTGCGTTACGCCGTCACCACCAACTCAGCAGAAGTATTGACTATTTTCTTAGCGCCTTTTTTAGGCCTGCCGATACCGTTGCTGCCTACGCATATATTGTGGATCAACCTCGTCACCGACGGCCTGCCCGCCTTAGCACTTACCGCCGAGCCGGCTGAGCGCGGCATTATGCAACGCCCGCCAAGGCCGGCGCAAGAAAGCTTATTTGCGCACGGCATGTGGCAGCACATGATCTGGGTCGGACTGCTGATGGCGGGCCTCACCCTATTCGCACAAGCATGGGCTTACCATGCCGGCTCATCCCACTGGCAAACCATGGCATTTACCGTCATCACCATTTCGCAGTTAGGCCATGTGATGGCCATACGCTCAGAACACGAATCGCTGTTCAGCATGGGAATTTTTTCAAACAAGCCATTAGTGTTCGCGGTTGTGGTGACCTTCATGCTACAAATGGCAACGATGTACGTTCCTGCACTTAATCCCATTTTCAAAACAGAGCCGCTAAGCATGCTTGAGCTTGGCCTGTGTTTGGCATTATCTAGCGTGGTATTTATTGCGGTAGAAATCGAGAAATGGCTGATACGACGTGGCTGGCTATACCGGTCAACTAGCCATGGCGTTTAGCTGCGCACCAGCCTGGATTAGAAAAAGGCTTAGTCAAAACAGGGCTGACTTAAGTTGAGGCAGCTACAGCCGGTAAACTGGCCAGTTGTGCTCTGCCTTAGCTACAAAACAAAACACAAAACTTTTAATAGCTCAATGCTACATTACGCATCAAGGCGGCATGCATGTTCTTCAGCCGTGTCGGTTTTAAAAGTATATCGGTCACATTTAACGATTTGAGCTCATGGACTAACGCTGTAGTGATCTCACTGACCATCACAATCATCGGCACATTCGGCTCCGACAACGTCAGATTATTGCGTATGGATTTAATAAAGTCCAATTCACTAAGCTCTGCACTAATGCCAATAATGATCAATTGAAATGCATGATTCATGGCCATATCCGTGGCCAGACTGAGTTGGCCAGTTTCTATTATCCGCGCCGTACCGGTCTGGTTGACCAGCATAGCAAAAGCGTTTCGGGTCATGTATTCAGTATCGTAGAGCAAGATTAAAGGCGGGGTCTGCGCCAGCTGACTATTGAACTTGGACATCAGCTAAACACCCTGCTTAATGTTGGGAATTTTTTCAGCATTATCTATTAATTCAGCAACCACCATCTGTCGCAGCGTAGACAAAATCAACAGGTCAGTTTCATCCAGCGTTTTTGGTTTGTGATCGATTAAACATAAAGTACCTATCTTGGCGCCACCAGGTAAAACCAGCTGTGCTCCCGCATAAAAAACGATATGCGGTTCTGCGCTGACATAGGGATTATCAAAAAAACGTTCGTCCTGCGTGGCGTCTTCAACCACCATGATTGCATCTTGCAAAATAGCATGCGCGCAGAAAGAATCATCACGTGATGTACTGCAGCCATTGAAGCCGACAACGGATTTAAACCACTGCCGGTCGCTATCAACCAGCGAGATCAGCACGATAGGCACATCAAATTCAAATTTAGCAAATTTAGCGATACGGTCAAAGCGCTCTTCAGGCAAGGTATCGAGAATCAGCAAATCGCGCAGCGCCTGTAAGCGTGTATTTTCGTCACTGGGTTTAGCGGGTGTAATCATGGCGAATTATTTTTTCCCTGTAACGATGATGGCTGGTGCTGATGGCGACATTACTGCCGGACTAATCTAAAAATTTTGCTAACAGTTTGCAGCAAGCATTTACGTCTATATTTACACAGGATCTAGCGCGAAAAGTTCTTAATATTACAATTACTTAGCCGCTGAAGGCGAATATTTTTGAAGTATTATACACGCTTTAAAACCTCTGATCGCGCAGCCCATATTCAATTTAGCGCCAGCATTCGTGCTTAACACTGGTGAAATCATATTGAAACAATCTTCAAACAATGGTGCGCTAATATTGAGCCATGTCTCAATATTCAAGTGATCGGTTTTTTAGCAGTAGTGCTGAACATGACCGCGCCAATAACGACTACTGCACCGGTAATTTGCGCCAGATTCGGCGGCATACCGGCAAATGCGGCGATGACGATAGAGGTCAGCGGGATCAGGTTTAAAAATATAGCGGCTTTAGATGGCCCGAGCTTGGTAATACCGGCGTTCCAGAAAATATAAGCCAGCACGCCGCCAGCGACGGTCATCACCAGTAATGCGCTACCGGCATGCATAGTGGGCAGCACAAACGCCTCACCGCTGATAACAGCCACCATGGTTAAGGCAATCGCCCCTGCCGTCATAATGCCAGCGGTACTGGCAATGCCGCTTACCTCTTTAGGCAGCAGTTTGCGCACCAGCACGTTATAAAAAGCCCAGCTCAGGTTGGCAATCAGTATATAAATATCACCGGTAGCTACGCGCAACTCGGCCCCTGCCCCCAACACCACAATGGCGACACCGATGATGCCCACAGGAAATGCCAGCAGTTGTCGGCTGCTCGGCCGGTCTTTTAAGATAAAAAATGCAATCACTGCCGTCAGTAAAGGATTCAGCGCCATAATCAGCGCACCGCTAACTGCTGACGTCGATTGCATGCCCAGAAAGAAAAACAGGTTATACCCAAATACGCCGACCAAACCTAACAGCGCATAGGTTTTAATATAGCGCAGCGGCACTGTTTCGCCGCGGCTAAATGTTATCAGCAGCATGATCAAGGCCGCCAATAAATAACGGCTGGCGCCGGCAACATACGGCCCCATCTCGGCGAGCACCGGCTGCGCCAAGTTGAAGTTGGCACCCCAGAATATGGCGGCAAGCGCAGTGAGTAAATAGGTTTTAAGTAAAGGCATGGCATTTCGGTTCATTAAAGTGCCACCAGTCTAACAGCCTTGAATTAATGATTAGCGATGATTGCTGATAATTTATGGTTAGCTGATAATTTATGGTTAAATGCCGGTCGCCATCTATAAAAAAGTTGAGTAGTTGAGTGGAGTTAGTATTGATATTTGGCCGTTTAATTTTTTCTTTGGCAAGCAACGTCTATCAAAAAAAATTATCGCATCACGGCCTGCATCCGTTTTATATCGTCGCCAGCACTTATTGCGTGCTCAGTGTATTGTCCCTGCCCTGGCTCAGTGTGGTTAACATCAGCAGTTTAAGTCAGAATTTCTGGCTCAATGTCAGCCTGGCATCACTAGTTGACGTCGGCGGCTGGATGTTTCTGGTCATGTCTTTGTCCAAAACCGATCTGTCCGTTTTCGGCCCGCTTAACGCTTACAAAGTCATCGTCTCCATGCTGTTGGCGATGCTGTTTCTGCATGAGGTTCCAAGCTGGCAAGGCTTGGCTGGCGTGTTTATCATTATCATCGGCAGTTTCTGGCTGCTGCCAGCGAGATCTAAACGCAACAGCGGAAAAATATTAGACTTATTCATGGATAAAGGCGTACAAGCGCGTTTTATATCAATTGTTTTGTTTGCCATCGGCACTGTTTTTCTTAAAAAATCGGTCATGGCTGGCGGTGCGCTCGAAACGCTGCTGTGCTGGTCCATCATCGGCTTGCCACTGGTGTTGCTGAGTAATTTTCTGTTGATGCCGGGCAGCATGCAGCATGAACTAAAAAATTCCAAAGCGCATCTACACACCATCATTGGCATCGGCGTCATGGTCTTTGCCATGCAGTACCTGACCTTGGTATTACTGGCGCAAATGCTCGTCGCCTATGCGCTCGCGCTGTTTCAGCTAGGCATGATGCTACAGGTGCTGATCGGCTATCACGTATTTAATGAACAAAATATCCGCAGAAAATTACTCGCCAGTCTGCTGATGATGCTCGGCAGTATTTTAGTGCTTATGACCTAGACACAAGCACTAGGCATAAGCACTAGTCACAAGCACTAGGCATAAACCTTGCAGCCGGCGTCGGCTGCACTGCACTGCGGTTTTTACCTATAATTAAAACCGTATTGTTAACAAAAAAAATGTCGCCAATGTAGTTACAAAAACAGCCGCCTGGCGCTGGCTGGTCGTCTCAATTAATTGGCCGCAAGCGCTAAGCTTAAAACAGCATGGTCTCGGCCATGTCTTGTTACTTACAACGCGCACAAGCTGTGCATAGCACGCGAAATTTTTTAGCCAAACTCCGACTACAGCAAAATTTTTAGCCATTATTCTAAAACTCTTATGCTTTTAGTTTGTATCCGTACTATACTGTTCCGTACTATGTTGCTACTTAAAGAATTACCTACCTCAGCCAGCCTGCTAAAATTTACAGCACGCTATCCGCAAACCGACATCCGCGGCATTGCCGATTTTGTGAACTTGCTGCGCGCAGCATCCGACATTTCCGATGCACTCGATAAATTACTCGCCAAACATAATCTGCTGCAAGGCAGGTGGTGGGTGCTGGTATTACTGATGCGCGAAGACAACCTCACCTCTTCGCCGTCGGCACTGGCAGAAAAAGTGGGGGTCACCAAAGCCACCATGACCGGTTTTATTGACGGCCTCGAACGCGAAGGTCTGATCTCGCGCCTGATGGATACTGTCGATCGGCGCAAACTGTTGATTCAACTGACCGCTGCCGGCCAGCAAAAATTAGACGAGGTGATGCCGGATTATTGCGACAAAGTGCAAGCGCTGATGGCTACGCTCAGTCTGAACGAGCGCGATGCCATGCTCGCCAGCATCAAAACCCTGGCAGAAAATGTTGCGATGATCAATGTTGCAGCGATCAATGTTGCGGCGATAAAGTAACTCGCCCACCCCTTCCCCATCTCCCAGAAAAAATTGACCGCTTTGGCTTAAAGCCAAGCTATCGGATGCTAGAAAAATGACGCGCAACCCGCCTGACCAACTCCACTTTATTAGCTTACGGCTAAGGTCGGCTGCCGCCTGCACTTATGTGCTGCTATTGAGCGGCTGCATCAGCATGGCCGGTATTTTACCGCAGGCAAAAACCAAACAGGCGAACGCACTTGCAGCCGGCGAGGCCATTACAACGGCTGCAAGCATGGCCTGGCCAACAGAAAACTGGTGGCAGGCTTATCAGGATCCGCAGCTTAATAGTCTGGTTACTCAAGCCATCATTGGCAGTCCGACTTTGCGCGTCGCCCAGGCCAGAGTTGCGCTAACACAGGCCTATGCGCAAGCAATGCAAGCGCAAACCTTGCCGGTCATAGGCGCGGATGTAAGCCTCACGCGCGAACGCTTTACCGAGCTGCAGTTTATACCACCACCCTGGGGCGGACACACGCACTGGAACAATAAAGCCACGGTATCGCTGGCCTATGATCTGGATTTATGGGGGCGGCAGCAAAGTATATGGCGCGCTGCGGTCAGCGAAACACAAACCGCAGCCGCAGAAAGACAGCAGGTAAAACTAACGCTGCAAACGGCCACGGTTAGCCGCTATGTGCAGCTGGCTATGGAGTTTGCGCTGCGTGACGTCGCAATTGAGCACGCGCATGAAGTTGAGCAGCTGATTTCGATTGTAAGCCGTAGCTATGCCGCCGGCCTCAGTACAAAAATGGAAGTGTATGAAGCACAGACGCCGTTGCCGCTGGCGCGCGCGCAAATAGAAGCGATTGACTCCCGTATCAGCCTGCTGCGCAATCAACTTGCCGCCTTGACCGGCCAAGGCCCGGGTGCAGGAGATACGATTACACGGCCAAAACTGCGGCTCGAGGTAGCCACCGGTTTACCCGATAAGCTACCCGCCAGCCTAATCGGTCGCCGGCCAGATGTCATTGCCTATCGCTGGCGGGTAGAAGCGGCACAAGACAATATTGCCGCGGCGAAAGCTGCGTTCTACCCCAACATCAATCTGATCGCTTTTATCGGCATGCAGGCCATAGGCTTCGGCCAGCTTATCAGCAGTGCAGCTAGCATCGCCGGCGTCGGCCCGGCAATCTCGCTGCCTATTTTTGACGGTGGTCGCCGCCGCGGCAATTTGTCCGCCAAAACCGCAAACTATGACATTGCCGTTGAAGGCTACAATGAAGTTCTGGTGAACGCATTGCAAGACGTTGCTGACCAACTGCTGCTTCTGCAGTCGAATGCCCAGCAACGCCGGCAGACCGAGCAGGCACTGGCCATGGCGAGCAAGGCACACGATCTGGCGAAGATGAGCTACCGTGCCGGACTCAACAATTACCTGCACGTGTTAACTACTCATGAAACGATGCTGCAACAGCAGGAAATTATCGTACAGCTACAGGCGGCGCGACTGGCAAGCTATGCCGGCCTGATGCGTGCGCTCGGCGGCGGGACTATGGTCGTAGGCTTAATCGAGATGCCAGTTGCAGGCCAGGTTGCACCCTCAGCTACACCCCTGGCCACTACACTAGCTACGCCGCAAAACACACCAGCGCGCACGGTTCAGCCAAAACCATGAACCTGACGCCGGCTGCTAAATCATTGCGCCGTAGCCGCTTATTGGTGCCGCTGCAATCGGCCTGGCGCGACTGGCTGCATGATGAAGCCCTGACTATAGGTTATATGCTCAAAGTCCTGCTCGCCTGCCTGCTGGCGATGTGGCTGTCGTTGCGCTTTGAGCTTAGCCAGCCGCGAACGGCGATGATGACGGTGGCCATCGTTATGCAGTCACGCTCCGGCATGGTCTTTGCCAAAAGCTATTACCGTCTGCTCGGCACTATTGTCGGCGTCCTAGTCTCATTGCTGCTGGTGGCTTTGTTTGCCCAGGAGCGCGTGCTGTTTTTGCTGTGCATGGCAATCTGGATCGGCGGCTGTACTGCCGGCTCGATGATTTATCGTAATCACCAGTCTTACGCCTTTGTGCTCGCTGGCTATACGCTGTGTATCGTCGGCCTGCCTGCCACCATCGACCCCGGCCAGGCTTTCAGCATCAGCATTACGCGTGTTTCCGAGATTATGATCGGGTTGTTCAGCGCCACCATCATCAGCGACCTGGTTTTCCCGCAGCGCATGTGGGATGTGATGCTGGCCTCGGTGCGCCGCCGCTTCAGCGATTTTTCAGACCTGGTGCGCGCTACGGCCTTGAGCCCAGTTATAGCAGCCACATCGCAGCCAGCTTTGCTGCGTTTTATCAGCGACATTTTCCGTCTGGAAACTTTCCGTGCATCAGCGGTAATGGAAAACGACCAGTCGCGGCAACAGCGCCTGCGCCTGAACCAGATGAATAATGAATTTATGCAGGCTTCGACCAGTTTTCACGCATTTGAGCAGTTGCTGCAACGCCAGTTTCGCCGTGGCCAGCCGCAAATCAGCGACGCATTGCTCGCGCTGTATCGGCAGCTGGCAGCAGCGCTGTCGCTGCAACAACGCAGTGCACGTGACGAACACGAAGCACTGCTTATTCAGCAGCAGCTGTCCGCCTACCGTAGTGATTTTGCGCAAGCGCTGATCCGCTTACGCCGCGACTTGCCGGCAGCGCTCAGCGATCAGCAGCGCCTGGAATTTGAAACCGGTGCGGAACTGATCGAACGCCTCGCCGATGAGCTCTACGTTTACGCCGCGACCTATGGCGCTTTGACCGCAGCAGCAGACGAAACGAGCAGCAGCCTGCCGCCACAAACCCCCAAGCTCGAAATGCATTTTGATCCGCTGGCGGTCAGTCTGGCTGGCTTACGCGGCGCCCTGGCGCTGGCGATATTAGCGGCGCTGTGGATTTTTACCGACTGGCGTTCCGGCATTGAGGCGATCACCATCGGCGTCATGACCAGCACGCTGTTTGCCACCAGCCAATCGCCGGCGCATACCATTAAGCAGTTTTCAATCGGCGCCGTGCTCGGCACCATACTCGCCTATTTCTGCAATTTTCACTGGCTAACCAATGCGCAAGGTTTCGTTATGCTCGTGCTCGCAGTTTCGCCGGGCATACTATTTGCCAGCTGGCTCACCACCAGACCTAATACCGCCGTCATGGGCACCGGCACATTTATGATTTATCTGATGCACATCGGTTTTAACAGTAGCTACAGCGCCAGCCCGGTGATTTTCATGAATGATGCCATTGCCGACTTGCTGGCAGTATTACTGTCGGGCATTTTGTTCGGCCTGATTGATCTGAGTAATAGCCGCTGGGCTAAGCAGCGCACGGCGCGCGCATTGCGTAAGCTGGTTGTCACCGCCTGCCGCGAGCCGCTGTTACTGCGCCGCGGCCGTCTTGAAGCCAGCGCGCGCGATCTGCTGCAGCGTTCCGGCAGCGCCGAGCGTATCGCCGACGAACAAGACCAGATCGTGATCGACTGGCTGCTGTCTACACTGGAAATCGGCCATGCGGTGATCGCGCTGCGCGAATATCTGCAGGAAGCGAACCAGCGCACACTGACCCAGCCGATATTTAACAGCCTTGATGCCATTGCCAGCCTCTACGCAGAGCCTGGCGAACAGCGCCGTTTAGCCGCCGTTAGCGCGATTGACGCTGCCATGGCACACCTGGCGACCGATGCCGTTAAATTGGGCCTGATGCAAGCCAACCGGCACCGGCTTATGACCATGCTGCATTTTATTCACAGCGCCCTGCTCGATGAAGAATCTGTAGTCGCCAGCGCCACCTATCCCAGAACGAGACAAGCCTGATTATGCCGAGAGAAATTGCACTACTGGATGCGCTGGTACCAACGCTATTATTCGCGTTTCTTGCTGGCGGATGCTGCGCTCTGGCGCTGGACTGGCTGCTGACGCATTATCGCCTTTACCGCTTTATCTGGTATCCGGCATTGTTTCGCGTGTCTTTATTTGCCTGCGTGTTTGCCGCTTTTGGATTGTGGATTTACTAACAAGGATTAAATGATGAAAGACCTGCCTAAAAAACTGCTGCGCTTAGCGATCACGCTGCTGGTGCTAATAGTGGCGATTATGCTCGGGCGCATGCTCTGGGTGCGCTATATGGATTCGCCGTGGACACGTGACGGCCGCGTGCGCGCTGACGTGGTCAATATCGCGCCAGACGTGGCGGGTTCGGTCACCGCCGTCAGTGTGCGTGACAACCAGTTTGTGCATAAAGGCGACACGCTGTTTAAAATTGACGATGAACATTATGTACACGCCCTGGCGCAGGCGCAGGCGCTGCTTGAGCAGCGCCGCGCGCTACTCGAAATGAAGCGCGGCCAGGCCGGCCGCCGCGCCAAGCTCGACGATCAAGTGGTGTCTAGAGAAAACCGTGAGGATACCGACCTGACCGCCGTAAGCGCTAGAGCCGAGTTTCAAGCCGCGCTGTCGCAGCGCGATCAGGCCAAGCTCAATGTTGAACGGACCGTCATCCGCTCACCGGTCGACGGCTGGGTATCCAACCTGCTGGTGAGGCCCGGCGATTATGCCCAGATCGGCGCCTCAAAACTTGCCGTGATCGATCAGCATTCATTCTGGGTCTATGGCTATTTTGAAGAGCATAAACTGCCACTGATGAAAATCGGCGACCCGGCAGAAGTTCGCTTGCTCGGTTCTAAGCAGATTCTGCATGGCCATGTACAAAGCTTCGCGCGTGGCATTACCGACCGCGACAACCCGACCGATGTGCGCCTGCTGGCCAACGTCAACCCCAGCTTTAACTGGGTGCGCTTAGCGCAGCGCGTGCCGGTGCATATTGCACTCGACGAGATTCCCAACGACTTGATACTGGTCGCCGGCATGACCTGCTCGGTGATTGTACGACCGGCAGCTAGCAAACCATGATGACCAAACAACCAGGTATGAGCGCAAATTGGCCGGGCACCGTCATGAGTGTCGCCGCCGTAAGCCCTAGCCGCTATTGATGCAAGCTGGCGACAAAAAAAGTGGCAGTCTGCTTTAAGCTGACTGCCACCTGGGGCTAGACTCTACTGGGGCTAGCCTCTATTGGCGCTAAAATTTATGCCGGTGCATCCATCACCGCCACGCGCACCAGTTTTTTATTCACAAACTCATGTATACCCATATTACCGAGCTCGCGGCCATAGCCTGAATGCTTAATGCCGCCAAACGGCAGCTCGGCATCAGTCCAGTCTATATTGTTGACAAACATCATGCCCGTATCCACCGCGCTGGCGACGCGCCTGCCGCGGGCCTCGTCTTGCGTGTAAACCGAGCCACCTAGACCGAAGTCGGAGTCATTGGCGAGTGCAATCGCCGCCGCCTCATCTTTCACCCGAAACATCATCACCACCGGGCCGAAAAACTCATCACGGTAAGCCGGGTTGTCCGGCTTAATATCGGTCAGTATGGTGGTTTCCATAAATACGCCCGGGCGGTCAATACGTTTGCCACCAACCAGCAGTTTAGCGCCATGGCTCACGGCGTTATCTACCTGTTTGAGCAGGCCCTGCAGTGCAGACTCGCTTGATAGCGGGCCATGGCTGGTGCTCTCGTCGAGCGGATCGCCCACTTTTAACTGCGCTAATGCTGCCTGAAACTTGTCCTGAAAAGCATCGGCTATAGCATCGAGCACAATAAAGCGTTTGGCGGCGCAACAGGTTTGGCCGTTGTTGTACATACGCCCCCATACCGCCCATGGAATTGTTTTTTCGAGGTCGGCATCATCGAGCACAATAAAGGCATCGCTGCCGCCTAGTTCCATCGACGATTTCTTCAGGTTCATGCCCGCCCTAGTAGCAACGGCCTTGCCCGCTGCCGTGCTGCCGGTTAAAGCCACACCTTTGATACGCGTATCATCTATCACGCGGTCTGACTGTGCATGGCTGATTTGCAGATTGGTATAAACGCCTAACGGTGCGCCGGCGGCAATCAGCAGCTGTTCAAACGCAATCGCACATTGCGGTACACAGCCGGCATGCTTGACCACGAGCACATTACCCGCCATCAGCTGCGGACCGGCAACCCGTGCGAGCTGATAATAGGGGAAATTCCATGGTTCAACACAGAACAACACACCCAGCGGCGAGCTTTCCATATGCGCCTCGCCAACTTTAGGATTCAGTTTAACCGGCGCTAAAAACGCCTCGGCATTCTTGGCATAATAGGCCAGAATATCGCCACTGTAGGCGACTTCGCCGCGCGCTTCATTAATACACTTGCCCATTTCCAGTGTCGCCAGCCTAGCTAGATCCTCCAGCTGCGCATGCATCAGGCTGGCGGCTTTAGCCACAATAACGGCACGCTCGGCATAGCTTTTCTTTTTCCAGCTGGCAAAACTAGCATCTGCGGTGGCGATGGCGGCATCAAGCTGCTGATCACTCATGTCGTCATAGCTTTTCAGGGTTTTTCCGTCATTGGGATTAATACTTTGATAGCTCATGGTCTGATCCTTTTAGTGGCTGCAATTCAATATGGATTAACTTAATAAAGCCATCGTGCACTGCCCACCACAAAGCATCTGTACGCTGCCACACTTAGCAGAAAATGAACTTATTGCCGTAAATTCAGGCCCATTAGTTTTATCGAACAATATGATTGAATATGCCGGACTTAGACCTAGCAGCATCAAACGCGAGCACCACTCAATTAAGCATTTACTACGATGGCCAATGCCCATTGTGCCTGGCAGAAATACATCTGCTGCAGCAGCGCAATCGGCGGCAGTTATTAGCCTTTTTTGATGTAAGCGATGCTAGCGTTGCCGCCTCATTGCAGCAGTTTAGCTGTGCCGAGGCGTTATATGCCATGCACGGCGTATTGAGCACCGGGGAAGTGATACGCGGCGTTAGCGTATTTGCTGAAGCTTATAAACGCGCCGATTTAACAGGCCTGAGCTGGCTGCTTTCTATTCAGCAATTGCAAGGTGTCTATGCCTGGCTGTATCGGCTATTTGCAAAACACAGGCATTTTATTTCCAGAATATGCGGGCCCTTGGCGCTGAAGATTGCCCATAAAATGTATCCAAAGTAATAAGTGCACGCATAATCACTTCGATAAGCGCCCCAGTGTTAAGGCTTAATAGCTGGCATTAACGCTGAGAACTGCAGGCGGTATTTTTCCATAAACTCACTGGCATGCTGTTTTTGCTTGGCGCTGGTACTGCCATGCAAATGCGCGATCATGTTGCAGCTATGCTCATTAACTTTATCGGCATGAGCGGCATAGAATTTATTCGGGCTGTGCTGCAAGCGCTCAAAGCCGTCCTTCACCAGTTGATACTGCCGCTCTGCGCTTAGCGATTGATTAGTGAGCGCCGCATTTTTCAACGTAGCGATAATTTGATAGGCATCCCCTTGACGTCTGACGATCTCGGCATAGGTCAGCAGCGGATTTATCGGCGCCAGGGCAAGATCTTGTTTCAATAATAGGTGCTGCGATGGCTCCAGGCTGCCATAAATTTTTTCAGCAAAATCTTCAATTTTTTCGAGGCGCACAGCTCTTTGTTCGCTCGGGCTGGGTTGCATCCACTCATCCTGCCATTTGCGTGCACGCTTATCCAATTTTTTTTGCAAATACTGCAATTGCTGGTCGCTCAATAACGGCGCTAGCGCCAGCACAATTGGGATAGACTCAAGCTGAAGTGCACTGAAGCTGGTTTTAATCTGCTTAATGGCTTCACAGGCAACAACTGCGCTGATTTGCTCTTGCATCATCGTCTGTTGTAAGTCCTGCAATATGGCGACATACGCCGGCAGCTGCTGCTGACGATGCCAGTCATGCAACTGATGTAATGCCGGTTTTAATAGGGCTTGTTGCGACTTAGTAAAATCAAAGTAATCATCCAGCCACCAGGAGGCGGCAGCCGGGGCGTTATTGTAGGCAGTTTGAACCAAGCCGCAGCTAGTCGTTAAAGCGAATACTAAAATAATAAAAAACCATTGAATAATACGCATGAATTTTCGACCTAAACTCTGATAAATATTTTGAATAAATAGTGTTTATGCAGCCTGGCTCTATTTTGACCGACGTTTAGCAGCGCGCGGCAAAAAACTGAAATCAACGTCAGCATAGCGCAAGTAAGCAGCAAGCTGAAAATTATTGCACTCGCTATTCGTGCTTTAAATATATTGGTGCATAAGCTTCCAGCAGCGCACTTAAAAAGCTCCTTCAAGCGTGCCTTTCATGCAAACCATCTGCTAAATATGCATATAACTAATTGATATTAATAGTTTTATTAAAAAATTAAAAATTGGCATAGCCCTTGCATATATAACAGCAGCGTAACGCCGTGCAGCAGATCAATAGCGACCACAGGCCTTACAAAGAGATCTAGGGTTCCGGCTTTTAAATTGATAAAAGTGTCTGCACCAAGAGTTCTCGGCCAATAACATCTGGCTACACGGAGGGATAAAAGCCCGGGAGACTGAATTTTGATATTCTTTTTTCGACTTTTAAAACTTTGGGTACTTCATGCATTGCTTCAAACTTATAGCAGCGCTTAAGCAGCGGTTTAACTTTAAAACGCTTAAAAGCGCAAATACGCTAAAAAACTCCGCAGCGTTTGTGTTTGTGCTGGCCGGCTATCCACTTGGTATTTTCATGCTATTTTCCAGCGCCTGGCTGCTCAATATTGCCGGCGTAGTGCTCAGCGCACAAACACTGATTATCAGCGCCTATTTACTGCATGAACTAGCGCATTGGAGTATGTTTAAATCGCCGCTGACCAATCAAAGATGGGGCGTGGTCATGTTGTGGATCAATGGCAGTTGCTACAGCAGCTTTAAACAGATTCGCGATAAACACATGCACCACCATGTTGATCGTGCTGATGTACTGACATTTAATGTGCAGTACTTGATGCGCGATATGCCGGTGTTGGCGGCCAACATCATCAAGGCCCTGGAATGGCTCTATATTCCGGCGCTTGAAATACTCATGCACGGCCTGGTCATTACCTTGCCGTTTATTAAAACAGAATTGCACGACCAGCGTTTAAAAATGATCGTCATATTATTAGTAAGAGTGCCGTTATTTGCACTTATGGCCTGGTTCTCGTTAAAAGCCTGGCTGCTATATTTTCTGGCCTACGGCATTATGCTGACCGCACTAAGATTTGCCGATGCGTTTCAGCATACCTATGATGTATTGTTAACGTCGGTTGTTGCCGCGAACGGCGGTAAAGTCAAAGACGGCAAACTGCGTGATCGTGCTTACGAACAGGCGAATACCTATTCAAATTTAGCCTCATTGCAATATCCGTGGTTAAACCTGTTGTTGTTAAATTTCCCCTATCACAATGCCCATCACGAAAAACCAATAGTGCCATGGCATCAGTTGCCGGCACTACATAAAAAGCTCTATGGCGATTTAGCCGTGCTACCGGTGATCCCCATGGCCAAACTACTGACCGCCTATCATCGCCATAGAATCACGCGGCTGCAAAGTGACGACTACGGCGTGCTCAGCAATGCCAGCGCTGACGGCTTTATCGGTGCGGCTGGCGTCTCTTTTTTAACGGCACTATAAGTGAAAAATGAGTGGCAAATGATGACTGCAACGAACAAATCTCCGGTGCCGAAAGCACAGCCGCTACCATCCTCGTATCTGGGTCTATGGCGCCGCAGTTTGCTCGAACAAAACGGTCATCAGGATACTACTTCACTGGTGCTATGGCTGCAGGCTGATGCGCAACATATTGATATACGCATTCCTGATTCACGGCCAGATTTTTCAAGCTGTGCCTGCCTGCAAGATTGCTCCTTAGATCAGTTGCGCTGGCTGGCAACACAGCAAGGCTTTGCCGGTGTGACCAGCGTCAATGGCACGCTATGTCAATGGCAGCGCGAACTGGATTTTCAGCCGAGCACTGGCGTCGCTGATATTGGTGACATGGTGTTTGCGGATAAACATCGACTACTGGAAACCGGTATAGCCACTAGCTACTTTGAGGTTTGGGAAAAAGTAGTCGATTCCGAGCTTAATACGAGTGCACAGCAAATGCAGTGTGTGAGCAGCACGGGCGGTAGTGAAACCGCCAGACTGTTAACAGCCGGCCAGAATTTTGCCTATATCCGGCCGCGCAGCGTGAATTTACCGGCTGCTTGCAACTTACTGGCCGCCATTGATACTGACGACTATAGCCACGACGACATAGTGAACTGGCTCGATTTTGAGATTTCATTTGGTGACGTCATTGATGCTGGCCACGGCAGAATTAATCATTCGACCTTGCCTTTTCGCGAGGGCGAGTTGTTAGATTTTTCATCAGCCTTGTGAATCGCCATGAATAACAGATTTAGTTTTACCCCCGTTCAGATTTACCGCAGCTTCGTTTTAAAAGTATTTTTTTGCTTACATTTAACTAGGAGAATCAATATGTTATCCCGCTTAAAAGTCACAAGTTTCAAAAAAATGATTATTGCTGCAGCCGTGCCTTTAACCTTTGCATTTAGCGGTATCAGCCACGCCGCACAGCCATTGAAAATTGGTTACAGTGACTGGCCCGGCTTTGTAGCGTTTCAGGTGGCTATAGAAAAAGGCTGGTTTAAACAAGCTGGCGTCGATGTGAAGTTTGAATGGTTTGATTATGGGGCATCAATCGAGGCATTTAGTGCCGGCAAAATTGATAGCGTCGGCGTAACTAACGGCGATGCGTTGGTGATGGGTGCAGGTGGCGGTAAAAATGTCATTGTGCTCATTACTGATTATTCCAATGGTAACGATATGATTATCGGTAAGCCTGGGGTTGAAAGTTTTAAAGACTTAAAAGGTAAAAAGGTCGGGACGGAACTAGGCATCGTCGATCATCTGTTACTGCTGTAAGGTTTAGAAAAAGCCGGCATGAAAGAGTCTGATGTTACCTTGTTAAACGTTAAAATTAATGACACGCCACAGGCGCTGGCATCGGGTGATTTGGCCGCCGTTGGTACCTTTCAGCCGAGTGCAAGTCAAACTTTAAAGCTGGTGCATGGTTCAAAACCAATCTTCACCTCAGCCCAAGCGCCAGGTTTAATTTACGATGTATTTGCCGTGAGCCCATCAAGCTTGTCTAGTCGTAAAGACGACTGGGCCAAAGTCGTTGGCGTTTGGGGCAAAGTCGTGGCTTATATCAATGACCCAAAAACGCAAGCAGATGCTGTCAAAATCATGTCAGCCCGTGTCGGGCTCAGTCCTGCCGAGTATAAAACTTTCCTCAAAGGCACGCGCCTACTCTCCTTAAAAGAAGGTAAAGCCGTGTTTGTAAAAGCCGATGGTTTAAAGTCAATTTTATGTATCTGAAAACGCCTGAGGAACTGGAAGCGCTCAATATGAAAATGCTGCCACAGTCGTTAAAAGAAGCCATTGATATGTTCCAGATCGACCCGCTAGCCAAAGAAGTATTCGGCGCAAGCATGCATAGCACGTGGATAGATTACAAAACCGATGAATGGATGCGCTATAACAATCATGTCAGTGATTGGGAAAAAGCGCGTTACTTAAAGCTATTCTAAATTGATGAAAATTGAAAAATTCCGCATTGGCGATATCAGCCTGCAAAGTGGCGGCACTTTACAAGATGCCTGGCTAAGTTACGCCACCTGGGGTGAGTTGAATGCAGCTGGCGACAACTGCATTCTTTTCCCAACCTATTACACCGGCAATCATCTGTCTAATGCCCGCATGATTGGTGAAGGCCTCGCGCTGGATCCAAGTCGCTGGTTTATCGTCAGTCCGAATTTAATTGGCAATGCACAATCTATTTCGCCAAGTAATTCATTAGATCAATATGCCGTGGGCTCTTTTCCCAATATTACTGTTTACGACAATGTTGAATGTCAGCACTTATTGTTAACATCTTTAGGCGTCAACGAAATCAAGCTGGCTTTAGGCTGGTCGCTGGCGGCAGTTCAGATTTGGCATTGGGCGGTGCTCTATCCGCACATGATTAAGAACCTGCTGCCTATTTGTGGGGCCAGCCGTTGCTGGCCTTACAATGAAATTTTCATCAAAAGCATACGCTCCACCTTACAAGCGGATCCTGCTTATGCGCATGGCCATTACAGCACACCACCCATCGCCGGCCTCAAGGCCTTTGGCCGCGCATATGCGCCATGGGCTTACTCGGCAGAGTTTTTTCACGAGCACCGCTATAAAGAAATCGGCTTTGCTTCTATCGATGCCTTGCTCGAAGACTGGGAACAAGATCATTTAGGCTGGGATGCGAATGATCTTTTAACAAAACTATGGACCTGGCAACATGCTGACGTCAGCACGCATCAAAACTTTAACGGTGATCTAGCGCTAGCCTTATCCAAAGTCACCGCTAAAACCATCGTCATGCCCTGCGACCGCGATCAGTATTTCACCCTCGCTGAAAACAAGATTGAAGCTGAACTCACGCCCAATGCCGAGTTAAGACCAATACATTCATCCGCCGGTCACTGTGCCGGCGCACCCGGCAGATTTAAAAATGAAACAGCATTTATTCAGGCAGCAGTCCACGAATTATTAGCCGATTAAGCCAGCTGCACAATCGACTGCAATGAAAGTTGCGTTAGCTATGTGAACAACCACAGACTTAAGATCAACCGATTTAGTCCGATGCTGCCAGCTGCTTAGAACTCGGTCCAGTCACTATCATCAGTGCCGCTCTTCGCCATCAATTTAACCGCGGCAAGTTTGACCACCGGCTTTACACTTGGTCGTTGACTTGCAAGTTTTGCCGGCGTGCGGGCTATGCTTGGCGCTTGCGTCACCATCAAGCGTGCAGGTCCCGTATCGAGCTGAAACACACTGATCGCACTGCTTAAAGCGTTAGCTTGCTCTACCAGGCTTTCCGCTGCCGCGGCCGCTTGTTCAACTAGGGCCGCATTCTGCTGCGTGGCTTCATCCATCATC
>Ga0209512_1000301_pt1 | contig 91391 bp, 87 predicted proteins | sample frozenSSSSmetaG_FD_184142 | JGI IMG/M metagenome (GOLD analysis project Ga0209512, IMG submission 184142) | Glacier valley bacterial and archeal communities from Borup Fiord, Nunavut, Canada, to study Microbial Dark Matter (Phase II) -... | ecosystem: Environmental > Aquatic > Freshwater > Ice >...
TGTTTTGGGGTTAACTAGTAAAGTCGATTCATAAATAAAAAACGGGTGACGCGAGGCGGGGCAACCCCAGTTTTCAACAAAACGGTAATCCGTTTTTTAAAACTAGGGGTGGACCGAGCGACAGGACCCGCAAAGCTAAAATGTTATTAATTGTCTTAATCTAAAATTACCCTTTGACAAATCACCCCAAAACAGATACAATTATACGGATTATGAAAACCAATTTACACCCAACCGATTATCGCCCCGTCGTATTTAGCGACGAAGCTGCCGGTTTTGCGTTTTTGACCCAGTCTACAGCGCAGACCACTGAAACTATTAAATGGGAAGATGGCAACGTTTACCCACTAATTAAGATGCATATTTCATCTGCTTCTCACCCATTCTTTACGGGCGAGGAAAAGATTATCGATACTGAAGGCCGTGTCGACCGCTTTAAGGCTAAATTTGCCGCTGCTGAAGCACGCAAAATTGCACTTGCTAGCAAAGCTAAAAAGTCAAACGCCAAAAAAGTTAAAAAAGCCGAAGAATCAGAAGAATAGCGTTAATTTTAAAAGAGGTTATCATAAAGGTAGCCTCTTTTTTTGTTACAATAAGACTAAATCTAAACTGAAGGTAAATATATGACAAAAATTGCAATTGATATTAACGAACTACAACTCGAGAAAAACGAGCTAACTTCATTTTTGTCATCACCTACTGCCTATTCAGATCCAGACTATACTTCAAAAAATAAACGGTTAAACGAACTAGATCATGTGTTAAAGCAAGCTATTTTGCGACAGACTTTAGAAAGCCACCTTATCGAAGCAAAAGAATTAGCTAATAGCAATGACGAGCTTGCTGAAATAGCTAAGCAAGAAGTTGAAGATATAAGCTCCCGATTACAACAAATTGAAGATGAATTATTTGCAATGCTAGCCCCAAAAGATCCCAATGATGAAAAAAATATCATCGTTGAGATTAGAGCCGGCGCTGGTGGTGACGAAGCTAGCTTATTTGCAGCCGAACTATACCGCATGTATCTGCGTTATTGTGAAACACACTCCTTAAAAACCGAACTAATTAATGAAAGCGCCAATGACACTGGTGGGTATAAAGAAGTTATTTTTAGCATAAAAGGCGATGCCCCATATGCCAAATTCAAATTTGAATCAGGCGTACACCGTGTACAACGTGTTCCAGTCACTGAATCACAAGGCAGAATTCATACCAGCACTGTAACCGTAGCTGTCCTACCAGAAGCTGAAGAATGTGATTTTCAAATTGATCCAAACGACCTCCGTTTCGATATCTATCGCTCTGGTGGACATGGTGGACAAAGTGTTAATACGACCGATAGCGCCGTTCGCATTACCCATATTCCAAGTGGAATGGTTGTTATTAACCAGGATGAAAAATCTCAAATCAAAAATAAACTAAAAGCCCTTGGTGTTTTACGTAGTCGATTATTACAACAAAAAGTTGATGCTGAACGTGATAAAGTAACCGCCGAACGACGTAGTCTAATTGGCTCTGGTGATCGTTCGGAAAAAATTCGTACGTATAACTTCCCCCAAGACCGCATTACAGATCACCGAATTGGCTACTCCCGCAGCAACATACCTGCAGCCATGAATGGCGATATTGATGATTTAATTGAACAATTACAAAACTATGAACGCGAAATCAACGCCGCAAACGCCAGCAATTAAAGATTGGCTGAAAGTCGCCGCTGAACGGCTGACTCTAGCTGGCATACCAAGTGCTAATTTAGATGCCGAGATTATTTTATCAAGCGCAATTGACCAAAATCGAACCTATTTACATGCCCATCCTGAAATAATCATCGACACTGATAAATTGGATATTGCAAATTCAAAATTGGAACTTCGTCTCAAACGAATTCCAATAGCATATATTGAGGGTCATAAAGAATTTTATGGAAGAGATTTTATAGTCGATAAAAATACTTTAATCCCCCGCCCCGAATCCGAAGATATTATTGAAATATTAAATCAATTATTGTCACCGATTATTGAAAATTTACCGAATAGCAATCTAGTTGATGTTGGAACTGGCAGCGGATGTCTTGGTATTTCCGCAAAACTAGAATTCCCAAAATTAGACGTTACATTAACCGACATAAGTTTAGATGCGCTAAATGTCGCATCACAAAATGCAAAAGTTTTATCTGTAAATGTTGCAATTCTACAAAGCAATTTATTGGAGTCATATCCGAAAGAACCATATATAATTATTGCCAATCTCCCATATGTTAATCGAGGATGGGATCGCTCGCCAGAGACTAACCATGAACCAAGTTTGGCCCTTTTTGCAAATGATAATGGCCTATCTGTCATAAAAAGATTAATAACCCAAGCGTCTAATAAATTATCAGATAAGGGTTATCTCATGCTTGAAGCAGATCCGACACAACATGATTCGATTATTTCTTTTGCCAATAAACATCTTTTTAAATTAGAAATTCAAAAAAACTATATCCTAGTTTTTCTAAAAACAGCTAAATAGAACTAGCACTGACACCGTTAAAAGCAATAACAAGTACTATAATAATGCTAATCGTAAAAATTAGAGGTAGAATTATATCGCTAAGCCGAACCTTTTGATGATGGTAATATGAGTTATAGGCATTGTAGCCTAAAAATCCTAAGCAAAGCGTAATAATTGAAACTTGCGGTAATAATACATTAGTAAATATTGGAAGTTGATAAGCAATTGTCCAATGATAGGCTAACCACCCAATCTCTGCCATTACAAGCCCCCAGGAAAGGCTTAATAGCATAGTATGACTCTCATCATAGCTTCCTAACATGTGTCTTGCGGTCGCATATCCAACAAGCCACATTAGCAGCACAACCGGCGAAGCGATCCATGAGTATGAAACTGCATATATAGCAGTAACGCCAACAAATAAAGCAACTCCAGCTTGAGCCACAACATAGGCACGTTTTGACTTTGGTCTCAAGAATAATAGCCAAGCCACATAAAGCAAAGTTGATATACATTGTGTAATAAATATTTGCGTATCGGTACCATTTTTTAGGCTAACACTGTAAAGCAATACAACAAAGCCAACGCTAACAATTAAACTAACAAGGTCTGCTTGAATATTTGCAAACCAAAATCTCGGTCTGACAGCTAAGACTCGCCACTTGCTTAGTAGTACTAAAGCAAAGGCTGGAAGCAGTGATCCAGTTACACGTATAACAACAAGTAGCGCAATTGCTAGGCCAACATTTAAGACAATATAAACAACTTCGTTTATAAACGAACGCCGTTTAATAATTTTTAGAAACTCCATAACTATTATTAGTATACCACGATTAGCCCCTTGGCTAACTAGCGGTAGTTCCGAATATTATTACAAATTGTACGTCACCATTTACTGCCACTGGAGGACTCGTAGTTTTTAAAGTTACGTCATATATGCTTGCCAATTTCTTAGCCGTTTCACTACTTTTTGTACCGATTTGGTAGACTTCTACTTCGTCATATGTGCCATCTGGAGCATTATCTATAAGTGTTATATTATATCCGTCTGCAATTAAGAGATCCGCTTTTGTTTTTCCAAAGCCAGACTGACCAGATCCATTTAACACAACGATTGGGGCCGCTTCGCGCACGACTGGGTTACTTGAAAGATTTTTTGCAATGTATGCCTGAATTGCGTCATATTGAAAATCACCTGAAATTGGATTACCGTCTCCTGCCATAACACCATCGACAATTAAATCCAAAGAATGTATATCCCCCGAGTTTATATCACTAGCGATTTTCATAATTGTTTGAATTTCATTTGTTTGGACATTTGTACGCAAATTATTACCCAAAGCATCTATAAGACTAGTAATTGCACCGAGGTTTGTTAACGTCCCGGCCGTCATAGCCTTATCCCTTATTGCAATCAAAATCTTTTGTTGGTTAACTTCCCTATCAGGATTTGACCTCGGGAATCCATAAGTTGGCTCCTCATGGCCCCTCGCCATTGCTAAATACAGCGCATGTTCAGCATCAATTGTTACTTTGCCGTTTGGATAATCAATGTAGTGACCACTTGGCGGACAATTTGAAATACGTTGTGAATAAGTATTACCACACTTCCAATCAGCGTTTGAATCCATCTGGCCTCTTGGATCAACACTCTCAATATTAACAGTAATACTGCCCCCTATTGCATTGATTACATCGCGTAGCACGGTATAATTGACGTGAGCACCATATTGAATGTTTATACCAAAGACGTCACCAACTAATTTTTGGGTTTTGACTAATCTATCTTGTTCATCCTCTTTAGTAGTTCCGCTATTTGAGCAACCAAAATACTCATTAATTTTACCTGAATAACCAGCATTGCAGGCCATCCCATAATCTACATTTAAATCACGTGGCACACTAAACATATATACATTTTTTTTGTTTTGATCGACACTAACAACTAAAATTGAATCAGTTAAGCTAGCCCCATCATGACCTGGATCGTCCTCAGATGTACCTAAAATCAAGAAATTGCTTCTACCATTTAAGTCCTGAACTAATGGTTTACTATTAAAAATGGCTAAAATATTTCCTTGAAAGACATTGCCACCAGCACTAATAAATTTATACATCGTGTAACCGCCAACTGAAATAATTGCCACAATAATCAAAATAATAACCAATTTAATTATCTTTCGGACCCTACTGTGAGATTTTTTTGCGTTTTTTTCCATGCGGCGATGTTGTCTTCGGCTAATTTTTTTCTTTGGTTCCGAAAAATTATCAATAATATTTAGCGAATCATCAACATCAGATCGTCCAAAATAAGCTGAAGCTCTTACTTGACCCAGAGGTTGGGATTTTTCTCTAAGTGACGTGCTAAGGTTAATCGATTGTTTTTTGGGAACTTCAATATTACCCCTTTTTAGAGTATTCGGACGTAGGCCACCCAAACGGTCACCAGATCGCCTAGGTATGAACCCGTCAATATTTGAATGCTGTTTTTTCATAAATGCTCATACTACTATACCTAACTTGCTCACTTTTTTAAACACAGTAAAACTATGAGCTTTATGTCTACCCATATAAATGTAGAACGTGTATAGTAATTATAAGTATGAAATCGACTTTTCTGCAGCGTCATCCATTTATAAAAGATGCAATAAATATATCCGTATTTATCTTGTGTGTTCTAATCGGCACATTGTTTATTAATACTTTTATTTTTCGTAGCTTTAGTGTCGTTGGACCAAGCATGGAAAGCACGTTGTATACTGGCGACAGATTGATTGTTAACCGACTTTCAGTCACATGGGCCCAATTAAAAGACAAAAAATATGTGCCCGAGCGTGGTCAAGTAATTGTATTTAAAAACCCAAGTTATACTGCTGGAAATGGCGACGAATATATTGTTAAGCGAGTTATCGCTTTTGCCGGTGAAAGAGTAGTTATAACCGACGGACATTATTTAGTTTACAATAGCGAAAATCCAAATGGTTTTAACCCAGATGATAAAAATAGTGGCGAACCTGGTAGCCCGACTAGCGGATCTGTCGACACTGTCGTTCCAAGTGGTGAGTTATTTGTTTCAGGCGATCATCGCCAAGGTTCATATTCTTATGATTCACGAAATGGTTTAGGCACTATTCCCCTATATGATGTTGTTGGTCCAGTTGGTATAAGAATTTTTCCTTTTGACAAAATTAGAACTTTTTAATTAAAGCTTAATAAAAGAATAATTTTTTTATTGATAGTCTTAACGTGCGGGTCCTGACGCTCGGTCCACCCCTAGCCACGAAACGGATTACCGTTGTCGCGTCTGGGTGTTGCCCCGCCTCACGTCACCCGTGATTGTGATATAAATCAACTTTGTTATTCGCCGTAAGAAGTTAATCTATCAAATCTATTTAAGGCACGTCAACTATCATTACTTTATACCCAACAGACTGTGCGAAGCAGCCGAACGCCACGTGCTGACGCTAATGCGTCACACGTAGAGTGTGCTGTTGGTATAAACGTAATGAGAGTGAACGATAAGAAAGAGGTAATTTACAAAACCAAATGAGCTAAAACTTTAGATATTAACCGAGCAAATCTTGTAATCGCTTAAACTCTTTTTCGTCTTTGAATTTAATCGTAATTCGTCCAGCTCCTTTTGAGTTGGTGCTAATTTTAACATCAGTTCTAAGATGGTCTTGAATTCGTTTTAGTTGGACCTTATACGGCTGTTCGTGAATTTGACGTGTCGTAGACATTTGAGTATCAGTTCGATTTTTCTTCAAATCAACAACAAATTGCTCAACCTTGCGCGAGCTCCAATCTTCACTGATAATTTTCGGAACAATCTTTTTAGTAATGCTATCATCCAAACCAATCAGCGGCCTAACTTGACCTTCGGTTAGCTTACCTTCAATTAAAATATTACGCATATAACTTGAAAGTTTTAATAGACGCAATTTATTGCTAACTGCACTGACAGATTTATTACCGACTCTCTTACCAATTTGCTCTAGAGTCAAATTGAATTGATCACGTAGTTTTAAATACGCCGTCGCAGTTTCCATAACATTTAAATCTTTACGCTGTAAATTTTCAATTAACGAAATCTCAAGTTTGTGTTGGTCAGTTAAAGTTCTAACTAAGGCTGGAATTTTATCAAGACCAATCAGTTTTGAAGCTCTAAAACGACGCTCGCCTGCCACAATTTGATAACCACCCTTATAAGGTGTAACAATAATTGGCTGAACAACGCCGTGTTCGCTAATTGATGCGGCCAACTCTTCAAGATCTTGGTCATCAAACCTCTTTCGTGGCTGCTCAGGATCAACTACAATCTGTTCTATTTTAATTTGGCGTAATTCACTCACCTGTTGGTCTTGACGTGCCGTAGGGTCAAATGACTCATCTAAGAGGTCAGTTGGTATTAAAGACTCAAATCCACGGCCCAAGCCATGCTTTTGAATTGTTCTATCAGATGTTGACACGATCTAGTACCTCCTTAGCAAATGATTTATAAGCCCGCGCCCCTTTTGAAAACTTATCATAGGCACCAATTGGTAAACCGTGGCTTGGTGCTTCAGCTAGACGAATATTACGTGGAATAGTCGATGAAAAAACTTTACCAGGAAAATGATTTTTAATCTCTTCGTGCACTTGATTGCTGAGGGTCGTCCTTGAATCCATCATAGTTGGCAATACGCCAAGCAATTCGAGCGTCGGGTTCATACCTTTTCGAACCAATTTCATAGTTTCAAGCAGTTGGCCTAAGCCTTCCAAGGCGTAAAATTCGGCCTGAACTGGAAGCAACACTTGATTTGCCGCCACTAAGCCATTAACCGTTAAAAGGCTAAGACTTGGGGGGCTATCGACGATAATTACGTCGTATTCGCCCTTACTAGCTTCAATTGCATTTTTCAAGCGAGAAAATCGCCTTTCAGCCTGAGCTAATTGAACCTCAGTATTTGCAAGCAATGGTGTAGAAGGAGCTAGAAAAAAATTCTTATAATCAGTCGGCAGAACAATCTGATCAAGTGTTGCCGATTCCATAGTGACATCAGCCATAGTCAGTTTTAGAGTTTGCTTATCAACCCCAAGGCCACTAGTGGAATTTCCTTGTGGATCAAAATCAATGAGAAGTGTTTTCTTACCAAATTTGGCAAGATAGTATGCTAAATTAACAGCGGTCGTCGTCTTACCCACTCCGCCCTTTTGGTTTGTAACAGATATTACAGTTGCCACGTTTTGATATTCCCTCTCTCTTTTGTTTTATTATACCATGAGCATATAAAAAAATCCCTGCGGTTTAGGCAGGGATTTTATCATCATTTGATCAATTATTTAATTGAAACAATTTCGATTTTGCTATACTTTTGGCGATGACCGTTTTCTTTGTGAACACGTTTTTTGGCTTTATAGCGTATAACGCGAACTTTATCACCCTTTACAAGGTCTTCAACAACCTTAGCGGTGACTACGACACCTTTAACGGTTGGCTTTCCGACTTGCGTTTTATCGCCATCGATAACCAACAGTGCATCAAGCGCGAGCTCTTTTGTGCCTTCCTGGAGGAGGTCCACCAGTAGGGTCTCATTTTCGGCGACAATAAATTGCTTGCCACCAATCTTAACGACTGCTTTTAACATTTGATAATTCCTTGTTATTTTTACTAATCAGCTGTCGATTATAACAGATATAAGGTGCCAACACAATGGTATTTAAGTACTAACCCTCTTCTGCGACAAAATTAAATCAGCCCCGTATTTTAATATTGGGCTGATTTAATATTTGAGTTTGGTAAATGTCATTAATCGTTATCGAATAAAAACCATTCTGGGTCTTCGTGAATATCCTGTACCACTTGATCCCAAAACTTTTCTAACGAAGTTTCGTCGACTTGCTCATTAAGATTAATGTCATCTTGTGGCAAATGCTCAGCTGAAATATCGTCGGCTGACGAATCAATTTTTTGGAATTCTAGATAATTTAGTAATGACATATTTTTGTTTATTTTTATTGTTTTACATCTAGATATTAGCATAAATGTAATGAAATGTCAATATAAGAATCACCATATCAGTTTGAAAGGTATTACTTTCTTAACGTCCACTCTCATTACATTTATACCAACAGCACACTCTACGTGTGACCTTGTCAGGCCAGCACGTGGCGTTCGGCTGCTTCGCACAGTCTGTTGGATATAAAGTAATGATATTGGACGTGTTTATTCTAACTGTGACAAATTATCGCTTACGGCAAATAGAAAAGCTGATTTATATGACAAACACGGGTGACGTTTGGTCGGTACCCCTAAAATTGTTTTATTGTAATCAATAAAAAATTCTAGGGGAGACCAAAGCGGCAGGACCCGCACGATATAATATAGAAAATTGCCTATATTTTTTGAAGTGAAATCGTCAAATTAGCAGCATCAATTTTGACTGAAATACTAAAGTTTTTTGAGCCTTCGTGTGATAGTTCAGCTGCAAGAGTTTCATCTGTTATAACTTTACTATTTTCAGCTATCGCTTGTATTAGTTCAGCATCTTCGGTCAATAGAACTAATTCGATTCGATCATCGATATTTAGACCTGCTTCTTTGCGGGCACTTTGAATATGTCGAATCACTTCCCTAGCGATTCCTTCGCTTTTAAGTTCAGGTGTAATTATCAAATCAAGTGCAAATTCATCACCTAATTTAACTGACTTAACATTTAATTCTTCACTTAAAATATCGGCAAAATCTACAAATTTTCCAAAAGTTGGCACCGTAACACTAGCTAATGGTTGACGAACTTTTTGGTGCTCTTTGGCACGAATACTCAAGCCTTGATTTACGTAATCACGGACAGTTTCCATATCGGTAACAACTAATTCGTTGATACAGCCAGTAACTGGCCAATCTAGTAAATGTACACTTTCGTCACCAGTTAGTTTTTGATACAATTCTTCAGCCAAAAATGGCGTAAATGGTGCCATAATTTGAGCTAGTTGAACCAAAACATAATGCAAAGTTCGATAGGCGTTATTTTTATCAGTATCATCCCCGGCTTTCCAGAAACGGCGACGACTACGGCGCACATACCAGTTGCTCGCATCTTCAATAAATGGCAAAATCGGTTTCAGCGCATTAGAAATATCATAAGCATCCATACACTCGCCAATTTGCTGATTTAACTGGTGCACACGGCTAACGACCCATTGATCGAGTGGATTTGTAAGAGATTCCGTAGGATCGGACAAATCACCCTTAAAGTCCCAATCATCAACTTCGGCATACATCGTAAAGAAATCATACATATTCCAAATCATACTTAACTTACGAGCTACATCCCCCACTTCTTTATCTTGAAGAGCAAAATCTTCGCCATTAAGTAACGGGCTCGACAACATCAAAAAACGTAAACTATCAGCACTAAATTTATCCATTAATTCATTTGGATCCGTAAAGTTACCAAAGCTTTTGCTCATTTTGCGGCCATCATTACCTGCAACGTTTCCGGTTACAATAACATTTTTAAATGCATTATGACCAAATAAACCAACGTTTACAGCATGAACATAATAGAACCAGGCACGGACCTGTCCAACATATTCGACGACAAAATCACCAGGGAAATTTTGTTCAAATTTTTCAACATTTTCAAATGGATAATGGAATTGTGCAAATGGCATGCTGCCCGACTCAAACCAACAATCCAAAACCTTATCGATACGAGAGTATTTAACACCGTCAATTTCAAAAGTAATATCATCAACCCATGGTCGGTGATAATCTTCAAGCTCAACGCCACTAAGTTCTTTTAACTCTGCATAGCTACCAATAACTTTAATTTTTTCATTACCTTCTAAATCAATACCCTTCCAAACTGGCATAGCTGTAGCCCAAAAACGATCACGCGACAGATTCCAATCTGGCGCTGTTTCGATAGTTTTTTCAAAACGACCATGTTTGATATGTTCAGGAAACCAATTAATATGTTCAGAATTTTCTTCTAACATTTGGCCGCGCTGGTCATCAATATTCATAAACCAACTTGGATGAGCGCGATAGATTAATCGATTTCCAGTACGTGGGTTATGTGGATATTCGTGTCTAATATAGTCAATTTTCCAAACAATGCCCCGTTCATGTAAAGTTTTGGCAATTGTTTTATTAATCTCCCAAATATCTGCACCCAACCATTCGGTTTCAGTATATTTCCCATATTCATCAATAACATGAACAACTGGAATGCCATTTTGTTTAGCTAATATAAAGTCCTCTTCACCATAAGCAGGCGCAATATGAACGATACCGGTACCAGATTCGGTTGTCACATAAGCTGCTGCCCAAATTTTGTGTGCACCTTCACCACGGTCTCCAAATAAAGGCTCGTAGGCCTTGCCAATTAATTCCTCGCCTTTTATAGTGCGAACAATTTTATAGTTCAATACGGCATGTTTCTCATCGGTTAATACTTTATTTAAAACGTCTTTAGCAATTACAAAGCACCCATTTTCACCTTCGATTTCAACTTCAGCATAAACAACATCACTATTAACCGCCAAGGCTGTATTTCCTGGTAAAGTCCAAGGCGTTGTTGTCCATGCCAATAAAGTAGTATCTTCACCAACTAATTTGAATTTTACATAAACGCTTGGATCAGTCACATCGATATATGCACCAGCATCCATCGTAACTTCGGCTTTGGAAAGTGGCGTTGCCCACTGTGTGTCATACATCAATACCCGTTCGCCTTCGTAAATTTTACCTTTTTCATATAAAGTTTTAAAAGCCCACCAAACAGATTCCATGTATTTTTTGTCCATGGTTTTGTAGCCGCCATCAAAATCAACCCAACGACCAATACGGTCGATTGTATCTTCCCAAAGTCCGCTGGTAGCAACCATACTTTCGCGTGCGGTCGTAATATAATCTGCCAAACTTATTTTTGTGCCAATATCGTGTCTGTCAGTTATACCAAGTTTTTTCTCAACAAAGTTTTCAGCTGGCAAACCGTGACAATCCCAACCCCAAACTCGCTCTACGTGTTTGCCTTTCATTGTTTGGTAACGAGGTACAGCATCTTTAACAATACTAGAAAGTAACGTTCCGTGATGCGGATTACCGGTAATAAATGGAGGACCATCATAAAAAACATATGAATTTTCAATCGGTCGCATATTAACAGATTTTTCAAATGTTTTATTTTTCTTCCACTGCTGAACTAAATCTTTTTCGTATTCGATTGCGCGGCGGCGTGTGTTGGCTTTAAATTTCATATTTTGTTTCCTTTCTATAAAAACAAAAATCCCTATTTAGTCACTGGAATTCGTTTTCACGAACGGTACCATCCAGTTTCCAAAAAGAGATTCTTTTTAGCGCTTATTTGTTCGATCTGACGAGTCGATTTTCCGTTTGGTTCTACTATCTTGCGATTTCTTCCAAAAAACATTCACGGTTGATAGCCGCTAACCTCAAAATTGAGGACGTTCTAGTGATTAGTATAATCAGTTTTTACAACAAGCGCAAGTAGAGTAAAGACAATCAGCCTTGTTTTGAAATTTACTGCCTTCTTACCGTCCCCTATCATTACATTTATACCAACAGCACACTCTACGTGTGACCTTTGGTCAGCACGTGGCGTTCGGCTGCTTCGCACAGTCTGTTGGGTATAAAGTAATGATAGTTGACGTGCTTGGGTAAGATTGAGATATCTATTTCTTACGGCAAACAGCAAAGTTGATTTACTGGTCATCACGGGTGACGTTTGGTTGGGACCCCTAAAATTGTTTTATCGTAATCGGTAAAAAATTCTAGGGAAAACCAAAGCGGCAGGACCCGCACGACTAAGATGTCTCTATTTAATTTATCAAATTTTTTATACGTAATAACTAACTTCGCTAATCGTAGGTAGTGGCAGCCCTGCCCATTCGTTTTGCATAACACTATCATCGCTTACCGCAATAATAGTTGGATATTCAACAATGTCATAGGTTTCGCAAAACTGAGTTCCGGCAACTGTGTCTGGATCGATAGTTTCTAAAATATGGCTTGTTTGGTGTTCAAAGTCACGTAAATAATCAAGCACAGTACGTGCATAATCGGTTTGGTCTTTATAAACCACCACCACTCGCATCTTATTTACCCAACGAAGGATTTTTTTGCTGTCGGCGCTGTTCAAGAATTTTTACAAAATCATCAAGTGTTTTAAATTCGTGATATACGCTTGCAAATCGAACATAAGCAACCTCGTTACGCATTGCTAACTCATCTAAAACTTTATCACCAATTTGTTTTGAGGTAATTTCATTCTCACCGATGGCATATAATGATTCTTCGATTACCGAAATCATTTCTTCAACTTCTACTTCTGATTTAAAGAATTTTCCAACCGAACGTTTAATAGCAATTGCTAATTTATCACGATCAAATAATTCGCGTGCTCCGCTTTTTTTAATAACAGCTAAGTTAGGTCGCTCAACACGCTCATAGGTCGTAAAACGTTTACCATCTGGTGATTCTCGGCGGCGACGAATCGTTACGCCATCACTAACTTCGCGAGATTCAATTACTCGACTATCACCAATATTATATTTGACCATGATAATTTATTTATCCTTTTTGTTCTTTTTTCGACGTCGCAAGAATGCTGGCGTATCCGACTCATCATCTTCTTCAGTTGGTTGATTCCAAATATCATTGTTATCTTCTTCGGCAAACATAGTAGCTGAATCATTACGATCAAGATCAAGGTCGATTGCATTGACAGTTTCATCTATTGTTTTTGAAGTTGCCTGTTCTGGTTTCACATCATTATTATCTGCTGCTTGTTCATGAAAATATGCTGAATCAAAACCAGTCGCAATAACCGTAATAATTAGCTCATCATCCATGTCAGCTTTAAGTGTTGCACCAAAAATTATATTTGCATCAGGAGAAACTGCGCTAGTAATTATTTCAGCAGCTTCTTGGATTTCACTCATACTCATATCATAGCCACCAGTAACATTGAACAAGACGCCTTTAGCACCGTCAATTGAAACTTCAATCAATGGTGATTCAATAGCTTGCTGTGCGGCCAAGGCTGCACGATTGTCACCGCTTGCCCGACCAATACCCATAAGGGCTGATCCAGCATTACTCATAATTGCCCTTACATCGGCAAAGTCGAGGTTAATTAGGCCATGTTCGGTAATAAGTTCAGAAATACCCTGAACACCCTGTCGCAAAACATCATCAGCAATTTTAAAAGTCTCAAGAAGTGGAGTTCGGCGATCAATTGTTTGGAGCAAACGGTCATTTGGAATTGTAATCAAGGTATCAACCTGTCGTCCAAGTTGAGAAATTGCCCATTCTGCGTTTTTGCGGCGCTTTTCGCCTTCAAAGCTAAATGGCTTAGTTGCAACACCAACTACAAGTATACCAAGATCACGAGCAACCTCTGCTACAACATGACCAGCACCACTTCCAGTACCGCCACCAGCACCAATAGTAACAAATACCATGTCTGCGCCTTCAAGCGCATCACGAATAGCATCACGTGACTCATTTGCAGCAGCTTCACCAACAGATGGATCGGCTCCAGCGCCTAAACCGCCAGTAGTATTACTACCTAAATGTATTTTGACGTCAGCTTTGCTGTTATGTAAAGCTTGCGCATCAGTATTCATAGCAATAAATTGAACACCAGAAAGACCTGCGTCCTTCATTCGGTTGACAGCTGAGCCACCGGCTCCGCCTACACCAACTACTTTGATACTAGCAAATGTTTGTATGTCGCTTGGTTTAACTTCAGGCATTATATCTTTTATCTCCCAATATTCGTATTCATAATATAGTATAACACTCGAACAAAAAAATACTAAGCCTTGAAACGCGCAAACAGTTTCGACAGCATGCCAACACCATTAGATAGCGCACCCTTGCCAGTTAGTTTTCCGCTGTGTTTAGATGTGTCGTGCGCATCAGCATCAATTAGCATTAAACCGAGCGCCGTTGCAAATTGAGGCTTATCAATATTGTCAGCAACTCCACCATAACCAGAAGCGACACCAACGCGAGCTGCAATCCCTAGTGATTCTTTAGCATAGTCAATAATACCCTTTAATTGAGCTGTTCCCCCAGTTAATACGGCACCACTTGGCAATTTGCCAACTCGCCCAGCCCGTTTTATTTCACGGTTAATTGCCTCAAAAATTTCTTCTAACCTAGCACCAACAATCTCATCGATATCTGATGTATCAAAATTATAAATTTCACTTTCATATTTAATGCTCACACCAGATGCATCATCACGAGGAATAGCTGAAGCATGCTCAATTTTAAGTTTTTCAGCTATTTCTGGGTCAGTTTTAAGACCAATAGCTAAATCGTTAGTGATATTTATGCCACCGACGGGAATAACCGCGGTGTATTGTAAATCACCTTCTTCGTATATGGCAATATTCGTCGTTGCACCACCAATATCGATTAATATTACACCGTTTTCAATCTGCTGTTCGGTCAAAACAGCCCTAGCAGCTGCAACTCCGGCCACAATAATTGAATGTGGCAAAACCTTAGCTGATTCAGCCGCTTTTTGAAGATTAGCTAGATGTGGAGCCAGTACTGATACAACATGTGCGTCAATTTCAAGACGAGTACCGGTCATACCAATTGGATTTTTTATATTATCCTGGCTGTCTAATTTATAAGCATGCGGAATAACTTCAAGGATTTCACGATTTGCGGGAACTTTACCCAAAGTTGCGACTTCTTCAATACGCGCTACATCATCTCGGTTAATTTCGTGATCAGCAGCTCCTACCGCAATCATGCCATCTGCATGAGTACTAAGTATGTGTGAACCATTAATACTAATTGTGGCGGTATCAACCTGATATCCACTAATACGTTCAGCTTCGCCAAGTGCATCATCAATGGCTTTGGCTGGTCCAACTAGATTTACGACAGTCCCCTTGCGCATTCCACTATTTGGGGCTACGCCAACGCCCACGATTGTTGGTACGCCGGTTGCTCCGTCTATATGAGCGACTACACAACGAACGGTTGTCGTACCAATGTCTATACCGACAGCATGTCGAGAGTTTTCTTGCATGTTATAAATTATATAGCTTATGCAACATTTTGACTAGCAATTATAATAAGCTTACAATGATTAAAATGAAACTTGGCGTATTTGACAGTGGTATTGGCGGCGAATCAATTGCAATAGCTTTGCAATCTAATTTTCCTGACGCAGAAATTGTATTAGTGAATGACCGCAATAACCTACCATATGGCGACAAAACAAAATCCCAGATTATAAATTTAACCAACAAGGCAATTCAACCACTACTTAGTTCCGGTTGCGATATTATTATTTTGGCGTGCAACACCGCTACAGCTCAGGCAATTGATTTTTTACGGATTAAATACCCAAATCAAAAATTCATCGGTATAGAACCAATGATAAAAACAGCCGCAGAATTGTCAAAATCGCATACGATTGCCGTTTGTGCAACCCCATCGACACTATCAAGCGAAAGATATTATAATTTAGTCCAAAAATTTGGTTCAGAGTTACAAATAATCGAACCAGACTGTAAAGATTGGGCGCAGATGATCGAACAAAACGAGATTAATTACGAGATTATAAAACAAACAATCAGCAATGTTTGCGAACATGGAGTAGATATTATTGTACTTGGGTGCACTCACTATCACTGGATAAAAGATGACATCATTAAATTGGCAAATGGCCGAGCAACTATAATAGAACCTTCAGAAAGTATTGGTCGTCGAGTTGAGGAACTTTTAAAGCCGAGTTAAGATTTCGGCGCCATTTTCGGTAATAAGAACAGTATGTTCAAAGTGGGCAGCCAAACTGCCATCACGTGTGCAGATCGTCCAACCATCATCTTCTTCAGTCTTTATAGCATCACCGCCAAGCGTGGCCATAGGCTCAATCGCAATCGTATCGCCGGGCACTAACAATACACCAGTTCCCTTTTTACCATAATTTGGCACTTCTGGTGGTTGTTGCATTTTATGACCAATTCCATGGCCCACTAAATCACGAATAATTCCCAGCTTACCTTCGTTTAAAACTTTTTCAACAGCTGCGCCAATATCACCAACATGGACTGGCCCTTTAATAGCATCAATACCAGCGTAAAGACTACGCTCGGTATAGCTCAATAAATGCTTTTTCACACCTTTTGGTTCTTCACCTACAACCATCGTAAACGCACTGTCGGTTTTCATACCTTTGTATGTTATTACTAGGTCAAAACTAACTACATCACCCTTTTCAAACCTATATTCTGAAGGGATACTGTGCACAATTTGATCATTAGTAGATATACAAATTGCACTCGGAAAGTTAACTTCTGGGGTTTTATAAGTAACTTCAGCTCCGCGAGCTTTAATTTCGGTTTCTACCCAGGCGTCAGCTTCTATTTCGCTCATACCAACGACAACTTGTTTTTTTAATCCCTCAAAAATAGTCGCCAAGATTTTTCCACCTTCACGCATAGCATTGATTTCAGAAACAGTTTTTACGCGACCTTGCATTTATCAACTTCTTTCATAATTCGGTCATGAATTTGCCCGACAGATCCCAAACCATCAACGCGTACAACATCAATACCCTGTTTAATAAAATAATCTAAAATTGGATTAATTTCTTGATTATAAATTTTTAGTTTTTCATCTATCGCATCTTTTCCATCATCTGATCTTCCGCGTAGACGAAGCCTTTTGGAAAGTTCTTCTTTAGGAACCTCCAACACTACAACTAAGCCAATTGAACGACCATGAAAAGATCTATTTTCAACTAACCAATGAGCTTGTTCAACCATACGTGGAAACCCATCCAACACAACTTTATCTATATCGGCAGCTCGAACCAATGCTTCGCCCATAATTTGATTCACTCTATCATTATCAATCAGCTCACCAGTTTGCATCTCTGCAATTAATTCTGGATTGTGAGTATCGCGCAGTAATTGACCGGCAGAAAGCCAACGCCAACCTTGACGAGCCGCCAAAATTTGCCCTTGAACACTTTTGCCAGATCCAGTTGGACCAAAAATTAAAATCATAAATAATATCCCCTTTGGTTTTAGTTTAGCGCGTTTTTAACAATTTTGGCTACTAATGCACCGTCAGCACTATTGCCTAATTCTTTTTTAACTACACCAATAACTGAACCCATGACACTAAGCCCTGTTGCACCCTGTTCATTAATAACACGTTCAACCACAATTTTTATATCATCTTCAGATAGTTGTTTTGGCAAATAAACACTTAGGACTTGGGCTTCAGAACGCTCACTCGTAGCAAGCTCTGGACGGCCCGCACCATCATAAATAGTTGCACTTTCGTTACGCTTTTTAATCTCTCGAGCGACTAATTGCTCAATTATAGAATCATCTAATCCCTCATCGCGTTTGTTTTGAGCAACTTCTTCGTTCAATATAACAGATTTTAAACCACGAAGAACTTCCCCAGCAAAACGATTGCCGCCTAGTAAGGCGGCTTTTAAATCATTATTAATTTGCTCTTTTAGAGCCACGTTTAACGAAGTCCTAAGCGGGTCTTGTCTAGCTTGTCGGCTTTACGTGCTTTGCGAATAATTGCTTTTACGCGACGCTCTGGTTTAGAGATCGGCTTTTCAAATCGCATGCAAGTCTTAGCTTCTACAAGCACTCCACTTTGCAAAACTTTTCGGTTAAAACGACGAATAATATTTTCGTTCGATTCACGTTCATCTTTTCGTATAACTTGTACCATATGAAATGTATTGTAACAGAGACGCTAACTTCATGCAACTACTCTATGGTTTTTAGATGCAATAATTGCCCTTCGACTGACTTTTTTCCTTGCCACTCATTTATATCTGGTTGATACCAGATTGATACGCGGCACCCAATTTCAACATCATATTCCCTTGGGGCATTGAATGACAAAAATTGCATTTTTCGGCCAGAGTCATCTTTTAACTCGAGTTTTAAATGTTGAGAATTAGACCCCATCTTACGCACATTTATAACTTTTAAATTATTGGTATTTAGAATTGGCTGTGTGTTACCGTTACCAAATGGTTCAAGTTGCCTAATTAGGCAAACTAGATTTTCATCCACCTCATTTAATTCAGCTCCGGCATCGGCCTTTGGTAATAACAACAATTTTTGATTAATTAGCTTTTGCTCCCTATATAATTTATTAGCTCGATTTCGAAACTCGGCAATATTTTTTGTCGGTAAAGTCATACCAGCTGCTAATTTATGACCGCCACCTTTCGTAATAATATCTTTAGTTGCCTGAACTACCGAGATAGCGCTAAAGTCGCCGTAACTGCGCGCTGAGCCTTTTGATTCATCACCCATTTCTTGTAAAACAAATGCCGGTTTTTTATATCGTTCCAAAAGCTTAGCAGCCACAATACCAACGATGCCATGATTCCAATTAGCACTACTAACTACCAAAACCGGATCATCGGCATATACGTCAGCTTGAATAATAGCCTCTTTCAAAATTTTGTCCTGATCGGTTCGTCTTTGTCTATTTAAATCATCAAGATATTGAGCTTTTTCGAGTGCCTCGATAGAATCATTAGAAATTAACATATCTAAAGCCGATTGTGCCGTTTCTAGACGCCCAGCTGCATTCATCCTTGGCCCCAAACCAAAGCCAAGAGATCTCGCATTAACTATTTTTGGATCTATCATAGAAACCGCCATCAAAGCTTTCAGGCCAGTACGTTTTGCCTGAGATAAAACTTTAAGCCCCCAATATACATTTGTACGATTTTCATCCACAAGTGACACTACGTCACAAACCGTGCCAAGAGCGACTAAATCAAGCAGCCATTTTTCTTGACCCTCAGCTAAACCATCTAGTTTAGTTTGAAGCGCCTGAACTAATTTAAATGCCACACCAACTCCGGCAAGGTCAACGAATGGATATAAGTTATCTGGTCGTTTTGGGTTAATCACAGCAATCGCTGGAGGAATGATTAAAGATACTTCGTGATGATCCGTTACAATTACATCGACACCTAATTCATTGGCTCGAATAATTTCATAATTGCTCAGACTACCGCAATCTACAGTCACTATTAATTGAGTACCGTCGGCCGCCATTTTTTCAACCGCATCAATAGTTAAGCCGTAGCCTTCAACAAAACGATTTGGAATAGTTGAAGTGATATGTTTAAAACCAAAACTTTTAAAAGCGTCCTGCAGTAATGCCGTTGCAGTTAGGCCATCAATGTCATAATCACCATAGATAGTAATATGCTCCTGTGACTTGCGAGCACTAATTAACCTTTTGACTGCCTTCTCCATATCCGGCAATAAAAATGGATCGTTAACTTGAGAATAATCAGGCAACAAAAAAATCGCCTTTTTAGTACCATCAAGGCCCCTTGCGGCGAGTATCCTGTCAAATAGTGACATTACTAAAAATCAGAAGATGAACGTTTAGGGCGACCGGCTTGTTGTTGTGATTTAATAACAATGCCCTGTAGTTCTTTAAAGATAGGAAATTGCTTATTTGTAGAATAAATTTTAGTATTACCCTGTTTTTCGCTATTTAAAAAGCCAACTTTTTCAAGACGCTTTAATTCACGTTGAATATTGCCTGGATCTTCCTTAATTAACTTAGCAAGTCCGCGAACATGAGTATGAAAATCTGGATATTTAGCATAAACTACTACAATTTTGCGTCGCACCCGAGATGTAATAAAAACGTCTAACATAATCTCCCCTGTTCCTTATATAGTCTATTCGTTGCTTTCTATCGTAGCACAATATTACAACGACAGGCAATAACTTTTAATGCCAATTCAGCACAATTTGATTTATCTTGGCAATTGTATCTTCATGCGAAGGTATAATATTTTGATTATAATAGTGATCAATACCCATAAAGTTAGTTTTTACATCTAAAATATGTAGCTCATCAGCCAACATGTGAAGTTTATCTACGGCTTGCACTGTAGAAATCGGTGACGCCACAACCAAACGCTTGATACGGATAGGTTTTAAAAAATCTACAGCCACGTCGAGTGAAGCTCCTGAATCTAAACCATCCGCAACCAAAATAACAACCCGATCACGTAGCATATCATTATTAATTAATCCGCCATCGCCAAGTAATTTATTGATTCTCTCAAAGGCTTCACGCTTTTGTTCATCTAAATAGCCATGATATTCACTTTCGTACTCTTCCATTTCACCAACAGAGAACATACCATTATATGTAAACCCACCATTTTGAGAAACACCACCAAAACTCATACCTTCGCCAGGTACTTCAATCTCTTCTACGAGTAACATCGTTAAAATACAGTGAAGAGCTTTTGCAATTTGCTCACCAACCAAAACAGCCCCATCGCTTAGGGCAACTACCGCACAGTTTTCGTAGCGATACTTTTCCAACAACTCGGCGGCCAATATTTGTCCAGCCTGTTCACGATTTTCAAAATACATATGCTTAGTTTAGCAGTTTATACCCAACTTACGCAAAGCTACTTAATGTATACTGTTAGATATGCACTACTATGAGGTGGCGCCAAACCAAATAATTCGAATTGATAGTAATTTTTTTACCTATTCATCCGAAATCCAATTATCGATTGGGCAGATAGTATTAGTTGAAGTTGGCAAAAAACAAATAATTGGAGTTGTATTAAGAAAAGCGGCTAAGCCAGTCTACCCAACTAAACAGATTCTGTCAGTAATTGAACAAAATCCACTCCCCCACCAACTCATCGATCTTGCTCTATGGATATCCAAATACTACATGACGCCGCTTGCTACTGTTTTGCAAACGATACTACCAACTGGCATACAAAAAACACGCCGGATTAAAGATAATGCTCAAGAAATTACAAAAAGAGACCGAACAAATATTGTGTTCAATAGTGAGCAGCAAGAGGCTATTAACACCTTTAACCTATCAAAAACTGGCACCTTTTTATTACAAGGTGTAACTGGCTCTGGTAAAACGGAACTATATATCAATATGGCTAAGCAAGCTATTGAAAACGGTACTTCTGCAATCATTCTCGTCCCAGAAATAGCACTTACATCTCAATTAATTTCTGAATTTTCACAACATTTCAACAATTTACTAGTCACTCATTCCAAAATGACCGAGTCAAACCGCCATATTGCTTGGAGCGAATCACTTAATAGCACTACTCCTCGCGTCGTTATTGGCCCAAGATCAGCATTATTTTCCCCACTTAGGCATATCGGTGTAATTATTATCGACGAAGCCCATGAACCAAGCTTTAAACAAGAACAATCCCCAAAATATTCGGCCCTTAGGGTAGCTACTATACTTGGAAGATTGCACGACGCAAAAGTTGTTTTTGGTAGCGCCACTCCAAGTGTTGTGGACCGTTATCTAGCAGATCAATCAAATAGCCCAATCCTAAAGCTTACCAAACCTGCACGTATTGGCACAATTCCTCCATTAATTGCTCTGGTAGATATGACCAAACGTAATAATTTTAATGGACATAGGTTTTTTTCTAAACAGCTAATCGAACAAATAACCGACACGCTACAAATAAGAGAACAAGTCCTTATTTTCCACAATCGTCGTGGAAGTACTAGCACGACATTATGCGAAAAATGTGGATGGACGGCTGAGTGCCCAAGATGTTTTTTGCCATTAACACTACATGCCGATAACCATTTATTACAGTGTCATATTTGTGGGCATAGCGAAAATATACCGACCTCGTGCCCAGTTTGTAATAGCGTTAATATAATCCATAAAGGTATTGGTACAAAGCTAATCGAATCTGAATTAAAAAAAATATTCCCAGATGCCAATATAGCAAGATTTGATGCCGATAATAAGGATGATGAAGCAGTAAATGCACGCTATAGCGATTTATATAGCGGCGTAATTGATATCGCAATTGGCACACAGGTTGTAGCAAAAGGTCTTGATTTGCCCCACCTTAGAACTGTTGGTGTTATTCAAGCCGATTCTGGTCTTGCACTTCCAGATTTCAATACAAACGAGCGAACATTTCAGCTACTCGCTCAAGTTGTCGGACGAGTTGGACGGAATAAACATAAAACTCAAGTTATTGTTCAATCGTATCAACCAAATCATCCAAGTATAGTTAATGGATTGAATCAAGATTATGAATCTTTTTATACTCACACCATCAAAGAGCGTCAACATGGGTTATTTCCACCTTTTACCCACCTACTAAAACTAACCTGCATATACAAAACAGAGGCCGCTGCCGTAAAAAACGCCAAAAAATTAGCACAGGAGCTTCGTGAAAAAATTAATAAGGAAGTTCAAATATTAGGCCCTACCCCAGCATTTTATGAGAGACAACATGACACTTACCGCTGGCAGCTTGTGCTAAAAAGTCCCAAACGTGAATACTTAATTGATACATTAAAATTTGTTCCTGCCAAATCTTGGCAGTTTGAACTTGATCCGACTAGCCTCCTCTAGCTGCCCCTGGTATAATAAACTTAATGAAAAAAGAAAATATAATAGTCCTACCAAATCCACAGCTACGCCAAAAGTCAGACAAGGTATATGAAGTAACTCCAGAAATAGTTAAATTAATAGATAATTTAACCGCAGTAGCCCTTGACTGGGAAGATTCGCGACCTCACGAAATTAGTGCTGCGATCTCAGCCGTACAGATAGACAAACCTATCAAAGTCGCAATAATACGTAGCGACTTTGATGATAAAGCGGTTCGTGATTTTATAGCCCTATTAAACCCCGAAATTGTAAAATTTGAGGGAAAAATACTTGAAGATTTTGAAGGCTGTCTAAGTGTACCCGATGTCTATGGCAAAGTTCCCCGTTATGACAAAATTAGGGTAAAAGCAATGGATATCAACGGCAACGAAGTCCGTTTTAAAGCCGATGGGTTTTTGGCTCGCATTATTCAACACGAAATCGACCACACAAACGGTATAGTATTTATCGATCATATCCGTGACAATAAAGACGCATTCTTTAAACTCGACGAGAAAGGCGAACTACAACCACTTGATTATGAAAAATACATCAAAAACAATAATATTCTTTGGGACTGATAGCGAAAGTCTAGTTACACTCCAGACATTATACGAATCTGGTTATAATATCGCAGCCGTTGTAACAAAGCCTGATAGCAAACAAGGTCGTGGTCAAAAATTAACCACTCCATGTGTCAAAAGATTTGCCAGCGAGCACAACATACCTGTCTGGCAGCCACAAAAAGTTTCAGATATAAATCAAAATATTTTAGCACTCAAACAGCCAGTCACAGGTGTGTTAGTTAGTTATGGAAAAATCATACCTCAATCAACTATCGATTTATTTAAGCCTGGTATTGTAAATATTCACCCTTCCCTTTTGCCAATCTATCGCGGACCATCCCCTATTGAATCTGCTATTGCAAATGGAGATAAGGCAACTGGTGTTTCAATTATGAAGCTGTCAGCCGGTATGGATGACGGACCAGTTTATACACAAGTAGTCCATGAACTAAATCGCCACGAAAGTCGCCCAGAACTGTATGAGAAGCTTTTTAAGACTGGTACAGATACGCTTCTGAGTCTTTTACCGTCTATAATTAACGATTCGATACAGGCGACCCCACAAGACGAAAGTAAAGCAACATATTGTAGCCTATTTACTAAAGACGATAGCAGAATCAAACCAAATGAAATTTCAACAGAACGGGCCGAACGGCTAGTGCGGGCTCATCTTAATTTTCCAAAAACAAAAATAGAAGTTTTGGGTCATATTGTCACCATAACAAAAGCCCATGTTTCAACAGAAAATAAATCGCCATTAGACATTTTATGTAATGACAATAATTACCTATCAATCGATGAATTAATTGCAACAAGTGGTCGCACTATGTCTGCCAAAGATTTTTTGAACGGCCACAATTAAGCTTTAATACCACCTAAGATTGCATCACGGTTATCAACTACTTCTTTTTTTAAAGCCTCAAGAACCTTTGCCACCACTTCCTTATAGTCCGGACGATTAATTTCAAGCCATTTTGTAGCAGCATATTCTGCACGTAGATTTGGGTCGTTGACATCGATATCCATTGCTTCTTGAAGCTTCATAAATCCGTCATCATTATGATAATTTGGTATATATTTTGACAACCAAGTAATAATAAGATCGTCTTTGTGATCAATAATTGCTTCAAATTCTTCTAACTGAGCGTCACTCATGCCATCTGACAATTTAGTGCCAACACGAATTTCCAGCTCATCATAGATGTGTTGCAAAAAAGGTTTCTTTTGTTCTTCTGGTAGGCTATCTAGCCCAATTTCGCTTAAAAATTTATCGTCTAATTGGAACATAGATCATCTCCTAATATTATGCCGAAAGTATAACAGCTAGCGCTTAACGCTGCAATCTTTTAAGCTATAGAATTGTTTATTTTAGTGTTCGTTTTACAAGTTCGCGAGTAAAGAATTCTAGTTTATCGCCTTCTTCAAGTGCCAATTTCTTATTAACCTTAAGACTCATTCCGCACATTTCGCCCTCAAAAACTTCTTTAGCTTCTTGTTGTTGGCGACGTACATTTAGAACTTTGATTTCTGCAATTTGTTCTTTTTTGCGAAAAACCCTAACAAGTGTATCGGCAACGGCTTTCCCGCTGGTAACTTCGCCACCAACAATAACTTCGTCTTTCATTGTACGGAATATGCCCTTAATCGTAAGTTTACCAATTTCAGTTTCAACTACCTCTGGCGCAAGCAAGTCTTCCATAGAAGTACGCGCATCATCAAGCAATTTATAAATAACCTTGAATAGTCTTACTTGGACCTTATCGCGAAGCGCTAGATTCTTAATTGCCGTCGACATATCGACGTTAAAGCCATAAATAATAGTTTTTTTGTCAGATGCCAAACGAATATCATTCTCAGAAATATTGCCAACACCACTACCAATCACATGAAGCACAACTTCACCGTTTGTATCAATCAACTTTAAGCTGTCAATAACAGAAGTGAGAGATCCTTGCACATCGGCTTTTACAATCACATTAAGATCGCTAGAATCAGACTGTTGATTCATCATTCTAAGCAAATCAGTACCTGTAATATTAGTACTGGCAGCATTTTTTTCGTGTTCAATATGAGATATTGTCGCCTGGTGCTTTGCTTCTTTTTCATTGCTTACGATAATAAAGTTATCACCAAATTGAGGCAATTCTTTGAAACCAGTTACAACAACTGGGGTTGATGGGCCGGCTTCTTTTAGGGGCTTACCAGCAAAATCAAGCAACGTGCGAATCTTGCCATATGCCGTTCCAGCTACTAAAAAGCAACCTGGTTTTAATTTACCCTGTTCGACAAGTAATCCAACAACGGGACCACGACCAACTTCCATGTGAGACTCAATTACCAAACCTTCTGCAGGAGTGTTAATATCTGCCTTTAAATCCTCAAGATCGGCAACAAGTAACACCATATCTAATAATTTATCGACGTTTTGACCAGTTTTGGCACTTACTTCAATCATCACAGTATCGCCACCCCATTCTTCGGGATTTAAACCCTGCTCAGTGGCAAGTTGAGCCTTTACGCGAGCTGGGTCAGCGGCTTCTTTATCAATCTTATTAATAGCTACGACAATTTTTGCATTAGCTGATCGTGCAAAGCGAATAGCCTCAATAGTTTGAGGCTTAACACCATCATCGGCGGCAACAACAATTACCACAACATCAGTTAAAGCAGCGCCATGCTGCCTGAGAGCTGCAAAGGCTTCATGTCCTGGAGTATCCAGAAGTGTAATTAAACGATTTTTATGTGTCGTTTGATAGGCGCTAATGTGCTGAGTAATACCACCAGCTTCGCCATCAGCTACTTTCATCTTTAGTATTGAATCAAGTAGTGTTGTTTTTCCATGATCAACGTGCCCCATAACGGCTACAATCGGTGGTCGAGCGACCGCCGACGCAGACAATGTATGTATTTTTCGATTGCTTAAAACTAACGCAACCTTTTTTTCCAAAGTTACATCAATCCCCAACTCCTCAACAATAATTGAGGCAGTTTCAAAATCGATACGTTGGTTAATAGTCGCAACAATACCGTTTTTAAATAATTCACCAATCAAATTAGTTACGGGTAGATTGAGATTTTCGGCAAGCTCACCTACAGTAATCGAATCTGCGATAACGATAACTTTTTCTGCCATGCCAAAAATCTCCTTTTCCGAATCAACGGATCAAATCTACCAGTTTATTTTTTGCTCTTGGTTTTATTGCCTAGGCTAAGTGAAATCTTTCGATTTTCTTTCTCAACGTCTAAAACTACAAATTCTTTACGCTCATTTAGTGTGAAGACTTTTTCAGGGTCAACATCGTCACCGCCGCCAAGTTCACTGACATGAACTAAAGCTTCAACAGCTGGGCTAATCTGAACAAATGCACCAAATGGTGTAATGCGAGTAATAGTACCCTCGACCTTGTCACCAGGTTTAAACTGATCAACTTCAGTCATCCAAGGATCTTCGCTAAGTTGTTTAATGCTTAGGCTTAGACGATCTTTGTCGATTGCAATAATCTTTGCATCAATAGTTTCGCCAACTTTAACGTAATCACCAGGATTGTTAACACGTTCCCAGCTAATTTCGCTAATATGGACCAAGCCTTCGATACCATCAACGTTCACAAAAATACCAAAGTCAACGACACCAGTTACTACACCCTTGACGCTATCGCCAACAGCTAGTTTTTCAAATCTTGCAGCCAAACCATCTTTGATAGCTTCTTTTTCGCTAAAGATTAACTTATTTGCTCGGCGATCACAATCCAAAATACGGACAGTTAGCTTTTTGCCAATAAGAACATTTAGACGTTGCAAAATTTCATCTTTATCGCTACCGCCAACACGTGGATAGTGTTCTGCGGAAAGTTGTGAAACAGGTAAGAAACCGCGAACACCATCAAATTCAACCAATAGACCACCACGGTTGGCGTCATATGGAGAAACTTCAATAATTTCGCCAGCTTCCATTCGGGCCAAAACTTCATCCCAACCACGATCCTTGGCAGCTTTGCGCAAAGAAAGTAGTGAATAACCATTATCAAGCTCAGTATCAACGATACTAGCTGTTACTTCATCACCAATATTAAGATTTCGGTAGAAACCTACTTCGCGACGTGGTACAAGGCCAATACCTTGTGCACCAAGATCAACTAAGACCTCGTGTCTACGAATTTGTAAAATTGTTCCGACGACTGCGTCGCCTTGTGCTAGTTGCTTTACACTGTCGCTCTCGGCAGCGAGCAATTCATCCATTGTTGTGGCTTTTGCCATAAGTCTTATTCAGACTCCTTCCTTAAATTTATATATATTCTGAGGCGCACATTAAAATAGCAACCTCAAGACTGTGATCTATTGTACCTCAGATGAGAATACAAGTCAAAGAGAGCGAGCAAGACTTCGGCGCGAAACAATAAAACCGGTAAACGCAGTAGTTAGTGCAAAAGTACCGATAAGTTGATTAATTGATAGTTCAATTCCAGTTTCGGGTAATTCTGAAGTTACGCTAATCTCAGACTGAGTTGAGTCTTCTGATGAGTTATTACTGGTTTTTTCAGAATTAACATCAGTCGTAGCAACCTCTTTTTTTGCAGCTTCGGCTTCAGCAGACTTCTTATCAGCCTGCTCTCTGTCATAAATTGCAATTGCCTGATCTTTGCGAACTTGTTCGCCACGCTGCCTTAAAAAGTAAACCGATCCAATTAGCCCAGCGGCTAAAATTACACCGATAACCACAAAAGTGATAACTGAGCCGCCCTGATATATACGTCGTTTGCTACTCATACATTACCTCTGTTCCTAATATAAGCTTATTATACATCTTTTTAGACAAAAAGAAAGTGATAATAAAATATGTTAAACTTAAAATATGTTAATAACAGTAGATACCGGTGGAACAAAAACGTTAGTCGCTAGTTTTAATAAAAGAGGCGTTCCTGGACCGCAAATTAAGTTTGCAACTCCTAAGGAACCGGCAGCATATACAAAATTATTAAGAAACGTCTTACAAGAAAACTACAGCGGAGAATCTGTCGACGCGATAGTCGTTGCCCTTCCAGGAATTATTAAAAATGGTATAGCCATTTGGTGTAATAATCTTAAATGGAAAAACTTTGATGCTGGCCTTGCCTTAAAAGGCGTTTTAGGCCGTGCCCCTATCTTTGTCGAGAACGATGCCAACTTAGCAGGCCTAGCCGAAACACGAGCCCTACGCACTATTCCTCCTTTCTCTCTTTACGTAACTATTAGCACCGGCATTGGCACCGGCATTATCACTAACGGTCATATTGATCCAGGACTACGTTATAGCGAGGGTGGCCGAGCCCTAGTGGAATTTGATGGCATCGTTCGCGAATGGGAAAGTTTTGCTTCTGGCCAAGTTTTTTATAAGATATATGGCAAATATGCTCGCGATATTACCAGTAAGCGCACTTGGAATCAGATTGCGGATCGTATTAGCCGTGGTTTTTTGGCACTCATACCTACCCTCCAACCGGATGTAATTATCATTGGCGGCAGCATTGGCACGTATTTTGAAAAATATTCCGAACAACTTACTAATATTTTGAAAGAAAAACTTCCACCTCATATTCCAGTACCAAAGTTTGTTCAAGCTAAACACCCAGAACAAGCTGTAATTTACGGATGCTACTACTATGCCCTCGACAGCAAAGTTAATATCTCAGCTTAAAACCGACTATCCGCAATTCTCCTTTAAAAAATCGGACATCTTTTTGTGGTCACCGGTTGAAAAAACCATCTGTTACAGTGACGGTAAAAATGACGACTATATCTATATACTTCATGAATTGTCACATGCAATTCTAGATCATGTAGATTATGGGCATGATATCGAGCTTATTGCGATGGAGCGTCAAGCCTGGGACGAATCTACAGAGTTAGCAACCAAATATAACCTTCTAATCGATAATGACATCATTCAATCAAGCATCGACACCTATCGAGATTGGTTACATTCCCGCAGTACTTGCCCTATGTGTGAAGCGACAGGTCTTCAGGCAAAGAAATATACTTATACTTGTTTGGTGTGTGGCCACACATGGCGAGTTAATGAAGCAAAGTCATGCGCACTACGGCGGTATAAGATACAAAAATAATAAAAAACGCACATCTCTGTGCGTTTTTTATTTGTTTCTACAAAAATGAATTATTTTTCAGTAGATACAGTTGCTTTTTTGCGACGGCTGATACGGCCGCCCTTAGCGCCAGCAATACGTGCTAGTTCTGGGTTAGCTGCAAAGCCACCAGTATTACCATTACGACCACCTTTTGCGCCAATTTTTGCGTAAAAGAATGGGTCTTTTGCTAAGTTTTTTGCTGCTGCTTTTTGTCCGCCAGTTTTTGTTCCTGCCATAGTACTAGTTCTCCTCTAAATTAAAAAGATTTCCACGCTATATTTAGCATAGAAACCCTCTTTGTTACCTCACACATGATATGTGTATGTTTTTATACTACCATAGCTTATGCTTTATGTCAATATGTACATAAGCACTTTTTTATTTTATATATACTGTTGCATATATAACGCTGGTGCTATATTATAAATAAGCACCTGTTTGAATCCAAATTTCGATTCAACAAATAAAAAACGACCACATCTGCGAGATTGGTCGTTTTTTATTTATTTTAGTTCCTATATGACCTATTTACCTAACTCCTGTAATTTTGCCCGGAATAGACTAGCGCCATAAGGCAATCCGTCATTGCTGACTTTGTCTAAATATCTATTAATACCATCAAAATCATTGCCATCACCTTTCATTATTGTTGCCATTTCCATCAAGCGTCTATCAACCCTCCCGGCCTTTGGTGAATCCATAGCGTCTGCATAAACTCGTTTAATAAACCCGTCGAGACCTCCTAAATATTTTGCAACATTTGAAAGCAGAGGGCTCTCTTTGCTTTCAGCATAAGTACTAGGCGGCGTCAAACAGAATTCTAAAGTCCGCTGCAACCCTATATAAGGAATCATTTCCATAATAATATCCTCAAGTGTCCCCCCTTTTTCTCTATCGTCCATTACTTGGTCTAAGTCAAAAATACCAATTACGTTCAGCATCATAATTGCAGTCTTTACATCATCAAAACCCTGACGATTAAGGGAAAACTTTTCAGCCCTAAACTCTTCTGCTGTTATACCAATTAAGCTTTCGTCTTTAGATAACAGTCCACCTTGAGTATGGGTGTATTCATGTTCAAGAATAGACATATTACTATTTAATATATTGTCGTCTAACTGAAAATCCGAACTATCTTCTTGACGGTTTAGGAGCTTTTCTGCAAATGGTAATGGCAAAATTAGATTATTTACACCATCGATTACCGTTTTCCACGCCACGGGAATGTCATCAAGATTATGTTGATCTAATTTAAAACTTTCGGCATTAGCTTTGAGTTTTTTTACATACTCACTATATTCCTTATCTTTTTTATAATATTCAGCCCACAACGGGTCATTTCTAGGTAGTGATTCTAAGTCAGAGCTTATCTTTGGTGACATACCAGCTAATGAAAAATCACTAGCAACATTCAATACTCTTATTTTATATGGTGTTTCATTCTCGCTTGTAACACCCATACGTTTTTTAACATCATCTAGTAGCCCGCTATTAATAGCTGTCTCCAGCTCAAGACTAACCTTTTCGTTAGTATATTTATCATAAGTTAATCTCTCATCTTCATCATTTAAATTTTTCTCGGAAGATATACTCTCCGCATAGCTTGGATAAAGGTCGCTATTTTCGGAAGCAATTAGGGCCGTGGCATCAAATATAAATTCTTTTTCCGCACTATAACTTTCAGGACTTAAACCACCTGCTAATTCTTCCTCAAGCCGACCATTTCGTTCAGATATAGCCATAAATAATAAAAAGTGCATTCTATCGTTTAACATTTCAGGATGAATTCCAAATTTTTCAGAAAGATCTTTTGCGCCTTTTTCAATTATCGACCTGGATTCGATTAGTTCTGGATTTTCTACCAAAAATGATTCAAATTGGCCCGAGAATTCTTTATCAAACCCATTTTTTAGAGTTTCGTTTTTGTCACCTGATATATATGCTTCAATATTTTCGAACATTTTTTTGTTTTTATTAATTACTAGTGTTACTTTAGCATATTATTCATTAAATTGCAATGATACAGCACGGTTGTTTATAAAATGACAAAGAAAAAGACCACCCTATTCGGATGGTCTTTTTATAATTCGGCACCGTGCTAGTTTCCCACTTTTGGCAGTATAATCGCCGCTGCTGAGCTTGACTTCTGTGTTCGGAATGAGAACAGGTATTTCCCCAGCGCCATGGGCACCGAAGTAAGGTTAAAGCGCTTTCGCTGATACATAAAGTCATCAGTGGGTGGGCTTAAACCTTACTTCGATGTCCAAACTAATTTGGACACGGTTTTTGGATGCAAGTAAATTTTAAAAAATTGACGAGTAATTGGTGCTTAACACCAATTACTAGTTAAGTCTACCCTATCACCTCTGTTAATGCAAGCATTAACATTGATGATAAGGACATAAAAAGGCGATGGGACTATTAGTACGCTTCAGCTACACATGTTACCATGCTTCCACCTTGCGCCTATCAAACTGATATTCTTTCAGTGTCCTCATAGGGAAATCTTATCTTGAAGTTAGTTTCGTGCTTAATATGCTTTCAGCGCTTATCTATTCCGAACGTAGCTACTCGACAATGCAGCAGGTGGCCACAATCGATACACCAGAGGTTCGTCCGCCCCGGTCCTCTCGTACTAAGGGTGGATCTTCTCAAATTTCCTAACGTCCGTACCGGATATAAACCGAACTGTCTCACGACGTTCTGAACCCAGCTCGCGTACCATTTTAATCGGCGAACAGCCGAACCCTTGGAAGGTGCTCCCCCTCCAGGATATGATGAGCCGACATCGAGGTGCCAAACAGCGCCGTCTATGTGAACTATTGGGCGCTATAAGCCTGTTATCCCCAGGGTAACTTTTATCCGTGTGCGCTATCGATCCCACGTTCATGTACATAAATGTACTATATAGCGGGTCACTTGCTCCTACTTTCGTATCTGTTTGGGATGTACCCCTCACAGTCAAGCTGGCTTATGCGCATACACTATCGCTTCGATTTCCATACGAAGCTAGCCAACCTTTGAACGCCTCCGCTACTCTTTAGGAGGCAACCGCCCCAGTTAAACTACCCACCATACACGGTCCCATTACCAGATAATGGTAATGGTGAGATCAAGGTCACAACAAGGGTGGTATTTCACTTGGCGCCTCCACAAATACTTGCGTATCTGCTTCAAAGGCTCCCACCTATTCTACACATGTTGTAACCCGGATCAATGTAAAGCTGTAGTAAAGCTCCATGGGGTCTTTTCGTCCTGGTACGGACAGACGGCATCTTTACCGCCAATGCACTTTCACCGAGTCCTTCGCTGAGACAGTGTCCACATGATTACTCCATTCGTGCGGGTCAGAACTTACCTGACAAGGAATTTCGCTACCTTAGGACGGTTATAGTTACCGCCGCCGTTCACTGGGGCTTCAGTTCGCACCGTAAAGCGCTCCCCTTAACCTTCCAGCACTGGGCAGGAGTCAGCCCCTATACATCTTCTTTCGAATTAGCAGAGACCTGTGTTTTTGGTAAACAGTTCCGTGGACTCTTTTGCTGCGGCCCCCACATCGTTAGATGCGAGAGTTCGTGCTCAAGAATCATAATTATTATCATGATTTGATTTGTCTATCTCAGTAAAAAATTGTGATTTAAAAAAGGTTTTTGACACAATATGCTTATTTCTAAATATACTGTGCACTCAATTATCTATTATTTTCAACCACCTTTCACCAAGTTAGCTGAACACGGCTCACATCGAATGATGTGGGGGCAGACCTTATCCCGAAGTTACGGTCGCTGCATTGCCGAGTTCCTTAGCGAAGGTTCTCTCGTAAGCCTGAGTCTACTCGACTCGAGCACCTGTGTTGGTTTGCGGTACGGGCGGTTATAGCCTAGCGTACACCTGCTTTTCTAGCCAGTGCCCTCACCAAAATCGTCATTCCGAAGAACAACTTTCACTCCCTTTGCGTTCCCGCTAGGTTGGACGGATACATACCATGAATCCGCTTTGACTACTTCACCGTGAACAGTGTACAAACTATAACCGGTTCAGGAATATTAACCTGATGTCCATCGCCTACGCTATGCGCCTCGGCTTAGGCCCGACTAACCCTGAGATGATTACCATGGCTCAGGAAACCTTGCTCTTACGGCCGACAGGATTCTCACCTGTCTTATGGTTACTCATTCCAGCATTCTCACTTCCTAACGCTCCACCCAACTTTCCAGTTGAGCTTCTCTGCGGATAGGAACGCTCCTCTACCACGCATAATAAATTATGCATCCATGTCTTCGGTAATATACTTGAGCCCCGTTACATTTTCCACGCAAGATTTCTTGACTAGTGAGCTGTTACGCACTCTTTAAATGAATGGCTGCTTCTAAGCCAACATCCTAGCTGTTTAAGAAATCTCACTTTGTTTCCCACTTAGTATATATTTGGGGACCTTAGACGATGGTCTGGGCTGTTTCCCTTTTGAGCGCCGAGCTTAGCCCCGACGTTCTGACTGCCATGGTACCACCAACGGTATTCGTAGTTTATTAAGGGTGAATATCCTTGCGGACTTCATTCCTTTATAGAGCTCTACCCCCGTTGGCTAATTACATGACGCTAGCCCTAAAGCTATTTCGAGGAGAACCAGCTATCTCCGAGTTCGATTGGCATTTCACCTCTAACCACAAGTCATCCGAGCACTTTACTGCGTACGACGGTTCGGTCCTTCACGACATGTTACTGTCGCTTCAACCTGCTCATGGTTAGGTCACCCGGTTTCGGGTCTAATTCATAGTACTTATTCGCCCTATTCAGGCTCGCTTTCACTGTGGCTCCGTCACTTGACTTAACCTTGCACTATAAATTAACTCGCTGGATCGTTCTACAAAAAGCACGCCGTCACCTCTTGCGAGGCTCCGACACTTTGTAAGCACACAATTTCAGGATCTATTTCACTCCCCTCCCGGGGTTCTTTTCACCTTTCCCTCATGGTACTAGTTCACTATCGATCGTATATTATATTTAGCCTTGGCAGGTGGTCCTGCCGGATTCAAACAGGGTTTCTCGTGCCCCGTCCTACTCGAGAAAAACACATATAAGGTCAACATTGTTTTCGCATACACGACTTTCACGTTCTTTGGTTAGTCATTCAAACTATTCCGCTAACAATGTAAATTTTTTACCTTACTCACTATTTCCAGTTCGTGATCGCAAGTCAGAATGACTAAAATAAATTTTAGTCCTCTGACCTGTTCTTGTGTAATCTCACAACCCCTTATACATATTCGTCTGAAAACTTATTTACCTAGTAATAAATTACCAGGCAAAAATGTAAAAGGTTTGGGCTCTTCCAGTTTCGCTCGCCACTACTCCCGGAATCATTATTTATTTTCTCTTCCTCGACCTACTAAGATGTTTCAGTTCAGTCGGTTCCCGTCAAATCTCCTATATATTCAGAGACAGATAATACGACATTACTCGTATTGGGTTTCCCCATTCGGACATTCCCGGATCAAAGCTTGTTGACAGCTCCCCGAGACTTTTCGCAGTCTTCCACGTCCTTCTTCGGTAATATACGTCTAGGCATCCATTGTGTGCTCTTGAGTACCTTTTTATGCATCGACTTAACTAGTAATTGGCAATAACCATTTATTGCTATTTTCCAGCCGTCAATCTTTAAAAAATTTTTTTCTTACATCCAAATTGTTAAATTTCTTGTGTCTCACACCTTGAGTTCACATTCATACACACCAATCGATGTATACTTTCTAAACTCGAGCTTCACCATCGTACCACTTCGGCTCTCATGCTGTAAAGTGATAATTGTTGTTGTTTTTGCAATAAAGAGAACCCCTTGCGATGTACCTTTTATTGCATATCGCCAGAGGTTCATACTGAACATTCGCTAACTCCTAATTATTGTACTCGCCAACCCCTACTTATGCAAGGATATTATTGAGTTTTTTTGAATTATCCAATCATTATAATAATAAGCGAAGAATTTCTATTGAATTTGCATCAAATATATACGATTCGATACCAATTGAAGTTGCTAAATCAACATTCTTTTCTGAATCATCAAAATATAAACAATCTTCAGGCTTTAAACCATGGTTTTTTAGTATAAGCTCAAATGCACGAATATCTGGTTTAATATAACCCGTTTGCCAAGAATAATAAACTGCTTCAAATAAGCTACTTAGAAATTTAAAGTTTTCAGAATAATATTTTGCTCGTTCATTAAAGTTATTGGACAATATTATTAGCTTATAACCTTTTTGTTTAAGTTTTGCCGCTAAATCAGTAAGTTCTAAATTCTCTTTTTCAACCTTAAACCAGTAATCTAAAAATTCCTCTTCCGTAAAGTTGATTTGCCACCTATCAAGATATGGCTTCCACAAACTATAAATACTAACTGCATTCGATAATCTTACCTTGTTCATTATTTCCTGAAGTACGGTCATAAAATCATCAACCGTAACACCAAAATCGATATTAAATCGGTCACTTAGTCGTGGGCTAATAATAAACACACCATTAAGATCAAAAATTATTGCTTTTTTCATATCAGTATTATACCTGAAAGAAAATAAAAATACCTCGCAATTAGTGGGCGATGAGGGACTTGGTCACAGATAATTTGCTTTGCAAATTTCCGCGACCCCGCCTCAGTCGGTCCACGCCATAGGCGGGATCCGGCTTCTGGCCTTGCGAACTGCAGACTTGCAGTTCTCACCTCCTCCCTCGCGAGGTCGTGATTTCAAGTCCCCTCAAAACACATACCAAATAAAGAATCACTCACAAGGAGTGATTCTTTATTTGGTGGGCGATGAGGGACTTGAACCTCCGACCTCGTCATTATCAGTGACGCGCTCTAACCAGCTGAGCTAATCGCCCCCATTCTTGGGGTATCTTTTTATAAAAAAGAGTTCTTGGTGGAGTAGTTCAGGCTTTCACCTGTCCTACCCCATATGGTGGAGCAACAGGGATTCGAACCCTGGACCTCCTGCTTGCAAAGCAGGCGCTCTAACCAACTGAGCTATTGCCCCATAGACCATGAACTTAAACCATTCTAACGTAAATTGTCATCTATCGCAATACTGAGGATAGGGTTTTAGCTAATAAAATTTATTGAACCCATGAGAGCCCAAGGATTTACGTCGCTAAAACGTGAAATTCTTGGCGCGGAGTTGGTTCTATAAATTTTATTAGCTAAAACCCTAACTTTAATTACGTTAAATAACGAAAATACCCCTAGCTTTCGCCAGAGGTACTCCGTTTTAACAATTTAGTTGTGCAATCATCGTCAAGTTTAAGTCGAGATTTTTTTCGAACTTAGTCTTGTTCCTAAGTAAACTTAGGAACTACGTTATTATGTAAGCTCGACACAATAACAAGACCGACCTAGCTTCAACAGTAGATTGCTCGTACTGTTGGCGTAACTCTCCCTAGAAAGGAGGTAATCCATCCGCACCTTCCGGTACGGATACCTTGTTACGACTTAACCCCAATCATCCCCCCCACCTTAGGCCGACTAATCGGACTTCGGGTGTTGGTGACTTTCATGGTTTGACGGGCGGTGTGTACAAGACCCGGGAACGTATTCACCGCAGCATGCTGATCTGCGATTACTAGCGATTCCAACTTCATGCAGGCGAGTTTCAGCCTGCAATCCGAACTGGGACTGGTTTTGATGCGATTTGCTCCGTCTCGCGACTTCGCTGCGCATTGTACCAGCCATTGTAGCGCGTTTCTAGCCCAGGGTGTAAGGGAAATACTGACCTGACATCATCCCCTCCTTCCTCCCCGTTACCGGGGCAGTCTGAATAGAAAAATACAACTATTCACAAGGGTTGCGCTCGTTGATGGACTTAACCAAACATCTCACGACACGAGCTGACGACGGCCATGCATCACCTGTCTTTTGGCTCAATAAAGCACTCTCTGCTTTCACAGGGATTCCAAAGATGTCAAACCCTGGTAAGGTTCTTCGTTTATCGTCGAATTAAAGAACACGCTCCACCGCTTGTGCGGGTCCCCGTCAATTCCTTTATGTTTTAGTCTTGCGACCGTATTCCACAGGCGGGATACTTAACGCGTTAGCTTCGCTACCGAAGGGGTCGATACCTCCAACAGCTAGTATCCATCGTTTACGGCGTGGACTACCCGGGTATCTAATCCGGTTCGCTCCCCACGCTTTCGTGCTTCAGTGTCAGAAATAGCCCAGTAACCTGCCTACGCCATTGGTGTTCCTTCTAATATCTACGGATTTCACTCCTACACTAGAAATTCCAGTTACCTCTGCTACTCTCGAGTTTGCCAGTTTGAATAATAGTCTGTGAGGTTGAGCCCCCAGATTTCACTATTCACTTAACAAACCACCTACGCAACTCTTTACGCCCAGTCACTCCGAATAATGCTTGCACCCTACGTATGACCGCGGCTGCTGGCACGTAGTTAGCCGGTGCTTATTCATAAGCTACCGTCAAATTCTTCACTTATAAAAGCAGTTTACGACCCGAAGGCCTTCATCCTGCACGCGGCGTTGCTCCATCAGGCTTTCGCCCATTGTGGAAGATTCCTCACTGCTGCCTCCCGTAGGAGTCTGGACCGTATCTCAGTTCCAGTCTGACTGATCATTCTCTCAAACCAGTTAACGATCGTAGACTTGGTGAGCCTTTACCTCACCAACTATCTAATCGTACGCAGGCCGTTCCCAAAGCGGATAAATCCTTTAATCCGAAGACCATATGCGGCATTAGCCACCCTTTCGGGCAGTTATTCCTCACTTTGGGGTACGTTCCCACGCGTTACTCAGCCGTCCGCCGCTCGTCAGCAGGTAATAAATTACCCCTGTTACCGCTCGACTTGCATGTGTTAGGCACGCCGCCAGCATTTATTCTGAGCCAGGATCAAACTCTCCATAAAATTGCACTGATAAATCAGTGACAATCAACATACTCTAAATAAATCGACGATGATATGCACAACTAAATTGTCAAAGGTCATTTCATCTGTTGCACTCCGTTTTGTTCTCACTCAATTTCGTACGACCAGATTGTTACCAATCATACCTCACAACTCATACAGCAGTCAAGGGTAATTTTATTTATTTTGTAGACAAAAAGACAACTGCACCAATTATTGCCCCTAGAATTGCTCCTGCAAGGACTTCTAACGGCGTGTGACCTATTGAAATACGAGGTAAGTTTATGTCACTACTATGCTCTTTGATCAGCTTGTGGACGGCCACACCCTGTTCTCCGGACGATCTACGTACCTTCATGGCATCATACATAACAATTAATGCAAACAATGCAGCTAATCCAAATAATCCTGACTCAAAATGATCACGAAAACCAATAACTGTCATTAAAGCTACGACAGAAGCACTATGAGAACTTGGCATACCGCCAGATTCAAATAGGCCAGATAGACTCCGTCGTTCGCCTTTTATCACACTAACAATATGCTTAATTATATGGGCAAGGATCCACGCAACAATAACCGCAATTATATATGGTGAAATTATTCCTAGCCCCATAATTTATTCTTCTTCCGATTCGTCTTTAATTTCTTCCTGATCAGACATCATTCCAAGTGAAGCAACTTTGTCACCTTCGCGCATGCGCATAATACGGACACCTTGAGTCGTACGACCTAATGTTGGAATGTCTTTCAAGCCAAGTCTAATCGCTTGACCTTCATTGGAAATTAGCAGAACTTCAGTAGCGCCAGGCTCCATAGTATGAACAGCAATTATAGGGCCAGTCTTTGCCGTAACAACAGCCGCTTTAATACCTACGCCACCACGTTTATGCAATGGGAAATTAGCAACTTTCGTAGCCTTCCCATATCCGTTTTCACTTATAACGAGCAGCTTCCTACTGTCATCATCAGCAATATCCATGCCAACTACTTTATCGTTTGGTCGTAATCTAATACCACGGACACCTCGAGCCGAACGGCCCATTGGACGTGCATCTTTTTCGTTAAAGCGGATTGCTTGACCGGCAGATGTTGAAATAATAACATCATTCTCGCCAGTTGTTTTTTGAATCCATCTCAATTCGTCACCTTCGTCGAGATTAATCGCGATTAACCCATTTGTGCGAATATTTTCATAATCCATAAGTGGAGTCTTTTTTACTGTTCCCCTTGTGGTCGCCATAAACAAGTAACCATCAACACTTGCGTCCTTTTCAAGACGAATAATTGAGGTAATCTTCTCTTCAGGTTGAAGTTGTAACAAATTAACCGCAGCAACGCCCTTAGTAGCTAAGCTTGCAGCGGGTATTTCGTAAGCTTTCAAACGGAAAATTCTACCGCGGTTAGTAAAGAATAACAAATAGTCATGCGTACTTGCAGGTACTAATTGATTAATTACATCTTCGGCTTTAGTAGCCATTCCGCGCTTGCCCTTACCGCCCCTATTTTGACGGTGGTATTCACTAATTAGAGTTCGCTTAATGTAGTTTTCTGCAGTTAAAATGATAACTGTTTCTTCTTCTGGAATAAGCTCTTCATCGCTAAACTTGCCTAGCTCATGATTAATAATCTGGCTTCTTCGTGGATCACCATATTTTTCTTTCATATCAAGAAGTTCTTCTTTAATGATTCGTAGAATTTCATTTTCATCAGCCAATATGGCTTCAAATTTCTTTATCATCTCAAGTAATTGTTTAAGTTCATCCTCAATTGCCTGTCGTTCCAACCCAGTTAAGCGTCGTAGTTGCATGGCAAGAATTGATTTAGCTTGAATAGAAGATAGCTTAAACTTCTCAATTAATGCGGCTTCTGCTTCTTCGCTAGTTTGGCTAGCTCGAATCGTTTTAATAACTTCATCAATATGGTCTAGGGCTATTTTGTAGCCTTCCAAAATATGTGCACGTTCTTGAGCTTTTCTTAATTCAAATTCAGTTCGGCGACGTACAACATTTTTTCGGTGCTTGATAAATTCGTGAAGAATTTCTTCAAGTCCTAAAATGCGAGGCTGAATACCATCAATCAAAGCCAACATATTATAATGAAAACTAGATTGCAAAGACGTTAACTTATATAGCTGATTTAAAACCTTTTTTGGATAAGCGTCTTTTTTAAGCTCGATAACAATGCGAACCGACCCACGAGCACTTTCGTCACGCAAATCGCTAATTGTTGTTAACTTCTTTTCTTTAACTAAGTCAGCAATACGCTCAATAAGTGTTGCTTTATTAACAGCATAAGGTATTTCGGTGACAATAATTTGGCTACGGCCTTTTTTAGTTTCCTCAATCGTAGCGACTGAACGTATGACAACACTTCCGCGACCAGTTAAATAAGCCTGCTTCATTGGAGCGCCACCATAAACGACGGCTCCGGTTGGAAAATCTGGACCTTTTACGAACTTCATTAGATCATCGAGTGTTGCAGTTTCTGGATTATCAATTAAATATACAGATGCATCAACAAGCTCGCCTAAGTTATGTGGCGGAATGCTTGTTGCCATACCAACAGCAATACCAATTTGTCCATTTAATAGAATATTAGGTAATTTAGATGGCAATACAACCGGTTCTCTTTCAGAACCATCATAGTTATCACGAAAATCAACGGTTTCTTTATCTAGATCAGTCAATAACTCATTTCCAGCTTTGTCCAACCTAGCCTCTGTATATCTAGAAGCAGCTGCTGGGTCGCCATCCATTGATCCAAAGTTACCTTGTCCATTTACTAATGGATATCGCATATTCCAATCTTGGGCTAAACGAACCATAGAATCGTAAATTGCCGTATCACCGTGTGGGTGATATTTACCCATGACGTCACCAACGATACGAGCAGATTTAGTAAACTTTCCGCCCGGTCGCATACCTTGTTCGCCCATTGAGTAAAGAATACGACGGTGAACTGGCTTTAAGCCGTCACGTACGTCAGGCAAAGCACGGTCAATAATCACACTCATTGAATAACGAAGGAAATTATCCTCCATAGTATCTTCGACTGTTTGCTTTTCTACAACACGTGAGTGTAATATTTCGACTAAATTATCGTCATCAACAACTGATGTATTTTTGTCTTCATTCATAATTAAACGTCCAACTCCTCAAGGTTAAGTGACTTTGCACGACCTTGTATAAAACTTTTTCTTAAATCAACTTGATCACCCATAAGCTTTGTAAAAATCGCATCTGCCCTTTCGGCATCTTCAACCCTTACTTGAATTAATACGCGATTTTCAGGTTTCATAGTTGTTTCCCAAAGCTGATCGGCATCCATTTCACCCAAACCTTTGTATCGTTGTAATAATGTAATACCAGCCTGCTTAGATCGATCACCATCTTCGTCAACCTTAACGCCTTTTTCTTTTCTTTCGGCAATAAGTTTATCAACAATCATGTCGCGTTCGTCATCACTATATGCATAGTATTTTTTTGCACCAGTTCGCAATAAGAATAGCGGTGGTTTTGCCAAATATATGTGCCCACCGTCAACAACTTCACGCATATAGCGGAAGAAGAATGTCAGTAGAAGTGTTGCAATGTGACTACCATCAACATCGGCATCGGTCATGATAATAATTCGATGATATCTTAGGCCTGATATATCAAATTGGTCACTAATACCAACACCCATTGCCTTAATAAGGTTAACAATTTCGTTATTACCAAGCATACGATCAAGACGAGCACGTTCAACGTTCAATACCTTACCACGTAGCGGCAAAATTGCTTGAGTTTTGCTATCACGTCCAGATTTTGCTGATCCACCAGCTGAATCACCCTCTACGATATATAGTTCAGACTCGGCAGGATTTTTACTTGAACAATCCGCCAATTTACCAGGCAAACCAACTCCATCAAGCACACCTTTTCGAATAACATTATCACGCGCTGCACGGGCAGCCTTACGGGCACGAGCAGCCAAAAGTGCTTTGCCTACAATTACTTTTGCGACATTTGGGTTTTCATCCAAATAGTAAGAGAAGTACTCATTCATCACCTGCTCAACATAACGTCGAACTTCTGGGTTACCCAGTTTATTTTTGGTCTGACCTTCAAACTGAGGATCTGGAATTTTGACAAGAATAATCGCTGTCAAACCTTCTCTAATATCATCACCAGTTAAATTTTCTTCTTTTTCTTTTAGCAATCCGCTTTTGCGAGCATAGTCATTAATAACACGAGTTAATGCAGATTTAAAACCGATTAAATGCGTTCCACCATCAATAGTAAGCACGTTATTTGCAAACGGTTTAACGATTTCAACAAAAGTATCGTTATATTGTAGTGCTATCTCGATTACAGAATCTTCAACCTGTTTCTCAACATAGAATACATTATCACTGGCAACGTCTTTACCAATATTAAGATGACGGACATAACTCTGGATGCCACCTTCGAAGTAAAAGGCCTGGCGTTCATTAGTTCGCTCATCCTTTACTGAAACATAGACACCTTTAGTTAAGTAAGCCTGGTGGCGCAGATAACTAACCACCCATTTGTAATCAAAATCGATAACTTCTTTAAAAATAGTAGGATCTGGATAAAAAGTAATGGCCGTACCTTGTGGACGATCAGTCTTACCAAGCTTTTTTAGCTCTCCTTGAGTTATACCCTTTTCAAACTCTATATGATATAGCTGGCCTTCTCGAACAACCTCGGCAATAAATAGTCGAGATAAAGCGTTAACAACGCTTGATCCGACGCCGTGTAAACCAGATGACACCTTATAGCTACCGCCACCAAATTTTCCACCTGCGTGCAAAACAGTTAAAACTGTTTCAAGTGAACTTTTACCAGTTTTTGGGTGCTTATCGACTGGGATACCGCGACCATTATCAGTAATAGTAACGCCGCCGTCCTTTAGCATGATAACGGAAATTTTCGTTGCATAGCCAGCGATAGCTTCATCAATACAGTTATCAGTAATTTCTTTAATTAAATGATGAATACCATCATAACCAGTACTACCTATATACATACCCGGACGTTTTCGGACCGGATCAAGACCTTCCAGCACTTGAATCTGTGAACCATCATATGTATTATCTATTTTTTGTTTAGCCACTATAAACTCCCTAATCTAATACCAGACTAATCTAGCTATTTACAATAGTATCATTATAACGGATAATTTGTGTTCACTCAAGCTATTGCATTGAATATATTACTTATGTTAAAGTGTTAAACAAGAGGTCTACCAAAATAAAAAACAAAAATATATATGTTTAGAAAAATAGTATCTAATTTACCCTTTAGTCCTGCCCTCGTGGGACAACTCGGTTTTTATGCAAAGAGATTAAAAAAAGAAGAAACAACAAGGCGCCTTGGATTAATCTTCATAGCCCTAGCCCTTGCAGTTCAGTCACTTGCCGTTTTTCAACCTTCAGAATCGGCTAACGCATCAAGTCTAAATGACATGGTCACTGGCGGAATTACTTCGATAAATGATTATTTGTCAGCATACGACTCAAACACAAAAAACCTAAAAGATACTATTAACTATGTCGGAATAACTAGAGCAGAAATTGCAGCAGCCAAATATACTGAAATAGAAGTTGGCAAAAGATTATCATGGGGTTTTGTGCCACATTTTAGCTATGATCAAGGTGAAAGACAATATAATATAACCGATGCTAATGGACAGACTGTCACAACAGCATATTCAAGACCGCTTAAATTATGGGACAAATCAACCTATTATGTCCGCGGTTGGGTTGGATATTCACAGAGTATTGGTTGGTTTGGAATTATGAGAGCCTGCGGTAATCTTGTTACAAACACAGTTCCTTCAACGCCTACTCCTACTCCTACTCCAACACCAACACCAACACCGGAGCCAACACCAGAACCTACACCTGAACCAACTCCCGAGCCGACACCTACTCCAACCCCAACCCCCACGCCAACTCCGAAAAAATGTGCCGTAAATCCAAATATATTAGCTAGCGACGAAAACTGCAAATCATGTACTGGCAATGAAACTTTGTGGTTTAACAATTCATCATGTATCCCAAATATAGTTAAATCAAAAGTATCAACTAACTCTTCACAGGGTTTTATTAAGGCATCAAAAGTAACGGCAAAAGCAGGCGACCAAATTAGCTATACACTTACTATCGAAAACACCGGTCTAGACTCTACAGCTTCTAAGCTAGAAGACAATATTTCAGATGTACTCGAATATACAACGCTCATAGATAATGGTGGTGGAACTTTAAATGAAACCACTGGCGTGCTCTCATGGTCCGATGTGACATTAAAGCCAAAAGACAAGCAAACTAGAACATACACAGTAAAAGTGCTCGAAAACATCCCTTTAACCGCTCAAGGATCAAGTAATGATACATCTTATGACTGTAAAATAACAAACACATTTGGCAACTCAATAGAAGTGAAGATTGACTGCCCTACCCCAAAGATTATCGAAGAAGTTGCAGCCGAATTGCCAAAAACTGGGCCAACCGAAAACATGGTATTTATTGGAATAGTTCTATCTGTTGCAACATACTTCTACACACGCACACGTCAAGTCAAAAAAGAAATTCGCTTAATACGCAGAGACACTAGTGCGGGCACAATTTAATATAATAAAGGATTAAATGTATCATGAACGACAATAAAGAAAAATTTCAGGGCGGACAAGAGACTAATGTAGAAGTTAGTCAATCAGTTGCAGAGCAACTTGAAAAGCTAGATAAAAAGTCTGAGGCTTCAATTGAATTGTCACCAAGAGATATTGAGGCACGAGCTGAGAAAGCACGCCAAGAAGCCCTCAAAACTGCGGTTGGCGCTGAAGTAAAAGGCAAAATAGTTGAAAAAACCAAAGAACACGCTAGCTCTTCAAGACGTAATGGTTCTATAAATAAAAAACAACGCGACGAGAGTTATAAAAGAACTATGACACGCGTACAAAATGAATTACCTGTTAATAGTCGCGTTTTCAGCAAATTTATTCATAATAAATCAGTAGAAAAAATAAGTGATGCAGTTGGAAATACGGTTGCTCGACCAAATGCGATACTAGCTGGTGCAGTCACCGCCTTTTTGCTAACCCTTATAACATATACCGTTGCAAAGAAAATCGGATATGTCTTATCTGGATTTGAAACAATTGCATCCTTTATAGTTGGCTGGATCATTGGCTTAGCTTATGACTACATAAAAGTTATGGTCACTGGCAAAAAGTCTTAGTAATTAAATTATCTTAGCTTTATTGAAATTTCATCATCCGAGCCGCGCTCTAAAATGCGTTTTGCATTATCGGTATTGGTATCGGTTATTACTTTATCTAGGTTATCAACTGGTGTTCCCGTTGCAGGAATGATAACCGTTGGAACAATTTCCTTACTCGTGGAGCTATTAATTTGTTGCCGCTTTGCAATCCATTCATCCAAAAATGAAGATGATCCAGAATTAGATGCTAAACCAGGGTTTTGAATTTGAGTTTGAATTTGCGATTGAGATGCGGACATTTTGTCCATTCTTTCTTGCTGGGCTTTCTTTGCAGCCTCAAGTTTAGCCTTCTTTGCAACATCACCAGCGCCTAATCGAGCGAATATTTCTTTCTCAACTAAAGCTCTTGGACGTCCATACTTGGCAGCTGATAGCTTTTTAAGTGCATCACGAAGCTGTGGGCTTGAATGGCCCATAGGAGGCACTAGTGACATGCTGAACGCAGCAGAAGGTACTCCATTAATCATTACTGAAGATATAGTCTGATAATTTGGTAACTTTGTTAAATCTTCCGCATCAAAAGTTGGTGCAAATTTTTTCTGTAGCATTTCAGCGTCAGTAATACCAATGCGCCCACAAATAACGGTACCAATATTTCCTAAAATTGCTTCACGAATACCATCTGTTAATTGTGTCATAAACTGGTTAGCAAGCACTAGATTTAGCCTATATTTTCTAGCCTCAGACAATATCGTTTGAAAACTATCGGTAGCAAAATTTTGAAACTCATCGACATAAAGCGCAAAGTCTTCTCGTTCATCTTCTGGAACACTAGCTCTACCCATAGCAGCAGCTTGGAACTTCATAACGAATATCATACCTAGTAGTTGAGAGTTTAGCTCACCAGTTCTACCCTTAGATAAGTTAACAAGCAGAATCTTTTTATTATCCATAATATCGCGCATATTGAACCCACTCTTGGTTTGTCCAATTACGTTGCGCATCATCTCATTTGATAGAAAGGCACCAAATTTGCTGACAAACCAACCTAAGACTTCGGATTTGTTTGCATCACTAGTTTGAGCCATCTCTTTATTCCAAAAATCAAGGACAGTTCGATCAGTAACATATTTTAGTTTCTCATCAGTAAATGACTGATCATTAAATACTTGAGGCACATCAATAAACGTCGATCCATTTGGATCACTCATAATAGTAAGGGCAGCATTTCTAAACCAATGTTCATATCTTGGCCCAATAATACCAGTGTGTCCTGGGTCATATAATCTATAAAGCATGGCAATTGACTCTTGGATCAAGAAATCACGTTGATCTTGGGTTTCAAACTCAAATAAGTTTAATCCAATAGGATTTTCCATATCCCCTGGGCTAAAATAGATGACATCATCGACTCTCTCTTTTGGCACCATGCCTAATAGCTTTTCAGCCGAATCACCGTGCGGATCGATAAATGCAAACCCACGACCGTCCATCATATCCTGAAATGCTAAATTTTCGAGTAATCCAGACTTACCAGTTCCCGTCTGCCCTATCATATAAGTATGTCGACGACGATCATTAGTACTTAATCTGATTTGTTTCTTAACGCCACGAAACTCGTTATATCCTAATAAAAAGCCCTCGTCCATTACCTGGGTCGGACCATCAACCTGTTTTGCCATCTGCCTCTGAACTTGTGAGGTAGGAATACTATTTTGGTCTGGTAGATGAAACACAGTCGCAAGTTCGACACTGTTTAATATATTTTGCGTAACGGTTTGCGGAAAAAAACGAAAAATATAAGCAGTGACTAATTCTTCAATATCTTTAGAGATACTAAATTTGAACCCGTTATTAGTCGTTGAATCAAATAGTGAAAAAGCAGCAATTATATTTTTAAGTAAAGACTGTGACCTAGCTGCCGTATTAGAAGAAACCACAACCCGAATTAATATTTCATATCCAGGATGGCGTGTTTTCTCTTCAATTGCCTCAATTAGACCCTGTTCAAGTGATGATAACTGTTTATCCTCTGGCTTAATCTCTTTTAATTCCGGTGGCTTCCAAAGAGCCTCCATAAGATTTTTTGGATTGAATACACCACCTAACCCAGTTGCCTTGATTCCTTTATCTTTTTTGATTTTATTTGCTGCAAATATTGAATTTTTTGCCCAGCCATCCCTAGCTGGTCGAAGCATTAGTTGAATAACAGCACCATCTTCACGAGTTACGGTAGAAAGAGCGTTTAGTATTGCCCTGGCTGCATCACGTTTTGACTCTTGATAAGTAGCTATTGGATAAACATAACTCTTTTTCAATGTAAATTCACCCCCAATAGTTCCGCTTATCTTGCCAGACTGGCTAAATATATTATGTTCTTCAACCTCTTCAAGTCTTGCTGAAGGATAGGCAGCAACAATAGCCTGTCTAACAACATCGGTCAAAACAGTCGGGACAACAGCGTAGTAATGAACTAAACCCTCATGAGCGACGATTTCAAATGAGATATGCCTTTGCCCATAGATACGACTTTTAAAACCCTTAGTGGCAGTACTAGATATAATGTTATACATCACTTGAGCTTGTGACAAAATTTCTTCTGTAACATCACGCTCATCACGACCGCCAGTTTCGAGATCGTCAGTTGCAGGTGGAATATGTATATATAAAGGTACCATCTTTAACCCACGCTCATAATTTTTAGCTTCACGAAGAGTGCTTCTATACTGTGAAAAAATAAATAACAGCAAAGCCACGACGACGACAACGATGATAAATATAGTGATCAATAAGTTTGTCATATTAGTTAAGACTAGTATGCAGCCTACTCGGCAGCACCTAGTTCCCTCCCATATCGCTTTTTTAAATAATCGACTTGAAGTTTATTAACAGCTTCTTCTCGTCCATAGGGATTATTCTGAGTCTCAGCTACTATTTTTTTTGCCCTATCAACCCATTCCTTTTCAATTAGATCATCATCATTTGCGATTAGCGGAGTAATATTAATTGTTGTAGGTTCGACTACGGTAGGTTCTTCAATAACAGGGGCCGGTATAAACGTTGTAAGACTTGCATCAGACGATATGGCCCTAGTTTCACCTCGTTGTTCATATCGTTCAGCGCCAGATTTGACTCCAGATTCAATATTAGTTGGGTCAGAAATTTGCTCAACACTCAATCCAAATTGGCTAGAAGGTTGTTCTTGACTTACTCGAGGTTGCAAATTCTCTGGCTTCATATCTGTAATTATATCATGCTAATGGCAAGGTTTTGCAATATGTTAGTAGATTTTTTTTGAAATATATAGACAACCAATAATTACAAAAAGGCATATCAATAATATTTCATACACATTAATAACTCCAACAGATTGCAGCCCTATTAACATAACTGGAGCAAGAGCAATTATTGTCGAATAATAGTATGAACGCTTAAAACTAAGACGCTCGGTTGGTCGTCTCATAAAAAACATCTTAGACAGGTGTGAAATTAGATAACTTACTCCAAATATAAAAAAAGTCACTAAACCTAGTGACAATAAATAAGCAAAAATAAAAATAATCAAAATTTCAAATGGATCTGAAGTAGACGGAGATGTCACATTCAGCAAAATAATCAATAAGCAGAGGCTTACTACGGTTGTGATTGCTATAATCTTTTTTAACATTATCACAATCAACTATATCATCTAAACTTAATAGTTTGAACAAGCCAGAGCGACAAATCTATATGTTCGGATTGCAGCAAACGCCACTAATAAAATATTGAGCGTGTGAACCACGAACGACCTGCCGCTGCAGGCTCTACTGACCGCTCCGAATAAATCGGGGCATATCTGTATATTTTGCGACCTTTCCAACGGATCAAAGACCCATGTACTAAGTACGCTGCTACACACCATTTGGCGGAGCATCGGAAACACCAACGGCACAAAAAGAACATTGTCTTGCCGTGCAAGCCAAAAATAGATTGCCGTGTTGTTTCCGAATATTCGCCAAATAAGCGATCTGTATTTATTAAATCTAAATTGTTAAGGAATGGTTTTTGAACTTTTTGTTTTTGTTAAAACCTGTTTATATCCTAGCATAAGCATGTACTTTGGTCAATACAATAGATAATATATTATTGTTGTAATTAAGTCATATTATATACCGCTAAAGTTATATATAAGATTGATAAATATAATTTTACAACCATATACTTTGTTGTAATAATAACTATTTGCATATACATTTCGGAATATTTCGTCTTTTTTATTTTCTTAATTCATATTATTCTGTTCTACATACTAATAATTAATTCCGTTTTTATCTTTTGATCTACAACTACATTATGAACGATTAATTAAGTCGATAGCCGATCGATAATTATATGGTTATTGATCATTATATATACCGGCTTAGCTTCATATATACAAATAACTTTCCATAAAGTAATTCATGTTGCGATCATAGCTTCCGATATAGCAACAAAGACGGAAAATTATCAATAGACGTTTTTATATTTGGATGATTTGAAAAATATCCGTTTTAAAGCTAATTGGTATAATTTATTACAAATATATGTATCTAATAGTCGGAAATAATTTTTCATCGTTTTTTTGTAATCAAATATTTCCCGAATACTTAAACCAAATTGTTTTAATAAACAGTGGATTATATTTTTACCACAATTATATAGTAATCATTGCACGATTATATTCCCTGCTTGCCTGAACTATCTAATTTATTGTTAAGTAGTGGCAAAAGGACTTATCCACACGTAGTATTTTTTACTTAGACATTTTAATAAATGTTATTGACACAAGCACGATGAGGACATATTATAGGGGTAGCTTCTGAATAAAAAACTTATGCAGAAGCCAAAAATAAACAGACAATTAAAAACTCCACAAAAACAACCGTTCCTCGCAGGCGGTTGTTTTATTTTGCATATTTTTTCATACAAATATAAAATAACCTCATCATTGAGGTTATTTTAGTACAAAATTGGTGGAGCTGCGGGGAATCGCACCCCGGTCCGAAAGGTAACTGATTATTTATCTACAAGTTTAGTCTGCCTTAACGGTTAACGACCCTCAGAACTAGAAGTCAAACAAAAAACGTTCTGATTGTCGCGCAATACAGTGTCCCCTTCTAACGTTGCTCCCCATTAGATTGGTAAGCGACATACTTTATAACACCGCACTATCTCTATGTCGCCTGGATAATACGATGGCTCAAGTTAAACTCGAGCTGTTGCTAGAGCTTGTGGCTGGAAAGCGGATGCAATCTCGGCTACGAAGCTTTTTGCTTTTGCAATAAATGTTGCAATTAAAATATGTACGTAACGTGTACATTCGACTTGCAAAATAATCTGTTAAAATCCCTTCGTCGAAAGCTAAAATCAGCCCCAACGTACGTGTTTATTGTAGCATATATTGCGAATTATAACCAGTCATGCTTAAATTAAGCTTATGGTTGCCAGAGTTATAACTGTTGCTCCGATTGGATTTAATGGATCTATTGTTGAAGTTGAATGTGACGCCAGCAAGTCACTACCCTCTTTACAGATAGTGGGGCTTGGTAATAAAGCCATAGATGAGGCAAAAGAGAGAGTCAGAAGCGCAATATCAAATTCCCTATTAGACTTCCCAAAGAAAAAAATAACAATTAATCTTGCCCCAGCTGAGTTACCAAAAGATGGCGCTCATTATGATCTGCCAATTGCACTTGCTATCCTATGCGTAAGTGGGCAAATACAACAAAAAGAGCTAAATGGAGCTATTTTTGCTGGTGAATTAGCCCTTGATGGAAGCATTAGACCAATAAAAGGCGTTATCAACATCGTTCAAATGGCAAAACAATCTGGATTCAGCCAGGTATATATACCTCTACAAAACGCAGCCCAAGCAAACTTAATTGAAGGCATTGAGGTATACGGTGTATCGTCTATCAAACAAATCTACTTGCACCTAAAGCGCGAGGCCATTTTATTACCATATGTACCAACTGAGACCACAAATAGTCCCCAAAACCTCACCCACCCGCTTCTAGACGACGTACAGGGCCAAAATCAAGCAAAGCGTGCCTTGATAATTGCTGCCGCTGGACACCATAATATTTTGTTAACCGGAACACCTGGCTCAGGAAAGACAATGCTAGCCAAAACATTATCAAATCTTCTACCAGACTTAAAACCAGAAGAACAGATAGCAGCCACAAAAATACACAGCATAGCAAATAAAATTGACGGTGAAATAATCATAAGAAGGCCATTCAGGTCACCTCATCATACTGCAAGTTTAATTTCACTTGTCGGTGGTGGCAATCTGCCAAAGCCTGGAGAAATAAGTTTAGCTCACACTGGTGTATTGTTCCTCGACGAACTCCCTGAATATCCAAGAATATTATTAGAATCACTCAGGCAGCCACTTGAAGACAAAAAAATTGATATTAGCCGAGCAAATTCGCACGTATCATATCCTGCCGATTTCATGCTTGTTGCCACAATGAACCCCTGTCCTTGCGGATATTTTGGAGATAATAAAAAAGAATGTTCCTGTACTAGTAATCAAATTATTACCTATCAGAAGCGATTATCCGGTCCATTACTGGACAGAATCGATATGATAATTAATGTATCACGTGTGCCAAACGAGGCACTTTTACATAATGATTCGTTGAATAATTGTCAACATCTAACAGCTTTAGAACAAATAAATAGTGCAATAAATTTACAAAATTCTCGATATAAAAGTAGTACTATGTACAACGCTTCATTAACTAATGAAAACATTAAACGCTATGCTCCACTTTCTAATGAAGCAAAATCGTTACTTTTGAAGGCTGCTGATCGTCTTTTTCTTAGTGCTCGCAGCTACTTTAAAATTATAAAAGTCGCCAGAACAATTGCCGATCTTGCTGGTGAAAAAGACATATTAACAGAACATATTAGTGAAGCATTACAGTATCGCAAATGACCCCCTTGAACTACTGACCCATATCTGATAAAATAACTACCGAGTAAACGCTCAACTGTCAAGTGATTCAACTAAGGAGACCCAAGATCAGTAAATCAATTCGTATCAACCAAGAAATTCGAGCTGAACAATTACGTATTATTGGGCCGAGTGGTGAACAATTAGGTGTCATGAGTTTATCCGAGGCGCTTAAAATCGCCGAAGAAGCTGGTGTAGACCTTATTGAGATTTCACCAAATGCGGACCCGCCTGTTGCAAAAGTTGTTGACTGGGGAAAATATCAATACCAGAAGATGAAAGAGCAACAGAAGAGTCGCAAGCACGCTAAAACAGTTGAGTTAAAGCAAATGCGCATGGGATTGAAAATTGGAGCAAATGATCTTGAGATCAAACTCCGTAAAATCCGTGAATTTTTACAAGTTGGCCATAAAGTTAAGATTTTTATTCTCTTTCGTGGACGAGAAATGGCTCATCAAGAGCTTGGATATGAAATGATAGATAGAATCGTGGCCAAACTTGAAGAATGTGCGATATTAGAACAAAAACCCCAGATGGCTGGACGCAATCTGAGTATAGTAGTAAGGAGTAAATAATGCCCAAGATCAAAACCCATAAAGGAACTGCAAAGCGCATCAAGATTACCAGCACTGGTAAATTGACTCGTCGCCGAGCATCAGGTGTCCACATGCTTGCAAAAAAGAGTAAGAGCCGTAAGCGTGCCATTAGTACTACCGCAATGGTTACTGGTGGAATGGCTAAAAATGTAAAACGCGCACTAGGAATCTAAAGGAGATAATAATATGCGAGTAAAACGAGGCGTCACAGCCACAGCAAAACACAAGAAAATATTAAAACTAGTAAAAGGTATGCAACACGACCGTACTAGGTCTTACCGACTTGCTAAACAAGCCGTCATCAAAGCTTTGACATATGCCTACCGTGACCGTCGCAATAAAAAGCGAGATCTACGTGGTTTATGGATTACACGTATCAACGCTGCCGCTCGTGAAGTAGGGACAACTTATGGAAAATTGATTTCTGGTCTTAAAAAAGCCGATATCCAACTTGACCGTAAAGTTCTAGCTAGCCTAGCTGTCACTGAACCAAAAGCTTTTGCTGAAATTGTAAAAGAAGCAAAATAGAATAATCGCAAATAATTAAAACGACCACTTTTGATATAAAGTGGTCGTTTTAATTTGGTAGTCCATCGATAAGCCGGGTTCTGTCTTGGATGATCATCTATCTAGCCCAATAGTTGCCTATTGAATCAAGCGGACATCGATCTGCGGACGAGCCGCCCTTTGTGCAGATCTCCTTGCAGCCAACAGGGTTTACCTCCACGCCATGTCACCATGGTATGCTGTGAGCTTTTACCTCACTCGTTTCATCTTTTCCCAAGATAAATCTTAGGTAGTTTCGTTTCTGTGGCACTTTCCCTAAAGTTACCTCCGGTCGCCGTTAGCGACTGTCGTGCTCTATGCTGCCCGGACTTTCCTCTCCACGCCTTTTTAGAGCATGGGGCGATCATCTAATGAACTACCAGTAATAGTATAACAAAAAATCCCGGGGCTCGCTATCGACGCAAGATATTCCCTACTGTAAAGCAAGGTGGGAACTCGCAAAGCATCTCCACGGAGATGAATAATTAAAGTTCCCTATCTATATGATATTCAGGAAAATCATATACGTCTGGGCTCATCCCGGGACATATCTATTATATCATCTATTAAATGCCAAAAAAACGACCAAAAAGGTCAAGAAAGAATGACATAGCACTTGATACAAATATCCCAAGATAGGAACCTGCCAAAAGCACAATCAAAAATATTATCATTATTCCAAACTTTTCCACAGCTTCCATACCGCGTCTTACAAACTCAGGGGCTAGTGCATAAATAACACGCGATCCATCGAGAGGAGGAATTGGAATCATATTAAAGATAAAGAAACCTAAATTGACAGATACAGATAACGTAAATATCTGCCAAACCAAACCACTACCAGGCATGCCAATTATTACCCATACACCAAATAATATAAAGGCAACTAATAAGTTAGTAATTGGTCCGGCCAATGCGACTAGCGCCACGCCCCATTCATTCCACTTAACATTTCGTGGGTTAAATGGAACTGGTTTTGCACCACCAAATATAGGCGCCCCTATTAAAGCCAGTGTTATTGGCAATAATATACTCAAAAACGGGTCAAGATGTTTAATCGGGTTAAAAGTTAATCTACCCTGTACTTTTGCAGTGTCATCACCTAGCCAATAACCAACAAAAGCATGCATAGCCTCATGTAGAGTCATGGAAACGAGAACAACGATAATAACAATCATAATATATACTAAATTAAACACGATACTAACTATTATAACAGCTAGTAACCCACAAATTAATAATTTCCAGTTGCCCCTCCTTGACGGATAAGCACAAAAACACTATACTGTTAAAGATTGTTAAAAATAAGTGGAAGTATAATATGGCAGCAAGATGTGAATTAACCGGAAAAGGTAAACAGTTTGGCCACAATGTGAGCTTTTCTTTACGTCGAACAAACCGAGTCTTTAAACCAAATCTCCAAAAGAAAACTTTTGAAGTCGATGGTCAAAAAATTACTATGGTACTTTGTACTCAGGCTATCCGAACGTTAAAGAAAAAAGGCATCATTGCCTAAACTAGTCACCAAAAAATTAAATACCCCTCTTTTACGAGGGGTATTTTTTATTTAAGTTAGCATTAGAACTAACTACGAGTAAGTTCAATGATTGTGAGCGTTGTTTGAGAAAGTGGCATTTGTTTTACTTTATACTTAGAAATAGTTTCAACCGGAACGCCCATTTCCTTAACAAATAAATCCAAACTATCTTGTGGAACTTCATATTTGACAGAACTGTCGGCGTAATGAACAGGTATGATAACTTTAGGATCAATTGACCTAACTAACGAAGCCGCACCTGTTGCATCAAGGGTATACCCATTTCCACCGACTGGAATTATCAATATATCAATTAAGCCTAATTGTTCAAGCTGCTCATCAGATAGTTTCTCCCAAATATTACCTAAAATACCGATTCGCGCATCGCCTATCTCAATTCTATAAATAGTAGAGTTATGACCTTCGCTTTCAGTATCGATATGACGTCTTGCAGGGATGCCACTAATATGAAATCCAGCCACGCCATACTCGCCAGGACCATCAACAATCAAGTTAGCTTCGGGGTCATTTGTAGCAAATCGCTCTTCTGTAGCTAATTCAACAGATTCATTTGCTGGTAAATCTTTTAAACCAACAATAGATAATTTTGGATCAATAAAGACTTTTGTCTTTTTTGTATTAATCACAATTGCATTAGCACCCTTATATTCAATATCAAACATCTTATAAATTCCCCTATTCTTTAATTAAAACTTTATCTTTATCGATAACTACATTATGTTTGCTATTCAAAATCTCAGTTATAAATTTATCACGAACACTAAGGCGATAATAAAACTCATCATAAGAAAGCAAAGTATAATTAATTTCTCTAGACTCGTTTTTCTCTATCTCAGCTATTAACAATTTTATCTTATTTGGTGCTACATCGCCAACTAACATCACATCAACAGGCGAAATCGAACCACGTACCAAAACTCCTGCAAATATTACCAACCGAAGGCCAGCAATCTCATTCAATATAGAGCTATATTTTTCTTCCGAAGAGTCACCCGCCGCAAAAGGTTGATTATTTTTTTCAGCCATAGCATTACCAAATATATTACGCAACGGTACATAATACTCATATCGTTGGTTAATTTGATAATAAAGTTTATTATCAGCGCTATCGCTAGTTATTACACCAACTTCGAGCATGTTTGATAACTCGCGCCTAACTGAATTAATTTGCTCATCGATCTTACGAGTAATTTCACGAACATAAAAAGGTTGACCTGGGTTGTTCAGGAAAAGATGTAAAAGTTTTACCCTCGTTTTTGAACCAAAAAGTGCATCAATCATTTATATACCCCGTATAACTTTCTTACCATAATAATATCACGGTTATCATCATATGGCGAGTTGGTCGAGTAAGTATTTTTTTGCATTAGGAAGAGATAGCCAGTGTATAAATTTATTACGATTCATCCAGGTCATTTGACGTTTAGCCAGTCTATAATCTAGTGTAATAAACTTATTCTTTACATCATCCAATGTCATATCGCCTTCAAGGTATAGATGTATTAATGGGTAAATATTTGATCTCATTGCTTCATTATCCCAACCATATTTATCGCCCAATATCTTTGCTTCATTTACGACACCATTGTCAAACAATTGTTCAGACCTTTGTTCAATCCTCTGTCGCAATATTGTCCTATCTGTTGCTATTCCGACAACAATAGTCCCCTTTTGTGGCTCAGCTAGCCTGCCGAGCTTTACGCCATTGTTCTCTATTGAGCGAATTACATAGCGCTTATTTTTATAATTTTCTGGTAATTCGATGTTGTATTTTTTGCAATATTCGTATAGTTCATCTAACGTTAGCTGTTGTAATTGCAACCTTAATTCTGTATTAACGGGAGGACCAAATTTAAAGTCAAAAACAACTGCATCAATATATAAACCGGTACCACCAACTAAAAACGGCACATGCCCACGAGACCTAATTTCTTCTATTTTTTGATCTGCATATAGTTTAAAATCCGCTACGGAAAAATATGTCCCCGGATTAACCAAATCTAGACCAAAATGAGGTATCCCAGCCTGCTCGGAAATATTCGGCTTAGCAGTACCTATGTCCATATCTTTATATATAGTTCGCGAATCGGCACATATAATTTCACCATTGAATTTTTGTGCTAGTTCAATGGCTAGTGAGGTCTTGCCGCTGGCCGTCGGTCCGGTAATAACAACAAGTGGTAATTCTCTATGCTTGTTCATCAAAATACCTCAAAATGTCTAACCAACCTTCGGCACGTTGCACATTATTAGGCAGCGTATCTGCTTTATTCCACGAGTAATTACCAAACAAAATAGATTCAATGCCCAATTTTGATACAGATAAACAATGTTTTAATTGGTCATCTATTAAGTAATCAGCATTTAGATTTTTAACAAGCTCACCTTTTGTACAATGAATCGCATTGCCATCGGTAACAATATCCCAAAACCCAGCAAAGTGGATATGATCTTCGCCAAATATTCCCGGATACTTCTCGTTTATCCAAATAATCGTATCATTTTTTAATGTTGTACTACGAGAAGTAATAACTATTAAATCGTACTTATTTTTCAATTTTTCTAAAACAAACATTGCATCTAAATCATGCTCATAAGTAGAAAGAGTGCCAAATTCGGCATATTCATCAAAACGTCGCCTCATTTCCTCATTATCGACTTGCCAGAGTTTTGTAAAATCCTCATCATAATCGTTAATAGTAAGAGACATGCCCCATTTTTGATTACCGTATTCGATAATTTTTTTCGCACTCTTAGATAAGACATCGTCTATGTCGATTGCAATAGTTTGTCTTTTTTTGTCTATCGTCATACTACAAATTTAAAAGATATTGTGCCAATTTATTCAAAGCAACCTTTTCTTCACCAGACTGAGTACGTAAACTAACTTCACGAGCGTCTTTATCCTGAGGGCCAACAATTAATTGAACTGGTATTTTCCAATTAGTTGCTTCACGAATTTTCTTTCCAAGTGATTCATTGCGATCATCAATTGTATAACGAATTTCGTTATATTTTACAGGCGACATTAATACTATGCCTTTTAATATGCCCTCAATTTCTTTTATATAATCAGAAACTGTATCATTAATCGTTAAAATCCTCACCTGTTCAGGAGCAACCCAGAATGGAAACCAACCAGCGGTATGCTCAATAAATACACTCATAAAACGCTCAATTGAGCCGAGCAACGCACAATGTACCATCACTGGCCGCTTTATCTGATTTTCAGCATCAGTATATTCAAGACCAAAACGCTCAGGCTGCGCATAATCAAGCTGAACTGTCGCAACTTGCAACTTACGGCCCAAAGCATCAGTTGCCATGAAGTCCATTTTTGGACCATAGATAGCAGCTTCGCCAATACCAATTTCATATTCAAGCTTAAAGTGCTTTGCTAAATCCTCAATTGATTTCTGAGCTTTTTCCCAAACTTTTTCATCACCCAAATAGGCACCAATATCATCTCTAAAAGATAATCTGAGTGATAATTTCAAATCAAGAATACCGTACATAGTTTGTGCAGCAGCAATTAATTCTCCAAATACACTCTCAACTTGTTCGTCAGTACAAAATACATGCGAATCATCTTGAGTTATAGCCCTTACTCGACTAAGTCCACCAAGCTCTCCGCTCTTCTCATCGCGATATACAGTTGTAGTTTCAAGGTATTTTTGAGGTAAATCACGATAGCTACGAGGACGTGAAGCAAATATCTGCGCATGATGAGGACAATTTACCGGTTTTAACGCCAGCTCATCACCAGTTTCAGTTGAGGTAAACCTCAATAACTCAGGGAACTTTTCAAAATGACCAGATATTTTATATGTGTCCAGCTTAGCGATATGTGGTGTCCAAACTTTTTGATAGCCATTATCAAGTCTAAAAGACTGAGAAAAATCATTTAGTCTATCCCTAAGGACAGTGCCTCTAGGCGTAAACAATGGCAAACCGGCACCAATAATCTGAGATCCAACAAAAAGATCAAGATCTTTACCTAATTTACGATGATCACGTAGTTTAGCTTGTTCAAGCATCTCTAAATAATTATCCAACTCAAGCTGTGTTGCAAATGCCACGCCATATAGCCGTTGCATCTGGGGATTAGACTCTTTGCCGCGCCAATAAGCACCAGCAACACGCATTAACTTAAATACACCAACTTCTTTAGTATTTGATAAGTGTGGACCACGACATAAATCAACAAAGTTACCATTTTTATAAAATGTAACACTTTCAACCGCCGATTTGCCGTCAGTTACTACGCCGAGTTCAGATTCATCGATATCTTTAGCAACCGTCGTGCCAGAACGCTTTAAATCATTTAAAAGCTCTTCTTTATATGGCTGGTTGCTTTCCTTTGCCCAATCGATTGCCTGGTCAATCGGCAATTCATAATGTTCGAAAATATCGCCATAATTAATGATGCCGCGCATCTCTTTTTCAATCTTTGGAAAGTTAGACTCAGATATTTTAGTCTCACCAAGATCAATATCGTAATAAAAACCATTGTCCACGATTGGCCCAACGCCAAATTTTGCTTCTGGCCATAATCTTTTTATTGCGGCTGCGGTAATATGTGCCAAACTGTGACGCATTACCTTTAATTGTTCTTCGTTCATGACGATACTCCTTATTTTTTATTAACAAAAAACATGCGATTTATAGCTTTAAAATCAAATTTAAATCTAATTATCGCATGTCTCGGATCCACTCTACAGCGGACGGTTCCACCGGACTTCCCGTCATCTATTGCTAAATAACGGACGCTTGTGAGACAACGTTGCGTACGCCATCACTTCCCACGGAACTCGGTGGTTAGTTAGTCCACGTCATCGTTCACATATCATAATAACATATTCTTGCACCACCACCCCTATTTTGGTATTCTAATATAGTCCAAGTAATACAAATTGTTGTGATTCGGGATAATTATCTGGAGGTTCAATATATATATTCTTTGGATGAGGCGTATAGATATATACGTCGAATACAAAAAGATAATATTGAAACCCAGAGAATATTTCGAATAATGATAATTTGTGTTACTTGGACTATAAGCGCGGGTCCTTAGCTCATTTGGCTAGAGCGCCACATTGACGTTGTGGAGGTGGAAGGTTCAAATCCTTCAGGGCCCACCAAATAGAAATTAGTATCAGACTCCCTATATAAAGTAGTGGGTCTTTTTATTTACCCACTATCCACAATAGTTTTCCACCCAGGCTTTGAGTCGCAAACTCGATTACGTATATCATGGACAGCATATGGAGGCCTGGTTCGTTCCATTGACTTTTGTTACTACTTATGCTAATATAGAAGCATGAACCAGAAACAACAGATACAATTAACCAATACTACCTCTCAGCTTGAGCGGTTTAACCTTGGTTTTGAGTATGACAAGACCATACAACAAGTAATGCACGACGTGCGAATACGCACCCTTTAATAGGCCTTCCTCTCAAAGGTTAGTAATAAATTGTATACCATTCTACCCATCGTAACGGATGGATATTTTATTTATTTACGAGTTGATTTATCTGTTACATCAAACTTATCAAGATATCGCCCAGAGAATAGGCGTCCTTGAGAATATAAAGCTGCAAATGAGCTATAAACGATAGAGGTAAATGGCATCAGGACCCACTGTGCGATCATAAGAATGTTACGGTGTCGTTTATAACGTTCCGGTCTTGGTGGCAACATCTTGAACGACAAAAATATACTAATAAACAGACCTATCATTGCAATCTGCTGGATTACGCTGACAACAGATGGTAATTGGTAAGCTGGAATACTCCTTGCGGCTTCACTGTTGATAAGTTGTGGCACCCAACCACCAAACGCTACTAGAATAGAAGTGCTTGCGAGCGTTACATGACCATCAACCAGCCTAACAAGCCGCGCAAGGCCTGCGAACAGTGGCACATTACGTTCATGCGAAAAAAGTCTTGAGGCTACGTAAGGGACGTCAGAGGCACCATAAGCCCACCTTCTTAGCTGAATAAATTGGGCTTTAAGTGTTTTTACGTAAGTGCTAGATAAAACCGCATCTTGATAAATAGGTACATAAAGAGGAATTACCGAATAATTACCCCCAAAATAGAAATAGCTGCGCCAATATTGATGACCATCCTCTACTATCGTACGGGTGCTCCAAAAACCCATCTCTTCAAGCGCATCCATAGGTTGCGAATGAGATGCAAAATTGCGAAGAGTGTGTGGACGCATCGAGCTAATGATGTTCCAAAATGAGTTACCGGTAGCAATAACTCGCATTGGAGCAGGTGCATCCCAAATATTGCTCAAGAACAAAGATACAGGTTGGTATGCTAAGTGTTTTCGGTCTTCATGAGTGATATATTCGTAAGTCAAATAATCGAAATATGTACGATGTGGTCTGTTATCACTATCTAGAGTCGTTACGATTACATTTTTAGATGCAATATTCTCTTGAATTAACCATTTTTGCAAAAATTTACCAGCATAAGTTATATTACCGCCCTTGCCTACCACCTCATTTGGCAAATCTTTAGGATGTTCAACTAAGTTAAAGGCATAAAATTTATCACCAAATTCATTTTTAAGTCTCTGAACTGTATTCTTAATTGTCTCACCACCTCTCTGTTCATAGGCAATTGTTAGAATAATGTGTTTATTGTCATAAGTTGTATTTAGTACAGACCTAAGTGTTGGCTCTAAGACTTCATAGTCTTCATTGTAAGTAGCAATAATAACGGCGTTGTATATTTGCGATGGCTTGGGAAATAAATCTGGGTCGGCTGACATTAATCGAACATTTTCTAGATGGTAAAATGCACCAAATGCTTCTGATTGCTGTTTTTGGAGCCTTTTGTATGATTCAGACGTGTCTTCAAGATCAGCGAGCCTGGCATTCCAATTAACATTTTGAGTTGCATCTAGCCTTCTTTTACCTGAAATCATATGAATAGCAACGCCAACAGCTTTTACTAGTAGTGTAATTATAACTATGAGCAAATATATGGCAGCCAATATTGGGCTGATAAGTGACAATATAAAAATTAGTGCTAATGCACCATAGCTGGCAACAGCTGGCAGCATTTCAAAAAGACGGTATTTTAATGTCCGTTTGCCTAATGGTATTTCTAAATCAATCATAAAATTACAACGGTTTCCATACATTTATCACTGCCATAGCTGTTACAAAGCAGCCTAGCAAGATAATACTAATACCAACCCAAGTAAACATAATTGCAAAAGATCGCCCCTTAACAACTAATAATTTAATGGCAATTATCGTATGCAAAACAGCAACGACGATTCCAAATAAAACAAACGAGAATAGATAAAACCACTGATCTCGATATAGATGTGTAACGCCAAAATCTGAATAATGAGACACTAGTTGTAGTTCGCTTGGATGAATAGACAAACCAATAATAATTGCAAAAACTATAGATAATACTATCAATAATGAAACCAAAACTAACAGATATCTGTCCGCAACAAGATCTTTTAGTGATTTTATAATAGTTGTTTTCGTGTTCATATTTATAAATTATGGAGCCGCTGTCCGGATTCGAACCGGAGACCTACGCTTTACGAAAGCGCCGCTCTACCAGCTGAGCTACAGCGGCACTCAGTTGACCATGAGGTATTATAGCACCCTGGCAAGATAAAATAAACGAGCCCAACCAGTTGCGTAGAGAGATAAAAACTGCTATCATACCTTAAGTTAATTAATAATTTGGGCTCGTAGTGTAGTGGTTATCACGTCTCCCTGTCACGGAGAAGATCACCGGTTCAAATCCGGCCGAGCCCGCCAAAATTAAAAAATCACCCTTACGGTGGTTTTTTAATTTTGAACGGGTTTCGGCGGATTCAAACCGGTGATCGCGATTTGCCAAAGGTAAAGCGCCAGATCACCGGGTCGTGTAGCGAATGAAACGAAAAAGTGTTTACATTTTTTCGTGAATGAGTGGAAGAGCCAGCTTGTTGGCGATAATCCGGCCTATAAAAAACATTAGATTCGACAACCTATGCAACTAAATTATCGTTTAAAAAGTCTTGTGCTCGCTCAACACCATAATATTGCTCCAAAAACTTCTTCTTATAATCAAAGAAAGTATTATCTTTGATACTCTCCCGAATACAATCAACCGTTCGGACTACAAAACGTTCATTATGAATACTAGCAAGAGTTAAACCTAAAATTTCATCCGCCCTAAATAAATGATTTACATAAGCTCGCGTGAAATTTTTACACGTATAGCAATCACAATCTTTATCAATTGGAGTAAAGTCACGTTGATAACAATTATTTTTGATATTTATACGACCATCATAAGTAAACAAAGCGCCGTTGCGAGCTTGCCTAGTTGGCGCTATACAATCAAAGGTATCGATTCCATATTGAACACCCAAAAATAAGTCAGCTGGCTGTGCCCCCATACCAAGTAAATGACGAGGCTTGTTTTCTGGTAAAATTTCAGTCACCCATCTGACCGTGTCAGATATTTCTTCTGGTTCAAAAACGCCGCCGATACCGTAACCATCAAAATCAAGCTGGCCCAAGAATGCCGCACTTTCTTTCCTTAAATCCTCTTCACGCGCACCCTGGACAATACCATAAAGTGCCTGCAAGTTTTCACTCGCAGCTTGATGTTCGGTATTCAATTCTTGATGTCGTTTTAAAGAACGTTCCGCCCATAAATGTGTTCGATCCATTGCCTTTTTTATATAATCACGCGTTGCAAGCGGCGAAGTCAATTCATCAAAAGCCATGTGAACGTCGGCAGCAATTAAATGTTGCAGTTCCATTGAGTTTTCTGGATTCATAAATAATTTACTGCCGTCAAGATGCGACTTAAAATAAACACCTTCATCTGTTACTTTAGCTAGCTGAGATGAGGAGTTAACAGCCTGCGTTGCATCACCTTTTGTGCTATGGCTAGTAGCGTCAATCCCCTTTTTATAGGCCATACCTAAAGAAAATGCTTGAAACCCACCACTATCAGTAAAAATTGGACGACTCCAATTCATAAATTTATGAATTCCACCCGCCGCTGCGATAATATCAGCACCTGGTCGAAGCATTAGATGATAAGTATTAGATAATACCGATTGCCCGCCAAGCTGTTCAACTTGTTCTGGAGTTAAAGTTTTAACAGTAGCCTTTGTACCGCCAACTATGTAAGCAGGCGTTTCAATACATCCATGCGGCGTTTCAATTAAACCAACTCGAGCCAAAGTGCCTTCGAGTTTTTTTGTTACAGAAAATTTAAAAGTCTTATTCATCATATTTATAATATCAACATTGAGTCGCCATAACTAAAAAAGTGATATTTTTGCTCAACTGCATGATTATAGGCTGGTAATAACCTATCCCAACCGGCGAACGCTGCCGTTAACATCAAGACCGTACTTTTTGGCGCATGATAGTTAGTTAATAATCCATCAATTGTTTTAAATACATATCCTGGGTAAATAAATATATCAGCTTCTCCAGAAATGTCTATTGGAGATTGCTTAACTAATTCGTGTGCATACTCTAGCGTTCTTGCTACAGTTGTCCCAAGTGCTATTACTCGATTACCGTTTGCTTTTGCCATCTGAATAGCTTCAACGGTGCCCTTTGGAATTTCAAAATATTCTTGATGCATATGATGATCTTCGACATTATCAGTACGAATTGGCAAAAACGTACCCAACCCAACGTGTAATGTAAGATATACAACATAAACACCTTTGTCAATTATTTTTTTAAGAATTTTGTCAGTCATGTTTAAACTAGCTGTCGGTGCTGCAACTGAACCTTTTTCCTCAGCCCAAATTGTCTGATAACGTTCAATATCTAGTGGCGTGGCATCACGATGCATATATGGAGGCAACGGAACCTCACCATAAGCTTCAGTAAGTTCAAGTAAATCGTAATCGCTTCGCACCATTGCAATGCCATCACCTAAAATATCTTCAATAATTAGCGTTGCATCTCCAACGGTTAACTCATCGCCAATACTTAGTTTTCGACGATATAGAATTTTATGAAGATACCAATTGTTGTCAAAGCTATGTTTTTCTAAAACAACAATTTCCCGCTCTACGCCAGTTTTTTTAAAAGCCCTTAGTCGTGCCTTTATAACTTTAGTTTTGTTTAATATTAATAAATCACCAGGATTTAAATAATCAGAGATATCTGAATAATTGCTATCCAAGATAGCTCCATTTTCGCGCGATAAAACTAATAATCGTGACGTTCCACGAATCGTTGGTGGTTGATCTGCAATTAAGTTTTCGGGCAGATTATAGGTATAATCAGATAGTTTCATGCGTTATTTAGTATACATGAAGAAGTAAAATAATTAACCTTTTATGGATATATATTTATCTAATTTTTTATCACTAATCACTTTATCTAATTTATTTGGAAATTCCGTTAGCAAAACATGAACCTCAGCATAGCTAACTTGAGTAACGGTACTATCTAATAGCTTAACGATGTAATAACCATCACCAATGGTAGATTTAATTATTGGCGATATCTGTAATTTATCTAACTTTGTAGCGGCAATGGCTTTTCCACCATCTTGATTAGCCCTTGGGACCCAACCTGAAACACTATATTCTACTTTGCCACCAAGATTTTTAGCCGCATCATCAGCTAAAGTCTTTAGATCAGCTGATGGGTCCGTCTTAAGTGATTCGCTTAAGCTATTAATAGTTTTAAGCGCATTCTTATCAATCTGATAGGAAACCTTCTGACGGAGCAATTTTGCTGCCGTAACGCGTCGATATTCGCTTGGGCTCCAACCATAATAATCTAAAATAACCGCATTATATGTCTGCTCAGATATTTCACCATCACTTGATTGGCGTTGCTCTTTAATAAAACCCTCTAATTCAATATCACTAACCGAAACGTTTAGTTCTTTTGCTAGCTTTACAGCGTAAGCATCTGCAATTGCATCTTGAATTGACTGTTGTTTTATATATTCAATCTGACTTTTACCATCATCGGTTTTTAAATTAACCTGCTCTTTTTGTTCAAGATAATGGACAGAGCTAAGATACTTCATCAAATAATCACTATATAATACCTCTTGACCGTCTACTGAAGCAACTGGTATTGGGAGAACCTTCGTAATTCGATACATAAACTCACTTGTATTCTGAACTGAATATAATTGCCACCAACCGACAGCTAAAACAATGATAAGAGCTGAAATACTAATCAGAATGGCGTTAATCACCAGCCTATGGCGTGCATATTGAATAGGATATTTAAAACGACGCCCACCTGCAAGAATATGCTCTCGATGTTGTGCCACTGTCTCATTTGTTATCCTAGACGACGATGGTAGCTCATTTTTTTTAAATAATTTATTAAATATTTTCTTCATAATCCATTCTTTTATCCGTAACATTATTTACCGCATCCTGTAATTTGTTGTAAATTTCACTTGGACGTTCCACATTATGTATTACCATGTCCCCTACAAAAGTCTGAATAACGATAGTCCCAAACTTGAAAATTTCACCACTAAATCCTGGTATATTATAGCTTATGTTTTGTATCTTTGATAGTTTCAGCTCTATTACATCCCTACCAAATAATCCACGCTGCGTTATCTGCCTAATCCTCTGATCAGTAACAATATAAATAGTAAAATACCATAGCATGAAGTGATAGAAAAACAGTAATAGCCCAATTGCAAAACCAAAAACTGGTAATATAAATAATTCAAGATTATAGCTCCATATCAATGGCGGAAGCGAGGACAAAACAACTGGAACGAGCAACGAATAAAATCCTTTGCGCATGGAGATAATATGGCGTCTAAACACAAAAAGAACCTTTTCTCCATCACGCTGGCCAGGAAAATCAAGCTTTGATAAGTTATTTTGATCGTTTTTTGACATATTATTATAATAGCAGAATAAATGAAATAGTGCCCCGGACAGGAGTTGGCCACGATAAAATTCGTTCCGAATTTTTCTCGACCCCGCCTCAACATACTCGAAGCATAGCTTCAAATCCGTTTCCGGCCTTGCGACCCGCCACAGGCGGGTCTCACCTACAACCTTTATAAGGTTGATAGTGTTCAACCACCAAAACAACCATTAAATATAGCCCATCAGAAGATGGGCTATATTTAATGGTGCCCCGGACAGGAGTTGAACCTACAACCTTATCCTTAGGACGGATCTGCTCTATCCAGTTGAGCTACCGAGGCGCATGTAGGTATTGTATCAGAAAAAATGATTGTTTATCGAGTAAACTTCTCATGTAATACTTGATAATCATATAATTCATTATCAGCAAACCAATAGTCTATTTCTTGTTCAGCTTCTTCTAGATTTCCACTAGCATGAATTAAGTTTGGAGTAGACTTGCCTGCTGTGTCAGCGTAACCAAAGCTAATATGTGAATAATCGCCACGAATCGTACCGACTTCAGCTGATTTTGGTTCAGTCGAACCAACAAGTTTTCTGACAAGTGCAATAGATTCAATACCCTCTAATACCATCGCAATTACTGGGCCTTGTAGCATAAAGTCTACTGTTACATCAAAAGCATGCTCTCCGCGACGAGATATCATCTTACCAATTGTTTCATAATGATTATAAAACTGTTCCCTAGTAGGTGAAATCATCTTTACACCGATTATTTTTAACCCAACACGCTCAAATCGAGTCAATATTTCACCAACTACACCCCTTTGAACAGCGTCTGGCTTAAAAATGACCAATGTTCTTTCGATATTATTGTTAACTGCCATATAACTCCTTTATTAATGTTTATTATTGTATCAAAAAAATGTCAACTACAGTAAATATGTTATTTGCGCTATGCTTATAGCATGTACATGTCCGAATTATTGCTAGATTATATTGAGCACATCGAAGTCGAGGGTGGTCGTTCAGCGCACACCGCCGAAAATTATACACTATATTTAGAGCGTTTTATAGAATTTACAGATGATATTACAGTTGATAAAATTACTACAGAGATTATACGCAAATATAGGCTATGGCTTAATCGTTATCAAAATAACAACGGCGATGAGCTAGCTACTATTACGCAGAGCTATCATTTAATCGCCCTTCGCGGTTTTTTAGGCTACTTGTCAAAAAGAGATATTGCTAGTTTGCCTCCCGAAAAAATTGAGCTACCTAAAATATCTCGAAGACAAGTCACTTTTCTACAATATGACGAAGTCGAACGCCTACTATCCGAAATCGATACATCAACAGAAACTGGACTGCGAGATCGAGCAATTATAGAATTATTATTTTCGAGTGGACTGCGTGTTTCAGAGTTGGTTAATCTAGATCGAGATCACATTAATACAATTAGGCGAGAATTTATGGTTCGTGGTAAAGGCCAAAAAGATCGACCAGTTTTTGTGAGTGAAAGCGCAAGTATTCATGTTAAAAATTATCTTGAAAAACGAACCGATAATATTCCCCCACTCTTTATTGGGTATAGCCACAATAATGTAAGTACGATGAGTGGAGATTTTAGACGTTTAACTGCACGTAGTGTTCAGCGAATTATCAATAAATATACTCGGCTTTCCGGTATTACAAAACACGTTAGCCCTCATACAATGCGACATAGCTTTGCAACTGATTTATTAATGAATGGTGCTGATATTAGAAGCGTTCAGGTTATGTTGGGTCACAGTAGTATTGCTACGACTCAGGTCTATACTCACGTCACCGATGCGCATCTTCGTGAAGTTCATGAAAAGTTTCACAGTGATACAACAGAGTAACTACTAGTAAGTACAGTTACTATGATAATCATCAATATTATCGGTAATTAAGAAATCCTTGCAAAAGTCACCTTGTGTATAAACCGCGGCTGTTGGATATGGAAAGTTAATATCATTTAATTCAACCCTTGCTTCTACCCGCCTGAATAAATCATTTGTTCGGCCAGTTGAATCAATTTTGGGTTGTACAGAATCAAATTTTACTTGACCATTAGAATTTGCGCTATCTTTGAGAGTTATTCGATAGTGAGTATTTTTGTATATTGCGGTTAAATTTAAGTAAGCTGTATGATTGCCAGCTGTAATTGATTTAGGAAGTTTTATTTCCACAGAACACGAATAGTTATTGAGCATTAAGCTTTTTTCACAAGGAACCTGAGTTAAATTTTTAGAACTTAGTCTTTTATCATCGAATGAAAAATCCTTCTTTGTAGATGCAGACGTAGCTGGAATAGTTGAAGGATAAAGGAATAGTGTATTATTTGAACCGTTCTCATTTTCACCATTAAAGTCACTAAGCAAAAAACCACTAACGCTATTAGTAAACTCAATCAATTGCGTTCGTAATATAGCTGGCCGATTTAAACTGGTACCAGAAGTCCAACTATCTTGTTTTAGTAGTGGTGAACCGTTGACCCAATTTGGCACATCAACAGTCATAGACGAACCTTGCAAATCTTTTGTGCTAAACCACTCAATATTTACAGTATCAAAGGTGTCTGACCCTACTAGAGGAATAACCTTACTATCATCCTTAGTCAACACACCAACATAATCATCAGTCTCTAGGCTAATCTTCACACAGGTATAGGCTTGATCCAATGAATTAGCACTTCCCGTCTGAACCTTAATTTCATCACCAACCTTAGAACCTGCAACATCAACTAAGGATTCGACTGCCGTATTACAAGTTGATGAATTTAGTTGAGTTCTAGCTGTATTACAGTCTCCACCGTTATCACAAATACTTTGGTATTTAAGTAACGCACGTTTTGCATCCTCTACTCCAGCCTGAGCTGAGTCATAGGCACTTTGCGACAAATCAATAACACTTGCCTGTTGCTGATTTTTTACCATGATTCCGACAAAGCTCACTGTAATAACCGTGATAAGAAGAGCTGTTATAACAACAATAAATAATGATACTGCTCCATTTTGTTTATTGCTTAATGACATTTTCGTATTCTCCTTAGTTATTGAATTGTATTTCCAGCACGAGCAACCACACTAAAACTATTAATCAAGCAGTAATTAGGATCGGACCCTGCTTCACTTGGTGTTTTGCAGGAAACTTTTCCTATACCGTCATCATAATTTAATGCACCTTGGCTATTTGTACCAATAACAAAGTCTAGACTATAAAGATATTGACCGGTTTTATTATCACCAGCCGTTGGCTCAGTATTAATCTTGAAATCGTGAATTGCCAAATCATGCTCGCCTGCACTTAATAGTTCAACCGCGTTATTTATATCAACTTTTTTAGCAGTTTCTGTGCAATATATGGAATTTGAGTCAGTTACCTTAATAAAACGAATATCATTAGTTGAATTTGAGTAGACATTACGACTTGGATGTTTATTGACAATATCAATACCGTAATTCCATATATAACTATATTGGCCAAGACATAAGCGACCGCCCCAGTCTTGTACTATATATTGGCTTCCAACTTCACCTACTTTTACGTTGAAAGAGGAGCTATTTGCTATTGTTCTCTGCAATTCACTCGCCAAAGCCCCACCAGCCTGATTAACATCCTTAAGCGTAAGCCCGCGATTATAAATACTACCAATCTGGATTACTGTCATCGCAATTGCAATTAAAAGCACTGACAAAAAAGCCATAGATAGCATCAGCTCAATCAATGTAAACCCTTGTCGTTTATCTATGTGGTTCATATAACCTCACAATCGTACCTATAGTAACTGGTATAGATTGCCCAGGGCTATCCCAACATGCTCGAATATGAAAATCTATATATCCAGCATTATCCTGAGTCGTGCCAGATTGAGGAATATATCTAACTGCCTCTATCCATATGCCTTCAGCTCTAGACGCAGTGTAGGTTTTAGTCCCTGTATCATACTCATACTGAACTTGCGAAAATGTCACCGGCAAAGTAAGTTTTTCAGTCGCTGTAATAATTTTTGCATTGTGAGTATCAACAATAAAACTGCCAGATTGAGGTTTTTGACAAGCAGCCCCACTATCAAACGACGACACGTTTACTACAGCGCTCTCTTGGATTAATCCCCACTGCCCAGCTGGTGTGCTTGCAGGATAACTATTTATTCCAGATTGGTAAGCCGAAATGTAAGATGAATTCAAAAAACGTAAGGTTTCAGCTTGGGCATCTATTTCTTGACGAACCAATGTAATTTCTAGAGCCCTCTGGGCAGTAGACGTCCCTTGATTCATAATCGATAAACCACTAACGGCAATTAAGCTAAAGGCAGCAGTTGCAAACAATACCTCAATTAAGGTATCCCCACGATTATATTTATGATTATTTTTTAACATTCACTTATCGCCTCTCCGCGCGTTTCAACTGCACTAGCCCCGGTTGCATTAGGATTTATTACGACCGATGACTTGCCGCCAGCAAATAGGCCATTCGAATCAACACATACATTAACGGATTTCGTTAGTGCTGACGGACTAGTTGACAATAAATCTGCTATTTTAGCATCGCTAATAGTATTTGTGCTATCAATAAAAGTACGAGTTACGCCACTAACTGGCGACCGGAGTATTAACATTGAGAATGCCGCTGGGTTGCTACCAGTCGAGGCAAGACCAACTAAGGATGCTCCCCATTCTATTGTGTATTCTTGTGAGCCAACCGCCGAAACATTTATTTCAAATTGTTTTAATGCGCTTAAGTCATTTTGGGCTAGAGATGTATTTGGATCAATATAGCCTATTACATTTTTTATCGATAGTACATGACTAGTTGTTGTAGTAATAAAACGGCCAAGCAATACACAATCAGATTGTCCACGGGCTTTTGTAGCACCGTGACAAGCTAAATCACCAGCGCTATCATTGCTAACATTAGCAACATCTGAAAATTGCTGCTGTAAAGTTGCCTGAAGTGAAGTAACGCTATCGCGATATCGCTGTATATTTATCGAAACACCAGTACCAGTTAAAATGCCCATCACTAATAGACCAGTGATACCAAGAAAAAGCATCGTTTCAATAATAGTAAAGCCGACTTCATTTTGAGTCTTCATTACCTATAATTATATCATAAGCGCGTTGTGATATTCGCTTAGACTAGATTAATAAAATATAAATTAACAATATAATTACCAATCAATCCGGCAATGACAAAACCGATAATTAGCAAAGGCCCGAATGGCACATGAGAATCTCGTTTTAATTTTTTTGCAACCATTGCCGGTATAACAATTAGACATCCAACTAAATTTGCCGCAAAAAGTGCAATAAAGGCCAACTTCCAATCAGCAAGCAAAAGTGCCAAACCTAAGCCAAGTTTTATATCACCAAATCCAATCCATCTACCTTTGGATATTAAATATAATGTAAAATATATACCACTTAAAATTAGGGCCGAGCCAACAATATTTATCAATGTACTAAATTTATTCTGCGAACCAAGCAATAATATTGAAGCACTAACGAAGCCAATGCCAATTACTGTGAAGTTAATTTTATCTGGAAGTAATGACCATTTGGCATCATAGGCAAATAATATTGCCAAAGCAACTCCGGCTATCAGCCATAATACAAAACGAGCAATTCCAATAACGCCAATCAAAGAATACGGCCAAAACATGAAAGATAGCACAAAAAAAGCAGCCACGCCGAGTTCAATTATTGGTTCTAAATAACCAATTGGCTTATGACACTTACGACATTTGCCTCTTAAAACTAGCCAGCTAATTAATGGCACCATGTCATACCATTGAAGTGGGTATGAACAATGCAGACACTTTGAGTGATCATTTGTAACCGATACTTTTGTAAGCTTTTCTAAATCTTTATATTCGTTAGTATCAATATGCTCCCCATTTTTTTTATCACCCAATAGTTGATAAGCCCGTAATCTCCAAACCGAGGCACCCGCAAAGCTGCCTAAACAAAGCCCAGCCAAAACTAACGTCAAATAGATCATATAATATTCCATAAGCACTATCATACCTTAATTATTTACAAAAAGAAAAACCTCGACGGTGAAATCGAGGTTTTTATAAAATATTTAAAAAATTAGTTATTGGCGCAAGCTGTGCCACTTCCCTCTAATTTCATTTGGAATGCAACTTTTCGTGCACTCTGGCCAGTTGTTGTAATATCTTCCCCAGCGCAAGTTGCAGAAGTAGTTACTTTTATTACTGGCACAGTAGCGTCAAACTCAGTCAACAAATTTTTTGTTATGCTTACGTCATAATCAGTACCGGATGGGTCAACAAAAGTATCACCGGCAGTTCTAACATAGCTTCCTACAAATTTATTCCATGAAGCTTGATCAGTCGGCAACGCCCCTCGATTATTCGATTGGTAGCTTGTAAGCGATGTATTAAGACGATTAAGGTCATTCTTACGCTGTGCATCACGTTGGCTACGTTGTAAAGAAGGTAGCGCAATAAAAACCATGCCAAATATAAGCCCAGCAATTGCCAAGACTAAAACAACTTCGATGATCGTAAATCCTTTTTCTTTTTTGCGAATGTTCACAAGATTTTCCACCTTTCATATGAACTGTTATTCTACTGGCACACAATTTGTATGCTTATGCTTATATTACTCCATGAATCAAATGATGTCTAGACGTTGATACCATTAACTAGGCTATAAATTGGCAATAAAATAGCCGCAACCATACTACCGGCAACAACCGCTAAGACCACCATTAGTATTGGTTCAATAGCTGTCGATATCGTCCTAATCTGTTCATCAAGCTCGTCTTCAAACACCTGAGCAGTTTTGCCCATCATTTCATCGATTCGTCCCGACTGCTCACCAATTTTAATCATTTGTGGTACTAGCGGCAATATATACGCCTCAGGTTTCAGCGAAATAGACAAAGCCTTGCCACCTTTTACTTTATCTATTGCTCTTGTAATACTTTTTTCAATAATAGTATTATTTACTGCTTTTGATGTAATTTTTAACATATCAAGCATACTAACTCCAGTGCCAAGCAATGTTTGGCCTGTCCTCATAAAACGGCCCATATATAGTTTCCTGAACATTCCGCCAAAGACAGGAACATTAAGTTTGAAACTATCCATCATTTTAATACCACTTTCAGTCTTTAGATATTGAATAAAGAAGTAAATACCAGCTCCAAGTACAATAATAACTATCCACCAGAAACTTGCCAAAAGGTTAGCCGCGCCAACCATGATTTGAGTAAGTAATGGCAAAGTTTGTTTCAGATCTTTATATAACTTTTCAACCTGTGGAACAACCGTGAATAGCATAAATGCTAATACACCAAAAATGACAAACAACACAATTATCGGATAAGTTAGAGCACCTTTAATTTTGCTTGCAATCGCTGCATCTTTTTCTTGCTGGTTGGCGATTCTTTGCAGCGAATCATCAAGTGTACCAGACAGCTCACCTGCTCCAACGAGCGCTAAAAATACTGGATCGAATACAGATGGGAACTTTGCAAACGATTCGGATAGCGTCTTACCACCTTCAACCGAAGCGGTTATTTCTTGAACAATTGATTGTAGTTTTTTATTTTGCGTTTGTTCCAAAACTGTATTTAAACTCTGTGCAAGCGGCAATCCTGCCCCAATCAGTGTAGCTAATTGACGAGTAAAAACTATACGATCTTTTGTAGTAATACGCCCCGTAAGTTGTGCAAAGAAATTTTCATTACCAGTTTGTTCTTTAATGATTAATGGCGTGAATCCCTGACTTATCAATAACCGCGCAGCTGCACTTTCAGAATCAGCCTGAACAGTGGCTTTAGTTATTTTATTGGTAGCTTGGTCACGAGCCTCATAAAGAAATTTTTTCATAACTAACCTCGCATTAATCTTTCAAATTCTGCCAAATCAACTGCTACCTCACGGGCATTGTCATACGTTACAGTACCACTTTGGACTAGATTAACTAACGTTCGGTCCATAGTCTGCATTCCTTGATCAGCACCAGTTTGGATAACAGCGTCAAGTTGATGAGCTTTACCTTCACGGATGATATTACGAACCGCAGGATTGGCAACCAAAATTTCAGCTGCAGCAACCCTACCACCACCGATAGCTGGAATCAATCGTTGTGAACAAATCGCCATTAAAATGTTTGATAATTGTGCTCTAATTTGAGGTTGCTGGTGTGGAGGAAAGACATCAATCATACGGTCAATTGATTGCGAAGCACTGTTTGTATGTAGTGTTGCAAAAACTAAGTGTCCAGTTTCGGCAATTGTGATGGCTGCACTAATCGTTTCAAGGTCACGCATCTCACCAATAAGCACAACATCTGGGTCTTGGCGCAAGCTTGAACGAAGTGCCGCGCTAAAGCTATATGTATCATAGTGGACTTCGCGTTGTACGACTGCAGATTTTTTAGATTTATGGGTAAACTCAATTGGATCTTCAATTGTAATAATATGCTGAGAACGTTCGGTGTTAATTTTATCAACAAGAGCTGCAAGCGTTGTTGATTTACCACTACCAGTTGGCCCAGTAATCAGCACTAATCCGCGAGGATAATCTGCAAAGCCCATAACAACATTTGGTAAACCAAGCTCGGTGACGGTTTTAATTTCATTTGGAATTAACCTTAATGCGGCCGCAAGATTACCACGTTCGTGATAAGCGTTTACGCGAAAACGACCAAGCGTTCCAAATGCAAAACTAAAGTCAAATTCTTTGTCTTTTAATAATATCTGGCGTTGATCCTGATCGAGAATTGCAAAAATCAAAGATTCAACCACTTGTTCGTCTAGTGGGTTAAAACCAATAATCGGCATTAAAGATCCATCTATGCGCAGCATTGGCGGCAAACCAACCTGAAGATGTAAGTCAGAGGCTCGCTTGCGAACCACTTCCTCTAGTAATGTTTCAATTCTTATTTCTTGATTGTTCATTTTCCACCCCTTTTTACTATGCTGTGTCTGACGTAACGCGATTTACTTCTTCGATAGTTGTAATACCCTGCAAAACTTTTAAATAACCGTCCTGTCTCATCGTTATCATCCCCTGTTGTTGAGCCTTACGCTGTATCTCGGCACTCGTTGCTCTAGCAACAATTAGGTTCTGGATTTCTTCAGTTACATCCATTACCTCATAAAGACCAGCTCGCCCACTATAGCCATGCGGCGCTGGAGCTTGAGGGGAATCAATACCTCTAACTAAAGTATAAGCGCTTTGGCCTGCTAGGGGCAAGTCTTTATAGCCTAAATCTTGAGAAACTCTTGCAACGTCGGAAGGCGTCTTTGGTAATAGATGCCCAACAGTCGTTAATATATTACTAGTTTCAATTGGGTTTGACAGATATAACTCACGCTTTTTAGCCACACGTCTAACGAGTCGTTGCCCAATAATCGTATTAACCGTACTGGCAATCAAAAATGGCTCGATACCCATGTCCAGAAGCCTTGGTAGCACGCCGGCAGCGCTGTTGGTGTGAAGAGTACTAAATACTAAATGGCCAGTAAGGGCGGCCTGTACCGCCAAATTTGCGGTTTCACTATCTCGAATTTCACCAACCATAACAACATCTGGATCTTGGCGAAGAATTGAACGCAGTCCACTCGCAAAAGTTAGGCCAACATCACCATTAACTTGAATTTGGTTAACTCCACTCATTTTATATTCAACTGGATCTTCAAGGGTAACAATGTTAACGCTGTCATTTTTAATTTCTTTGATTAAGGCATAAAGACTAGTTGTTTTACCACTACCGGTTGGTCCCGAAGTAAGCACCATGCCATTTGGAGCTTTGATGCCTTTTCTAATTGCTCTTAGTGCTCGACCGGCATAACCCATTTCTTCAATGTTAAATGAGTTTCCTGATTTATCAAGAATACGAATAACAACTTGCTCACCCCATATAACTGGGCTAATTGCGATACGCAAGTCGACTTCCTTACCGGCTATTTTGACCGTAAATTGACCATCTTGAGGCATACGGTGTTCATCTATTTTTAGATTGGATAAAATCTTTATGCGGCTAACAAGTGCTGGCTCAATACTTTTTGGAAGCTGCATAATTTCACGAAGCATACCGTCAACACGACAACGAATCTTTAAAGCATCTTCAAGAGGCTCAATATGAACATCGCTAGCTCGTGATTTCAAGGCATATTCTAAAATAGTGCTTAAAGCTTTACTTATTGGCGAATCTTGAACAATTGTTTTAACTTCTCTATTTGATTCCTGGGTTGCCTCAACTTGGCTTGCTTCAGCTGCCTCACCAACACTCGAAAGATCAGTTTTATACTGGTCCAGTACGTGACGAACACCAGCTTCTGAGGCCATAAATACCTTTAATGGTCTCTCAATACGATTGGCTAAGTAGTCAACAGCCTGAACGTTATTAGCATCTATCATGGCCACCGCTAAACGATTTTGAACTTCCGCAAGCGGAACGGCCATAAATCTTTCAGCTATATCTTCGGGTAATAAACCCAAAATGCTTTGGTCAATCACACTATTAGTTAGATTTACATATGGCACTCCGGATACTTGAGCGATGGCATGAGTTAGCAACTCATCATCAACAATTCCCTGCTCAGTTAATAAACCAAGCAAAGGGGTATTTGATTTAGCTGAGGCAATCTTGGCATCATTTAAAACATTTTCACTAACTAAACCTTCACTAATAAGGAGGCTAACAAGCTTTCCCTGTATATCACCGGTAAGAAGCGCCATTTAGCCCTTACTCCGTCCCGTTAATTTGAACCTGAACAGCTGGATTAATAGCATTTTTATTAAAAACGTCGGTGTCAGGCTCAACAATAGATGAATCTATTTTGTCGATTGTCTTAACTTTTGCCGTTCCAGTATATACATCACCAAAAATACTTTTTGCTACAAAGAATGATATCAGAACGCTTACTGAGGCTATAAGAATTATCATTGCTATATCTGTTTTTTTCATTATTTTACCGTCTTATCCTTTAATTCTACGACACGAGCTGGCTCATAAAATGCCCTCGCCTCTACGGTTAATTGAAGTGTCTTACCTTGATTCTCTATTTTTACAGAAGTTACATCGATTGTGCGAATTGAGCTTTCAAGATTTTTTAACGCTTGCTTCAAAGCTGTTTCATCGCCAGTTGCCGAAAAACGAAACGTTATTTGGCCTTGAGTATCGGTTAAAACCGAAGAATTATCAACTATACCGTCAGAATTTAGCGATTCAATGCCAACCACGGAGTCAACCTGCAGTGAATTAAGTGACAGGCCATTAATTCCAGATAGTAATTTGTTTTGAAGTGATGCACCTAACGCAAGTGAATTTGCGTCAGAAGGCAATGCATCCAAAATAACCTGGATAGCCTGATCGTCGGGTTTAGCTTTAACATCAATAAGTGCTTGATTAGTATCGAGTACTCGAATTTGCGATTCCAAATCTTTTACGTTGCCATTATTTTGTTTTAAAGTTGCAATAGTTCGATCTTTTTCTTGTAAAACTCTTTCATTAAAGAAAAGCATTTGTGTCAAAAATATAGTACCAACCAAAGCTACGCCAAATACCACAGATACACCAGCAACCCACAAAAACATGACACGGTTAGCCTTAGCTATTTGTGCTCTTTTACGAAAAGCTACGCCCTTAGTTTGCATTTTAATTGCCCTCCGTTATATCTGCCGCACGATCGACAAAGATACTCTTTGGTACACCCAAATATGAATCTGTTGCATTTCCATTGGTCGTTATTACTATCGATATGTTTTTTGCAGCAGGTGAAAATAATTCTGGTGCGTATGTAAAGCTTAATGTAAACCGCAAGACTTTATTGCCTGATGAATCTTCACCATAGCTTGTGTTACTAGTACTAATATTTGAGGTCAACATTACTTCCTGTTTTTCATCGCTACTATCAGTATATTTAAAGTTAGCGCCCTCAATTGTCTTTTTAAAGACCTCAACTGCTGCGTAACTATTCGTCGCTTGACCGTCTATTGTAATAACATTTGTGCTCGAATCAACTGCAAAGTTTGAAAACTGTACATTATTAGGTGCTGGAGGAATTATTGCAGTAAGTAAATCAAAAAGACGAGAATCAATCTTTTTATTTTCGTTTAAAGCTGAGATTTTTGTTAACTGATTTTGAATTGTTAGCGTTTTAGAAAGATCTTCTACGTTTGCAAGTTCATTACTACCCTGTTTAATCGAAGCATCGGCCAAGCCACTGCGAACGGCTTGAACAGTGAATACATAGATAGCAAGTAGCGTTACAACCGCGATTGATACAATCCCGATAAAAACAGATCCAGCGATAACGTTTGAACGAATTCGTTGAGCACGAATTAATTCTTGTTTTACGTCTGGAATTAGATTAATTTCAATCATTATATACTTTTCCTCTGGGCAAGGCCGATAACCGTTGCAAACTCAGATGCAATTGAGCCAAGTTGTTGTTGATCAGATTGGGCCACTTTTACTCTTTGCCAAGGGTTGGCCACGCTAGCAGCGACTCCGGTCTTTGCCATAATATATTCACCAAATTGTGGAACTATGGCTGCAAAACCAGACAATAAAATGCCACCAACTGGCGTATTTGGATAACGAGTTTGGAAAAACTTAATAGATTTAATTAATTCATTTGCAAAGTTATCAAGCGTACTTTCGATTGAACGATATACTTGGCCTTCTAGCCTATCTGGAGCAAGCCCAAATTTCAAAATAAACTGCCTTGCCTGGTCGTCTTGAACATTCAAATTTTGAACAGCCGCTTTAACAAGTGAACCAAGTCCAGTTGGAATTGCGCGTACAAGCCTTGGACTACCACCAAAGGTAATTGCAAGATCAGTTGAACGCTCTCCCATGTCAATAATAAGCCGTGCGTCATTAATACCATTTGGCAATAATGATCGAACCATAGCAATAGGATCTGGTTCAGCCGCAATTACGTTAAACCCAAGACCTTCAATAAATTCTAGTCGTTCTTCGGCGTAAGCATTAGTTGTGCTTGCTAATAAAACCTCTTGTTGCTTTGGATCATGCAAAGATTGTCCAAGTAGAGCCCAGTCAACCTTAGTTTCGTTAGCAGCCATTGGAATATATTGATCAATTTGATATTTAATCGTACTTTTAAGCTCGGCCTCACCCATCGCTGGTATATCAATAACTGTAGTAAAGGTCTTAGCAGATGGCAATCCAATAACAACGTTTTTTTCTTTGATACCACTTTGTCCAACAGCGGTCATAATCACTTCACCAAGACGACGCATACCTTCTGCTGAATTACTACTGGTAATTCTTTCATCTACAGGGGCATATCCATAATGTTGCAAATTCCAATTATCAGAACCAGCCGAAGATAGCTGAACCACACGCACGGCGTTGGTGCCAATATCTAACGCAAAAAAGTCGCCCAATCCTTTTATTAATGCCATATTGCCTTTTATTATACATAAGCATGAGCACTAAAAGCAAGTTAGAACTTAAAATTAGAATCGTGGTGGAAGTTCAGTTGTATAGACTGTCTGAATTTTGCTATCACTGGCGGCTCGAGAAATTGCCCAAAGATATGCATCAGCACGAAGATTAAACACTTCAGCAGGATCACCACTAGCAGCCCCAGTTCCAGAGCCAGCCGTTCGATATAAATTTAATTTCTTTGCAATTACTGGACCATTAATTGTAAGTTTGAGTCCGCATTTGTTTATTGTGTTTCCTGCCTGATTACAGGTATCAATAACACCATCTTTAGCAACTAACCAAGCATCAACATTTTCAACATTACCGTTTATTACAATTTTATTAGCAAGAACAACCAGTTGTGGCAAATCTGAAATTTTAGTATATGAACCATTACTATAAGTTTGATTGCCTATTATCGTTACAGTGCCTGATGCTTTAATAATAATTGTAGTCTGAGGCGCTAGATTGCTGGTATCTATATTTAAATCACTTGCGCTATATATATGGACACCGACACCTTTGCTACTTGGCACAAAAGTACCCGAAATAGCTTCGCCTGATCCGGGGAAGCTGGCTGCAATATCAGTAATTGGCCAAGATGCCTTATAATTGCCAATTATACTAGTAGATAAGCAAGTTGAAGCTCCGGCATTAACAAAACTTAATATACTATACCCACATGGAGAAATGGGGGTAGAAATTGGAGTTAACCCATTACCAGCAAAAGCCGATCCAGATGCCGAACCTTTAATTAGACCGGCAGCAAAGATACCGTATTCAACCCAACTGCCGAACATAGCACCGGCCTTAATTGAAGTGCTTGAGGTAACATTATTACCTGCCAAAAGATCACCCCCCCAAATTTGCACTTTTGGTTTTTTACCGATAACTACACAAGACTGGACAGAACTTATCTCACTAGAATCTATATTTGAATGTGGCTTAACGGATAAAATATAACAATATTGCTTACCTGGGTTGCCTTTGGCTGTTATTGTTAAATTTTTAACCTCAGTAACGTGTTTTTCTTTAAAAATAACCTTGCTTTCACTACTCACATTATTAGAATTAGGGTTGGTAATTTCTTCCTTAAAAGTCCAAGTTGCAGGCTCGCTTATAGTGCCACCCGTGTTTTCTATATTAGCAGTTACCTTAAAGTCAGTACCATCCTCTACCACAATAATCATCTTGCCATCCCTCATAGTACCAGTGTGATCAACTGCGACAGTTGGAACAAGGGTATAGCTATAAGGAATATACTTGCATTCATAGCTTTTAACGTACGAATCATCATTATTAGAATCGTCAGTAACAGCCGATGATTTTGGAGTAGCCACCATATAGCCACATATCCAATTTCCGACATCAGCTTGGGTAATTTTATGAACCGTATCACTAATATCATCTTTGAGAATCACGGACGATCCATCATCCTTACCTGTCAACTCAACTGCTGTTTTATACTCTTTTCTAGTTCCAGTTATCTCCGCAACACCGGCAAGCTGCCCTAATTCTGGCTTTTTAGCTGATGGAATCCTGAGCATTAAAGTAGCGAACCCCACCTCTCTACTTGTCTTTGTTGGGCCATCATTAGTTAATTTATAATGAAAAGAAATTGACGATCCAGGATTGATATTGTCATCATGTATTGTCGTTGAAGCAGTAAGGTTAAATTTATATGGAACACCAACACAAGAGTCATTACCTTGACCATCACGACCACCGATACTATTCGACGGATCAAAGTTAACTCTTTCACACAAATTATTGCCTACATCAGCCTGTACAACTTTATGTGTAGAATAGTCACCAGCCAAAGTTCGAACTATAGCATCTTTAACCGTGCCACTTGGGCTGACGCCCCCTCCATTAGCACTGCTAAATCCCGTGGTTCTTAAATTACTAGTAATCTCCATTGTTGTCGCATCAGGGCCATCATTATATAAGTTGTGGTTCCATACGATAGTATCCCCAGGCTTAGATTCACCAGGCGTATTTGTGCCTAAAGTATTATTCGTACTTGTTGCACGTAGATTCCATTGTTTGGGAATCTCTGGAATTGGCAAACCGCCAAGGCTGCCTATTGGATTTGCGCAAAGTCTGAATAATCTATAATAATCTATTGTACCCTCAGTATTACTTATTACGATGGTATGCCTAGTAGTTTTTTCAGTTTTTGTATAATGAAAAATATCTATTTCATCAGGGTCATACATTGTATTCTCAAAATTGATAAAGTCCATATTTTCATCCCAAAGAATTTTTATATTTGGATTTGCTAAACGCAATCTTAATTCACCCCAAGCTATTACCGACCTATATTCGTCAATATAGCCTGCGTTCCTACAACCTACAAAATTTGAATGTCCTAGCATAGTACAAACAATATATGCTGCCCCAGTCTTCTTATGGTTATCAGTGCTCGTATTATTTAAATAAAGAAAATCAACAAGAGCGCCCGTACTCCCAATATAATCTGGTATTGCATTACCAGTTGGGTCTCCGTTTTTATCTATCTCCGGCTGTGGAAGCACTGTTATCGCCGGATCTCCATACCCCTCGACATGTATGGTACCAAAATAACCGACTTGGCCATTTGCGGTTGCATAAGTCATATCGACAGATATAGCAGAAAAAATAATTGCAAAAAACAAAATAATAACCACTATACGAGAAAACTTAATAGTCTTGGCATAACTATAAAAATCAATCATTGCCATTACCTAAGCTAGTTATCTTAGCCCTATAATAGCTAACATCATTATTAGACAAAGGGTCTTCTTTGTTAATATTATCAATAGCCTTCTGATAATATTTTATCGCATTTTGATTGTCATTAATCTTCTCATAAATACTTGCAATATACTGTTCATTGTCTGAACTATTTTTTATATTTTCCGATAATAAAGCGGCTGTTAAGGCTTCATTGAAATTACCATTGTTAAAGCATAATAAAGATTTATTATAAGATAAAGTATCTTTAATCTTATTATCATTACTTAAATTAATAGCGTCATCATAAACGGATATAGCCGCCTCAATATCTGTTGATGATAGAGCCTTCGCACTTTTTGATATCTTATCTACATACTCAGTACGTTCTGTATCTGTCATATTTGAACCACTAATTAGTTTGCTGATGAAATCACCTTGAAATAACAATAAATACCCAAATATACCAATAACCGTTATAAAAATACAACAAATAACCAGCCATTTCTTACGTAAATGGTTTTTTTGTGATTTTTTGGCTTGTTTGTGCTCTTTGGCGTTATAACTCACAACTAATATTCCTTATGGTTACCTTACTGATAATAATAACATATTAAGTAAAAACCGTTGCGAAAAACTTAGGCTCGTATTTTTTTACTACCTCTGTTAAAATAAACACATGAGTCTTTCAATCGGAATCGTCGGCCTACCTAATGTTGGCAAATCAACATTATTTAATGCACTAACAAATAATGACATTTTAGTAGCTAACTACCCTTTCGCAACTATCGAACCAAATACTGGTATAGTTCCTGTTCCAGATAATCGGCTATCAGAACTTGCTAGCCTTTACGGCACCAAAAAAGTAATTCCAGCCACTGTTACCTTTGTAGACATTGCCGGACTAGTTGCTGGTGCCAGCAAAGGTGAAGGTTTAGGCAATAAGTTCTTAGCCAATATTCGCCAATGCGATGCGATTGTTCATGTCGTTCGTGCCTTTCATGATAGCAATGTGATTCATGTATCCGAAAAAGTTGATCCCCAAAGTGATATTGAAATTATTAATACTGAACTGATTTTAGCTGATATTCAAACTGTCGAAACACGTTTGACTAAAGTTTTTAAAGATATCAAAGGCCAGCCAAAACTAAAAGCCACCGCTGATTATTTGAGCGGAATTTTAGTTCAGCTTAAAGCTGGCACGATGCTATCAACCATAAAAAATTTAGATACCGAAACCATTGCCGACCTTCATCTATTAACCGCCAAACCTGTTATTTACGCATTTAACGTCAGTGATGATATGTTAAGTAATAACGACGAAAAAGAAATGCTTGAACGAATAGTTGCTCCAGCCAGGGCAGTATTTATATGTGCCAAACTCGAAGATGAATTAAAAGGTCTATCACCTAGCGACTCCGCCGAATTACTTGAAAGTTATGGAGTCAAAGAAACCGGATTAGTTCAGTTAATACACGCCGCCTACGATATACTTGGTCTTCAAAGCTATTTAACCGCTGGCACTGATGAAGTGCGCGCTTGGACTATTAAAAAAGGCTCAACCGCCCCTCAAGCCGCCGGTGTTATACATACTGATTTTGAAAAAGGTTTTATTGCGGCCGCAATTGTTGATTATGACGATTTAATGACCGCCGGATCAGAAGTTGCCGCCAAAAGCGCCGGCAAAATGCGCACCGAAGGTCGCGACTACGTCATGCGCCCAGGTGATATTGTTGAATTTAGATTTAACGTTAGTAAATAGTTAAATATCTTATGTTTTTAATTTATTATTTGTCACCAAGTTTTGTGACGCTCGTTAAGACATAACCATCGCCATTTTTGACAAATTTAAACTCGTAGATAGCCATACTTTCAATAGCATCATCTACTGCTTCACCGCTTATGCCTACACCAAAACCTAGATTTGTCCCGGCAGGATAACTATTCTTAAGCTCGATATCTAAATTCATCTCCATAAATGAAACCGTCGCAATAAAGCCACTTGGCGCACTTTTTATCGAAACAACTTTATGTAAAGCAGATATTGGTGATACGCCGCCTCCCGGGAATACATATTCATCATACGCATTAGTAGAAGAGTTATAAACTAAATAAAAGAAATTATGAAATTCATAGTTCTCTTTTTTCATATCAACAGAATCACCAAACAATGATTGATATTTTTGGTTAATCAAATCGTAGCTAATACCCTTAGATGTGCATGCGCCTTTTTCATGGCGTTCGCTAGCGCACACAACGTTATTTTTTTCAGTTTCTTCTATATGAGAATAGGCCAAAAATGCCCTTTGATTATCGTCAAAATTAGAAACAAAAGTATCGTAATAAGCACTCAAAAACGTTCCGGTATTTAACCCAGTGCCAGTGTAATTTTCCAACATCTTTTCAGCATTTTCCACCGATGGCAAACTAGAGGAATCAGCCACTGACCCGTTATTATCACTATTTGTAACTATCTGGTTATTCAATGCGTCAATCTCTGAATTTTTAATTGTATTTTGATAAAATTCAAAACTTCCAAATCCGACACCCATGACGGCGATTATTACCAAAATTATCAAAATCGGCAAATGTCTGCATTTCATTTTAATTGGCTCTGGTGTCGATTGCGAAGTTGGTGTTGAGGTTATTGGAATTTCTGGATTCATATTTTTTAATCCTTTTTAATTTAAAGCTACATCCACTGTAACATAAACATCATAGTTAACTAACTAGACAAAGGGGCGAACCTTGTTAAGCCATTAAATGAGTTAACCTATAGAATTAGACACACTAAGTTTGGTTTAGACTTTTTTATCTAACGGATTCAACAAATAAAATCGTTCTTGATTGCCTTTGGCACCGGCGACGTCACTATCGCGTTTATTTTGAATGAAGAAGTATTTGTGGGACCAATCTTCAAAATCCTTTAAAATTTGGCGACGCATTGCATCGTTTTTGATAATTCCCTTGTTAGTTTGATCTTTGCCAGCCTCAAATTGAGGTTTTACCATCGCAACAATTTGGGTATCTGTATCAGATAAAAAATTGTACAAATGTGGCAAAATTTCTCGTAAACTAATAAAGGAAACATCAATAACAATAATATTTGGCTTTTCTTTCATGTAAAAATCACGAATATCGGTCTTTTCGTGCAATTCAATTCGTTTATCACCACGCAAACTTGGGTGTAATTGATCAGTGCCAACGTCAACTGCAAAAACTTTCTTAGCTCCACGACGCAATGCGTAATCAGTAAAGCCACCAGTACTGCTGCCAACATCAAGCACGGTTTTACCTCTAAAATCAAGCTTCAAAATATCCGCCACAGATTCTAGTTTCAAACCGGCCCGACTGACATATTGAACTTCAACCGTCATCTTAATATCAGCATTAACATCAACAAAACAGCCAGGTTTTGTAAGAACCTTGCCATTTACAGTCACCTTGCCAAGTTTAATCCAGCTCTCTGACTGAGAACGGCTGGCTGTTAGCTTGCGCTTGGTTAGCGCGATGTCTAGCCGCTCTTTTGTCATGATGGATTAGCCTTTTTTACGTTCTCGATATTCACCAGTTGTGGTGTCTACCGAAATAATATCGCCAATTTTGATAAAAGCTGGAACTTTAACAATTAAACCAGTTTCTAGTGTTGCAGTTTTTGAAACGCTATTGCTAGTGTCGCCTTTTACTACATCTTCGCTGTAAGTAACTTCCAAATATACGTTTTTAGGTAATTCAACGTTAATAATATTGTCATTAAATGACTGTAAAACTAAGTTTTCACCTTCTTTGAGGTAACCAGCGGCGTCTTCTACAATGTCAGCAGATAATTCAAATTGTTCGAATGTCTCTGGATCCATAAAGTTGAAGCTTGAACCATCTGAGTACAAATATTGTACAGTTCGGCTTGATACTTCAGCTGATTCAATTTTCTCTTGTCCTTTGAAAGTCTTTGGAATAACGCTGCCATCAATCAAGTTTTTAATCTTGACATTAACAATGCTACCACCGCGACCTACAACCTTTTGGTTATAATCAACTACACGAAAAGGCTTGCCATCAACTGCGATGACAACACCTTTTTTTAATTCTGTTGGCGAATATGCCATATATTATCCTTGGATGATAAATGGTAATAATGCCAAGTGTCGTGCGCGCTTGATAGCAACGGCTAATTGTCGTTGTTGTTTTGCACTAAGGCCAGTCTTACCAATTGACTTGATTTGACCATAAATATCAATGAATCGGCCCAAAGTTTTGACGTCTTTATAGTCAAAAAATACGGGCATGTCTTTTTTAAATCTCTTAATTGCCATATAAAAATTCTCCAATATCCCTAAAAAGGAATCTCACTTAAATCAATAGGTTTGTCGTCGATGTCTTCAATAACAACATCTTCAGTTTTTTTACTCGAGCTAGTCGAAGCATTAGCTTGGCTAACGCCAGCACCATCACTTGGACCATCAAGAAAAGTAACGTCAGTAGCTGTAACTTCAACACTACTTCGTTTCTTGCCAGTTTCTTTATCATCCCAGCTATCTTGGCGCAAACGTCCTTGCACTAAGACACGGCGTCCTTTAGCCAAATATTGCATAACCAATTCACCTAGTTTTTCCCAAGCCGTAACGTTGAAAAAATCAGCGCTATCATCTTGGCCAATACGATCAACTGCAATGCTAAAACTTACAATAGTTTTACCAGTAGTAGTTGTACGCTGTTCTGGGTCGCGGGTTAGGCGTCCCATAAGAATAACTTGATTGATGCTTCTTGCCATGGTCTTTTACTCCCTTACGCGGGCATCAGGGTTTGATGCTGCACTTATTTTTGCTTCAGCAAGAGCTTGGCGGCCCTTTTCATCAACAGTAACAAGTAGGTATCGCAATACTTCATCTGTAATATTTAGCGTATTGCTAATTTTTAGAGGTGCTTCGCTTGGCAATGAAACGTCAAAATAGACATAAATTGCAAAATCTTGGTTCTTGATACGATAAGCGAGCTTCTTTTTGCCCCAATTATCTTCGCTAATAATGCTTCCACCTGCAGAAGTAATAAGGTTGCGTACTTTGGTAAGTGGCGCTTCGATATCGGCTTCTAAGTCGGGGTGGACTAGAACGGTTAGTTCATATTCCTTCATAGATTTCCTCCTTTGGAATCCTTTTGGATGTTTATACCGGGTATAAACTGAGTTAATAACCCCTTAATTGTAACATAATATTTAGGTTAAAGCTAGAGGCCGTCGGGTCGCATAATATCGTCGGCACTACTAATTAAAACTTCACGTGGGCGGGCACCATCAGCTGGTCCAACAATTCCTTGGTCTTCCATATTTTCAATAAGTCGGGCAGCACGGGCATAGCCTACGCGCAAACGTCTTTGTAATAAACTGGCGCTAGCTTTACCACTGTCAATAACAACTCGAATCGCGTCATTATACATATCATCTTCGTTACTTTCGTTAAAGTCCATCACTACCCCGCCCTTACCATTTAGATGCACTGGTTGGCTAACAACTTCATTGTTGTATTGTGGAGGAGATTGCATTTGTAAGTGAGCGGTAATTTTTTGAACTTCTTCATCCGTCACCCAAGCACCCTGAATACGTTTTGGCTTACTCATAGCCGTCGTTAGTAACAACATATCACCTTGTCCTAGTAGTTTTTCGGCACCAACTTGGTCTAGAATGATACGGCTTTCAATTTGTGATGCCACAGTAAAAGCAATCCTGGCTGGAATATTGGCTTTAATTAAACCAGTAATGACATCGACGCGTGGGCTTTGTGTGGCAAGTACCAAGTGGATACCAACGGCTCGAGCTTTTTGAGCAAGACGTACAATTAAGGCCTCAACGTCACGTGCTGCTACCATCATCAAATCGGCTAACTCATCAATCACAATCACGATGTATGGCATAGCGCCGTTCTCGTGCTCTTGAGGTATACCAAACTCATCCTCAACAGTAATCCTGGTTCCATCCTGACGGATTTTTTGGTTATAAGTCTTGATATCCTTAACTTTATGTTCAGCCAATAATGTATATCGGCGTTGCATCTCATTTACAGCCCATTTCAAGGCGCTGATTGTTTTATCTGGTTCAGTAATAACTGGCGTAAGTAAATGTGGAATACCTTCATATGGCGCCATTTCAACTTGCTTTGGGTCAACCAAAATAAGCTTAAGTTCACTCGGACTATTACGATATAACAAGCTTGTTAACAAAGTGTTAATCATAACCGATTTACCTGAACCAGTTTGTCCAGCAATCAAAAGGTGTGGCATTTTGTTGAGTTCACCAACGACTGATTCGCCGGAAATACCTTTACCAATAGCAAAAGTTAATGGTTCAAAACTAGCTTTCCATTGAGCACTAGTTAAAATCGAGTAAAGTCTAACATCGGCCGCCTTAAGGTTAGGCACTTCAATACCAACCGCCCTTTGACCAGGGATTGGTGCTTCAATACGCAAACTTTGAGCTGCCAAACTAAGTGCCATATTTGTTTCAAGTGCCGTAATACGCGTTAGCTTAACACCGCTAGGTGGCTTAAGTGTATATTGAGTCACTTTTGGACCAATATTAGCACCTTCCATTTCGACATCAATATCAAATTCATGAAGAGTGTTTTTAATAATCATGGCATTCTGCTGAACGTCACCTGCATCAGCCGGAGACTGCTTTTTCTCAAGCAAATCAACACTTGGAGATACCCAGTCTGGATCACTAACGGTCACTAACGCAGCTTGTTCTTCGGCAGCCTTATCGCGAACAATACTACCCTTAATGGTTGATAGCTTTGAAGGTTTTCTATCACTAGAAGCGGTTGAATCAAGCATTGGAACGCCTTCATTTAATTTGAAGTTACCAATCATGTCTGCTTTTGACAAATCAATTGCTGCAGCATTGCGCATAACTTTTACGTTAGCTTCTTGTTCGGCAGAATCGCGGCGACTAAGCTCCCAAATTTTCTTGATAACTGCAAAAGGTGAAATTCTCAAAATGAACAATAAGGTTACTACGATCAACAATATATAAACAAAAGCTGCAATACTGTTATTAACTAGTAATAAAGTTCCACTATTAACTAAATCGCCAACAAAACCACCAGTTGTCTGGCCGGCTTTATTTTTCAAAAGTCCAAATAATGCAGAAAACCAAACAATAGACGAAACCGTTGCAAACTTCATTGCAAGTGGTAATCGGTTATTCTCTGCCCTAAAAATCTCAATTGCTACATACATAAATAATGCTGGTAAAACGTAAATGGCATAGCCAATGCAAACCAATGCATTGTCATGCAGCCATTCCAGAACTGGACCACCAGCGTTAAACCAAGAAATAACAGATAATATAGAAATAGCAATCAAAAATACAGCACCAACTTGGGCCCAGAAACCAGATGGCAAGTTATGCTGAGGAGCTGAGTTTACTACTTTTTTTCTGCGAGATTTTTTTCTTTTTGCCATAATCAACCTTATTATAGGCGCAATTGCGCTCATTTAATAGACATATTATAGCAAAATTTACTACGTTTTGCAAGGGACTTATGTTTTGAATTTCAGATTAGCGTGAAGATTATTATTTTCTTATCGTCACCTCTCATTACGTTTATACCAACAGCACACTCTACGTGTGGCCGTAGGTCAGCACGTGGCGTTCGGCTGCTTCGCACAGTCTGTTGGGTATAAAATAATGATAGTTGACGTACTTGGGTAGTATTGAAGGACTTTTTTGGCTTATGGCACTTAATCTTCAAGCGATTTAAATGTAGCCATACAATCATTCAGTATTTTCTCGCCTCGCGCAATATTGGTTTGGCCATCGCCTTTGATAAACATCATCACGACAAATGGAACGTCTGTCGTTTTCCATTTGACGCTTGTG